>Ga0126339_10002036_pt1 | contig 14304 bp, 9 predicted proteins | sample OrbTmetagenome_2_FD_92532 | JGI IMG/M metagenome (GOLD analysis project Ga0126339, IMG submission 92532) | Coral microbial communities from Petempiche,Puerto Morelos, Mexico - Orbicella T R C metagenome | ecosystem: Host-associated > Invertebrates > Cnidaria > Coral | place: Petempiche,Puerto... | reverse complement strand
GCCATTTTAAAACACAGAGGGAAAAACTTTGAAATGATGACGTCAATCGTGCGTCTGTCCTCTAATAGATCATAGGCGAGAACCAATCAAAATGCGAGAATAACTTGGGTTATTATATAAATAACCATGTATATCTTCAAAACTAGTGTCCCTAACAAAGTATCACTGGGTATTCAATGCTGCCGAGGCATCAAAGTGAATGCGTGAGTTCACTTTTAGACCGTGAGTTATGCAAAGGCCTATTTGTGGTAACAGTGAGCAGATGTCAGAAAAGAGTTCGAGTGATTCTATCATTGTAGTCATTGTAGGAAACTTCAAGCGTAATCAAGACTAAACATCAAGATTAAATAAAAACGCAATAAGTTGCCATATTACCGGAGGAAATGCAATTTTGAATTTTGTTTTCGTTGAACTGAACGGAATGCGGAAACATTGCGACACAGCAGTTAGTATTCCTTTTGATTTAGTTATTGACGGCTCTGTTGTACATTTACATATGTACTTGTAAGACAAAAACCAAACAGCCCGATGCTTTCATTGGCTTTCATTGGCTAGTTTTAATCGTCAATAAGAGTACATGTACAGCCACATAGATTATGCCAACATGCGTGGAACTTGCATATTTTGCTGTAAACAATTTTAAAAAGCATGTTTAGTGTTGTCAGTTTTGCATACCAGCGATAAACTGCATCCAAATGGGAATTTTCTGAAAAATATCTTCAAGATGGTTTAAGATGACTATTAATTCAGATTGTATTCAGTGTTATGGAGAGAAATACTGATCTCATGCGACTGGACTAAATTCGGTAATAATTTAGTGGATTTTCAAGAATTTCAAAATGGAATAGCAATTTTATTTTTTATTATTTTATTTTTATTTGCATAAGATCATCATTATTATAACACGTCATACTACGATGTGCAGGAAGTTTAAGAAGCCTTTTTAGGCTTATCTAGGAGACCCCCTTTACTACCTGATAAGACAAGTCTGGCGGTCTATGATTTACAGATTCATGTACATGTTACATCGGTACTGAATATACTGTAAACTCTTCGAGAGAATATAGTTTCTTAATTTTCGCTTAAAAGTTAATTTACACGGGATATTTTTTTAGATCACTTGGTAAGCTGTAGTATATATAAACTCTTTTAAAACTAATGCTTAATTTTCTGAGGTTTGTTTTGATACAAGGCTGGTGTAATTTTTTGTTTGATCGAGTGTTGTGGTTGTGAACTTCTTCATTAGTCCTGAAAATATTCTTCAAAGAGATTGGTACGTAATTGATTATTTGAAAATTTACTCATTAAGACAGGAATTGTGTAATAATTAACTTGATAAACATTCAGTATCTTCAAATTGTCAAATAATGGTTTTAGATTGGCTACTGAAATTCTATTTCTGCTTTTTATTATATTCCTCGTGGATCCACATTTACTTTGGTAGTGTTATGGCGCAATTTATCTTCGACAATTAAGAATACAGAGGCATAAAATGCTAGCGTCAATTCAATTTGGTGAATTCTTCGACAACTAATCGGAAAGGCTATTGCCAATCTCCGTGACCGCGGTCCACTTGAGAAACATTTCCGGCCAAACAAACGTTGACTAGCCACGTGTATTTTTCAAAGTTGAAGTTGGCACACAATAAAATTAAAGGCTGAAAGAGGTTTTCAGACTTTCTGGCTTGGCCCTTCACTTCTTCGGTGTTGTGTGGGGTGATTTCTATGTGATTTGCAGACACGCGCCCGGTTTGACTCTGTGGAGTATTTGTCAGTTTAGCGAGATTTTAAATTAACAAGTCGTGGCGGCCTTGTTTTACAGTTTGGTTCAGCGGTGGACCTGTTCTGGAGGGGGGTTGATTGTTTTGCAGGTCCTTAATGTAATGCCCGGCAAAGGCCATACCCTTCAAATCTTACATGCTTATTTGTCATTTTGAGCCACGAAGCTACTTTTTTGCCGAGCGTGCATTCTATGAAAAATCGCGAACTCAAAATCAATTGTAGTATCTGTCGAATCGTCCAATTAAGCCTTCGAGAAGGCTCTCGTTTAACTAATAGCTGAGATTTGAGATCTCTTAAATATGCAGTAGCTGGTTTTCACATGACGTCACTAAAATTCAAACGGCAAAACTATTGATCTTCCTGAGATTTTACTTTAATGTTGTGTAAGAGCAGCTGGAAACTACTATTCATGCAAATTTTCGCTTCGAATGGGTTCTTGGTTTTGTGATACACTACGCTTGAATTTCTCAGCTTTTGCGTGACGCGGCATTTACATGCCGGCCTAGAGAGCTGTCATGATGGTTAAGAAAGTGACTTATTTCGGAGAATTTGGCTAACTAAACAGTTCATGTCTTATGTCAAGTATTATTTTATTGTTTTGGAGTTCCTTTTTAGAGTTCCTTTTAGAGTTCCATACGGATGGGCACCAGCATGGCGTCTCCAAACAAATCTCTATAAATTTGGGCCGTAAAAAAATTTCTCCGCATACCTTGCATAAAAAAAAATTGCTGTGACCAGAATCTTGGCGAGAGTCTTTGCATATTTACCTTCTTTCATATCCCAGATTCTTAACTTTATCTGTTGTACGGTTTTGATTTTTATTTTGATCTATTTTGAATGGCGTGACACTAAAAACCAGCAATACTGCTACCCTGTAGCTGATATCTTAGAACAGTGTTAGAAATCGCCGGAAATTTAACTGATATCCCGGCGCCCCTATCAAGACCCTTTTGCCAGGATACGCAACAAAAAATTTTTGGCGGCGGCTCCGCCCCGAGGTCCAACCCCTTAGCCTTTTATATACCAAGTACCTCTTTCTTATACCTTTTATTGAAAACGTACCTCTTTCACATACCTGCTCAAGAACACTGTAGCTGTTGTAACTGGCCCGTCTTATGAATAAATCATACTCAAATGACAAATTTCCCTACCCTTTCATCTGCCTCAACTTGAGAAATTCCTACCCTTTCATACACCTGAAACCTGAAAAAGGCGTCCCTTTCGGGCGGCGCCTCCCCGTATAGGCCGTTATAGGGAGTAACCCGGAACCTCTTGTTCAGGTTTCGTGTTGGATTTTGCGCGGATTACTTTGAGCCGCCAGTCAGTTCATGATCTTGGTTTTCTTTTCATTTAAACTTATCTAGTTTGATTTATTTCTAGGAGGAGCTTAAACTGGGCAAGGGGACTCACAATATGCATCGCAAGTTGAAATATGTTATAGTGCAGTTACAATGGAAAACGTTGTCTTTGACAAGAAGGCAACTTCATCTTATTGGAGTAATAGCGTGCTCGTTGATAACCACATTAGTCACTTGTCTCGTCTTCACGCCTTCGTTCTCTATTGCACCTCCTACGTTTTCCAACAATTTTATTCCTCACCACGATTGTAAATCTTGGAAAGCATCTCCCCAGCACAAAACTTCTTTGATAACCAGGACTACTTGTGTAGGAAAGTATTTCCTTCTTATCCTGGTCTCGTCTGCACCGGCAAATTTTGAAAGGAGAAAATTAGTTCGTCAAACTTGGGGCACTGCCAACAATCTGACTGCACCTCAGTGGAAGACGTACTTTCTCCTTGGTCAAACAGGGAATCAAACAGAATCAGATTTGCTTAAAAAAGAAAATAGCGTCTATGGTGACATGATTCGTGCGGATTATCCTGAACATTACTGGAACCAGAGTTTGAAGATACAGATGGCCATCGAATGGGCAGCCAGATATTGTAATTTTTCTTACCTTCTCAAAGCAGACGATGATGTACTGGTTAAAACCAAAGATTTGATTAAATTATTGCAAAGAAACTCTACGCCGAAACGAGGCCTTTACATGGGCAAACTTCACCCCACAGACAAAGTGCCTCGAACTGGCAAATGGAGTGTCCCGTATGAAGAGTACAGTGGAACACACTATCCGGATTTTTGTACAGGTGCGGGCTTTGTTATGTCATACGATGTTGTCGAGTGCCTGGTTCCTTTATTTGATGTGATTAAGCCGTATAGAATGGACGATGTTTATGTGGGAATGCTTGGAAACAGAACTGGTGTGAAAGCAGTGGATCACACCGGGTTCTATGTACATTGGGATATAACAGTTTGTAACTTTCTGCCACACGTTCTCGTGCAGCATCGAGCTACTGGACAATGCTTAATCAAACTATTACGAATGCACTCTAACGGTCGTTTTTACTATAGAATGTCTGGTTCTTTCTTGTAATGAAGAGAGGGTAAGAGAGAAAGGCCCTATAGTCCATTGCAAAAACGTGAGAGGACTGGGACGAGTTTCTTATATTGATTAGAAATCTAATATTTCAACTGAAATAAAACGTTTTCTAACTGAAAAGCTACCCAGTCAAGTTTGAGAGTTTTCAGCGGAACATTTTCCAAATGGGAGCCATGCAAACGTTACAAAATTCCATACAAACCGTTAAAATTTTGTGGCCTGTCTACCCAATCCATACAAACTCTCTATTTTAGGTGATATTTGAAGAGCCGTCATTTTGCCATTTTCCTCCTTTAAATACTTCTATTCTTGCTTAAGACTCTCAAATTTAATTGATCTTTCATTTGAATATCTTAGTTTTTCAAACAAACGGAAAACAACCATACTCTTTCCCAGTCCTCTCACGTTTTTGCAATGGGCTACGTGAGCCTTAGAAAATTCCCAAGGTAATCCCTCACGTTATGTTTAGATCACTCCTGATCGTTTGGAAATCCCGGACTTTAAGTAAGTAGTAATAATAACACCAGTTACAATTTATGTGAAGTCGTGGCACAGGGAGTGGTTGCTCGAAAAATGAAAACTACTAAAGTACAAAAAGAATTTGAATACATATTATAATACTAACGACTACATTGAATCAATTTCGGTATAAAAAATAAATAGATAAATAGATGAATAGATAAATAGGTAAACAATTGAGTAGATAAATAGATGAATGGATAAATAGATGAATAGGTAAATAGGTACAAAGACGAATAGATAAATAGTTGAATAAATAAATAGACGCATAGAAAGGTAAGTAGATAAATGGTTTATTAGATAAATAGGCAAATAGTTAAATAGATAATTAGGTAAATAGACTAATAGATGATGAAAATTGCCAACCCTTTGAAGCACATTTACTCTCGTGAACAGCCCAATCGACTTTACATGCATTTTCATCCTCCACGACAACATCCACGCAACGTGAGTTGTCACAGTATACACGGAAGAACTGGGTACCATATCTAAAAATAACGTGAGAAGGATTATTTTAGGCATAAGGCAGATATGGGAATTATCTCTCTTACCCTTCATCCTCTCTTGCTTTTAAAATATTATTTTTGCCGTTTATTTTCCAGAGGTAAATATAAGAACCTAAGCACGTATTCTGATTGGCGATGAAGCCGGCTGGTATGCTGACCTCGCAAAGAATGAATTGGCCACCCGACGCTACTATCACCCTCTTGTCCCTTATTGTATTTATCAAGGCTCCATTTGAAGAAATCTTTTTAATTCTGTCTTTGACTAAAGTGATGCATCATTGAATGAATGAATGAATGAATGAATGTGAGTGAGAATGTATGTGACTGAGAACGTTAAATCTGTGCTATAATTTAAGGCTGTCAATCTGCAGGACCGGGTGGTTCAAAGCCCGATTGAGCTAACCCAGGATTACCAAGAATTTAGATAACTTTTTGGTAAGGTTTTCTGTTCATATTGTTTCGATAATCTCGAACTACATAAAACATTGTACATAAAAAAAAACTATTTCTATACAAGAAAAATTAATATAATACTGCGATTAACGTGTAGCCCTGGGTTGGCGTTAACCGCCTTTAGAACAACTCGGCTCTGTTGCCCAATCGTTATTGTGGATTCAATCTCTAGGGAAGCAGTTGACATAGTTACGTTGTTGCTATATGTTCTAGTTAACTCGTTACTGAGGTCTAAAATGAACACTCGGCCCACTCTCTCCAAAGCGGACACCCATGGGACCAACCCAAACTGTCGGCCTCAATTACAGACGACTGATTTGACCCCATAGAAACCCGGGACGTCAGAAATGAAATGAGTTCTTTATCAAGGCAAGTTAAACTGCTGCATTTACAGACTTAAAGAAGCTACGTCACGGTTTGCGCTTATTGAAAAGGTTAGCCTCAATTTTTCAAATTCGCCGTTTGTAATCCGTGTTAATCTTCTCCATCCTTAGCCATCCTTGTTCCTTTATGGTTTATCATTATCCCTTTGGTGTTTTTCTATCCTGCTTATTTTTTAACTGAATTGTGGTGCAGTTTTGAACTCAAGTGTCAGCAAAGGAGTAGACACCAATAAGACTCTACTAAGATTATATGTTCGGCTGGTAGTTTTCAAATTATGAGTGGAAACACAAAGAAATTGAAAACTTTAAGGGTCCGGCAACAATTTCCAGTACTCTTCCAACAGCTATACTTTGAAGGATGAATACTACCACTGGTCATCTTTTTTACACAACAGATTACCATAGCGACAATGCAACCTGGTAAAAACACCGTTAATTTTAGCTTTAAGTGCTTATAACTCAAAAGCGAGCTCGGTGATCCCCATTTTCGCGTCGTGTCCACGTGGCCAGTCACCTGGACACGAGGCGTATGTTGGCTATCGCGAAATTCCTGTGTAAGACATTCCTGTCTAACCATTCTTTGCGTTCCTAATGTGAGATTCCTGTGAAGGACGATTCTGGAAACTCTCGGGTTACAATCAATTTTGGCTACGACAGACAGGTGTAAAACCGCCAATGAACTGAGGGCGTTTGGTGCTATTGATTTTGGGAAATACGAGTTTCAACCACGCTGTACAGTTTCAAGACACTGCATTTATTTTTTTTTTTTTAACACGGACAGAAGGTCGAACGGCCAGCTCGGAAGCTGGTTCGTAATTCAGTTAGGGTTTAGTCGGTCACACGGTGGGTCAGTAAATCAATGAGTGCGTACTGGAGTCCGTTAGTCGTTTGTTAAATCGGTCAGTCAGTCATCTGGTCAGTGACTCTGCCCCCTAGTTCGTCTGTCTGTCAGTCAATATTCTCTCAATCGGACAGACACTAACACAGGCAGGCAGTCCAGGGGAGTAAAACAGTTCCGGTATAAGAACGGCCCACATACATTCCTCGATGCCGTATATTAAAGAAGAAAGGCTAGTAAAGTAACGGAATGTTGCCAATACCGTTGCCCTTAATCGTTAATTGGACGTTAATTTACCCTCTTTTTTTAAACGGGGGAGAGTTTTGAGAATTGAGATGACATATTACCTCATTAGGCGAAGAAAGATTTACAACAAAGTGGTACGAGAAGGTACGAGAAGCAGGAAGAAGAAAGAAAAACACTCAAAATGGTAACATTCAAGACTTGGGGGGATAAAACGAAAAATACATATTTATTATTTATTCACAAATACCTTGAAGTGACGTTTCCTGAGAGGAAGCACCTAATAAAAGCTGTACTTCTGTAACTCAGTAGAAAACACAGAACTACCACGAATTGTTCACGTAGTCAGGTAACGGACGGTGCGAGCAAAAAGAATTTACATTTTGATAATTCGAAATAAACGAGTCATTTTCCTTTCTTTTTCTCACATTTTTTTCTAAGAGAAATAGAAAAAATTTTCCTGTGTTGCTATTTGGTTATAGAAACACTCGTGGAAGTTTGGGTGAACTCGAAAAAGCTGTGGAAACACTCACCTGTGGCTTGTGTTCTCACAGTAGTCCTCGTCCTCCCAAATTTTCACTGGTCGGTTTCGTCAAAGTTAAGATTATCAATATTATTATAAATTTCTCAAATATCGTTATGAGCTTATTCAAGCATGACATGGACTACAACTTGGAGATATTTAATGCTTCTCAGCCCTTTGTTAACCCTCTTTCTTTCTCACCCCCCTCCACCCCACCTGTTTCCTGGTCGGCTGCCGATTTGTCTTCAATGTTGTCAATGCGTGAGTTAATTCCAAAGTAAGTGCGCGCGCACTTTCAAGCAGGATCTCAAGTGATGTAATAGGCAAGCGAAGCGTCACAAAGAGCCACTAAGCCAACTTTGCCAAACTGAGTGCAAAGCGAATGACTTCAACAACGGGAAGAAAAAGGTCAAAATTACGCGATCTTTTGTTAATCATTCGCCTTTTTATTTATTGTATCGCCATTGTTTTGGTCAACTGGCTGATATATGTAATGCGAAGGCTTCGTGCGCGTATCCAGTACACGTTAGCGATCTTTAACGCACAGAGCAGGAAACCACAATCTGTCGCTTGTAGAGAGGGCGAAGACCGAACAATCTATGGAAAGTTGCAACGACGATGTCTACAGGGGGCGAATCAAGCAAAGAACAAGATACGAACTCATGATCAACACAAGAAAAGGAGGGGCAGTGGTCGAAAAAGAATGAACTATTCATATCTTCAGCCACCGCCAGTTGAAGAACTGACTTTTACAAGGGGCGATGTCTGGAGAACAAAGAGCGATACATCGAAATTAACACAACCCCAATTGCGAGTGTATTATGGCGATAGTGTCAAGTGTAATACTGACATGCACAAAACTCACAGCAACCGAGTTAATTGCTCTCCCATTTCTTTTTCGAGAGAGGTTAAACAATCCGTACCACAAGCAAAGAGCAGCTATGTTCGGACGTCAAGGAACAGATTTGTGAGTCGCCGCTATCTAGGATGGTTACAGCGATATCCAAACCTGCGACCTAAACCAAATTGTAAATGTAGCCGTCCTAGCTTGGTCCACCCGCGTTTCACAACACTGTCGCAAGTGAACACTGGAAAACAGGTGCGTGCATCTCTGAAAATGAAATACGCTCAGGAATATGCCATCACGAGGCTGATGAAGGAAGACAAAGTTTCCGACGACCAATTTTCGAGTCAAGTGGAAACTTGGAATGAATGTTCGAGTACAGGGAAGTTAAGCTGTGACGTTGTGTCTGACTCAGTTGATGGCAGTGGGAAAAATCTGGAAGCATCACAAGCAACCGTTCATCATTGTTTGACAGCACGTGTAGCTTCATATCACGAGGGCAATACAAGCGGCAAATTGATGGCTTCAAAAGAAATTAGGTTTCTTCATCCCTCTCTGTTGCACGATCTGCCATTAAATTGTGTTAACAAGGAAGCAGTAGCTAAGATTTCACTGCAAAGTGCACCAAAGACCCTGCGACCCAACTCTATAGCAGCTTTGAGAGAAGCAACATTCAACTCAACAACAGATGTTGACCACACCCATTTTCTAGAATCTAGCCTTGGTGTTGCTTTAAAGCGACCGGTGAAGAGTTTATCAGGATATGATTTCTGTAATTCTAGATCTGCTGTTACTAAGGCAAGGGCAGTGGCCACTTCCACCTCAAACGCGATCAAAAGAACTGTGATGAGTCTAACTGCCGTAATATTAAAATGACATCCTTTGAACGGGTTGGAAAACAAATCCCGTTACCATTAACAAGTTTTGGGATTCCTTTATAGTCGATTGCCTACATTCTAAAACAAAACTTTTAAGAAATGAAATATGACCTCAAAGCTGATCTGCGATCCTCCTCCTCCTTAACGATTTTGTTTCTATGCAGAAAACGTACGTCTCTTAATCTCTCAACTCAATATTGACTAGAACCAAGATGATTATCTAAAACAACGTCACTTGTTTGATTATCTCTTTTCCCTTTTATTTAATAAAGATGTATTTACAGTGTCATCTCGTTTTCTCATTAGTAGTTTTGCTCGCGATTGTAGCTCCCCTCCAATTTTTTTTTCCACGACTCACCGAAACCTACCTTCATGAGAGTCTCGAAATACGACACAGGTAGGGACGTTTGTTATAGAAAGCCGTTGTGTGAGGTGAGTTCCGGCGCAAAGTCGAATGCCTTTCTGTCGCCTTTCTCAATTTTCTCTCCCCCCATTTCCCCGTCCCCAACCAAGAAAAGCACCCTTTTGAGCCTCTGCGGAGGAGAAAAGGGAGTTTCCATGTAGACTAACCGTGTTTTAGCTTGAGGAAGGTTTTTTTGGACTCGTACAACGGCTTCTTAATGGTACGCAAAGAGCATGTTTTTGTGTAAACCTAACTTGAGCCACACCCAGATACAACAGACAAAGATTTTGGCACCTGTTATGTCTGCGGCACCTTTATCTGAAAGTCCACCGACGGGGAGTGGATTAGTATTACGCTTTTTTTCGCGATGCAGGTTCCAAGTCTCACCAGATTCCCGCATCCTCGCACGTGGCCCGACATATCCATGGACTGTGCAAGAGAAAATGAAGGAACTTCCCTCATGTTTTCTTAGTGTATGACATTTGCAAGCTGTGGACTTGAATTTTTGGATTCATTGAATTTACGAATTGAGTATTTGAATTGAATTTGTCCGACATGCAAGTTTGATTAGCTTTTTTGAATAATCGCTTGTTTGAAGTTACTGATGTTTAAATGTTCTAGAGCCCTTCGAAATCTTAATATTTGATTTTTTTTTTTTTAACTTAATTTATTTTCTCGAACAATTACAACAATTACAATTAAACTTACACTACAGTTACAAGTAACAGTCTACTGAGTACGAATCAACCCATTGCAATCTACACATTACATTCAACCAACTGTAAGTAGCATTCTGTAAGTTGGTTAATATTTTATTTTGATTAAATTGTTTTACTAAGGTAAATGTTTTAATTGGATTTTAAGAGGCTCGCATGAATGTTTGAATCATTTGTTGAAAATTCACAAGTAATGCTGGAATGCACGGATCAATGTTCGCATCGGTTTGAATAAAATTGGCCAACTGAATTTTGGCATTGTGGGAATTCCATAGCAACTAAATCATTGTGCCGAGAATGTGCATCATAAAATAATTGTGTTGTTCAGAGACAAGCATAAATTGTCTTCGAAATTGAACTGTTCAACATCTAGACATTTTACTTGTAAAACAGAAAAAATCAAACCGTCTCGCTCTCATCTCGCATTGTGATATTACCGAGAAATTAGCGAGTTCCCTGTTAGCAGTGAGTAAAAAATCCAGGGGGTGCCCGGGTACTTCCCTATAGGGGTTATATAGATATGGTCGGCCAAAGGGTATGCATGGTTTTTTAGCCGTTTTAGCGGTTCTTTTAACCAAGCTCTATTAAAATTAAACTTATAAATATCTTCAGGCGAATCTCCCCAGTGGTACATGTCTCCGTTTAGTCGCAAATTAACGAAGCCGGGATACTTTTTTGAAGAAATGACAACTTCTTTGTTCCGCTATCGTTTTTGGCGCCGGTTGTCAGATTATAAATATCAAGAGATGTAGTGTCATCAATATCTTTGCTATACGTAGTTCTCAGATTTTTTCTCTAATAACGGCTTGTAGTAAGAAAAAAATTTTGTGTAGACCTTATTAGACCCCTAAATTTCAACAGAGATTATCTTCAAATCGACCCAGATAACTCGGGGGATGGGGGAAGGCACTCCCTTATCTGGGCTATATAGGTTTGTGCGGCCCTAAAAGGGTATGATTTCTCAGCCGTTTTTGTCATAAATAGGGCATTGATTTTGGCCATTTTGGTCTTAAATAGGGTCTGGTTTTTGTACTGTAGTCTTGAATTGGGTATGTTTTTTTGAAGCGGGCCGCACACCCCTACTAAATTTAACTGGGATTTCCCCGCCCCCCTCCCCCGACCGCCGGGGCCAGATAACCAGTTTGAGGGCGCTAATTAATGACGTGTAAAATTCCTAGTGAGACAACTTTGAGAGTTTCCACAACACATAAAATACGTGAAAGCAATCTCAATGAAAAGAACAAAAACCAATTTACAAAACTAAAACAAACAAAAGGACTTTCGTCATCAAAAACGCCAACGAATTCGAACTGTATTCCAGCTTACCACAAAGGCTATTGTTCAAAATACGGTTCACTGATTGGACACAGTGGGTAACACAGGTGGCGTGCTGTTTACCCTTTTCACGAGGCGCGTGACACTTTGAGGCAAGCAAACATTGGGATTTCTGGTTCTTGTTTCGTAAAAATCTTACTGTAAAATTTGAGTTTGACGCCTGTGTACCTTGAACATTCTTTCTTCGACAGCTGATAAATCAGGTCTTGGACCAACGCTGTGGAACAGCGATTCTTCTGATTGATATTAACGCTGTGCTGACAGGAAATAATTTTCCTGAAAATGCACAAACGTGCGAGAAGACTTCGCATGGTGAGTAAAGTTCACTGATGTGGTGTCGATGTATCATTACACTGTAACTGACTCTGTCGAAAGTTATTGATTTTTGGTATTGACTAAACTTTTTATAACTGAAATGAATTTACGCACATTGCATCGAAAAAAGCTTGTTTGCGGCTGATATGAAGGGGGTAAGCCCAAATTTGAATAGAATACTATGCTGTCATCGGTAATTGTGGCACTATTTTGTGATAATATCGAGCTTTTCATCGAGCAAAGAAAGACTTGATAACCTAACGTGCTGGACAATCGAACACTATCGAATTAAATCGAAACAGCGCGATCGAACTCGCTCGATTGCGTTCTAATTTGTTACTACACACATCCAATATCATCGATCGAAGCAGTAGTTATTCTAGAACTTACGAGAGTTAGAAATATTGAAATGGTCAGAGCAAGCTGTACTGAAGTCTGTTTTGTTCACAGTTTACAGTCAATTCGTAAACGTGGATGCTTCGACTTTGATTGACACATATGTGTCGGTACAGTTTATCTTTTGTACCTGTTTCTACGATTCTGGGTACGATTGCATTTTTGTTGTGAAGAGTCATTATTGATCGTAGGTTTCATGTGTAATCTAAATAGCAGAAATTAATGTAATGATTAAAGAAAATGTACTTACATTCTTATGATAGGCATTACATAGACTGAAATAACTTTTGTGCCGACATTGTTGAGCGAGACTGTTTGCAGCCGTGAAAGATTTCGTGACCGAAACGCCGGTTGCGTGACTTTTGGGAGCTCTAGATATGCAGAGTATCAATCCTCGTATTAATTTTGCAAACCTAGGAAACCTTAGTCTCGGAAAGTTACAGATGAAATCCTTATGTACGTGTTTTAATTAATGGCTGTGCATACTGGTTGAGAAAAGACTTGCTGGGCTGGTGTAGTACAATGTGAACTACAGTGTACAATAGATCTTTGCAGGATTACGGCATCATCACTGCCAGGTTGGATGACCATTAACAAAAGAATTATCCCAAGCTTTACTGTTCCTGTCATCCAACATGGCTGTCAGGGTCTTTGTCATCTTAATCTTGAGTCAGGGATGGTTGCAAACCACATATACATGTAGAGCTCTTTCATAAAGTAGTTCACCAAATAGATTTCTAACCATTATAAGAGTACAGATTATTTTGAATTATCAACTTAAAAAGGAGGTTAATAAGGCTAATTTGATACTTAGAAAATAATTGGCAGCCATTTATGAAAGGGTCTATAGGGAATGTAGTGAGAATTGGTAGAATCATGGTAAAACATGAACTACAGAAAATGGAGACAAGTGAAAAACAGGCCAGTAAAATTCAGAGTCATAAGAAACCTTGATTTTTTTTCTTCACTGACATAATTACAACCAAGAAATAAAATTGCAATTTTCAAAAATTTGGAGACCTGTTTACCATGTATAACCCTTTTGTATTAAGGATCCCCACTTTCATGTTCTGGAACAGATGTTTTGATTTGGTGGACTTGCCCTTCATTTTTCTTTTTAATAGTGTGCAGTACAACTGTATGTGATTCGAGTTTTTTCGTGCGAAAGAAAAATAATGGTAAATAAGAGTTTGAGTGCTATAAATCATTGAAACAAAATCTTAATGTATAAATCAGGCTCGATAAACTGATAAACAGTAAACTCAACAGAACTAAAATTCTGAGAATGAAGCAATGCTACATGGCCATGATGTAAAATGACAACTCCAGCAAATGGTCGAACTTAATGCTGATTGGCTAATCTAGACAATTGACATATCGTCACACTTAAGGCACTTTTTTCCCCAAAGTGTGCACATTAACATGCTGCTTAAAAGTAGCATGATGTAAATGTACCTTTTTAATGTCACTTTGTCACAAATGTTATTGTGATACAGTTTAAAAAGCTTGCTGAGTATATGGCTCAGAAATGCCATTTCCCAAATGCAAGTTATCTACAGGCCAGTTATGGAAATGATTGTCTGGTTATTTACATGAAGTAACTCGGTTATGTTATTAATAATACACATGAAAAAATTACTCGATTCTGATTGGCTAAGAGCAGTGCAGTTCAAGTGTAACACCAGTGCAAAAAGTGTAACATCAGTGCAAAAAGTGTAACACCAGTGCAAAT
>Ga0126339_10002035_pt1:10000-14309 | contig 14309 bp, 11 predicted proteins | sample OrbTmetagenome_2_FD_92532 | JGI IMG/M metagenome (GOLD analysis project Ga0126339, IMG submission 92532) | Coral microbial communities from Petempiche,Puerto Morelos, Mexico - Orbicella T R C metagenome | ecosystem: Host-associated > Invertebrates > Cnidaria > Coral | place... | reverse complement strand
CTGGACGCTTGAGAATTTATAATAAACACATGGTACACACGCATTGCTGATGAGAATGAAAATCGTGTCTACAACGCTAATCGATACGATACGATACAGACGTCTTATTAACAAAACAGGTTTTGAATACCGACGAATGCGTAGTATTGGTACTTCCAGTGCACTCGCGAGAAACGAGACTCGTCTTGTTTCTCTCAAGACTCATCTCGTTTCTCTCGAGACTCATCTCGCGAGAAACGAGACGCGTCTCGCAAGAAACGAGATGCGTCTCGCGAGACGGTGGTAACTTACTTTTGAGCGGTACTGTATTAGTCCCATTACCCTCTTAGTGATTGGAGATATTTAACTGCCAGGAGTTTTTCCAGTTTTTCTGACCGTATCATATCAGGGTGACTAGTTTAAGTTAGTGCATGAATTTAGAGAATTCTAATTGTTTTGGCTCAATTTAGATTGACCTGAAGAGTGCTGATCCTGATGGTGTTTCAAGCCAAATAGAAAAACTGTTTGATATCAAAAATAATGATATTTTAAGGGTGAGTTGAATGCATGGCCAAATAAGTATTTTTGCATGTAGACTTAATCAGGTCTTAGCACATTACTAAGTTAGTTCAGAGAACCAGTAACCACTGTAGAACCAACCAATCAGAATCCACAAGTATACAATTTTGCTAGTCTAACAAGTACTTAGTCATTGTCCCAATGAACCTGCATGACCACTCTGGAAAGTTTCTTTTGAGCTTTGTGGCTTACTTTCCTGAAAGAATTAACTTACACTTAAAACAAGTGGTCAAGTTGCTTTTTGTGTTTCTTCATTCGACCAGCTTTCTTACCTTCTTTTTTATTTTTAAAAATGTTAGCTACCAGGAAATGTCAAGTCAGCTTTCAATCAGAATAACATGTCTGAAGTTTACGATGTCTTTCCAGTCCCTGATCATAGGAATATTTAACCATTTCATCTCTGTATTACATTACTTATTAACTGAGGACTATATTGACCCTTTTTGTACTTGTAAATATTTGACCTCAGCGAGACCTCTTGCTTATCTTATTCAGTACACTGTCTCAAGTCAATGAATAATTTTTATTGTTCTTTCACTGTTTGACTGTAGATCTCTGCAAAAACAGGTAGTGGAGTTGAAAATATCCTAAAAACCATTGTTGAGAAACTTCCTGGGTGAGTACAAGAATGAAAAAAAAATTGTATTCAAGATACAGGAAACACTTCTCAGTTTCCTTTACATTAATAGAGAAAAGGCTTGGAAAAGAATGAGAATAGAAGGTGTGGAAATACAAACTGACGATGTCAATGAGTGTTGCCACAGATAGTTTTTGATATATCAACTATAATGTTGACATTCAAAATATTATGTAATTGTTCACATTTTCTTTGAAAAGTAAAGTTAAATAAGTGTTTTATTTTCACAAGGTGGCTATTCTGCTTTAATGAACTATTATTTTTAAATTATTGGGCTGTGTTGGCAGGCATGGAAGTGAGACACTTGGCTATTTTCCACTTTAATTGGTAAAGATAAATCATTTAGGGTAGTGTGATCATGAGTTTGTGTAGCTGACCTTTCGAGCATTGACCCTTATTTCGAACAAAGTCACAAAGATGAAGGGCTGCAAGCTTGGTAGTTATGATTTTAATTGTTTTTCTGTTGAATGTAAGTATAAACCTACTAGCATTCTATCACAAATGCTGCTCTCTGATTGGCTATGCTACTCACAATCTATTCTGTTATAGATAGTGAGTAGCCCAGCAGTGTGTGCTTGTTAACAAACTGGGGGCCACTTCAGAATCGTTGCTTCTTGGAAGTGTCTGTGAAGAGGATTTAGATAAAGTTTTGAACAAATAGTAGATTTATACTAAAACAATTACTAGATTATTCACTCTGAATTTCTATGCATGATAGATGACAAGGGTGTATAGAAATATCAAGCTCATAATGTAATTGTTGATTTAACTTGATTATAAAAATGGCACTAAATTGGGCAGCCCACAGGGGGTTCAGATCAAAAGACGTCATTCAGATAAAAAAAAAAAAATTGGAACTGCTCGTGCAGTCAATCAGAGTGCTTTGAGGTCATTCACCTGGTTCACGTGAAAAGCAGAAAAATAATGAATTTGATTTTCAGCCCTCAGGGTGACCCTGGAGCACCACTGAAAGCCCTGTTATTTGACTCTTGGTATGATCATTATAGAGGAGTGATCTGTCTTGTTGCTATTTTGGATGGATCACTGAAAAAAGGTAAACATGGTCAGACTGCATTTAGGTATCTCCTTTTGGAAGTATCACTAGCTAGTTCAATAATGTAGTTGTAAGTTCCTGGTAATTGATTTTTATCATGTGTAGTCATTATAACTAATGGTTTAGCACCTGATAGAACAATTTGCACTGGCATGTTAATTGCTGACCAACTGATCAACAAGCTGACTCACTCACTCCCTGACTTACTGATTACCAACCATGATGACTGCTGGACCAACAGACTAATTGACGGACTGGCCAAGTGACTTAGAACTTGCTGGCTTTCTGACTCACTGTCCATCCATGACTGCTTGACTGACAAGAATGGCTGACTGACTGACTGGCTGACCAACTTACTGACCCACTGTCTGACCATGACTGTGTGACTGACAGGTATGCCAACTGACTGGCTGACTGGCTTATTACACACTTACTGACCATGACGATCTGAAGGCCTAAACAGGCTATTAAACTGCTCTAAGTCAAACAAGCCAACTTGTGCAGAATTTCTTTAATTTTTGCCAAGTTTGAAAATTCATTTATGGCAAGCCCTATAAATTTCACATTACTATTCAGTCAGTTTTGCTCACACCTATCTCTTCACCTTTCCTTGCAGGAGATGAAGTTATGTCTGCTTACACTCAGCAGAAGTACGAGGTGTTGGATGTTGGGATTATGCACCCTGGAGAAGTCTCCACTGGTGCACTGTAAGTTCAACATCATAACTAGTTTTTAGTCAATTGTTAATTGTAGCAAAATTTAGTTTTAGTATTTTAAGTCATAATGGCCAGAAGTTTGTGTTTCTTGGGAAAGAAACATATTTCTTTTAAGCCATTTCACAGTACAGATGGATATCATCAAGCTATTTCGGACAATTTGATGTTTGTGTTGCACTAGCATCACATTCATGCGTAGTACCAATACTCTTAAAGTCACATTCATTCTGTGGAAAGAAAATTGTGTATGTAGAGTTATTTTAGACACAAACTTTCAGATGAGAGATCATGTGTCAACTGTTGATCAATGCTCTTGATCAGCACTCAATCGACATCTCGGTCAACATGCAACTGACACTCAATCAACATCTCGATCCACACTTGATCGACAGTCTGTGGATAGTCAGCTGAGTGTTGACTGACTCTTATGTATTGATCAACACTCAATGGCATGTCTGCAAAAATTAATTGACTCTCAACCAACTGTCGACTGAGATGTCAATCAAGTGTTGACTGAGTTGTCGATCAAGTATCAATCAAGAGTCGATCAGGGGTATCGACTGAGGGTATCAATCAACACTTGACCGTGGATGCCTTTAGTATACATGATCAGGTTACTCTAGCTGTTCATTTATAATCATATTATCATCAGATTTGCTGGCCAAGTTGGCTTTGTAGCCTGTGGAATAAGGAACAGTAAAGATGCTCAGATCGGGGACACTTTCTTCCATCCTCATGCTCCTGTGGAACCCCTGAAGGGATTCAAACCCATGAGTCCTATGGTGAGGACAATATTTAAATCAATTGGCAACTGTCGAAGTCATTTTGTTAAATGTGTATGTGCACAAAAACAGTAACAGAAATTTTATTTGTAATCATTAATGCTGTGCACCCGAACAGGTAAAGAAAAGGTAAAGTCTGCATACAAGCCGAACGGTCCATCAGGGCGGCGCTTATCTCCAGTTTCTGTAACATGAAGTGAACAGGATTATGTCCTCTTCCCCCTGGATGAGATTCTAGTCCATTGCAGGGTTACCCTCCGGCATTAAATTTGCTGGTACCCATTTATACACCTGGGTGGAGGGAGGCATTGTGAGAGTAAAGTGTCTTGCCCAGAACACAACACAATGTCCCTGGCCAGGGCTGGAACCCGGAATGTTCCATCCATAGTTGCACGCACTAACCATGAGGCCACTGCACCTCCCACATGCAACCAAATAGCTGGGCAACTTTTTATTGCTTACATGTGCTATAATAGAGAGACAGTGCTTTCCGTTACTGAATGATTGAGGAGTCCTTGTTGTTTAGGAGGTGACTCTATCACTGGTGTTTTCAGCTAACGAG
>Ga0126339_10002035_pt1:2500-7500 | contig 14309 bp, 11 predicted proteins | sample OrbTmetagenome_2_FD_92532 | JGI IMG/M metagenome (GOLD analysis project Ga0126339, IMG submission 92532) | Coral microbial communities from Petempiche,Puerto Morelos, Mexico - Orbicella T R C metagenome | ecosystem: Host-associated > Invertebrates > Cnidaria > Coral | place... | reverse complement strand
TCCTTTGGAGGTAGGTTGCTAACTCTGTTATAAGTAATGGTAATAGGACTGAGTGGAGTCCAATTCGTTCTGTTATCATAAGAGTGACAACAAAATCGGACGACCACGCAGCGGGAGTCCGATTTGTTCATCACGAGTATGATTACAGACCAAATTGGACGACACGAAATCTTATTAACAATTAATCATAAAAATGTCAATTTCCGAGAAAAGAAGAATAGCCAAGTTCTGAAAGAAAGGGAAAATTTGCATTAAAAGACTGACAAAAGCAGGCGTAAATTGAAGAAAGTCCCAAATTAGCAGTCTGTCCACTATCTCTATGGTGATTGAAACCAAGGTTGTGATTGGTTTATTTAACTTATTTAACTTAACTTATTTAACTTATTTTATTTAAACTTATTTAACTTTGAATGTGATTGGTTGATTTAGACTACAACTTTGAATGTGATTGGCTTATTGAACTGTCCGATAACAATTTGGCAAGTAAATTAGTGGAAAATAGGAGTTTTTTTAAACCAATCGCAATCAAGGAAATTGTAATTTTTATGATTAAATATCGTAAAATTCCGATGATAATCCCCTATTCTCTTTCCCTCGGAAGTGAGACTCCACCCTCCCTGAAGTGAGTACCTCTAAATGTTAAAGATGAAAGTCCTTTCAATAATTTAATAATAAGCCTTCCATAATACAAACCGGGGGTATAATATTTTTAAGGAACAATAGGTTTCCGTCCAATTACAAAGGCCCCCTACGTATTAGGCGGTTTGATATTTTATGTCATTACAATATTTATAGGCTTTTTATGTTCATAAGTTGTTTTGTGTTTCACATCGTTTAAGAGTTTCAACATGCACTTTTGGACGCTACATTCTTTCCTAAAAGCCCGACCATTTTTGAAACAAAAACTCTCTTCAAAATAAAATTATAAGCTTAATATCAGAATTTTACGGTATGCGACCCTGTGAGTTGTAGAATATGTACAAAGCTTGTTGTATCTGTGTTTGTTTCCTTTATACTTCTTTACTGCCTTTTGACAAAATTGTAACAAGGAAAATATAGTTGTTAACAGTAGATTACTGTTTTAGCTTCCAGATCCCTCTCGGGTGCAGCTGTATATGGAGCCTTATGTACTGGGCACGATTGTGTTTCCTGAGGAGTGTATGGGTAAAATGCTAAGTCTTTGCGAGGTAAGTGTCAAGGGCTCTCTGCATTACTGTGTCACGAAAAGCCAATAGTCTTTTGTTCTTAGTTTACGTTTTGATTGGTCGGTTTTCTTCTTGGAGACCCGGTTCGAATAGTCACACTGTAAAACGACTGCAAAAATACTCGTAATAACTTACGTTTCTTTATTTGAATGGTTATCTTTTCTTGTTTCCATTGTTCTTTAAGAGCAGGCGTGGTGAACAACAACAGGTGGTGTACCTCGACGAGTCACGTGTCATGCTAAAATACTTGTTACCGCTGAACGAAGTCATTGTGGACTTCTACGACGAACTCAAAACCCAATCATCTGGTTATGCAAGGTTTGTCGTAGACTTCAACAAGTTCTTATCTATCCTGTCGTCATTAATGGTTGTGATCGCATGATAGGAAAATCTTCTAAGCAGGATGACAGCTTGAAGACTGGGAGCCAGGCAGTAATGGCTTTGCCTCCAGTTTTCGCGCGGCCATTCTTTGTCCCTTCGTTTTAAGCTTTTCGCTTAACAATCCGGAACTTGAAGAACTACTTCCTCGAAAAAATACGTATTCCACGGAATTTTCCGATCTAGAAACACCTGCAGAAACACCATTTTCAGTTTTTAACCAATGGCATTCTCGTTTCACTTTAAGTTTCGATTACGAAGATGAAGGATATAGGGAAACCAGCATTGTACGGGTATGGTTTTGTTTCTGTAAAGCTCTTTATTTAAGTCTGCTTGTAATTTGCGTTCATTTTAGTGTTGTGGACGAGTGAAATAGGAAACAATTTTGCTGGCATTAAGCTGAGGCAAATTAAAGTAATTTTGGTAAAATTCAAGTGGAGTTTCTTATTTCTCGAGTTCTCGATTTGCGACTGATTGAAATCTTTTATCGTTATTTTTCAGATGGATATTCTAATAAACGGCACAGCTGTGGATGCGTTGAGTTGTATAGTGCACGTAGACAAGGCATTGCAGTCAGGACGAACCATGTGTGCTAAACTAAAGGACGTTATTCCAAGGTAAGTGACGTCACGTTTTAAAGGGAACGCATTTGCTTGCCCTCCAACTCCCTGCAAACCTGATCAACATTACATCAAAAAGTCTCTAGCAACAGTCCTGCAGTCAGGACGAACCATGTGTGCTAAACTAAAGGACGTTATTCCAAGGTAAGCGTGTCACGTTATTAGGGGAACGCATTTGCTCGCCCTCCAACTCCCTGCAAACCCGATCAACAATACATCAAAAAGTCTCTAGCAAAGACGCACATGTTTTCTCGTTCTTGACAAAAGATGTGTTTTTCCCGCGCTTGACATTATTGGCATGTTTTCCCGCGCTTGACATCAGTGGCACGTTTTCCCGCGCTTGGCGTCAGTGGCATGTTTTCCCGCGCTTGACATCAGTGACATGTTTTCCCGTGCTTGGCATCAGGAGCATGTTTTCCCGCGTTTGACATCATTGGCATGTTTTCCCGCGCTTGACATCGGTGTCATGTTTTCCGGCACGTGAGATCATTGGCATGTTTTCCCGCGCTTGGAACCGGCTGCATTTCGCACTGATAACACGTTCTTCATCGAATCCTGATTGGTTCATTACGTTATCGAGTTTGTTTTCATTGACCAGATTGATTACATAGATTTAAGTTTTACGCCAGTCAGCATGAAACAGCTCGAATAATCAATCGCTGTTTGCCTTTACGATACAGGCAGCTATTTGAAGTAGTGATCCAAGCTTCAATCAGAGGAAAAATCACAGCCAGAGAAACGTAAGTACTGTTTCCCTTATTACCGTTTTAACAGTTGTCACGCAACGTTTCTGGGAAGGAGAATTGCGTGACGACTCAACCAACACCTTCGCACCGGGGAACATTCATGGTCCGACAGTCGTTCCGTTTGTTCTTAGTGGTTGTAATCATGTTAATAATTGCATTGATCTCTTTTTAAAATCCTTCCAGTATTAAACCTGTCAGGAAGGACGTCACGGCAAAATGCGTAAGTCTGCAATTGTATTATGTTAAACGCGCAGTGGCCTCATGGTTAGTCCGCTCGACTCCGGATCGAGGGGTCCAGATTCGAACCCTGACCGGGGACATTGTGTTGTGTTCTTGGGCAAGACACTTTACTCTCGCAGTACCTCTCTCCACCCAGGTGTATAAATGGGTACTGGTGAATTTAATGCAGGGAGGTAACCCTGTGATGGACTAGCATCCCATTCGGTGGGGAGTAGAAACACTTCTAGTCGCTTCATGCCACTGAAACCGGGATAAGTAACGGACTGGCTCGTATGCAGACTTTACCTTCACATTGCCCTTTTTGTGTAACTAGACATTCTTGTCTTTTCTTTGTAGTATGGTGGTGATGTCACGCGCAAGATGAAACTTCTTCAGAAGCAGAAAGAAGGGAAAAAGAAAATGAAGAGGATAGGAAAAGTAGATGTTCCTCACGAAGCCTTCCTTACGGTTCTAAAAAGATGACACTAGTATAAATGCACGTATTTTTAAACTCGTTCCTTCCTTGCTCCCGTCGAGGGACACCTAAGATTCTAGACTGATGACGTACCTGATTGACCCTTACGAAGAATGTAATTGGTTGTTTCTTGCGCGAGACGATAGGCCATTATTACAGTTGTGTGCCTAGTTACCTGGCCTATGAATGCAAGCGAGGCTGGAGGGTAGTTAGTATAAGAACAAGTTGATTTACACAACAAAAGCAGTGAGGTCTGTATCAAAACAAGATCAACTCCAGCCTCGCTGCCAGTCAAAGGCCAGGAGCCCGTTTCTCGAACGTCCCTAAAAGTTTTCGCACCCGGAAAGCCATAGCAAAATCTCGAACCTTATGATTACAGAGCTGTTGTATCCACAAATTCTTAATATGAACAGAGGTTCCCTTCATACAAGAAGTCTCAGGCGTATACACTTCTCCGTTTTTAGATACAGATGAACTAAAAATGGCTTTGCGGGTCCGAAAAGTTTCCGGAGCTTTCGAGAAACGGGCCCCAGGTCACTGAATAGATAACTGTAAAACGGTCTATTCATCCAAAACTGATCAAAGGAAAATTTTCAATTAATTACTGCTTTTTTAATACGTTCAAATTTACTGTAAATCCCTCTGACTAGTCAGATTGAGGTGCTCATCTGTTGAATGTAAATGTCGAAAGAGAAAGTCCAATAAAAACAGTTTCAGTATAATTTTTATTGCAGTTTGTCTGCATGAATGGCGATTCTGGCCATTGACCAGTTACACCAGTTACACTAGATAGTTTTTCAGTTGTTCACTTCAGTCTTCCGTTTACAAATAGTGAAAGGTACACAAATGGGAGGATTATGATTTCAGAAACTTGCTCCAGCACATCATCTCACTGATAAACAAAATTGTGTTTAGAAGCCAAGCAACGAAAGAATGTGTTTTTGACAAAATTATCGCAGACTTCAATTACTAATATCTAATCCGTTTACCTTGGTATACTCTTCGGTAGCCAGACTCTGTAACTTGGTAAATACGAATGTGAATAGTAAACAATTTTGGTCAACGTAACATACATAAAACCTCTTTGAGGCAAGACTAAATTCTGTGAGAATACCTAGGGAAGTGTACCATCATTATATGAGTGTACAAGTTCTTATTTTATCGGGCATGCATTCTTTGTAGAAGAAGTCGATCCGCTGTTCCTATTTTCAAACTACAGGTTTAATAATGTCAGCTGCAGACATTATAGCTTCAGCTACCAACGACAACTGCTCTTTAACTGCATCGACATTTCCAGTTTTCATTGCACGAATCACAGCCTGTACAACGCCAGGGAATGACTGCATTGATCTCTGGT
>Ga0126339_10002032_pt1 | contig 14327 bp, 9 predicted proteins | sample OrbTmetagenome_2_FD_92532 | JGI IMG/M metagenome (GOLD analysis project Ga0126339, IMG submission 92532) | Coral microbial communities from Petempiche,Puerto Morelos, Mexico - Orbicella T R C metagenome | ecosystem: Host-associated > Invertebrates > Cnidaria > Coral | place: Petempiche,Puerto... | reverse complement strand
ACAAAAAAGAAACATATAAAAAGGGTGGAGGAAATAAAAAAAAAAAAAAAAAAAAAAAAAAAAAAAAAAAAAAAAAAAAAAAAAAAAAAGAAAGGGAGGGGGGGGGGGGGGGGGGGGGGGGGGGGGGGGCAGGGGGAAGAGAAGTTGAGGTACATATATAGCACACAACTGCAGGGAAAGAAAGAACACTCAAACTCCTGGGTTTAATTTAGTCGTGGAGGGAGGCAGCAGTGGTTGCGCGTGAATGAGTGTCATGGGAAAGAACAGTATTTACAATTACATTACGCCCAGGGTGATCAAGGTATAATTATTATGTGATTATGAACAGGAGACAATTGAGTTCATTTTGAATATCGAGGACACTTGGACTATTGTAGACTCATATTTAAGACATTTGGACTGTGATAGATTCGTAGTCAAGGCATCGTCTTAAAGCTTAGTTCCTGAAATCGTGTGGAATCGAATGCTTATCTGGTTAACAGATTATGCACCATACATTTCCCCCCCCCCCCCCCCCCCTTTGGGCGATACCTGGGACAAACCGGGGGTTTTCACCTCGTTTTCACTCAATTTAGGTTCCCCAGTAGTTGGAGAGGGTACCTTTTTTCGCAGCTTCACTATACAGTGCAGGGTCAGAGCAGGGGTTTGGCGGGGATTTCACTTGTGGTTCGCCACCTCTTTCAGAAGACTGGGTTAAAGTTGCATGTTCATAGAAAACATGGAGATTAAACAACTAACGAAGGAGATATGAAAAAAATCCTGTGAAAGCTCCAGTTATTAAAAAATTATATCAATCTTTTTTATTAATGAATTGTGCTTGATGTTTAGAGGGCGGGAGAGTTCACTATGAATTTTTTCCCTGCAAGACAGGGCTTTCACTGCATTTCACTGACAGCAGACGTGAATGCCCCCGGTATCCCCAAATTTGGGTGGGGGAGGAGGGTTCAAATGACTGGTGCATTATACATACTAATACGGCAATAATGAAGAAATTCACCTCCTTTTCCAATTCTTTAAGAGTTACATTTAATGTCTGATTACTGCAGCTCCCTTTTGATGATGCACTATAAGGGAAACCCTTATCATCACTGACACGTTTGTAGATGTACTGTTGAATAACGGGCAAGTGCATGAAGAGGCCATAGGCATAAAGAAAGATCACTGGCTCTATAGTAGGTCGTCTGAACTTCAACCAGGCTCCTAAAGGCATCTTGGCAAATTAGTCTGGCACAACAAGAAAGAATTGAGCAAAATTACTGACAAAGAAGAATAATTTTGATCATAATACTTTGTCCTTTTGCATTTTTATTATGAACATCACTGAAAAGAAATGAAAGGCCAACAGTGAGGTGGGGGGTGAATCCGCCGATCCGTGCATTTTTTTCACCAAATCCGTCCACCCACCAATATTTTTGTTCAATAATCCGACACCGCAACCACATACAGAAACACAAGTGTAAAAGTTCAAAGCAGAAGGTAAAAAGGTAAACTGGTAAATTTGAATGCCATTGTTAATTTCGTACAAATAGTAAAGAAGGCAACATGTATCATAGCTATAACATAGTACAACTCCAATAACAGTCTCATACCTGAGTTTAAATGAGCTTTGTTCGAAAAAAGAAATAATTTGGATGAACTCATTAACATACTGACCAAGGCTGAAGAAAGATCTATGATCCAAATTTGGTTTAGGACCCAAGATCCCAACATCAAGACAAGTACAATCCGGAATCCACACCAAATTTCACAGCTGATCCACGATCCACTGTGTTTTCAAAATACGTGAATCCACTCGATTTACCATGAGAATCCACAATCAGTGCGCTTTTTAAGGCCAAATCCGTCGATCCGAAAACCTATTCACCCCCCTCAGTAAGATTAAGGGTTAGGAGGTTAGATGCAGGCTGTCACATCAGAGTCAGGGAGGAGGGGGTGGGGGCAAAACCTAGAGAAAACAACGCTTCCTTTTCCACTTCAGAAACTATTAGTAATTCATTTAAATAATAACGATATTACATTTGTGCTCAACTCAATTACCAGCATGTGTTGCAGCCTCTGTAAAAATTGACATACAAATCCCTATAATTTTCCTCTTCAAAGTTCTGTGACTTAAAGATTGGTAGCTTTACAAAATAAATGTTCTTGCCATTTTCTGGTATTCATAAAGTTGCATCCCAGAATATTTTGTAATAAGAGGTCACATCAACATGACGGGAGATGCCATTAAAAATATATCCACGTACAGTAATTCTTATATCCACCTCAACACTTGTTTCATTTTCACGAAACAAGACAGTCAGAACTAAATAAAACCTGTAATACAAGTAAAAGAAATTGAAATGTGTCTACATGTATATAGAGCTCTGTCAGATCAGTTGATTTGCTGACTGACCATTTATTCAACTCCATTGTTTGCAGATCATGTGACTGCCGTTGAGGTTTCACGTGAGCATCAGCAGACAAAAGAACAGTTCCCACGAGAGTGTCACATGAGCTCAAATTTTAAAGAGGGCTATTACATTATAAGATTCTCCGGTCAAAACAAGAAAAAAACAATAAACTCACTAATACTGAAAGATCAATCTATTTATCATAGGTTATGGAAAAGCGAAATCCGCAAGCTAAGGGAAGCTAAAAGTAAGCTTATAAACTTGGCTTGATGGCTGTTGCACGTTACGACTTGAAAAACCATTAATCTTGAGAGAGCGGTGTCAGCTCGTGAATGACACCACGAACTTTTCACAGCGAGCATGTTCATGCCAAAACTACTGTTGCTGTTGCCGTTAACAAATCTCTTACCTTCCGAATTTAAACAAGAGCTAACAGGTAGATTTCTCTGACTAATAAAGTTTCTCAGCGTTAACTCCTTCTTCCTTGGCGCCAAAACCAGTCGTTCGCTTCAGCTCTGCAAAATCACGTTACTTCCTTTGCACTTCTTTTTTTCCTTGATTCTGTCAACAGCAGGTGGAATCCTGGCGGTTGTCGTTAAACCTCATTCTGAATTCTGCATATTCTGAAATGGTTGCGCGTATATTTATCAAGTACTTACCAGGCCTGATCTAGGGCCATACGCAAATACAGCTGTCAACTGTCACTGTCAACTTTACACCACTCACGCAACACTGAACGCGTCACAGAAAATGAAGATTGCGTGACTCCATGGATGGACGGCATTTTTTTCCCGAGGGGATGGGGTGGTTTCTAAGTCCTATATCTATGATATTGGTTAGGTTTCTGTTGCATCTGAGAAAGGTTTCTTTTGCCTGTGAGAAAGCATGACTTTATTGAGAAACTTCTTTTATGTACACCTCCATCAATAATAGAATCTGCACTGGAGCGAAACCAGCCCATGCCATAAAAGCTTATCTCAGCAAAATGAGCAGAAGCTCAGAAACACATAAGAGTGTAGGAGTATTCCCAAGCTCCCTAGATGGGATGTTACTCCATCACAATCATGTTTGGCCCCAGCCTTTCATCAGCACATGTATACTGGTCTGGGGGTTGGCCGGGGGTTGGGGGGGTTGGGAACTCCCATATAAAAAGAACGGGGTGCTCGTCAGAAATTTTGAAAAGAATCCCTAAGAGGTACTAAGATCCTGTTTTTTGGGCATGGCTTAAAATTTAAGGTACCAATTCTTACATAACACTTTATCTCTGTCATATTTCTTCAGCTCAATGCCTTAAAAGGTATCACAAAAGCTCCCGTTGTGGACCTTTTGTGGCTGAACACACTAAGAGGTACCAAAACAGTCTTTTCAACCCCTTAAAGGTACGACGAGACCCCTCCCCCCCCCCGTCCTTTTTATATGGGAGTCTCCCCCCTGGGTTTGCTGGTAACCATGATTTATTCTCCCGTACCAGGTTATTCAAGAGCAACCCAGGATTAAGGGTTGATAAAGGTTTTTCTTGATTTGTGCAGTGCGAGATAAGTAGTGTCAAAACTGGAGGGCAGAAAACCTCACTGAGAGGCAAGGTTTTCCGCTGGCTGAGAAACGAATGAAGTGGAAAATGTTTTTCTCACACACAGCTGGGAGTCTGAGTACAAGTGTGTGGGGGTTTGCAGGTCATGTGGCGTGTACAAGGTTCAGTTTTTGTTTTGCTATCTGCCACTGCTTGACATCCCCCACCTGCCCACTCGTGAAGTATTTCAAGAGTGCATTAAGTTGCCATGAATTTATTTTCTAGCCAAGTTTTTGTGCAGTTGTAAGACAGTTATGTTGTTTTGTTACTTAAGGTAAGGTTGCGTGGTTCAGTTTGGCATGGCTCCCAGCGGTGTGTGAGAAGTTAGTACATGGAACCTACTGACATAAGCTAAACCTAGATTAGCTTAATTAATGGAACTTTAACCCTGCCTTTTCCATAGTAACCATCCAGCCAATTCCTTCTCCCCTCCCCTACCCTCCCCAGTTGCTTTAAATGAACAATGAGAGACTCAACTCAACTCAACATTAAACCCCAGGATTTTGAAATTTCTTCATAACTAACATAATCTGCTTTTAAAATTATACTACAGTGTACAAATTTTACAAATACATTCAACTACTTTCTTGACGCTTCTAGAGAGTAAGGATCTAATGACACAGTTCTCTGCGGTATAATGTCTGCTAATTGAAGCCTTGTTTGTCTTGTTTCAAGATCTTGGAGTCTGTTAGCCCACATGGCAACTTTCTCCCTTGTTCTTGTTAGAAGTTCCTCTTTCTGAGCTAACTCAGCTCTCATTTTGTCCACTTCCTGAAAATAAAACAATAAGAGTATTTAAGACAACAAACAATAATTACCAGTATCAAATACATGCAGGGGTGTTGTATTATTCTGCTACTACTGTACTGGGTCTGTACTGGGGTTTATTTCTATCCTGAATTTTTGAGACCTTAAACCTCCCATTTATTCAAAGCAATCTTTAACTACCTTGTCAAAAAGCTAAGAGATATTTGCCTCTCAAATTTTTGAACCTCTCAATATTTCCAAATAATTTCTGTTCCCCTTAGTGATTTCTACTGTCTGCCCGAAATAAGAACACTGCAAGACAGAACATTTGCTCCAGATCAAGGAAAAATGAAAACAAGATTACATGGACACTGTATGCCCACATTTCAATGTAAAAGTACCATTTACCCAACTTGAACCCTCAACAGGGCTGTATACCATACACACCAAACCCCTTGGCCAACCCTAATAACAATAACCCTAATAATATTATTGAACATAGGCTAACTCCATATTTAATTAAAAATCTTTAAAACAAGATTAGCGTGTAGTTCTGAAATCAGTAACACCTGATAGTAGCAACACTCCCATAATTAATAAATTTTTACACTGGTTAGAAAACCTTGTACAGTGCAGTTAAGGTCATTCCCTAGTATTGCATTGCGCATCCTTACTGTGCATAATTTATGGTGTCATTAGCGCACGTTCGTGCATACGCACATTGAAAACATGGCGGATTTGCCTTGATATTGAGTTCTGTCAGTTGAAAAATGGCTAACAGCTCACTAACGAGCTCGGGCACCCCAAATTTGTTTCCAGTCATTTTAATCAACTAATCATTAGCTTTCTGTGAGAAAAGACTGATCTGATTTCTATGTTTGAAAATTGAATACCTAAGAAAAATAGCAGCTGCACTGTAGTCTTTTCTATTTTGCAGTGTGATAGCCATGGCAAGCAATTTGGTTCCAATATTTTAATAAGGATTCAGCTGTCTGTCAAAATCAAACTTAAAAAGTTTATTTGTGTCCGACACAAGTATTGACTGTAGTTTGAGGCGTGTTTTCATGAGTCTGGGCTCTCCAAGAGTTTACAATAACTTGGAATGCATTCTTGTAATAAGCGTTAAATAATGCTAAAATGGGACATTTTCAATGCCTCACTTAATAAACAAGCATGGGCACCCCCCTTTTTTATTTTATAATTTAAGTTCTCATATGATAAATATCCATTGGACAAAGTTTGAACAAAAATCTATGTGCAGTTTTATTTCAGGGGAAGTACCTTAACATTGACCATCTATGAATAGCAAATCACATGCAGTCATAACCCCGGTGGGGGTACTCCAATACATGTACATACGCTATGTAGGTACATGTATGCGCCGCTGTGAAGGGTATGGTTTTCCAGCAGTTTAGTCTGGAATAGGGCATAGAAATCAGACAGTTTTGGTCCAGAATAGGGTACATAATTCAAGAACAGGGTTTTTTACTTGAGGTTCTTCAATAGAAGTTGAAACTTGGAAGTGACTTGTATGATTTTGGTTTAGTTGTATGTCAGACTACGACAGTGATAAAGTTACTGCTTGGAAAATAGCTAGTCTGGGATAGAGTAGTGGTTTAGCTGATAATGGTATAGGATGGGGTTAGTGTTCCAGTGTCCCAGCGGCACACCTCCACCCAAAGATTTACGGAGAACCCTCCCCCCCCCCCCCGCCCCCCCACTATGGTCATAACATTATTTTGCCAGTTTGCTTCACCACTGTGAGAATACATTCACTCTTGTATCTGCCTTTTGTTTGAACAATGCATTACTAGAGCGACAAACAAAGGAACAACGTACATGCATATACCCTTCCAGGCTTGAAACTTTACCTCTTTTGTGACTTCTTGGGGATGATTTACCCGGCTGTACATTTGCTTCCTGAGGAAATCAGCTTCCAGTGACTTGGCGGCCTCTAGAAATTTTATGATTGAGACGTCTACACCTGAAGGTTACAAAGGTATGTCCCAATTTTAGCGAGGAGCATTTTGCCGTGTTATTTCTGACTTTACTGCACGCGATTAAGTCTAGTAATTTCAATTAAATTGATGGTGCGGAAAGTTGCCCTGATCTGCTTACCACTTTTGTTGACATTCATTTTCTCGCCATCTTTTTCCAAATTATCAGTGACAAGCAACAGAGACACACACGTCTAAAAGAGAAAAGATTGCGAAATTTAAACACGCAGATGAAACAGATCGATTCGGGAAGAGATTGAAGCCGTTTTAATACCTGTAGTGAAGACTCAAGAGCGCTAACCAAATCTTCCTTATGGGCAGCCATCTTGTGCCACACTGGTTCCCAGGCCCTGGGCCTTTCCTGGCAACGAGGCTCTTCGTTCACCGTCCCCTCCCTTCTTCGACAAGATTTTGCCTTTCTTTAGCCAACAAAACTACCAAAACTTTCTCTTTTTTTGTATTAGTTCCAAACGAAGCACAGAGAGATCCAATATCGTAGTGTAAATAATCTGCTCCTGGAATTATCAGCCTGCATTGTTAACAGATCAACTTAACATTTGTTGTTGTTTAAACCCCTGATCATAACAGATCACATGCCAAAGGTCTAGATACACACAGTCACTCTTCTGAAGTGACTTTGACGACTAGCTTGTGTAGCGGGCATGAAAGTGACAGAGTTATGTGATGGTCATGGAACCTTTCAGGCTATATTGAGTTATTTATTTTTTATCTTATTCTTTTACTCTACATAAATCCACTTCACACTCCCCCAAAAGGTTTATTCCTGACTTTATTGTTTTCCATAACATTGTACCTACTGTATAGAACAACGTATTGTATCTACATATGCTTGATTTCCATGCTCTCTCGAGTCCAGTCTCCCTTCCCCAAACTGTGGCTAGTACCTGAGCCTACTATTAACCAAAGAGAACAGACCCTTACTGAGCTCTTTTAGTCTTGGCTCTCCGTGGTAAAAAAAAAATCTAACACCTTGCTAGGAATTGGGATATTTTGATCTTTCCTTAGTGTTAACTTTGTCCAATTTTGTTGGACTGGTTAAACTCTTAAATGGACTGAACATCAACACAACACAGAAGTGGTTTTAAAAGTCAATCCAGTTTATTAGAATAACAAATGGCTTCATACACTTTACATCACTCATTAATTCAAACTGTTCTCCCTCAACAAGAATGCTTCCATGAACAAAATTACAGATGAATGATTTCTTTCACAATTATTTTGCAGGGGACTCTTTCTTGGACTTTGACCTCAACTTAAAAAGTCCCACAATTCCAAATAGGGTTCCATAAACTGCAAACACAACCTGAAAGAAAAAATAAAGTACATTATTCCAGGCTGGTCGCTTATTAACCTTGGTTGCCACAAATATCCCTTTTCAAAATTTCCTCACTTTTCCATGACTTTTCCGTGATAAAAATAAAATTTCCCTGACCAAACAAATACAGAATGTCAGATCTAATAGCAGCTTTTGTGGCCTCAACTTACAGCCATCCTTAATTCCACTCAATCATACAGACTGATAAGTTTCAACAAATGTCCCTACTTCAGTTTTAGGGAAAATATTGTTCAGATCACAGTGACCACAAATGTTTCTTCCAGCCTTCAATGGTATTAAATCAGCCATGTTAAATTATTTCAGTTTTCTCTTACTTTTCTTCAAAATGTCAATTTTCCCTGACTCAAAATAAAAGTCCCTGACTTTTTCCTGACCTTGAAGAAATTTTTCCCTGACCATTTTCTGACCTATGGTGACCCTGTTAACTTTTCCTACCTACAGGGTGGGCACTCATTCAAGGTTGGGCACTTAATCAAATGAATATGGTGACCACGACCATAAAATTATGAGCAAAGACAAGTTCACACAGGGATGCCATCATTGCTGACTATTCACCTGAAGATGCCATTATTGTTGTGATTCTTGTTTCATTTTCAAGTTTTCAGTCAAATTTTCATTGTTTTCAGCTTCGTGATGTAATGAAAATATACATTGTATATTGAAGATTGCCTCGTATGTACATGTACTGTACATTTTGTACCTTGAAAAAATCTCTAGGAAGAGGAAATTCTCCTAGCCGCTGGCACTTACGGAGAACACTGTAAAGGTATTCTGACTGTATGGACTGTATAGCAAGTATTAACATTCTTGTAATAAGACCTGTATTTCTACAACTCGCCAGGAGGAATAACATAAGAAATGAGAATTTTCCATACACGTGCCATTCTTTGTACATAATTTCAGTCACAGAAAATGGTTAGGGGGAAAGGGACTTATACATGAATCTAAGGGGAGGGCTCTCATGACCAGAATGTTTTCCATCAGACAGAGGGGCCTCCACTACATAACAAGAGGAGCTTATAATTAAGGAGCATTAAACTTGGACTTAAACATTACATACATTTCCCCCAAAATGCCTCCAATTTTTGCTGAACTCAAAACTAGCCTTCAAATTGAATAAGCTGAAAGCTACCGTAAGGAAAAGAACTGGAAGTATTGAGATACATGTACGTTTGCCGAGTTTTTGGTTGTGAACAATTTTTGACATACAGTAGATTTGCGCTTTTTGTCCTGCATCTTAGTTTGGTAAATTGTTAATAATATTATTTTTTATCTTTTTCTCAGTTCGTGAGCGGGCTGAATTCAACGACTCCTGCAATCTGAATGGTTCCTGGCACAGGTGGAATTTTCTCATCCAGACCGCCACAGTGGGCGGAATCCATCATGTTGATCTATTTTCATGAACAAATTAGGGTACATGTAATCGACAATCTTTTCTCCTTTTTACACTTCCATTGATGATTAATTAATGGAAGTTTATCTCTATTCACCTTTAAATGGCAAGGAAAGTCACTGTACCGCTAAGTAAATTCAATTGAGTTGCAAGAGTTTGTTTGGCTGTTTGTACCTTGGCGCTGTAATGTCGCGTAATCCTATCTGTCTCTCTCTGTACAATTTTTAGCAAAAAATGAATCAATTTCAGTTGAGTTTACCTGTCTGATCGTTGCTGTATTTGAGAGAATTTCTGTGGAATACACTTCATGAATTTCTTTGCTTCCTTGAACTTAATTTAGGATAGAAAAGTTGGATTTCAAGTGATTCGCAATGACTGACAGAAATTGTTTTAATTTGCTGTAATACTTTAAACTTTGCACAAAATTTCACACCGAAAAAAAAATTTGGAGAACTTAACTGGTGAGCTAAATGCAACTAACATAAGGTAGATCGAAATAAATACGGTAATTAATACATCTTTCTTTATCTAGTGTCTGAGTTACTCGCTCGTTTGCTTGTTAAATTTTTTACGAATTTTTTGTAGACGGCACATAAGCTGATTCAATGACAAAGCTGCGTAAACAAACCCACTTGAAAGCCAATTTACCACAGGGAAAAAAGATACACATGTTATTGGCTGGTTTAGGGTCAGTCCGTATAGTGAGAAACTGTGACCTCGGGCTTGAAAATGCAGCCCTCGGCCTCCAGCTTCGGGCAGCATTTTCAAGACTTCAGTCACAGTTTTTCACTATACGGACCTCCCAGCCGGCCGATAACATCTATATATTTTACCTCTTGAGCCAACTTATCCTAGGTACTTCAGTAGAAATTATTTGGAGCTTCAAACCTTAAGCTCATGCTGCTAAAATTTGCTAATTTTGTATCCCGTTCTTTCAACCACAATAACGCAAATAAGTAATATCCTGAATCAGAAAAAAAGTGGAAGCTCTGATTGAGAGTGACCACGTTCTCACAGAGCTGCTGCAATATCAGTCAAAGACAGTTTTATGATCCAGAGGGTCGTGCTATGCACGCCAAGAGGAATCATTGAACATTCATACAACAAAAGCTACTTACATTACGTCTTCCAGCAATAGTCTGAGTGTTAAAGTAATATTGCCATCCTGTTAAACCAAGCTGCTCCGCCGTGGGATGATCAGCCATTTGTCGCGTCATACGCCTCGCCAACGGAACACGCAAACTCCTCCATAAAACCCCGCTCATCCTGGCCTCCTTCATTGAGAGAACGTAAAAGTATCCTTATTAACTCATAAAGTCGTAAAAAAACATTGCTTCCTGCAAGAAAAACAACTCTTACCTTTTACAATCCTTTCCCAAGTAAATCCAAAAATGGCGGACAGAAGAAGTTCCTAATCAAAGTGGGTGAAGCCGCTGACAACGTTTCCAAGCAAACTCATTCCCAGGGTCGCGCTCGGGGTCGAGCCCATTCGCAAACGCGCGCGAAACTCGAGATCTTCTTATCTCCTCGCGCGATTTCCTACGAATACAAATTTTCTGATGTATAATTTGAACTGGCACAAAGGATATATCAGCTCAATATGAAGACCCTGCGTTGATTCTGATAAATTGTGTAATTTATGCAACAAAGAGTCAAAAATCTAGCAAAAGAAAACCATGCCGGACGATTCGCTAATGTAACCAGTCTGAACATTGCGTGACATAGAGCTTACGTTAAACGAACTTTCGATCAATTGTTATAATTTCCTGACGTGCAAACATATGGAGCTTCAAGATTAATGAGTGGCAACGAGATCTGCTTGAAAGTATCGTGTATTTCAATTCTCAAATAAGATCTTTTATGATTTGATTGCAAGAAACTATCAGTGTTCGTGGCGAGACGCGTTTTTAGAAAACAGAAAAGTGTCGAATAGGTTTCACACCGCAGACTCGTGTGGCACGCATCCACGCCTGAAGACGATTGACAAGCATTTTGCACTGAAAACAGTTTCAAATGATAACAATTCTTTCTAAGGCTGTTTTTGTTGTAAGGTATACCAGCATCTATGATCATGCATGCTGGGGCTAAATGCAATACGTGTAGGATAGTGACACAGAAAATAACATATCCCTTGCAATAGAAAGCTGAACAGATTTCGCATGCATGCTTGATTTAAATCCTGTTTTTGTCGAGGGAAAACTTCCTTTGACAAGTTCATTACATTAGCACTGATGTGAGTGTCATTTTCACAAACGACCCCATTAACCAAGAAAGTCAATCTCCCTTTGTCAAACCGACAAAAATTACATAGATAACAGACTCCGGCGAGTTTTAAATTCATTCAGCCTTGCTTGCCATCAAGGTGTGTCTGGCATTGAACTGCGTTGACGTTTCATCTCGAGCTCGAAGTATTTGCTCAGTTGACTTTCTCGGACGATCAAAATGTCGTCGGGGAAGACGAAATCGAAAAAAAGTGGATCGAAGAAGAAGGTTCAACGTGCAACTTCCAACGTGTTCGCAATGTTTGATCAGACGCAGATTCATGAGTTTAAAGAAGCATTCAATGTGATCGATCAGGACCGAGATGGAATCATCAGCGCTAAAGACCTGACGGAGATGTTCAACTCTCTGGGCAGGCCCCAGAAGGACGAATATATCGAGGACATGCTGGGGGAAGCCACCGGCACGGTGAATTTTACCATGTTTATGACGCTGTTCTCGGAGAACATGCACGGGACTGATCCCGAAGACATGATCAGGAGTGCGTTCACGACTTTCGATCCCGATGGAACTGGAATCATCAACGAGGACAGACTGCGACCACTGCTGATGAAAATCGGGGACAGGTAAGTACAGAGAGAACTGAAATACCGACAGTGTTTCTTTATTGCGTCGTGGGCGCGCATTAGGGAGATGTAATATAAATAGGTGATCTCCCTTTATGGCGTTGATTTTTGCAATCGTATGTCTATATGTGTGAGCAGAATTGGGCCACATTGAAAATCAAGTAAGATCCAAAAGACACACCCGTCTACATAAAGAGGACGAGTTTCTGGTGACGAGAATTTTGCAATGACGAGCACTATGAAGGCTCTACTTCGTTACAACGGAAACAGTTTTCACGTTAAATGCGAGAGTAAGAAAGCAGTTGTCTTGACTGATATAACGCTGAATTCTCAACGCTGACATTAAAAGATATGTGCGCCCGTAGGTATGGAGAGTTTGAATTTGGGAATTTGTAAACAGGCTTGAATTTTTGTCCCGAGGGCCTAGGGTCTTCTAAGTTTATTCAGACGTCATATCATAGCTTGAACCGATAACTGTGTTCCTTATACTTGTTCATAGGGTTGTCTGACCCAAACTAGATTCACCAAACTCGGCTTCTGTTGATGTGATATTGGTTGTGAGAATCAAATACGTGCTAGGAGTTGATAGAGGAAGAGCATAGGAAAACAGAATTTGTTTACCAGTGTGTTAAATCAAACATGCCGTAGAATACTCTTAAATTAAACAGATAGAGATCGTAACAATGAACCATTTCGTCACTCAATTTACAAATTTAACCTACCTCGCCCACAAAATAACTGACAAAATTCTCGCTTTTTAAAAACAGATTGCTTAATTGCCTATTTGGAAGTCTGAAGCTGTTTTTTTCGCGAATCGAAGTCGTAAATTCTACTCTCCTTTTTTAATAATTCTGGCTCAAATACAGACTAAAAACATCACAGAAAATACCGTAGAGGTCAACTGAAGGTCATTAAAGCAGTTTTCACGGCTGTTCCAATAATCGAGATTCCACTTGTCCGAAACTGAGTGGACACTTGTGTATTCTTATGTCCTGCATTTAAACGGATTGCAACAATGGAAATTTTGCGCTGACGAATTCTCGTAGAATTATCAGTCTATCCCAGATAATTCTTGCTATATGTCTTGTTCTTGTGAAAACTGTCAAAGCGCCATGGTCAATGGGAAGGTCAAAGATGGCAATCAGATAATTATTGCTATATTTATTTAAACATCTGGCCTGAGGGGCAGTCGAGTCATGCAAAAAACGTAACCGCGAGATTAACGCGCGCGTGTTTTCCACGCGAATACAGCCACGTGATCCAAATGCTTGATTGTGTTAGTCGAGTACCCAGAGCTCTTTAAGGTACGCCCGGCCAAAATAGGTATGTTTAGTAATTGCAGTGTGTTTATAAGTTGTATTTCGTCTTTTTTGTAGGTTTACAGAGGACGAATGCGATGAAATGTTTCATTGTGCGAATGCTGATGACGATGGCAACTTCAATTACGTGGAATTCACCAAAACCATCAAACACGGTGAACAAGATGACTGATTAACAGAAGGAAAGAACTTTATCATTACAAGGAACAGAACTGTTCGTAAATAGCTAGCCTAGAAATTTTCATTTTATTGTAGTGCAACAGAATGATTTTGGATAATTAATTCAGATGATTAAACTGGTGATTTTGTCATTTATTTTCGAGGTTTAATTCAACGCTTTGAAATGAAGGCTGATTTGTCAGGCCAAAAAAATTTAATAATAATAGATGAAGTAAACTACTTTGGCGAGGTTTATACGAAATTCACGGTCAATTCTAATCATAGCATTTTGGTGGAAAAATATTTGAGATAAACATATGGTTCGAAATAGCATTATTTACCTGTAATCCTATTAAAATCGGGTTTTCCGGCACTACTGAATCCCCCAAATTTCAATCTTTCTGCGGGCTCCTCTAAATTTACATTAAATTTGTTAAATTTGCAATTGTTTTTTTTTTTTTTTTTTTTTTTTTTTTTTTTTTTTTTTTTTTTTTTTTTTTTTTTTTTTTTTTTTTTTTTTTTTTTTTTTTTTTTTTTTTTTTTTCTTTT
>Ga0126339_10002031_pt1 | contig 14331 bp, 4 predicted proteins | sample OrbTmetagenome_2_FD_92532 | JGI IMG/M metagenome (GOLD analysis project Ga0126339, IMG submission 92532) | Coral microbial communities from Petempiche,Puerto Morelos, Mexico - Orbicella T R C metagenome | ecosystem: Host-associated > Invertebrates > Cnidaria > Coral | place: Petempiche,Puerto... | reverse complement strand
CTCAGTAAATTTCTTCGTGTACTAGAGAGGAAATTAATGTATCTTTCCAAGCGAAAGAAAACTTGGCAATACACAATACACAAGATTTAGCGAGAATATTATCACTTGGGATTTTTGAATCATTAATGCTAGCAGATTTTATTCACTCCGAAGTTACTGTACAGAGAAATATCCACCCACTTTATTTCATTGGTGTGCTCTTCGAAAAAGGGAAGTAAAATATATTTTAAAGCGAATGAAAACACAGTAAGACAAGGATAAAATACATTTTCATATGTATCAATTAAACCAGGCAGATAAACAAGAATTAGCGAGAATATTTGAAACGAAAATTTGTAATTAACAGCTCATCATAATTTCCTTGAAAGTGATTCTTCTTCCGTACATTTGTCACCCAACGGAGTTTTACCTTACTCAGTTTTCTTGTGTCCAAAAGGAAAATATAGCATAATTTTAAGACCAGCCAGTATAGTCATTAAAGACGTTCGAGGTACATTTATAATATTTATTTATTAAGACATGCATGCAAAATACACAGAAATTAACGCGTGAAAATATTTAGACTTTCTAAGAGTCTGTTCTAACATTCTTTTCATTTCATTTTTATTCAATAACTTGATTAAGCGTCCAAGGTCGACTTGGGGCAAGTCTGAAGAGCATTATCAAATGGGATATTTTTTGAGGGCTTTAAGTAACAGCTCAATGTGCGCGGCAGTACCTGGCAAATTGTCTTCACTCCAATATTTTTACATCATGCAGAGAAAGACATTATTTATAGTACAGGGCAGAGCTCTTGCCGGCGGGTGGTATCGACGAACTATATGGCTCTCTGCTTGCAATTGCCATCGGCCGTAAAATGTCTTGTAACAAAGAAAACAGCATCAACGTTGATAATTATCACAACAGGAATTATATCCAAGTAGGCGATATTTTTAAAGATATTTCAAGAGTGTAATAACAAGGAGCAGGTTCTCTTAGATGAAAAGTCGAGATAACATGCGTTATATTTACTGCTTGCATGAAGGCTAAACATCGATCTCACTGCTAAGCAGGAAAAAGTGTACAAGGCTTTGACTGCACTCGCTTGCTTTACGTTCGATCAAACACGACAAAAAATGGTCTCTCATTAGCACACCAGATCAACACATACACTGTAGTTTACAAAAAGAATGGAAATTACCAAAAAAAGTCAACAAACGTGACCGGGAGTAGAATGACGGAAATTGCTCTCCATTATATGTGACATGTTTTACTCATTTTCAATTTCTTCAAACCAGAAAGTGTCATACATAAATAGCGTTTGATTGAAACATACATAAATTGTTAATTATTCTAAGGCTTCCGTCCAATGTCGGCTTAAACCTTTGCTGAATGATAGATTGAGTCTCGTTTTTCTTGAGTTTTCCAAACAACGTCCGTGCGACTTTTAATGTTGGCATCACCTGGTTATGATTTTAATTACTTTGTTCAATGAAAACCGATATTTATTCCATGTCTGGGGTTCGAAAGACTTAAAAGTCTTCAAAAGTGATATTCAATTTACCCAGCATTAATCACTTTCTAATTGTTATTGGGCTATTTAGTTAAAACAAGTTCCCATTGTCCTGCAACGTGCGGACAAGGAGGACAATGGGCAGCTATCTTAAAGATATTATCTGTAGAGTGCACTGGTGTCAGAAAAGAGCCGTTTTATCTCGATTTAGAGCCACAAAGTATACAAACACTGTTTGTGATGCAAATTTTTTTCTAAAAGCTTTGACCAAAATTTAAGCTCGATTTTTTTTTCTTTTTCTTTTTTTTTTTTTTTTTTTGGAGTTCATGGTTGAGAAATTTGACTTCACACACAAACAAAAGTTTTTTTTGAAGTCAGTTCCATAGTAAATCGTTAGACCCGACCTATTCCGAGATTCCAGACGCCGACAGCTAGTTGCACGAGTCCCCGATGTCTCAAATCGAGTACAGCATACTCCTCAAGCCTCATTCGTCCCGGTACTTCGGACTTTTTTCTAACATGCATAAAAACATCTTTCTCAAACATAATTTCACAGGCTCGATGTATCTTTAGATCTTTGGTCGCTAGAGCAGACAAAAACCACAACAAAATGATCCTGGGAAAATGCTGTTAACTAAATCACTTACAGTAAAAAAAATCTACAAGATTATTCATTGGCGAAGACCACTGCTGTAGATGTTTAGGATCTTATACGTCCTTGGCTAGAAACTCTTTGGAGCTTTAAAAAACAACTGAGCTTTGGATTTCAGGTTCTAACTCCAGGTTCTCAGGTTGACGAGTCAAAAACGGTGCATCACGGATCATACATTACAATGTGGGCATGAACAAGCTCAAAAACGTCTCCTACTCTAGTAAAAGCTGCTATAATATCCATTCTTCAATTCTCAGAAACTTAACATAAACATTGTAGAAAGAAGTGAAACAGAAAAATGCCAATCGTAAAGTGCAGCACACAGCCGGACAATCGAATGGGAAATTATCACCACCGTGTTTTTTTTGTACGCAGTTGCTCAAATTTCACCCAAGTGACACCTGCAGAAATTGTAGCACGTTAAATTGAGTGGGTAGCGTTCATAGTAAGTAGAAAATGAAATAATTTCAGGTAGGAAAATGTATCGTCATTTACAACAAAAAAAGACTCTTTTATATAAAGAAATGAGCGTCATGATAACCTTATGTTATTTTAACAAAAAGACCTCGATATTACAAAAGTGAATTAAAAGCAGAAATATACAGAACTTAACACGCCATTTTATTTCTTTGTCGCCACTGAAATGAAAATGATAATGAAATCGGTAATGTACCGCAAAAGCTCTGTTTAAAAACAGACTCAAAAATCAAGGTTCGATAAACGATGTTTTCATGTTGGTCATGCTAGAATATGACAGGGGATTTCACTTCAATATTTTCTCACAAGTAAATCGAATCAATCTGTATGATTTTCGGACTAAGTTCAGTTAAGTCGTCCTAATTTCTATCAAACGGCCCTTTTTGAGAATGACGTTACAAAGATAGCTCAATGGCAACCGGTTAAATATTACATTTAAATTTAATCGATAATTTTAATAGTATTGGTACTTTTTCCTAGACGCGAAGCAAAAGTCTCTACACAACTGCCAATGCGCAAGGTGCGTAAAATCGAAATTAAAGAAAGTATCATACATACTCTGGTTTGAACGTGAGTTACTGTACCTCTTGCCTAGTCTGGACGACGAAAACACCAAGGAACATCTTGCGAATCACTCAACGCAAAAAAGTTTTAGGAATACGTGAGGCAGCGACGTACAATTTGGGCGAATGACAGGTAATTGTCAAAGTCCGTGATACAAACTGAATGTATCAAAAAAAAAAAAAAAAATGAAAGAGTTCACAGCTTTGTTAAAGGCTTAGCTATTCTTCTCAGGTTGCAAAAAGAGCTTTAAAGTTGAATCAAAGTGTCGCGGCCACCAGGTCAACTTTTGTGCTGTTGGAAGCCAAGAATTTCAATAGCAATATGCAGAAGGTACGGCAAAACTGTTCAGACTAAACGGCGATCTTTCTCTTTTTAGCAGGGAATATCACTGATTTCTTAAGTTATGTGCTGTTCGTTTACAGCGGGTATAGATTAGGAAATAGGAATACGTCTGAAAACCTACATAGTTTTATTTACATTGAAAAAAATTGTTACAAGGTAAAGGCAAAACTGAACAGTCGATGTTAACTAAAACTGTAATTAAAAAAACGGGCGTTGATTGGGAAAAAAGCTACTTAAATGCTATACATAATGAGAAAAGTATCAAAACATTGAATTTTAGACGATGAGATGACGGGCTCTGGGAACACGTCACCTGGAATGCTTAGAAGATAAAAAACAAATTCGAGTTTGTTTGCTCAAGTTAGATAAAATTGACTTAGTAAGCGGAATAAAATCTGTCCGAGTTGTTATTTTTTCACTGAACTTCCCTTTCAAACGCATATATTGGTTGTGAAATTATTTAAGTTTGAACAGAAAAAAAAGTGTATGCTTTTACGCTTATGATTATGGCGTGAATCAAAACAAGCACGTTTATGCCATAAGATGACTTACTATGTCAGGTAACAAAGTTAAACTTCCATGTTTTCAGACGTTTTGTTGGCCCGTGTCTTTACGCTAAGTCAATAACTGTTATAAGAGATTGTGATAATTTTGACGGTTGTATTGAAAGACGACCTCTTTTGTTTCCGCAACCAGTATTGTTTCCCGGTCTAATAATCTCCGCTAACTACCCGCAGAAAACGAAGGAATATTACTTAACTAAAGGGATTAACACTACGAAGCCGCAAAATATAGGAAACGACTTGACAAACGGTATTCTGCGCGTTTGAATACCGTTCCCAATAATAAAAGACGCTTAAAATTTTACTCGCAAGTCGTATTCACTGTACCGCAGCATATAACCTGAGTGACTGAAGAACTTTCTTATTTTAAAACTGGGAAAATGTGTTTTCCCCGACCGGTTTGGTTTGTCGGTTTTACAGGTGAAGTGAAAAGATAGGAACGATATGTATCCTTGAACTAATAAAGTAGTGTTCGTAACCTCTTTGAAGTCTAATGAATCAGGGCTTTTAATAGTTCTGGTTACACATCTTGGCAAAACACAAACGCCGCGATTTTCAGTTCAAAAACATCTCTCAGCTTTCAAAACAAGCAGGCATTCACGTCCTTCAGAGGCTCAATCCATTGCCAAATTAAAAGAGCCCAGTGACGCATGAGGGAAAAATCTGCTGCAATTCGTTTTGAGTCGCTTAAAACCGTCTTCTTCTTATCGCAACTTAAAGCTTCTTCTCATTATCATTAATGAGGAAATCAGAAAGAACATGCTAAGTGTCCCGCCGTTGTTTTCTATGCGAGAGGCGCTGCGAGTCCTCATGATATTCCCATGAGCCCAATGTTATCTTCAGTAATTTAGGGAAAAGGCATACAAATCTTTTGAAAAAGGTTGAGTTACGGGAAAGCCCTCGCACTTGAACTGATATTGCTAAGCCATTTTCCAAAGATGAAATAAGAAACTGATAATCTATGTGTGAGATACTTCTTTTTTTGGTAACTACGCGTTATGCCCAGTATCATTCACTAATATAACCATCTTTTCAAAATAGGACAATTTAAAATTAAGACGCAATCATAGCGCACTCTTGAACTCGTTCGTAATTTCTGCTTGTTTCAAGAATTTTAAGTTCGATTGACTTCATAGCTACATACGTAATTTGGTGTTTGCAAAAATTGACAGTTTGGACAAACAGCCTCATATTTGTAGTTGTATTATTCTTCGCTATACTTTCACAATTTTAAAAGTGAGTGTACAAACTGATCCATACGGAATATACTACGCTTTAACGAATTTTTAAAACGGTAGTTTCTCTGGTTGCATTCTTCCAATGTTATACTTCAAGGAATTAAAAAAAGCTGACATCAGATTTATATTCAGTCCAGATGTAATCTAGGCAGATAATGAATATATTTTTCTTCCAGAAAAAAGGGACCTTGAGGTAAACTTTAAGCCGGTATTCACTAGTTTTCAAATAGGCAGATTATAAAGCGCAAAATCATAAAAGCTCGATGAAAACATGAGCACAAAATTCGTTTCGGAAATACCGAATTTCTGCTCTGTTTTAAGGCAAAATCTCCAAGCCACGTAAATACGTCTCGACACCAAACTCTACGAAAACGAAATAAAAATAATAAATTTAGTTAAGATATTAGAAGTCAATAAAGGTTCCAAAGCAACCTCCAGTACTGAGTGGCATGAATAATCAATAGCAGATAAGAACGATACCCAAACGGTTAGAATGTTTCTTCCGCATAGAACATGAAACATTGAAAGGAGGATTGAAAGAAATATTATATTATTGACAGAGTGGAACACTAAGGAACCCTAATTTATTGCGTTTTACCCGGACTGTCTGAGTTCTGTCCATAGATCTGATCTAGCTTATCTAACCTTTGTTTTAGAACGATGCCGTACAATGCAAATAATATAGATTAGAAAATAATACAACTGGCCTATGCACAGTTGAAGATGGATGCAAGAACAACACAATATCACAGAACCTAATAGATCTCAAACCTTTGCGATATTTCCGAGCGAGCAGCGAGAAACACGTTTCTCTTGCGTACGTTCACTCGGTTTGTATTGTACGTTTCAAGTGTCTATTTGTTACTTCACTGTAAAGGGGGAGGGGACGAAGCAAAGGCCTTGCGCAAGAGCGTTTTAAGTTTACTTTTTTCACTTGCACTTTGATAGGAAATGAACTCCTCTCTCGGTCAAATAACACTTCTCAGTTCCATGGGATATCAACAGATTTCCAAGCTACGAATTCATTAACACCATACACACACGCCCCTGAGATTGAGAAATTAAGTTCGTTGGCGGAAATGAAGTATAAATCCCCCTTAATTGCTCTTTACATTTCACGTATCCCTCATCAATGAAGATTGTTCTCTTTGATAGATCATATTTCGGAATGGAAATTGAAAATCCAATTTCCGACTTTCTGATGGGAGAAAATGTGCTAATGGATTTCTGAAACAAATATCTTTCTCCTGGGAATTTAATGATGCCAAGGATAAACCAAAATTAATTTTCCAAATCTGATCCGCCCAAGCTTAATATTCATTCACTCAACTGAAGAATCGTTCAAGTTTTGGTATTTGCTAAGCAAAATCATTTACGGAAAACCAAGAGGAAAAGAGGAATTTGAACTTTTCTAGCCGTGTTCATCGACAGTCCTTCCACAACAATTAAAAAGATAGCAATGGCAAAAACGTAGCGTGTTAAGTAATTAGGAACTAACGACTTTTACTAGGCCATTTTCATTTAAACGTTAACATTTTCATCACTAAATTATATTTCACTATAAAATGGTTCAAGACAGTTCTGTCTGTTTTATTTTTATTTTACCTTTCTTTTAATTTATTTATCGAAGTAATGCCTATTTTTAAAAAGGTACAAGAATTCGTTATGTTGTAAACGAGTTACGTATAGGAAAAAGATTGTGCCGTTTTAACAACCTATATTCCATCGACATTTTACAGCTTCATTAATACCGAAATAAGCTAGATGTATTTTCACTGTAAAAGTTTTATATTCACCTAGCACGACACGCTGCTTCATGACAAACGCGACGAGACGCGCATGCGTAAATGCATCGCTAGTTTTGGGTTTATTCGTGCTGCATCTGGTGTGCTCATTTGTCGTCCCACACATTACCCTTAAACCGTCAAAACATCCAAAGATAACAACACCTATCCTCCCCATCAAACTGTGTCAAATAGCAGGGTGAAGATAAAAGAAGAAAAAACATTGATAAGAAAATGCAGTTTTGTTATGTCGTTAAACTTGCAAAACCGGATCAAAGGAAGGAGAAGTTTCGGAGATGTGTTTTTATAATACGTGCATGCATATGTAACGTGCGATGCCAAAACAAAAATAACAAATCGGTCTCGCTTTTGTCCGCTTTCGGAAATGAAACGGCTTACGTGATACATTTAAATGCGACACGATTCACATTAAAAAAATCCTCCGTCTTTGGCATTTGGGAACACAAGTATTACCGCTCAATGAAATATTTCGCCGTCTTTAATTTCTCGAGAACAATTCTGTTTTGACAATGTTGTACTCAAAATTAAACTTTTATTCATCCGTTTACCGACATAAAAAAATATTGCGTTGATGGGAGCGAAATCTAAAATGCAGCAATTTCCGGCGGTTAAGGACCCGATGTGACTTTGACCAATGTGAATCAAATCAAAGGTCGATCACAAGGAAGTTTTTAATTTCGTGTTGGACAGATAAATTGGTAATTTTGCTGGACGGATACGTGCTGTGCCGAGAAGGGATTGTAGCTTGATAAATAGATTAACAGTAGTTAATTACTTTTTATTATGTAGCAATCAGATAATTTACCATAGTGGTAAGGGGCTCAACAAAGGATTTTTAAGAATTTCGAGATTGAGTAACAATTTCGAGATTTCGCTGCCGTCTGTAAAGCAAACAACGCAATTTACCACGGAAAAATTAATTTTTGAGAGTTGAATGATCATTTGGCATTTTAATGAGAAACTCCCCCAAAGAAAATGTTTTCTTCTTAGAAGGGGGATGCCATGCATGCAAATGTTGTTTCATCACGGTAAAAATTTTCTCAGAGTTTTTCTATTTTTCTATTTTTCTCACATGTATCAAGATATAAAAAAGATAAGATATCAGCTCATTTGTTATTTAGAAAAGGTATTTTTCTGCCTTATCTGCCATAAAGACAAACTGCTTTTTTTTGCTAGTGTGAATGAATTTTATTTTTTTTGGATCTGATTATTTTTTGTTTAAACAGGTTCGGTTCAAAAACACTGTTGAATAAATGATCAACGAAGAAAATAGAAAATACCATTATTTTGACTAGAAAAAAATGGGTGACATATTGTATCCAATTTGAATTGCACAAACAAAATTGAGTTAACATTTGGCCCATCTTTTCATTAGGCAGTAACGAGTGTTAAGGGGATTTCAAAGCTTCTATTCGCACTTCCATCAAATTAATTACATGGCTTTGAGTCGGTACATCAAACTATAATTCTATGCTCACATTATTGAGTCGAAGTATGCATTTTCTCTTGTTCGCCTTCACAAAACAAGTCTGTCTTGTGTTCCTTGCATAATAAATGAAGGTGATGGCCTACCCTGAGAAAAAAGAGTATCTACTCGGCTCGCTCTGTTTTGATCTTTTGCTCTTTCATCTGGCGTGGAAAACTAAAATCTGCAGCAGATGATAGCATTTCTCCCATAAAAGAAAAGTTAATATAGAAAATTACATAAAACGCCTAAATCTTTTGTGCCAACAATAAAGGAGTAAAGGTGCTGTTTATATTCAATACATCATCCAGAAAATGGTACATTTCGTTCAAGTGCAGAAAGCCGAATCACACGTCGAGCGTAAGGTACGCTAACAACAATCGCTTGGACAGCAAGCTGTGACAGAGGCTGCCACCAAGGGCAAGATAGACGATCTAGGTGGCAGTATAAGACACGAAACCGGCGAAAGGGGGTGTGAAATTTAGGGGTGTATCAGAAATTGGTACAGGAGGGGTAATTAGATTAAGGCAGACCTACCTTGAGCCTCACGTGGGTTGAACAATTTAGCCACCATCTGTTGACTATTTAGTATTCTATTAGCCATAAACGACAGATGGCAAGTGCATGCTTGAATCCCATGTGAAAGTGTCCACAAAGACGAGCGCTGCGGTTCGGTACGATTTTGTTGTATTCTCTCTCCACTTGGCCCCATTGCTTAGCCTTGATTTGCAATGTGTCTCTATTAACAACCTAAATACACAGCTGTGGTGCTGAGAGAAAAAAATGCTGCTGATTTAATTTGATTTTAAAAAGATTTAAATGGGTATAAATTCTGAGTGAACAAGAGAATTTAAACAGTCATTGAAGGGTGATCACTCGGAGCGAGCAAGCATCAAGTCGCATTCGAAAAAACTTGACCGCAAGATAATTGCTGTCGAAACTTCTGACCACAAGGTATGAAAACTTCAGATCGAACAGCGCAATTTGTTTTAAACACAGTAGTGCTAATCTATCAAAACACCCAACTGTTTTAGGTTATTCTACGACTTCACCTTTCGAAAGTGTAAAACAGGACGAGCAAACGAAGCCCTATCTCGACGAAAATGGCACACCTAGGTAGGTAAATTTGTTACCCTTAAAATGCAACCCGAAGCCTCAGTTCGGCTCAGTAGTAAAGCTTCGCCTTCCCTTTGTATTTAAAGTTACAAGCTTGGGTCAACCTGGGGTTGTTTTCAGACGCTGTGACTCAATTTGTTAGTTAAGTAGAATAACATGGAAATCAAAAGTAAAATGAACCGAGGTTTTGGAGCCCACTTGAGCTACGTTCGCTGCTTTTATCGCACTGACAAGAAAGTGTTGATGCATGTTCTCCGTTTAGTAGCGTTCGTTCTCAAGTTGTATCGATTTAAGCCGAGTTTCTGCGACCGAAAAAGTCTTGATCTTTTCTTGTGGGTCCTCGTGTGTTGTACACAAACGTTTCTTCGACTTTTGTTAACCTCAGCGTGGTCTCAAAACCTAAGCATTGTCTAGAAAACATAAATATCCGTACACATAAATGTAATTTAAAAAATGGCCATTTCAAATTCTAGCACATTGCGTTCTCCGTGAAGGATTCTGCTGTGTTGTTTGTACAAGTCTTTTACACTACCCGCTTGCGGAAAAGCGCCTTCATTCTCGAAATATATGTCGTCACGCCTTTTCAATAGAAGCATTCTCCCTTTTCAATAAGTGTGTATAGTTAAATAAACGTATTTTGTTTAAATCTTTCACTTTAATTCAACTTTACTTGAATGGAGTTTTCCAGAATGACGGCGTTTCTATGCGACGATGATACGGATACAAATCACAACTTTTGACGAAAACATTGAATTTAAGGAGATTAGAAAGATGAAATTCAGGTGAATTTGACTTACATTGATAGCCAGATTGATTCATTAAACAGCCTTGCTATCTTAGTATGCATAAAAATCGGTATATTGCTCTCACAGTAAGAGGTAACTTAATTTAGTGGGAAATCGAAGTGTCAAAAAATTAAGAATGAAACACAACTGAAAAGCAATAAAAGGACAAGCTTACCTTCCTCTAATGATTTAAATTCGCGTGGAGGTTCACGGGTTTCGCCTTGCTGGGTGGCTGAGCCTTTTAATATGGTTGTAAATCGAATTTCACACCGACTTTTTTCCTAGAATCTTGCAACCGTCCTGGTATTATAAAATAGTGATGATGGTTAAATCATCATTAAGCTCGAACTTGCGTTTAACACTTTCAGTTTGCTGGCCGTGTTTTGGCGGGCTGTTGTTATGTTTGTATGTTTCTGCTCTTTTTTATTATGCCCATTTGTACTTTTAATTGACCACGGGCCATCAAAAATGATTTATAGTAGCCTTAATTGTTGAGAAAACTAATTAACCGAGCATTGCGTGAGAGAATAAAAATTAAACGAAAAGCAATTTAACTGAACGCCTGAAGAATCCAATAGAAACAGGAAGAAACCAAACAGTTAAGCAGGTAGAATATGTGAACTTGAAAAATATCTTGCTCCGTACGATGTACGATTTGTATTCGAAGGTGTTTGCTTCGCTGTAGACTAAAACCTTTTCTCGCATCCCCTGTCACCAGCACGAGAGAAACAGGAGAGAAATACAAACGCTGAAATGGCCTCTCGACGTCTTCTTCAAATCGAAACAAAATGTAACAACATTTATTAGTAAATACGGGCAGAAATCTGGCAAATTACAAATTCATTTTTATTCATTTTAACATGTTAGAGCAAACATTCGTCACTGTTTGGTGCAAGCAAGTTCCTGTTTTGTACGAATTTATGCAGAATACGTACAACCATTTTACAATTCAGTGATAGAGAACTGAGTTTTGTTAACCGTCGTGCCAAAGCTCAATGCGAGTTCCTTTCGATCCAATTAACCGCCGGTGTCTTACACGGGATATTTTGTTTAAGCAGTTGATCAATCTGATTGCTATGTTAAAAAGCTTACACTTCTTTATGTACCCACCGACAGATCAGTAAATATGAAAATAACAAATACAAATTTCAAAACCGCAAAATGGGAACCCATTTATCTTTTTTAATGTTTCAAGATTTGATTTGTCAACCACTCGTTCGTATCCCATAAATTCTGAAACCCCATCAATGGTTCTGGCTAGTAAACTTGAAACTTAACAAGTGGCAAGTTAAATTCAAATTACAGACTACATTAAACATCTCTTAGAGAACAACCAAAACAGCAACTATGATAATTTTTACTATGCAAATTTCAACTCATGATCATTAATGTAGACATAAAACTAAGGTAGAAAATTATGTTGTAATACATGGCACATTTTTAAAACGGTTTAGATTACAGTTGCACCTAATTATTGATATGCTTTATTTACGTATTTAAAATGCGTTAATTTATTGATATAGATATTTATTTGTTTATCTATGTATTTACATGCTTTGTCGACCTCTGGCTTAACTTCCATTACTTCTCTCAAACTTCTATTTGTAAAATTACTATTTATAGCAATAGATATAGAAGCAACATTGACGAGCTCTATAAAAACTTATGATTTTATTCTGGGATCTCTTTGATTTACAACATTGATAATTTGATTTAAATATGGCAGGGGAAGTACTGTTGTTCTAGTGATTGGTTAACTAAGATTTAATGAAAACTTTACCAAAATTCTCTCAGGGCAAGCCCAAAAGTAAACTTGCCAATACACCACTGTCCCCCCTACCCACATCAGCAAACAAATGATTCTACGTGACCTCCGTTGTTGTCAAACTTCGCTGACCTCGGCCTTCTATAGTTACACCTGATTCTGCATTCTGTATGAGGTTTCTAGATCTACCCGTTTGGAGAGCTCATTCGCCGAAAGGAAATAGAGACTAAAAGGAATATTCGCATAATACTTACCAGAGAAAGTAGTCGGTGAAACATGAGATTGTGACTTCTCAATTATCAGCGAGTTTATTGCGTTTCTCCGAGGCGTTTCGACCTCTTGAATGAAATTGTTACATTTTCCAGCCTGTGTTTGATGTAGCATTTCTTCGTCGCCAATTGCTATGCTGCTAAACTACACACTTCAAGCTGTCCCTAGAATGCAAAAAGCAGTAGAAAATTAACTTAAACTAAAAACCGTAGAAGGTAAATTCAAATCTTTCGCCGCTCGTCAGTTCACAAAACATTTCATGACGATTGATTATGCTTGAGAAACCGACACAAACCTTTTTTCCTTGCCTTTTTATCCTGGATTACAAATCCACCTTTATATGGTTCCTGTTGTATCGTATTATCCTTGACTGTAAAGCATTTAAAATAAGTTTGAGCGAAGAGTTCGCTAGCACACTCGATTCTACAGCTCAAAGCTCAACTGTTTTGCTGGGTCGCCGACTCGCCGCGGGAAGCACGGGATGGCAAACGTCACTGATTTTCGCGCCAAAAGTAGTCACTCGACACCAGGCCGAGTCCGGAATTGTATAAACCCATTCTGCAAGGGCTCAGTTTTCGTCAATGTAAAAACTTTTAATAAAACTGCGCAGAAGAGATTTAATAACTAATTCCAATTCTCTTTGTCTGTTTGTTTGACAGCGCCTTTTCTATTCCAAAGTCACGGTGGGATAAATCAACTCGGAGGACCTTTCGTGAACGGTCGGCCCCTCCCGGATTACATTCGTCATCGAATCGTGCAACTTGCCGCATGTGGTGTCCGACCTTGCGAAATTTCTCGGCGACTTCTGGTGTCACACGGCTGCGTCAGCAAAATCCTGGGCAGGTTCTACGAAACAGGATCTATTCGTCCTGGATCGATAGGCGGGAGCAAGCCAAAGGTTGCCACGCCTCCAGTTGTGACCAAAATTGTGCAATACAAGCAGCAGAACCCCACCATCTTTGCGTGGGAGATTCGCGATCGCCTCGTCGAGGAAGGCGTTTGTGATCGGGAAAACACTCCAAGCGTCAGTTCCATCAATCGAATTCTCCGGAACAAAGCTGCCGAAAGAGCCGCCCAGTATGCAATGATTGAGCGGGAAAGACAACATTTAGCCAGCATGTATGGCTTCCATCCTTGGTCTGCTGTTTGCGAGCCTACTATGCCCTGGTCATGCCACACGATGCCGCAGCATGAGGACTTTCCACCTCAAGACTACGAGAGGAGGGGTCTGGAACCACCTCCAGAGTTGTCAATCATTCCATCATCTCAGACTGTCAACAGCCACCAAGAACACCGCGAAGGGAATTTTCCCGGTAAAATAATCTGTTTAATTGCTCCGCTATATTATAAAAGCCTAAACTGATCGTAATTTTAAGAGAAGGATAACATACTCGCAGCAAATGCCTCGTTAATACAACCGGATAGGCTTTATTGTGTGCAACAGTAATAGCGAGCCTTCAAACATTGTTTGTATTGGAATAAATTGACGTTTCTAACAAGCCTCGTGCTAATTCATGAGTACGTAACTTCTAGACCGGAGCGGCCTCCTCCCATTTCCCCAAGGGTTCTGCTGCAGAAGATTTAAAGCATCCTCTCTCACTGGACTATTTTCACACTCATCTTACTCGTTTTTGAATTTTTTGGTTCATTTTATTTAGTGAGACTCAAAGGAGAAGATGACGAGGAGCAACGCCAAAGGCAGTGCGAAACACCAGACAAGGAGATCACAATACCGGAACAACAAAAACCTGTTCACGTTCAAAGTATCGATACCGAGCACGACGAAAGCGAACAGAT
>Ga0126339_10002030_pt1 | contig 14333 bp, 8 predicted proteins | sample OrbTmetagenome_2_FD_92532 | JGI IMG/M metagenome (GOLD analysis project Ga0126339, IMG submission 92532) | Coral microbial communities from Petempiche,Puerto Morelos, Mexico - Orbicella T R C metagenome | ecosystem: Host-associated > Invertebrates > Cnidaria > Coral | place: Petempiche,Puerto... | reverse complement strand
CTCATCAAGCACATTATAAACTGGCTCTTGTGTGTGTTCATCACCATCTTGTTCTAGACCTCCATTCACTTTCTCTGGCATGGTACCTTGCTCTGTGTCAGGTTGTTCAGTAACATTATACACAGGTTCTGCTGTAACTTTAGGTCTTTCTCTTGGTGGTCCGGTTACACTAGGCTTTGATTTTGGAGTTGGTTTTCTTGTGTTAAGTTGTCCTTTTGTCAAACTCTGGTAAACAGGACTCCCTGGTACTTTTTTGTCCAGACTTTGGTAAGCACTGCAGTTATCATAATCATCATCGTCAGGATTGCTGTATATCTCTACTCCACCCATTTTTCCTAGTGAGATTTCAAATAAGAACAACAACCAAAAGTGATCAGTAGCAAGCAGATCTAAGGGAGTTTGGCACGGGGGGTGTCCATGGAATCCACTAAATTAAATAAAATGAGACATTATCACATGCTGACTTGGCCTCAGAATGTCAGAAATCCCATTTCCAAGGACCTCAATTTAAAAATTTTCCAGGGGAAGATGCCCCTGGACCCCCTACAAGAGACCACCTTCAGTGGTCCATATCTCAAAGTCCCTTCTCTAAAATCCTGTATCCGTCCCAGGCATGTTTTAAATATTGAACTCAGCTGGTTATGAGAATAGTGTATGTAAGCCTGCATGTATTGCTAGTTAAGTCATAATTTTTACTTAATATTTTTTCACATCATAAAATTAAAATCATAACTCACAAGTTATATTATAAGTTGTATTTTCAGTTTTTTCTTACAACAGTTACTGCTTTTATTGACACTCAATTAATGGTGATTTTTAGAACCGTTTTTCCACTCTGCAGAGTACATGTATCAATTTTTTATTGTGATTTTAACTCATCCCAAATCATGGGGGATCCATTCCTGGCTGTTACTGGGAAATAACTAATTATGTCAGTCACAAGTCACTACAATATATCTTACCGTTATCAGTTATCAGGTCCTGGTATGTTGGTTGACTATCTTGACCCATGGAAGTTGTGACTGGGTTTTCTGTTGTTAAACTCAGTGGGATGTCTGAACTCCCATACACAGGGTTCTTAACTAAATCATTAACAAAGTATCATTTCATATTTATTTAATTAAGTAAATAAATAAATAATATTATCTTTCTATAAAATAGCTTTTTTAGTGGTGCACTGCAGGCTTTTAGCCAGGATTTGAAAAGTGGGTGTCCAAAATGTGCTATAGGGCCTGCTCAAATGAACAATCTATAAGGCAACATATGAAAAATGATGAAAAATAAAACAATTTTCCTTTTTCCTTCTTCGTAGTCACATATGCAAATTAGCCCATATCCCGCAGGACCACAAGGTCTTTGTAAAGTATGCGAAGTTGAAATTATTGTGTCTGCCTGAAGGAACATATTACTTTGACCATAAATTTGCGTCAAAAGCTCCCATTGCCTCACAACAATAACAATGTTGACAATGTTTATAATTTTGCTATCAAATGGATACAAATTTGAACACAAACCACATTCTATATCCGTTATCGTTTTGTTAAAGAAAACACAACTGGAAAACTGAGTGTTAGCATTTCCGTCTGGATTTATTTCTACGTGGATAGCCATTCAAAGTTGATGGCATGAGCACATTAACCAAAGCATCCCGCATGAAAGCCTTTAGGCTTCTTGTTTTTAGTTTCTTTCAAGGCAGGATTAATTAAAAACGGTATGATTTATTTAGTTAACATGAACAATTGGGAAAGCAAACAAAACTAAATAATTTTAAAAGTATTCTTATAAATTAAATTAAATATAGTACTAAAATGTACCTTGTAGTTTTGTTGCCTTGTCCTTGCCTTTCCTGGGAATTGAATTTCATATTTTGTTAAGAAATGTTAGCAGTTTTAATCAAGTCAATAAAATATAATTTTGTTTAACAAGAATCAATGAGAGAGTGCTTAAAACAGACTTGATTTGACTGACAACCCTTGTTATGTACACAACAGACACACGCCATGTTGTCACAACCTCATGCTTATATTACCCATCTTTACATGTCTGCTGTTATCTAGACAAGGTGATTAATGAGGATGTATACATGATATCTCCTTCCCTTTTTTAACGCAAATTGAACATTAGGTAGAAAAATCCCTAAAGCAGGAGAGTCAAGAACCGGCAATCAAATCAGCCCACTTATACTGGTTTTATCTATCAGCCTGAAATAGCATTGTATAGAATAGGCACTTAAAGGTGACAAAATCTAGCACATCCAAAAAAAAAGCTAACAAAGCCCTGGACTTGATCACCCATACTCCCATTTGAGTATTATTAATGGTTTTTTTAAACAAACTCTACAATTTAATTATTCAATAACGGGCTATAAGATATATATTACGTATGTATATATATATATTTATTTTAACAAATTGAGATAAAAACTACAGTTACTCGAGTTTTACACTTAAAGCAATCATCAGATTGTGCCGTTGGCGGCATTTGAAACAAAATTTAAACTAATTCATGGCAGGCACATGGAGTGATCCTGCTTCTGATTGGCTGCATACAACTTATTCTCGTGCCTGCATTTTGTTACAGGTTCATATCGAGCCAACAAAAATATGCAACTGCAGAAAGAAAGATCTCTGCCCTCTCGATGGTGCATGCCTTGTCAACAACATCATATATATAAGGCCAATGTCACATCTGCATCCGCTAAAACAAGGTTTTATATTGGCATGAGCGCACATAGCTTCAAAACTAGAAACAATAATCACAAGCTTTCATTTAAACATCGCAAGCTTTCACATGACACTGTCCTTTCTAAACACTGTATATCTGGGACCTGAAAGACAATGACACTGATTTCTCGATCAAGTGGTTTATTGTCATGCAAGCAAGTCTGTACAATGGAACCCAATCACACTGCAATTTGTGTCTGACAAAAAAACTCTGCATTCTATCCACAGACAAATCCACGCTTCTAAACAAAAAATATGAACTTGCAACAAAATGCAGGCATGAGAATAAGTTCTATGCAGCCAATCAGAAGCAGGATCGCTCCACATGCCCTACATGAATTAGTTTAAATTTTGTTTCAGCTGCCACTAACAGCACAGTCTGATGATCACTTTAAGCATGAAACTCGAGTGACTGTAGTTTCTATCTCAATTTGTATTTCGCTCTACATGTATTTGTATCGAGCCATGCTATGATTGTGTGAAAACTCTTCTATTTTTCTTTGTTTATATTTATTTTTATGAATGTATAAATTATGTTTACTTATTGACCTAGTGGGAGGTCCAAATCTGGGAAATGTTGGTCAAGCTCAAGAAGAAGACTGATACTTCCCCAAAACAGACCCATTACAGGCTGAACAAAGTTCATAATTCAATTATTTTATTATTAGACTAAACATAGGTAATCATGGGAATGCAAGTGCAATAAAGGATTTACACTGCCAGTGATATTTCAATAAAAGTTCTCTCCAAAATTTCATAAGCCCTTTTGTGAGTGCATATTATCACACAAATAAAATATAATTTTTCATGTTGTTATAATTGTAAGATAGTTGTGTGCCAGTAAATAGATTTGTTGGTATGCAGGCTACGTAATAGGCCATGTTCCATATATCAATATTCTAACATGGCTCGCAGGCTTTCGGGTCCAAATTGTAATTTTTTTAAGTTTCTTTTGTCTCTCAATTCCCAAAAGAGACTTGGATACAAAGAAAATAACACCAAATATAGAAGTTTGTCCTGTAAGCCTTGGAGCCATGTTAGAGTATCGATATATCAAATATGGCCTACTATGCTAAGAAGTGAATATTTAAGGAGTTTGTCCATCAGGAGTTGTCACTCGACGGCATCTCCGCTTTTGATCACTTCATTCTGGAAATTTTGTTTTTAATTAGTAAAATTTCTGTGTTTTTTTTTTTAGTACATCTGTTGTGCATGTTTTAGTAAGTATCCTAGATTTGTTTTCATTTGCTGTAATAAACTATGCTAGGGCTGTTTATGTCTGATCAATAAACGAAATGCCCCCTCCTATACGACTGGTGTTTTCTTACTTGTACTTAGAAATCATTTTGTTTTTGTTTCACTGCAGAGTGATTAGACAACAATGTAAAATATTAAGTAAGTAGCTTGTACAATGATATGGAAACAAAAGGTTGACTACTAGAATTTAATTTAGTGGTTTTGATATTTAAGGCTTGCTGTTATGAGACATGACATACATGTACAAGACATAAGTTGACTTGGTGAAACAATGGTTTGTCTTACCCCAACTTTCTTCGTTTGCAAAATACAATAATCACGATGATGAAAACTCCAAAAACAGCAGCACCACCCACTGCTGCACCAATTACAGTTCCATTATCATTTCCACTTGTTCTTCCTTTTTTGTTACCTGGTCCATCAATAACAGCAGATCTAGAAGATGTTTCAGCAGCTAAGGATGACTGACACAAACAGAAAGATTACCTGACTACTAGAACCATTAAAACTTCTTATTTACCAAGAGGAAGGTCTTTACGGGAAAATCATAAACTGAGACCTTGCAGTAAGCGAGGTCAGTACCCCTATACGGCAAAGCCAAGGTTTGAGTTTTTTCCGAGAAGACTGAATGTTTGAGGTTAATATTAAGTTGTTTATCATATGGCTTTTTGCTTTGGTTTTGCAGGTCCATAATCAGGCATTACTGGAGAATAATGCCCTAGTATTAGCCAATCAGAGCACATATTGGCCACAAACACAAGCCATATAATAAATAATTTAAATTGTGGGGGAAGTATGGATATTTTCTGTAACAGCAAAATACTACATGCCTGCACTCAAAATTTATTTGAGTACAGAAAGTACAAAAAGCTATTAGCAAATAGTTGGATCAAAATTCTGTTCACTAAGCTATCCAAAACGTTTTTATTAATACATGTAAATAGATTACAAATACACTAGAAAATTAGATTTAAAAAAATAATAAAATAGAATGGCGGGATAAGAACAAAACAAAAAAAAAGAAGTGAGGGGTTATCAGATTAACACATAATAATTATAATTATTTTTTTTGGTATTTTAGAAGGGATGTTTAGAAAGTGGGAAGTGGAAACCACCCCAAAAAGCAGCCACTAACTAACCACTTATTCACTAATATAGTCAAACCACTGGTTGCGACCACCTCTCCTAAGCGACCAGTTTTCCAAAATACCAAAAGTTTCTAAGTCAAATCACCATATATGGAACCTCTTGTGAGTGATCACATCTCGTAAGTGACTACAGCCACTTTTAGAACTAAAAGTTTGAAGTTTTCTCTTGTTTTTAGCCTTCTATAAGAGACCACTTGACAGATAATAGAGTGGAAATTGGGTAATAAGGTGTTGTAACATTATTGCATTCCTGGGTAATAGAAGAGGTAAAAATTGTCAATGGTGAAGTTCCCAATTTTTCTCAAAATTGACTATTCATGTGAATAAACATTTAAAACATGGGTAAGTCTCTCTTGTTGCCATATGCTAACGAGGCAAAATTTTGATCCAATATGGTCTAAGCTCTCATAAGTTACCACCTCTCGTAAGTGACCACCTAGGCTTGACATCTTGGGTGGTCGCTTAATGCTGTTAAATGCAATTTAACAAAGTTAACAACAACAAGTAGCTGGTACTTCTGGTCAGCGGTATTCAAATGGTATTGCAGGCTCAGTGCACTCCGTCATTGTACAAGCATGTTCCAGTGTGGCAGTCCCTGGAATGTTTTGGTCATAAGATTGAGCAATTTCCTGCACACGTTTAGTCTATTCATTGGTGTCTTACTGTCCCCCCCCCCCTTTCCCCTCCCCCTCCCCTCCCCAGCTCCACTGTTAACTCAGTGTGACAGGTGCCTGGAAGACTGCATGGGGGCTCGTGGCTGGGTTGCTAGGATTGCCAGCCATTGGGGCATTATACTGTCTAGGGGTTGGCTGGTCACAGTGGAGGTCCCAGGATATTCCAGGCACCCATCTTCCATACAGCACGATGCAGTTGTTAACAGGAGGTTTAACTGTACCTCTAAATATGCTGATATTCTTGTACCTACCTTTGATGGTTCTATAGAGTTTGAGATGCTGATAATAGTGTTTGGGATCCCTTTGCTTACTAAATGACTAGAAGCTCCCTCTGAATAGAATGGCAATGAACTTTGGTGTCCTGTCCTCGACCATGACAGATCTGGTCCAGACGTAGCAAAAGCTGGTCTTGTATGAAGTGATCTTGGCGTTGATGTGGAAAGCGTCAATATTCCAGTAGATGCCGATCTTAATGTTCCGGTGCTTACAGCAAAAACTAAGGATGATGATGTTGATGATGTGGGGGATGGTGGTGTGGAAGGTGATGGTAAGGGGGATGAAGGCAATGGTTCTGACATTGACAGTTGCGGTGATGACAACAATGGTGATGACTGTGTTATTGATGGGATGGAGGTTGGAACAGCTGGGTAGGTAGACTGTGTAAAAGAACTTGCACTTTTTCTTGAACCAGACAAATCTGGAATGGACAAAGCAGTTGTTGAGCTCTTAATATTGTTATAATTAAATGCAGCAAGTTGGTGTTCATCTAGGGTTACTACAAGCTGTCAACCTTGAACAAATCACTAAGCATCAGTCTCTATTCCACTCGTAACAGACTGACAGAAAGAAAAATGCAATGCTATCAGAAAAATTAGACAGTATTGCATAGTTTGTTCAAGATAACTTCATTCCATTGTGATTCTCAAGTCTATGACAACTCTAATAGTTTTAAGAAGGCAACATTCTCATAAAGAGAAGGTAGATTATCATGAACTCACATTTCACTACTAGTTGCCAAAGGTCACTAAACGGTAAACAGAGCAGCTCTGTTAAAAGTCGAACAGAGTCTCTTCATATCAGTTTCTGAATATCTTGGAATGAAAGAAAAAGGCCTTCAATTTTTGTCAACTGAACTAACTTTTTTTTGGAACAGCTTTTTGGTTTATTTCATAAACTTAAGAGTTATCTGCTCTTCCCCAACTCCAAATTTTAATCAATTCTTAACTTGTGTTAGTTGACATATTGAGCTTAAAATTGGTTTTAAGTCATCGAAAGAAGCTGAAAAGAAATATGTCATATATTACAAGTAATAATTATGATACAATTATTGCACGACAAACTTGGTAATTACTGCACCTGTATTAGCAAATACTGTCAAATTTGCATAAAAAGGGGACAAAAACTGACCAAAAATAACCCATCTTTTCTTGTCTCAGTTGCCCCCAAAATACATCAGATTGCATCTCCAGCTACCTAAGTTTTGAAAATTTTCTGGGGGGGCATGCCCCCATACCCGTAGAATCTTGCGTCCTTTGTGCACTTGATTTGAGAGCGCTGACTACTTAAAACTTTTTAGCTGAGTACTTTAAAATCTGTGGAGAACACTGCTTTATACCATATATTGGGCATGATGTTTGTTGCTTGTAGTTTCTAGAAGGACTTAGATCTTTGATGTTAAGTCTTAATGTTAGAGTGTTATACCTATATGCAATTTGATAAAAGTAGGGATCTGGAAAAATCCCCACCCACCCCAACTAGGAGGACCATTGGAAATTCCAAGTCAGAGGGGAGTCTCGAAAGCCAAAATTTTTAATGGTAAGTATGAACCAAAACTGGAATTTAAAGAGGGATTGAAGGATGAGGGTTCAAATTTAAAAATCCTCCATGGGGGGTATGAATTAAGTTTCTGGAACTACACTAATATATGATGGTCAGAAAAATGAGATGGAACACGATCAATGGGAATTTGTTTAAGCTATTAAACACTTACAGGTCACAGTTCCCACTGCCCTGAAAAGCATACAACGTGCCAATAATGGTGCTTGTCCTGATTTATTGAAGCAAGTGAAATTAAGACGGATAATTCTTCCAGAAAATTTTCCATCTTTGTCTGCTCTCCACTGAATGGAACAAAACGAAAATTGTAAAAGTTTAAAAACTTGCTATGGGTTTAGAGCAGTTTTCAATTGAGTCTCAAAGGTAATGACAGAGGCACTTTGGTTTTGGTTTCTGTTTTGGCTTTACTACAGTTTGAAATTGCCTGAGCAGTGTAATTGGTAAGTAATAAGTTTGGTTTTGGTTTTATAAATACCTGCACACTCAATTGAAAACCAGTCTACTAACTGTATGAATTTAAAGAGCATGTATTAAGAGAGAATGAACTTATTCTACTGGATTCAAACAAGTAAATATATAAATCAGAACTGATTTCATGTGCCAGGCATTTGTAGGTCAATATGTGTTAAACTAACTGAACTTTGTTCTATTGATCTACATTAATTTGATTTACAGTTTTAAACTGTTATCCTGTAACCTAGTAAGTCAATTTGTTCTGACCTGTGCTAGTTTTATTTGCAGATAAGTTTTGGCCATAACCTGGTTTGTTCTTGTACAATTTAATCTAAGGCCCAGTTCAGACGCCAAACTTTTCATGAGCCGAACTTGCATGTCAACTGAACTTTTTTGGACTGACCCAAATTATCAAAAGTACGCCTGTTGATTCAGATGTCAAACTTAATTTACCGAACTTAATTTAGTTTGAACCAAAACACATCAAAACATCAGCGGTTTTCAGGTAAGGTGTATGCATTAGGTTCGGCACATGAAAAGTTCAATGCCTGAATCAAAGCCGTTCCAAAGCCAAAATTCCCCACTGAGCTAGGTGGGAAGAATGGCTTAACCTTTTCAAATTCAAAGAGCCGTTCTTAACTGATTCAGACGCTAAACTTTTCATGTACTTAATTCAACGTATTAGGTTCGGCTCATGAAAAGTTCGACATCTGAACTGGGCCTAAGAAATTTTTTAGGGGAGGGTTTCTTTTTTCTTCTTCCTCCCTTTACAAGGAAATAGCAGTGACTGCAAAACTTCCAGCCCTGTAAATTTGCATTCTTCCTTTCATCAGCTATAGGAGATTTACATTCAGATTATTTTGCCATTGATTACAAATTCTTCTCAATTCTTCTGTTCACTTCTCATCTAAAAAATTTAATAAGGATTTAATCATTCAACAATTCATAAATCCAAAAAAGGGTAAAGCCAAACCTGCACTATTATAACTAATAAATATATAAAATATATTAAAATGCGCTATAATTATAATTAATCAACTGCTATATATAGAGACGTCTGCGTGAAAATCTTCTCAACAAAGATTATTTCAGCGGTGAGATACAGGTATTGTGTACATGCATCACAAATGAAAAGAACAACATGAGAAACATTATTTGCCAATAAAAATTGAAACCAATCACTTGGTGAGGAAATCATTTCACCTCCAAGTCCAATAACTTGCTAACTCACTACGACTATCAAAGCTCTGGTCAGTGAATTCACCAATTGAAAAAGGGAGCGAAGGAAGGAAAGAGGGAAGGAGGGAAGGAGCAAATGAGCGGAGGAGCGAAGGAGCGAAGGAGCGAAGGAGCGAAGGAGCGAAGGAGTGAAGGAGCGAAGGAGCGAAGGAGCGAAGGAACGAAGGAGCGAAGGAGCGAAGGAGCGAAGGAGCAAAGCAGCGAAGGAGCAGAGGAGTGAAGGAGCGAAGTTAAAATGGTATAAATTGATGTAAAAAACTGTGGTATATACCCTCCTCTCCTACACCCTGCACATCCAAGGTTCAACAGGGTATGTAACACTGTACTACACAGGCTAAGGATGTGCCACAGGCTAAGGATCTTCATAGTTAATGAACTTCATTGTATTTGAGAAAAGCATGCATTCTTTAAATTTGTTTCACATTCACTATTGTTAAATTTGCTTTGTGCAAGTTCGACATTGTGTTGAAAAGCAAACATTAATGGCTGTCCCAAATATGCTTTAAGTCCTATTCCAACTCACCCAAACAAAGAACAGGATATCCATGCATTCCTACTACTTATAAGATTACTAGCCAGGGCACTTAGGCCCCGTCCACACGTATCCGGATATTTTTTAACATGTGGAGGGCCTTAGAAAGTACCCGTAAATCTCCATCATACGTTTCTAAAAGCAAATAAAATGTCTGACATACACTCACCTCTATAGTAAATTCCTTCCTGCCTTTTTTAAGGCTGAATATATTACCATCAGTTATATTTTTCCATCTTGACTGAAAGCCATTGTAGTCAAAGTACTGCCCATGTAATTTGCATTCTTTATAATCTTCTGAACCAATGGAAGTTCTCTTACTTCCGTTGGATTTCAGTTCAACTGGGACTTTCAAAAGACTCTGAGGCTCAAAATAGCTATTGCAATCTGAAACAAAGAATATATTTACTACTTTAATACATTTAATGTTAGATAGCAATCTAAGATAGCCTTAATAATCCCTTAATTCAACTGCATAAGTACAGGTACACTGAATGACTATGGTTGCCAAAATTCCCTGTCTGTGACTTTTCCCTGATAAAAAAATAGAATTTCCATGACAAAGCAATACAAAATTTCAGAAACAGTGTCTGCAGTGTGGCTTCTAGCCTTCCCTTTGAGCCGTCCTTTCTATGCATCAAGTTTTTAACAATTTTTTCCTTCTTCACCAAGGAAAAACATTGTTTAGATCACAGAAACCTCAAATATTTATTGTTAGTTCTACTGTTCAAATATGGTTTAAGTCAGCTGCGATAAATTATTTCTCATCAATTTTCTCTGACTCAAAATAAAATTCCCTAACTTTTCCCTGACCTTGAAGAATTCATTTTCCCCTGACCATTTCCTGACCTGTGGCAATCAGGCCATGTTTCTATTATTAATACCAGCATTAAGCTACGTATTGCATATTGACATCTAAGTTGTTACATACATGTACTGTGGAATGTATATTCACTGAGCTTTTAACTGGCGTATTAAAGGATGGTTTTACGGTTTAGTGCATATCCAAGGTATAATGCTAACCCAGTTGATTCCATTGCAGTAATGTTTACAAAACAATCAAAAGTAAGCTCAATGCATACCGGGTAACTCTTGCATGAAATACTGCTTTTCAAAATTTTGTCATCATGATCAGTTGCAAAAGCACATTTTGTATATTCCAATCCCGCACACTGCTCAATTCCATTGTATAGGAACCAATGAGATGTGAATAGATAACTTGTGCAACATCAGGAAATATTTATTTTTAGGGACTTAGAAATGCCAATATAACCACATTAAATTCCAGGAGGCAGTTTCGCAAATCAAAGCGTTTGAAAAATAACATTTGAGTATTTAGTAACTGTGCTATATAAATTATAAGTCAACCTTGGGGATAACTGATTGAAAGTTTTAATAGTAGAGACGAGTGTACAAAGTGTTTGGCAAGCAAATGAACTGAACCACATCGTCAATGTCTACATCCTTATGTTTTTAAATATGTACTGAAGAATTGCCAGGGAGGACAACATCTCGCCCATGGTGCTAAAACACATGTTAGCACATGACATGTGAGCCGCATATATTTCTATGTAATCAAGAGTCTTGTCAAATACATTTTACTTTTGTGGACCTCTCAGAAAAACATTACCACTCTGGGGGTTAAAAAAAGTCTGTGTCTTGTGGATGTTGATTCTGATCTATTTTGTTTTTCCTTTAATGTTGATATTGTCGTAGTGATGACTTATGGTAGTATAAAATGCAATCATTAAGTTGGGTTTTGAACTTCTGTTAAACCAGTAATTGAACTGAATAGCATATATTTTAATATCTACAGCTGTAGATATCAAAAAAACCTGTTGAAAGAAACCTGTAAAAACCTGTAGAAAGTTTTCATTCTGAATTTCATAGTTTAAAATGGTAGCAGGGCAGCAAGTCAGAACTATGTAAAATTAACCAATTCAACTAACCATTAAAGACACTTTTCACCATTTAAAGTCCTGGCCAACAGACTTACAAGCGGTAGCAAGTAGCTGCAAGTTGAACTTGGGTAGAGATTTGCGTTGGGTGGCCAAATGGTCTCACACAAGTTCACACAAGTCACAAAAAAAAGCATTTCAAGACAGACATATCCTGTATTTCATTGGCTAATAGGTTGCTATACAACGGATGGATGTCACTCAACTTGGGTTGGCTTAGGTTAGGTGGCCAAACAGTGAAAAGCTTGTGTTGACTTGTGTGCAAATTTGATCTTCACCAAAGTGAGCCCAAATCAACACAAATCAATGCAAGTGCACCCAAGGCCTGGCCAAACAGAGTTCAAGTAGAATCAAGTTTTCAACTTGCATCCATTTGGCCAGGGCTTTAAACTATAAAATTATTATACTTTTTAGATTTCTGGAGGTATGCACATATATGGTTGCTATGCCCCTGGTCTGGCAATGATTGTGTTAATCTTGACTGCCCTAAAGGGTAACTTGATTTAGTAACTGTCCCCAATAGGTTTTTCAGAATCCAGGATTTAGCTTATTTGAAGGCTGGGATTTGGGATTTTTAAGGAGAAGGGAGACAAGTTTCGGGATTGTAACTATGATCATGATACAGGATAGAAACCAAGATCCGGAAATTCCGGAGACGAAAATGTATAAAGAAAATTATGCTGCCACCCTTAGTTAATGTCGGAAATAGCCAAACAATGATCTAGTCGACTTACACAACTTTACATCCACATTTTCCACAATACAAGACTCTGTCACATACCCTTAAGTACACCTCAGACCGTTAAAAACAAAATCGCTCAATTCAAACGGCTGACAGTTGTTACAGAAGCACTAGGACAACATAAAAAGGACACAACTTAGAGACTCAGAGGTTTCAAAACTGTATCGTATCTTCTCAAAGGAAAACAGAAATAGTTTTCATTCGAATTTTATATCTATACAGACTCTTATTTAATAGAACTCCATACAACCTCCTACACTGTATAGTACGCTTTGGTCACTGTGTTGATTTAGTAATCGTTTTGAGCTGATACATATATGCAGCACAGGTTAAACCAGGGTCAAAAAGAGTATAAGTTAAAGTACTCTGTTAATTAAGTAAAAACATACTTGATTTTATGTAATTTCCAGATGAGTGTTGTAATGGCTGAAAATTGTGAATGAGAAAACTGTCTTCTGAGTTATGATTGATCCTGACTTGCGTTATATGTTATGAACTGTGAATTTATCGTGCCACATTGTGATATGTACTCATAATGCTCTTCTTTGATTGCTATCAATCATCCCCGACAGACATGTTTGTCAGGGATCAAAGTGATCCAGAAGGCAGGCATTGCCAAACAAAAGAGGCAAAACAGAAAAATAAAAATAAAAAATGAAATGAAATGAGCTATAAAAGGCCATAAAAATGACTGATTCACTGACACAACTCATTTAAAAAAACTAGTCATGAAGAACAAATGAACGAGATCATCATTTAATTCCAGAGAGACACAGCTAATTGAACCTAATAGTCAGAGCTTGGGTCTGCTGAAAGGGAATCTGGACCTGGACTTCAAGGATCTTTTCTGTTGAGGTATAGACTTCAGAAAATTTGACTGGGATCAGGATTAGCTGGTAGAAACTGTCAGGATTATGGGATTAAGGGAAAATTCTGGTGGAGATTGCAGGATTGAAGAACCCTATTGGGGACCCTCCTAAAGAGTGGTGCCATTTTGAATGCATGGGATGCACCAAGACGAAAGCCCTCAGTGTAAAACAAAGACTGTGGACGGCAGACCACAGACTGCTGACCAGGAGTAAAATACAGCCTGAGGGTAAAATGCAGACTGCAGACCAGGGGTAAAATGCACTCCATACCTTTAAAGTTTATATAGTGTTATTTCCATCATTGAGTGCTGACTGTAAACAGGGTTATTCAGGCAAATTGTAGTGAAGTCTGCACTCCCGTTAGCCTGAATAGTGCTCCGGTTAGCCTGAGAATCACTCCAGTTAGCCTCAATGTCACTCAGGTTAGCCTGAATAATGCTCCAGTTAGCCTGTTTACAGTTAGCTCTCAATGATTGAAATGGTATCACAATTTCAGTTGAATATTCTGTAGTTTGCAATCTGCATTTTATCTTCAGTCTGCAGTCTGCATATTACCCCTAGTCTGAAGTCTGGCATGCAGTCGACAGTCTGCGTTTAACACTGACAGAGAGGAAAGTGGCTTTGTACTGAATGTATCTGAGCTGTTTAACATTTTCATTCATATTTCTTCTACAATTTATTCCATGGGGCAGGGGGATTTGATCATAACATTTTCCCCAGGGCTTGGAGGTTTTCGAATATGTAAATCAGGGACTTTCTATCAAATCCCCCTATGCTTGGGGGGGGGGGGGGGGGGGGGGGGGGGGGGGGGGGGGGGGGGGGGTTTAAAATAAACAGTGTGAATTATAAAAATTTTTTTTTTTCCCCCCCCCCCACACAAATTTGTTTTTTTTTTTTTATTT
>Ga0126339_10002029_pt1 | contig 14334 bp, 6 predicted proteins | sample OrbTmetagenome_2_FD_92532 | JGI IMG/M metagenome (GOLD analysis project Ga0126339, IMG submission 92532) | Coral microbial communities from Petempiche,Puerto Morelos, Mexico - Orbicella T R C metagenome | ecosystem: Host-associated > Invertebrates > Cnidaria > Coral | place: Petempiche,Puerto... | reverse complement strand
TCAAAATAAAAATGAGCGATAGAAATTTTACACAACGTTTCGATGTCGTCATGACATCATTATCAAGTGACAAGAAAATAACGGTTCAACAGTGTTATATATGCGGTGAGAGGTGTGATTGTTAATTAACAGATGGAATCCGATTGCGTGTTCAGGCTAGGTTTCTTCTTTCTAATAAACAGCATTTCGTAAATCAAACAATCCAGTTTTCCGTTGTATTTCTTTAGGACGGAAAAATTATTGGCAAGGTCGTCGATGTTATAAAGGCCGTGATCGTTCTTTAAATGCTTTCCGATTGCGGAGGACCTGTGTTCATTAATACGTTGGTGCAAATGCCGGCTGGTATACCCGACATACTCTGCATCGCACAGATCACATCGGTAATTGTACACTACACATTGTTGATTAATTAGAGGTGGTTTTGGTTCACGCATGTTGAGATCTTCACAGATTTTGCGACTCTTGAATACTGGTTGAAGAGTGTGATCGATTTTCTTGCTCAGGTCAGATAGCTGACAGATCACAATTACCATTTAAAATTTCTATCACTCATTTTTATTTTGAAATGTTTATCAAAGCTGAAGAACAAAACAATAAAACAGAAAACCCCAACGTTACAGAACTGAAATCAAAATTCTCGCTTATCCTGGATTAATATAGCTTAATCGGGCTTCTGTATAACTAATAAGGGAACAGGGTCACCAGCAACAAAACCAATGGTAAAGAGGTATTGAGAAAAAGACACCGGCAAGACAATCCCAGATACGGAGAGAAATGGTTAAAACACGTGTTACGCTTACTTGGGCCGATGTTGGGTGTTTCTGGACATTTAACTGTCTACCACCGGCTTGACATCAACAAAGTTTCCTACATAGTCACAAGTTTCAAGTAAACAGTTTTAATTCCTCTTTTGGCATGTTCTCAGATTGATTCCATTACAGAGGGCGTTATACTCTCGTGGTTTAAGGGAGGTTTAAGGCAATTTAATTTGAAGTGCCGGTTTGCGGGTACATTCACATTTATCTGACGGTTTAGGGTTTGGAAATTAACATGCGGTTGCGGGAATTCATAAATTTGGCGCGCGGTTTTCGGGAATTTTTTTGGTGGTGGTTTGTGCAGAAAACGTAAATTTCACAAGCTAGTTCTGTCCGTAATTCTACGTTAGAAAGACTACATAAGGACAGACAATTCCCCTCAAAACTTGTGCTTTTACGCTTCGTCATGAACATCTCGAGCAATTTTTGTGTTTGTAAACAGCCTATTAGACGTGAAAACGTTTTGTTCGCTGGGAACTCTTCAAACAATTTGTTCTGTTCTTAAGATCTTGTGGTCTTCGTGAGAAGAAATACGATTATTGAGCTAACATATCCTAAAGAATTTGTTACCTACTGTTAAAAGATCGTTTATGATAATAATCGTCCTACTAGGAGGGTGGTTTCGGTTTTTAGAAGAAAACGAAAGCGGTCTGCGGTTTTAAAGAAACAGAATATGCCTGTTTGCGGAATGTACGATCCCCTTATAGACCCTCTACAAAGTACTATTCACAGTCTTAAATGATGTGGCAGGTTGAGCAAACATATTTTATGATAAAAGTTACCGGAAAATTAAAAAAACATGGACTGACTTCTATCAAAATTTTAATTTATTACTGTAACATCTAATGCTATTGTTCCACTTTTCTAAGAAAAAAAGCAAGCCTTCTGCTTTAAGCATTCATCAGATATCGTGCGTGATGCTTGATATGGTCCTCAATAAAAGTAGTGATAAAATAATAACTATGATTATAGCCCTGCAGAAAAAAAAGAAAAGTTCAAATCAGAACTTAAGAATCAACTTAATATCATAAAAAGCTATATAAAAGTTAAAAGAGCACAGTGCAAAGAAAACCAGTTTCGAGCCTCCCCCTTAGGCAAGTTAAAGCTATGATGTACTAGCGCGAAAGTCATTCTCACTGGCCCCCCCCCCCTCCTCTCCCCCGACCCCACCAAAAAAAATGCTCATGGTAGCATAATTAATCAACTTAAAATTAAGCTATTACAATAATTTCATCTCTCACAATATGTCTTGAAGTTGCTAAAGGTGACTCCCAAGTAGTCGCAAGAAACCGCAAGTTGAACTAACGTAGAGACTTGGGGTGCCCAAACGGGCTCACAAATTTCCTCATGAACACACCCAAGTCACAAAAATCCCACTTCAGGGCTACCGGCTTAGTCCCGCGAGGCCAAACTCCAGGGCCGGATTGTTCAAAGTCCGATTAAGCCAACCCAGGGTCAGCGGCAATTTTGATTTGAGTTTTGTAACTTTGCGGTGAGGTTTTCTGCTTATATTGTTTCCCCTTCAGTTTTGAGTTTTCACAAACTACACAATACATAAGCTATGAAAAACATTTTTATGCAAGAAAAATTAATACTTTCGTTATCTTTAATCCTGCGTTAGCATCAACCTACTACCGAGCAATTACCCGGCTTTGTCTTTCATTGGCTAATAATAGGTTGATGGACGTCACTCAACTTGCGTTGAATTGGGTTGGGTGGCCAAACGGTGAAAAACTTGCGTCGACTTGCGTGCAAATTTGATCGCAAGTCAACGCAAGTGCACGCAAGGCGTGGCCAAACGGAGTCTCAAGTCGACCAAGTTTTCAACTTGCGTCTACTAGCGTTCCAGCTAATTAAACGTTTGAAACATCACATTTAGAATATGAATAGCTGAGTGTTTCAGTTTCCCGCTAACCCAGCCTAACCGTTTCTTTAATCAATAATTATAAGAAACTAACAACCCTGTTAATGCTAAGTAGCGCCACCTCCTCCTATTTAATGTTCACAAAAGGTAATTTAAATACTTCTTTCTCCTCACTTTCTTAGCTAATATCATCACAAAGACGATTTAAGAATAAGCAAGTTACCTCGTGCATTCTCAAGGTGACCGGCACATTTTTTGACCTGCAAGCTTCAACAAAATTTTCCGGAAGCAGTTGATTTGGATAAAACTCATCATCCAATCCCTGATATAGAACAGAAAAAACAAGAATTAAATCTCATGGGGGACATTTGAACATTTTTCCAAGGACATCATCAGTAATCCTTTATTTTCTCACAGAACCATATACTTTGATTCAGCAACAGATAATCTGCCATTCATTATGATGAGGTACATGGTAAAGGTTAAATCTGCATACAAGCCAAGTGGCCCATTAAGCTGGAGCTAATCCTGGTTTCTGTAATAAGTGTCTAGAGTGAATAAAGCACTGTTGTTGCTGTTGTTGTAGCGTGAAGCAACTAGGAGTACTTCTACTCCCCCCTGGATGGGATGCTAGTCCATCAAAAGGTTACCCCCAGCATTAAGGTCGCCGGTACCCACAGAGGCACTGTGAGAGTAGTGTCTTGCTGAAGAACACAACACAATGTCCCCGGCCAGGGCTCGAAACTGGACTGCTCAATCCAGAGATGAGCGTACTAACCGTGAGGCCACCATGCCTCCCACTGATGAATTACATGACAAGCCCAAATTATTATATTGTGTCATTTCCAGAAAATATTGGCCCATATCCCTTGCATAGCGAGGGAGAGGGGGTTGGTTCAAACCCCACACCCCACCCCAATCCCCCCAGAAATTTCAGTTTTCACTCCCCTCAGCCTTGGAATTTCCAATAATCCTCCTTGAGGTAGTTATGGATTTTTTATGGATGCGTGCATATTTCATACCTGATCAATGAGTATGTCTGGAGGTGGTCCCGGGTATTTTTTCACCAGTTCAGTAGCATCATAATCCTGATGACAGAAATAATACTATGATTCAGGAATTATTTTTATGATTGAGTGACCATAACTATTATAACCTCACCATTGTTGCTATACAATCATTGTCTTTTTAATTAATAATTAAGTCTCAAGAATTAAGTAGTATATCAAGACTAGAAGATCCCCTAGTTGTGATTGGGCTTATTGATCTCTGGCAAACCATGGATTGATCCCATTATGAGAACTTACAGGTAACTAAAAATAAACCATTAATGTACAGTACTGGATTTTATCCAATAGCAGTATGATATGTCGTTTATCATTTCTGGGCCTATCACATGTTTACATGAGGTTGGTTGCTTTGTATCAAATCACCACATGTTCTTAACGCATCCATTTTTAATACCCCCTTCAACCCACGAGCCACATCAGGGGGGTGCCTTATGGTGGTTCCTTGTCACCTGACCCTGCTTCGGTTTTGCTTTATCCAATAAATAAATAAAGTGTCACTTGTCATTGTTGCATGTCTTCAAGGTATGTCACGAAGGATTATAACATTTTAATTCCTATTATTATATGGCTGTGTCTCATAAGGACTGGGAACTACCGAATTCACGAATTTGATTGGCTGAAATCGATATTGACCGCAGTCTAGATTTTCCCATCTAGACCGGCATCTAGACCGGTTTCATTTTGCATTGAAAAAGTAGCAAACTAAAATACAAAAATGTTCACCATTTTCTCTTATTTTCTTCTCAATCGTTTATGGAAGTGCCAAAAAGCCTGATGACAAAAAAAAAAAAAGTAAAGAGGACAAGCAAATTTTGGCAGGTTTAAGTTAAGCTCATCACCGTTCGTAAGCAAAATGTTAGCAAACCAGTTACATTAAACGAATTAAAGTTTTCTTCTTTGCCATATAATAACCATCTTATTAACCAAGCTAAGTCAGTCTGTATGGGAGAATCTTGACCTCGGTCGTGTGTACAGACCTCACTGCATTCAGTCTGTACTAACGACCTCGGTCAAGATTCTCCCATACAGACCTCCAGCTCGGTTAATAAGAGCTAATTAATGGCATCCCAGACAGTCTAATCCAAGGTTTTCCAACATTGTTGTGGCCCAACAAATAGAACATGTTGCAATGTTTTGTTTTTTGTTTTTTTTTTTTCACTGTTCAATACAGGTCTTCCAATGTTGGCACTATGAGAAAAGCACGAAAAAGCATTCCAACCTTTAAAGCAAACATGAATGAAGAGAGATGGCAAGTTGACAGTGAAATGCGAAGGATGTTACAGAAGTGTTCATCGAGTCACACACAAGGGACACAGAAAAATGTCTCCAGTGAGATTTAACGGGACACTCTCACCATTTTTAGCATGATTTTGGAACTCTCAAAAACATATATCGATCATTGGAAGCTGAACAATAATGGTTTTATATTGTAGAGTAGTACTCGACTAATGATTAGAACCCATTAGGAAGTGAGGATGGCTAACTATGGTGAGGATGGAAATGGATTATGATACAGATAATTTTTTAAAAAAGCGTCAGGATGTCAGTTTTTCAAGGGTTTAAGTTTGGCTCGAAAATGGTCAAAATTTTGCAAGAATGTTGCTGCAGTGTGGACTTTCTTCAAGAAATTGCTTTTAATCATTTAGTTAGAGCTAATTAAGTTCTTATTACTTAAATTTAGGGACTATTTTGTGAATTCATAACAATTTTAAACAATATATCATGACGGTGTCCCTTTAATCTCCTTGGTCCAACCTTAATTCACCAAGAAGTGTTGGATGAAGTTAGATGAAGTTAGATCGAAACATCAAGACCACTAAACCAAGGTTTTGCAATCAATGTGAACTTACTTAATTGGTAAATCACTTGCAAAAGAAAAGAAAATTGGCCTACCTTCCATGCTTCCTTGTTACTACCCAGGTATCCAGTAAATGCCTTCTGTCCCCATGGACAATTCAGTGGGTTACAAATAGGTGCAAAGGCTGAGACCGACTGTTAGGAGTAATCAAATTTATCGAAGGTTATCCTCAAGCATTCTGAGGGCTTGAGACTAACAATAAACAAATAACCTCAAACTCCTGTAGTTAAAAATTTTCTTTGCCTAACTAGTAGGTTTAGGATTTTCACTCAACATTTTGGCTGGTGAAAATTTCAGGCATATTAGTAGAGGGAAAACACAAATGAAAATCAAGTCTGAGATTCTAAAGCCATGAATCTTTCAGGTTGCCCCAGTACTTTTTGGTGCCCATTTATACAACTGGGAATCCAAAGCTATTGTTCTTCAAGAGAGCATACTGTTCTCACAGCAAAATATCCTGCCCTTGGATCAGAACAATGTCCAAGTCTTGAACTTTAGACCCATGATAAGTTCCAGAGTTCAACAAAAAAACTCATTGTTTGGTAAATATGAATTAACCATTTTATCTATATGCGACATACAAATTTACCTACCTTGTAAAATCCTGGGTTTTTAAGGAAACAAATTAGAGCTCCATGTCCACCCATGCTGGTAAAATTAAGGGGAAAAAACAAAAAGGGAACAATGTTTAACTTAACACAGCTAAACATGAACAGCACATGATGATATACACACAGCAACACAGACAAGATCAAAGAGAAGTTATTGATCAGATGTTCACCTGTGGCCAAAAACTGACTGCTTGTCTGGTAGAACTGGAAAGTTACTCTGAATCAAAGCTGGGAGCTGCAGAGTATAAGATGAGAACAACTCTGAGCATGAAAAAAGAATACTCAAAACCTACTCCCAAAGCCCTTCAATTTAACACTTGAAGTTAGAAGAACATATTTATGGTCATCGTCATCATCATTGTCATCATCATCATTATCATTATTCGGGGATGGTGCCATCCACTGCAAGCCTCTTCCAACCATCTTCCATTGGTAGATCTGACTTAATGCGAGATTCCCAGATTAATCCCATTTTCAATGGGGTATATTAAGAATTTCAAGGCATGACTCCCCAGTCCAAGAAAAGTCCTTCCACGGAAAAAGATGTCCTGGCTAAACACAGAAAAATCTGTTCTAGCTTTTGGCTTTAAACAAATTGTGCACACTCTCTACTGAATTCAAGATTTTTTTGTACATGTTTGTTAAGGAAAACCATTAATTATACACCATCTGGGACTTGAAACTAAAACACCCCTATATATGACTGTAGCTTGTACAGGAAGATATTTTACAAACCTCTTTTGTGACATAGGAAAACATTCTGTAATTTGTCTTCCACTTCTCCTCTGTTGCATCAAGATAAAACCCTGCACCAGTTCCAAAGTCATAGCTGTCATCTTCACCTTCGATACCACATGATCCTGCAGTAATAACAGATGATAAGTTATGCTAGGCTAAAAATGAACTTGTCAGAATTATACCTTTCACTTGAACACTAATGCTCAAAACTATATTTAATTGATCCCTTTGACACAAAAAACCCTTGCCTCAGACACTCTCCCTGCTATGAAATGATAACCCATTGTAAGAGTCTGGTTAGTTGCAGAGCAGAGAAAAAAATGGGAAGAGAAAAAATAGAGGAAGAGTATGGTAAGGGAAAGTGAGTGAAAGTGCATGGCTGCCTGTGAACATTTCCACCCACTAAAAGACCAGCTACAAAGGGCCCATAACATGACCACTTTGATATTTTTCAGTCGTCAGATATCAATCAAAGCAGAGTAAAATGGGATTAATGCCAGAACTTGTGCAGAACACAACACCTGCAGTTAATGACATTTGTTCCATTACTGAGCCCTTTCTTTTGGCATCACTGTTCCAAACTATTTTGCTATGCTCTATGCCATGTAATAGCAGCAGTAAAGAATGGAGCCGTTTGCTGTTGGTCTAGCAAATGTTCAAATATATTAGGGGAATACATTGTAGGTCTGCATGGTTTCCAAATGTACTGTGAGCTTCCATCTTTCAGAGTTTGACACCTCTGTAATTTCTAGTGTAATTTGTTTTGTCCCCGTCATATGGAAAACAACCTGTGGGAAATCTTCGAGCCTACTGCTAATGTTTAAAACAGATTTAAATACTGTGTGACTGTGACTCCATTAAAGGTGTCTGATGTATCTCATCTACCTCACATCATCATTCTCATATCTCATCTAACTCAATAGTGCTCAAGTGTTGGCAAAACTGTCAAAACTGTCAAACTGACCAATCAGAGGGCATGTTAGAATCTAGTATATACTGATTCAGAAATAGCTTTAAACTTGTTTAAAAAGTTATATGCATATATGGGTGTTCTTTCATTTGCACCCTGAACACCTCCCTTGTTTTTTTCTCTTCCCATGTCTTGTGCTACTCCCAAAAGAATTAAACACCTGGAAAAAGCTGTGAACCAATATCAACATCTACCATTTCTTGTATGAGGGATTTTCATAATATTATTAATGATGATTTCAAATTAATATTAATGAGTTGTATGACATGTACAAGGACCTAACACCAAATTAAGTTTGGCACACACGAGGGGACTGGGCCCTGCTACTAGTCCCCTGAAGAGTTTACATGAAGGGACTGGTCGCAGGGACTTGTTCCACCTACAGTTCACACAAAGCATCTTGAGGAACAGGTCACAGGGACTTGTCCCAAAAAATTCGTGGGACAAGTCGCAGGTACCAAAGTTGGTCCCTGTGACTAGATTTTGAAGCAAAAATGGCCAGTTCACACAATGGGACTTGTTCCCGCCGTTTGTTGCAGGGACAGGGACTAATCACAGGGACTATTCCCCTGGTGTGTTCTGACCTTTATGGCTATATATGCATAAATGTGATTAATATTTTATCAGAATTTAAGAAACTTACGAGGACTTGTGTCAGGAGCCACAATCAGAACACCGTGTTCAGATGCGGTACGTTGCGCCCCAGCCTTTGAGATGAAGTTTTGTTCAGTACATGTTAGGCCTGAAATCAATCAAAATCAAATGTTAAGTATATTCTGACGTTTCCTATGGAAGATTCAAAAAACATTTCACCAGAAGTCAAATTACCTGACAGCCAATACAAAACAGGAACTTTCTCTTTTTCGGCCTGAGGAGGAATATAGACTGCAAAGTTCATGTCACACTTCAGTTCTGAACTGAGAAAAAGAATAAACAAATCTGTCAACCGTTAAAAGATTAGATGAGATAGACAGCTGGTGAGGAATAAAGCCAAGTAGAATGAAACAAAGAGTAAGAAGCCTCATCTAACTGTTTTAGTTAAAACTCACTAATCATTGTAACAAGTAAAATTTACTTTCTATTTCAGAAACTTCACAAAAATGAAAAGTTGAAACTATTTTCAAAGGTTGACCAGCTCTCAATACCATCTATAAAATGAATCATCATCAGAATTGCAATACTGCAAATGCTGCAATCTTACAATATGATTGGCTGAGCAGTTACACACTATCACCCATAAGTGTACAGTGCAGTGGTCATTCGTACTCCTAAGGAAAAGCAAACACATTGGCAAGGTGCCACATGATGTTGGTTGGTAATCTGAACCCTATCCCAGATAAAAAAAAATAACCATCAATTTTATTCCTTCACTACTAGAGCTTATTTAGTTGCAGCTCACCAAGCTTACTTTGAAAATTTGTGTCATGTAATGAGGCTATGTGCTGTCTAGTTTGACTGACAAAAATGGACAAGGCCATAGGCAAGACCAGTTTGGCAGTCAGGGTAATTTTTTAAATCCAATAAGTTTCTAAACTGGACTAAGATACGGTCCCTTTACATGTTAATTACATTACACACAGGATTATCCAATTTCCTTGTTAATTCCTTGTTAATTTTAAGTGCGTACACTAGAAATATGGAATCCTGAGCTACCAAATTATATAGATAAAAATGAAACACCCTGGGCAGAAGCAAACCACAATCTTCAACTTTAAAAAAAAGGTATCACAAACACCCCTGTCAGAGCTTTTATACATCTATCACCTGATCTATAGACAAGCCCTCCACCACCTGAAGCACAATTTGCAAGTTTACCTCAGTAAAGAAGCCAATCCGAGTAATAATAAGGAGGTTCCATTAATTGAGATCATTACAAGGACAGAGACTGTACAGTGTTGGTTTTAGGACTCAAAACTCAGACCACCATTCCCTACCCCTCCCCCTGAGAGAGCCCGGCCTCTCACCAGCCGGCTTTATACCACAGAGATTGGAAAACAGACACAACTTCGTAATTAATGAAAAAAAAATCGTGATTAGAATTCATGTTTCTGGGCTAAAAAATAGAAATCCAGACCTTTTGTGCTTGAAAACCTTCTGGAATCCGCCAAAGCATTTTGCACTCGAGACCTGTTCCAGCGCCATTTTGGTTCGGCCAGCGAGGGTCCTGATGGATATATGCACAAATCTTGTGATGAAAGGGGAGCCTGAAGACAAAAAACTATAGTTAAGCGGTACCTTAAATAACGGTTAGGTTCAACAACGATAATTAGGTCACTAACAGGGCAAACGTTGCGAACAAAGACTACCAACTTACCAAGTTGCGAAAGGATAGGACTCATGTAATGGTACCAGGTCTCTAACGGCCAAAATGGGGGTGTCACGGGGGTGTGAGCAAGTTACCTGGTTACCTTCGTCGAAAGTATCCTGATAAATATAGCTGGGAATCCATACGATTTTCTCCCCTGTCGAAGAAAGTTGGTGTTTATCAGTTGGTTTATGATAGTAGATAGACATTCGAGTAGCAGAGCTTAGAAAAACAAAATTCAAAACACTTTTTCGTCAGGAAGCTCGTGGTGCAACCAGTGTTACACGTTTGAGTTTGCTGTTCGTTTTCTTCTAAAACTTACAAATTGTAGATCCGAGACAAAGAAAGCACTATCAGTATATCCTCCTTTGATATATTTTCGCTCTCAGAGGCCTCGCCCCCTTTTGGTCAGTCCGCTGGATCTCAATTAAATTTACTATTTTGTCTCCACTTCACAACGAATGAACACACAGCTTATTGGCAAATACGTTTATTTGGGGAGGGCCTGGCAAGAACCAAACCAAACTAAGTTACAGCAACTGCATGAAAAAGAATATACATAACTCATTCAATAATTGTTCGTCAGACAGGTATAAACGTCTATCGCCGACCACTTGTGCATTTCGTCCTTGTGAATTCTTGTAAAAAGTCCATCTTCAAAGCAGATGTGAATCAGAATATGTATTTGACGGGCATATTACATATACAGGTCCCGTGGGGGTACTCCCTTATATGGGCTATGTAGGTATGTGCGGCCCCAAAGGGAAGGCTTTTTCAGCCGTTCTGGTCATAAATAGGATATCGATTTTGGCCATTTTGGTTATAAATAGGGTATGGTTTTAGCACTCTAGTCTTAAATTGGGTATGCTTCTTAGAAGAAGCTACTTTTTCACCATTATCAATAGGACCGTCAACAAAAGCCCTTCATAACTTATGTTTGGAGCAACTGTGTCGGCTGCAATGGTCATAAATAGGCTATCGAATTTTTGGTCAGGTCATAAATAGGATAGCAAAAAAAGGAGATTTTGGTCATAAATAGGGTAAGGGTTTTGGAAAGTGGGCCGCACACCACCACCCAACTTTTCTGGAAGTAGCCTCCTGCCCGGGATACAGTTAGGACGTGCACGAACACAACGCAACTCAGGAGCTTTACATCTGACTGCCATTTTGGCTAGAACGTCCACTACTTTGGACCAGACCACCACTTTGGACCAAAATCTCCCGTTTATACAAATATTACGTGTTTAAACAGAGCAAAGAAATTTACATACAACTCTCAGATAGCCTGATGTGTCCACAACTTTGGACCAATTCCCGTACACAATCAGATCATGTCAGTTAGGCTGAGGTGTCCACAACTTTGGACCAATCCCCGTACACAATCATATCACGTCAGTTAGGCTGGGGTGTCCACAACTTTGGACGAAAATCCCCTTCCACAAACAGATCATGTCCGTTAGGCTGGGATGTCCACTACTTCGAACCAAAAAAACCCGGGATGCACAAACATAACGTAGTAGTTAGGCTGGGGTGTCCGCTACGTTTGAAAAAAAGCCCATAGACAAGCATATCATGCCAGTTAGACCGGGTTGTCCACTACCTTGGACCAAAAACCCAAAATACAAATATATCGTACCATTTAAGCCGGGTAATAAACTAGAAAAAATACGAGTAAAGAGCACTACTACAAAAGACGATAACAATAACGGAGCTGAGTAATCGCCTACAATAGAAGTGCGATTAGAACACAGGCCAGAAAAAACCTGCCGTAAAAAAACCTTGGGAAAAAAGAAACAGGAAATCTGAGTAGGAACCATGGCTCATATACTCAAGTTTAGAAACACTTTCCCTATTCTTGATCTCACAAAGCTCTTCAGAGCAGTGGAAGTGTCGAAAATGCATTATAAGGAGAAATGAGCTGAGCGTTTACAAATTGTTTTGAGGAATATGCAACAACTACAAGTTTACTTCGTCAGCTGTCCTAAAGTAAACAAACTGCATGTACGATCTGCACTTTGCATCGACTGCGTTAGTTTTCATAAGCTCAATTTTAATTGATTGTTTGCCCCATTGGTTTTGCAATTCTACAATCCTCATTTTTACATGGTATTCATATTATTGGCAGGAGATGCCAGCAAGTTTTTCCAAAAAAACTATTCTTAGTTATTCAACAAAGCTGAGCATTTATTAAATTTAATAAGTTAATTGGAAAATTAAAATTTAATTGCGATAAGGTCAATTTTACACCAATTTTAATAAGACTAGCTCTTCCGTGAGCGGAGCGCCATAGGTGTGAAACCTTGGGAGCGCCTCTAGTCAAGAAATGTTGGTTTTCACGTGATCATTGTATGTCCGTACCTACGTAGGTACGCACGCCGGCCCGCCACATTGCACTGTTTTAGCGTGAATAATAAACAATTTTCCCCCCGCAGTGGAGATGGCTAGTGGAAAATGTTTCATCCACCACTAGCCACAGACATTGAAGGAGATAATTTTCTTAGTATATATAAAAGCAATAGCATAGAATACCCGAAAAAAGTGACTCAGAAGGCTGCAGAACTTCCGAAGAAAATTCCCGCGCAAAATGTGCAGCCGGGAAAGAAAAGTCACATGATTCATCAGGTGATCAAAAACAGATATCAAACTGTTTCTTGTATTTTCTAAATAGAGTAATTGCAAAACGTTAAACACAGCGGAAAAAGTGGTTGATTCGTTGAGCTATCGAAAAGATTAGTTCTGTTCAGTCCTCACAATTTTGCTGGAAGTCTTTGCCTGGAAGGCTTCACAATGAAGTGAATTGCCAAATTGCGGTGAGCGACTCTTTTTTTGTGTGGAAACCTTTCGTCGCGTTTTCTGCAAAGAAAAAGACAAGTTGCTTCGACGAAATATCTTCCAATGGAGTTGTTAATAAGCCTTTCTGATTTGAAACCATGCTGTGAGACATTGTATACATTTCATTGTTCTTTCATTCTCGCTCATTTCTAAACAATAACACTTCATTTGCTTTGTCGAAGTTTTTGTAAGTCGGCTACATATTGCTAACAAATAGTCCGTTTCCGCCGATAACTTCGCGTCAAAAACTAATAATACTGTGTTTTTTAATACTGCCAGGCGAGTTTTGAGGTTTCCTTTGTGTTACTAGGGACAGCCGCTTCGTGGAGTGCTAGGTCGGAAAAGTCCCGAAGAAGTTTGATAACAGAGCAACATGTGGTTACCGAGGTGGTGTTCATTAATTCGTGCGCATTTCTCGATACTATAATTTAGATAATGGTGAGACATTGCATTAAATCGTATAAACAATCAATTTTTGGAAACTTTATCAAGATCAATAACACTTTCAACTGGAGCACATACTTGAAATCGTATTCTCAAACTCATTAAAAATTCATCAAGTTTAAACAGAGGAAATCATGACCGTGACGGTGTTTGGATATCTGATCTTAATTAGCATACATTTTTACGATTTTATTTCTCCATTTTCTCCTCAGTTTTAGTTTCGATTAAGAAGATATATTAAACACTCAAGACAGTGTTTGACCACATTTCCAAACACCTCCAAGTTCGTCAAAAATACTTCGCTACGCGTCGTATTTTCAACTCTCTTCTCAGTGTTTAGAGATGTGGTCAAACACTGTCTTTCGTGTTTGATATGTTACTTAAAAAAATTGTTGGCCTTCATTGTGTGGAGAAAGCTAAAATATCACGATGGTTTCCTACTAAAAGCAAAATAATTGTATCTTACTGATGAAATCTAGGAACAGCAGGAATCGTTAGTTTATATATAGCTATGTCATTAATAAATGTGGAAATAAGAGTAATAACAATAGCAATAATCTTTATTGACTCGCACCAACATGAATTATTTGAAAGGTATTAAACACATTACAAATTGATTAAACAAAATGATAAGGAAAATTAAAGAGTTAATTTTAATATCAAAGAAAGAGAGAGCAGCTAGGAAAGAAAACCAGAGCCGGTAAATAATGCTTAATTGTGTTGTAATGTGACATTTGCTGTGACAGTAAATAATGTTTTACTGTAAAGAATTGAATAGAGCGCCTTATGCATGTTTATGTTAAAATTCTCCTCCAACACTCGTTAAC
>Ga0126339_10002028_pt1 | contig 14337 bp, 12 predicted proteins | sample OrbTmetagenome_2_FD_92532 | JGI IMG/M metagenome (GOLD analysis project Ga0126339, IMG submission 92532) | Coral microbial communities from Petempiche,Puerto Morelos, Mexico - Orbicella T R C metagenome | ecosystem: Host-associated > Invertebrates > Cnidaria > Coral | place: Petempiche,Puerto... | reverse complement strand
GAGAGCATGTTTTCTACTCCTTTTAGAAAACACCACAACAAAAGAAAGAAAACACCTCGTTCACTTTGATCATCAAATTGTAAATTCTCTTTGCTCACGCCATCATTACGCCAACAGCTTGAGCTAGGTCCGTGTTTCTATACAGATATAGAAACATGATTTTAAACCAATCAGCACACGTATTATCATACCGATGTTTTCTAATGTTGTGTAGAGTACTAATTATTAATAATCTACACAACAAAGTAAGATAATAAATTAAGATATTACCTATCACACTGCTGCATCATACTTATTTCCTTGATTATCTCTTGCAGATCAGTATCGACTGGTACTTGTTTAATGGCGACAACTTGACCTGTTTCCTTGTGCATTGCCTTGAAAACGGAGCCATATGAACTGATGCAGGAAAGCAACATATAAGACCAATAGGATGTGAGCGTTACTTATTGTCTGGGATGGAGATTACAGTGATCATACATGCACACGTTTGTTCTAAAAGAATAGACCTGATTACAAATCAACAGTTACTAAAGTCACCAAAACACCAATAAGCAGATGAACTTAAAAATGAAACAGTGGTGTAAGTGATATTAAAATAATGATACAGGAAGTGTTTCAGAATCTAATCTTTAAGATTTCAGAAGCCGACTTCTGCAGCTGGTAGGTAGTGCTGAGAAACATGCATGCATGTAATCACCTCGCGATTGTTTAACAAAAACAATAGAAAGAACCAAACGCAAAGACAGTAATAATGGATAAAGACGTTGCTTGGGAAAATCAAAAAAAGAAAAAATAGAATTAACGCCGATGAAAGAATCGATGGAAACACAGCTATTAATAATATTGAACATTCACGTTGAATAATTCTGGACGCCATTTACAGCCATCATGTAAGCAGATAACTTGCGACAAGCTTACCCTTCTCCAAGTTTTTCAAGGACATCAAACACTTCTTCTGGGGGTCTTGTCAAGCTTTCTTCGCTTAACTTTCGGAGCTCACTCCTTGTAGAGAAAGAAACCAGCGTAAGTTTCCGCCAGAAGAAGATTATTAATTAAGCTATTTTTTTAGAAGCTCGAATATTTCGACATCGCTTCTAAGTTAGAATAACAAAAAATCTCACTACAAAGAATCATGATAACGAACCCTTTCGCAGACATCGTGTAGAAGATTTCTTAGCAGATCAAGTCATGATCAGAAAGAAAGAAATCAAGCCGTCTTAGAACCCTCAAAATAAAAGGCTGTTTCGTTCTCCTTCGGTTTTGCAAGGCGACTATCAGAAGGTTGAGCCCGCAGTAGGTCACGCGGAAAACACAAATCGTCCCTCCCCACCCATAATACAAAATGGATTAATTTAAAAAAAAAAACATTCTGATATCTTAGATTCTTTCTACGCAAAAAGAGCCTGAAAGAACTGACTTCGAAAAAAGTTGGATCCTTGTACTTTCTATTTAATAAGTAAATGAAAAAAAAAATGTTGCCTTTCGGCTTTTTATAAAATTATTTTCAACAACTCAACTACGCTACCCTAGAGATAAGTTAAAATTGCACAGAAAGCGCGGTTACACAGGCAAGCTCTAGAGACAAGGAAATATGGCGGACCATGAGGAGGCATTGTACTCTGGCCGACGCGATGATTCTCCCGTTGATCACGACTCGAGAAATGAGAGAGAAGGAAGCAGGGAAAGCGATCACGACGATAGAGATCAGCGGAGAAGAGGTGGTGGATACGAGCGGGATCTGAGACGCGAAAGTCGACGCTTCGCTCCATACCCTTCACAAGACGAGAGGTCAAGTTCGAGAGGACAATCTGGTAGCGGAGGTAAAGAATGCCGTGTTTACGTTTGGAATCTTCCATACCAAGTAAGATGGCAGGATTTAAAGGACTACATGAAGAAAGGTATTGTTACTTTTTTGCTATTTTCACGCCATTCGAGGGAAATTGACGTTGCCGCAAAGCGTAGCTACTTTACATGTACGTAATTTAAATTTATAAGCTTTTAAGCTCTACATTCAGTTGTATTGTCCCAAATAATTTGCATGTTACACATCATAGCGGGGTAACTTAAATCTGTGGAAGCTTATTTTGGTGAATTTTGCAGAACTTCTGCTTTTAAAAAAGCTGCCTTTTTTAAGCTTTAAAGAACTAATTGTTTGATTGAAGTATTTTGTTTAGAGAAGTCTCCTGTTGTTTGTTGAAATCTTGTATGCTTGATGGGTACTGGTGTAAATAAATTATGTATCTAATGCAACACACTGTTAACCTTCTTTAAAGACTATTTAAGAAAAGCTTGGAAAACCGCCACTTTCAGAAAAATTAAATAAATACTTGTCAGTGTTACTGTTGAAGCAACCACCGGGCAGGCAGTTTTCTGTATAAGAAATTAGGCATCTGTAATCTTACTGTGTGCTTAGTGTTGTTTCATCCTTCAAGAGAGAAGTGTGGAAGACTGAAGCTGACCAAATCCAAGCAAGTGATGTCAATATCTGCAACACTTCAGCCAGCCATTTAGTGTAGATTCCTTTTCATGTGTCTGACAGCCAGTCAGATATATGAAATGCAATGTCGTCAGAATAGAATTCCTATTACCTGTTTGTTTGCCATTGTATTGCACTCTTGGAAATTTAAGTTGTGTTGTTGATATTTTTTCTTACAGCAGGTGAAGTGGGATTTGTCGACATCATAGTAGACAGTCGAGGAAAATCAAAGGTACATTTATCAGCATGAAGAAGTACAGTGTACAGTAGCATCTACATTTGAGTCTAGTGGTCCATCAGGCTAATACTTATCTCCAGTTTTTATGGCTGGAAGTGACTGGAATTATTTCAGTCTATCTAACAATGACTTAACAACTAACAAGCTATGAATTTTCCCTGCAAACGTGGTCACATTCTCATATTCTTTTTATCTAAGCATGCCTCTGTGTTGACAATCTACATGACAGTATAATGTAAAATATATTTTAATGTTTTTTTGTTTCTTTATAGGGATGCGGGTATGTGCACACCTTCTGTACAAATTATTAAAGTTACTCAGGAAAGTGAAAAATATTTCTGAATAATACATGTATGTCAAGAAAATATTTTAGATATCAGTAGTTTTATTCTGGATAATTTAAAATGCAGATCCTTTACTTGAATATGCTCACTTCTGAACTTCCATCCTGGTCAATACATTATCCATTGTATTGAACTGGAAATTCTGGTTATGATGAAGTGTGATAAATTTACCAGAGTTAAATATATCATGAAATAGATGACAGTTCAGTCCTTGAGATAAAATACAATTATAATGTTGTTGTTTTTTTTTTTCCAAAGTGTTGTTCAATTCCGGCATAGAGAAGATGCAGAGAAAGCAATTAAAGAACTTCATGGTACTGAATTCAAAGGGAGAACGATCCACATACGAGAGGTTGGTCAACTATTTTTACCTATAGATGTGCAATGCAGCACCGGTACAGGTGTACATGTATGTGCATGTTTGCTTGTTGGTATAGAACAGTTTTCAGTTGAGTGTTGTAGAAACCAAAACCAAAGTTATCTCTCTTGCTCCAATGAACCAATCAAAACTTAAGGTAAATAAGTGTAGCTGACATCAAGCACTAGAAAATGTGTGAAAAAGTCACAATTGGTGTCAAATGGTCTTACTTCTGATTGGATAAAAAGGTGGGTTAATTCTCATTGTGGTTTTCCCTACACTGTAGAAAGGTGCCTGGAAATTAATTGCCTCACTGTAAGATAAGCATTTGCACAAGGCAATTGTATAAATGAGAGTTGAATGGAAGAAGTGAACAAATGGTAACAGAATTTCCTGATGGGGCATACCAGCCAAGATTGAAGAAATATGTTTACAAAGGCATTACCATCAAAACACAGTCCACAATTTCCTTTTGAAATTCCCAGAAAAATACTGTTCAATGCACTTAAAAAACTGACTGAAATTCCTGCCTGGCAATGTAGATGATGTCTTATTTTGTTGTACCAAAAAGATACAATCTCTGCTATGATTTTTGATTTTCTTGTAGGATAGTTTTGAAGAAAGTGACAGACGTAGCAGGCCTTCTTCTAAAGGATCAGACCTTCCGTCTCTTACTGGAGGGAGCATGTCACTCGGCAACACTTTTGGAAGTGGACTTGGGAGTGGAAATCTTGGCCTGGGGGGTGGAACTGGGCCTCTGGGAAACCTTGGTGGACTCCTAGGCTTGGGAAACCTTTCAGCTGCTCAGGGAATCAATTACCGAACTGATGCCTTGTCTTGCACAGTGTTTGTCAGCAATGTAAGTTTTAAATAAATTTAAAAAGTCTAAATTTTGTTTTAAGTCTTTTCCTTCATCCATGTTGTCTTTTCAACTTAAAAAATCAAAACCAGATCAGTCATAGTCAACATTTCTAATTTAATAATATTTACTTAATAAATTATAGTTGACATCTGTAATTCATACTAAGGTTATTAATAATAGTAGCTATAATTTTAGTATACTATAATGTAACAGTTATTTAAGAAATAGAAAACATGTACCATGCTTCTATCGAGTTACAGAAACATGAGTGGAAGTTTGGGAGAATGAGAAATGCAGCTTTTTCGAGTTCTCCCAAACTTTCACGAGTGTTTCTATATGTCGATAGAAACATGGGGAACATGTTTTCAATTTCTTTTACAAAACACCACGACAAAAAAAGAAAACAACTTGTTAACTTTGATTATCAAAGTGTACATGTAAATTCTCTTTGCTCGCACCATCATTACGTCAACAGCTCGTGCTAGTTCTGTGTTTCTATCGAGTTATAGAAGCAGGATTTTTAACCAATCAGCATGCGTATTTTCTTAGGACTGTTTTCTAAACATATAATAACGGATATGTTTAATATTAACATCTTACTTACTGAGCACAACAAGATACAAATGTACACGCACATACTTGTAAAAATGACCCAGGTCCAGTAAACCCCAGTAAGACTCAAGCAAGCCTGATTAGTAAGTAGGTTATCATTTGGTAGGCAGGCCATGCTTTCAAAAACCAAAAAAATAATGGCTTATGGCCATTTCCATGGAAGTGGTCTGTATGGCAAAATCCCAACCAAAAAAGAACCAAAAAGAATGCTTGAATTTACCTCAAGACTACATGTATCTTGCCATAAAACAAACATTTTTATGTACAGCTGATATGCCTCAGATAGCTGCAGTTGTTCCATTATTATTTTGTTATGTTTTTTTTTCAAAAGCTTGACTACAATGTAACTTGGCAGAAACTTAAAGACACATTCAGAGGAGCTGGTAAGGACTTGATCTTCTGTTAAAGCTCCTCTTTATCTTCCATATCTTTTAGTTTTAATGTGTTATTTTAATCTTATGTGATGTTTTGCAGGGAATGTTATTCGTGCAGATATCAATCTGGACTCTGACAATAAATCCAAAGGATTTGGCACTGTACAATTTGAAACAGCAACAGAGGCCATTAATGCAGTCTGTATCCTTTCCTGTTGAAACATTATTCTAGTGTGTGATTGTTTGAAACCTGTGGCGGAATTGTATACATCAACTTTCTTGGCTAGTATCGTCTTACAACAAGAAATCATTGAGAGTAAATAGTACATATTTGAAGTCTTTCATCTGCCGCCTTGCCCTTCCTTAGAGCTGCCAGTTAACTATTAGACATTTGGCTTGTTTCATTCCGAAAAAATGTCCAGTGGATGATCTCTAACTAAAACTCTTTGATTTGAGCACCTATGATGTACAGATACTGTACAGACCTTACTCAATAACTGAATCACAGTGGTTCAAACCTGGGAGATGATCACTTTGAGATGAGATGACCACTTTTACTGCCTCGTCATATTTACTCCCCTTGGGATATGCTGCCATGTCATCCTTACTCCCCCTGGGATATGCCCCCATGCATTTAAACAGTATCACAAATTTAAATTTTTAGGTGGTTGTAGGGATAAGGTCTTGGTTGTTGCAAGTTAAATCTCCTTAATTTAATGCAGCTATGTTTCATGGCCAGATTCTCAGTGACAGGGCTATGAGTGTCAGACTGGTATGTTCTCCTACGCTGAGATCTTTGATGTCAAAATGTGATTTTTTTCATAGTTAGATTAGGTTTTAATGGTACATAGTTAATTAAGAAGATCTTTATGTAAACTATATAAAGGTGCCCAATGACAAGCTTTGCCATGCAGCTTTTTCAAACTGGCAGACCGCTGTAAAATCATGCACTTAAACATTACTGGCATGGTGTCTAAACTGGCAGTCTTACAAATTTGATTACATGCTCTCCATTTTTTCCTATTTCTTGCATCCATTGCACTGCACAACCACTTTTTATGACAAAAAACAACCTACTGTATGTGACATCACTTCAGGAATGCGACAAAATCCAAGCTGAGTCTCATCTTGCAGTTGCTTGTGAGAGTGTTATGGGGACAAAACTAAAGATGAGAAGCCATAAGTATTGCAATGATCCCAACTTAGACAAATTTCTTGTTTCTTTTTAAGTGGCATATTGGCAAGAATTATGCAAGTGAATATATGAAAGACCATATATTTGAACTGCAGTTCAAATGTATGGTCTTTCATACAATGTATATTCACTTGCATTCTTCACCATCTATGGGTATATCATGAACTCACAACATGATCAGCTCCCAGTTGGCGTGATAGCTCAGTTAGTAGAGCACGGCACCAGTATCGCAGAGGTCATGGGTTTGAATCCCATTCAGGCCTGAATTTTTTTCAGGCTTTAATTTCACAACTGCTTAAGTTGTGTAATATAACTGCAATGATCATGTCTTCATGGCAAGAATTATCTCTTGCATGTCAGTGTGTGTCATCGTCTTTCTGTTTTTTCAAGGACCGCAACGCACCCATCATGCAGCAGTTAGGCAATGTGGGCATGAACAACACATCCATGGGCCGAGCAGGAGGTAACATGAACCCCATGGCTGTCCTTCAACTGTTTCAGAGTCTCCAAGGGCTCAGTACACTTGCTCAGTTGACCAGCAATCTTGGTGCATTGAGTGGTAACGGCGGTGGTCTGACTCCTGGTGGGGGTATGGGCAACATTGCTGGAGGTGGTGCTGCTGGTATGCCGGACACCTCTGGCGCTAATCCTCTGGCTGCACTTGGTGGATTGGGGATGCTAGGGAACACTCTTGGGCTCAGTGGCGGAGGAGGTGGGGGCAGTAGTGGGATTGGTGGGCTCGGTTCATCACACCATAGTGACGGCGGAACCTCGGGAAGGCAGGTGTTTGTGAGGAATGTAAGTTGTATTAAGTTTGTGCCTGCAATTTATTATTAAAGATTTCTGTGATGTCATGAGTTCTACAACATAACAAAGTGTGGAAAAGAAAGGGAATTTCATTATTTGTTTATTGTCAAGTGATTGTCAAAATGTAAATTTGAATGTACCGGTACTTCTAAGTTTTGATTTGCTTTTCGAGACAATGCTTTTGGTGTGTACTTTTTTACAAGTCAGGCTATCTTCTAACCTTCTTGGAATTATAATGTAGTATTTAATCTGTCCATCTTTTGATTAAGCATACAATTAAACAGCTCAAATAAAAAGTACAGTTCAACCCCTATTAAATGGCCACTCTTGGGGAAATGGATAGTGGCCACTAAAGGGGGGCTGGCCACTTAATATAGGTAAAAGCAATAGAAAAGCTCTCATCAGGACTTTGATTACTGGCCGCCTAATAGGGGTGACCGTTTGATAGGTGGCCGCTTGATATGGGTTTCACTGTAGAACCAAATTTTAGCAAATACCGGGATGTTACATAAGTGAGCAATTTAGCAATAAAAATTTGGGATTGATTCTATATCCACAGCTTCCTTGGCGGTACACCTGGCAAGACTTAAAGGACAAGTTCAAAGGAGCAGGTAATTGCAGTTTTTTACTCAAAGGAAAATATTATTTAAAAACTCTGTCAAGAACTGCTAACAGCTGTTCATCACTGTGGTGGATGTAGCAATACTCATAACAGGGGCTTGAAATGAAGATGAGTTAAGAAAGAAAGGGGGGATTTGGACCAATCTGGACATGGTTCAAGCTTTATTTTACCTCTAAAGGATAACCTTCATAATGCACATGACAGTATTTTTGGTTATCTCTATGAGAGCAACCCTAACAGATACCTTGATGTCTAAAAATAGTGGCATTTCATCCTGAAAACCCTAAGTGAGACGAAAATCTGTGATTTTACACTCGTAAGTGAGACAATGAGCATCCCCAATCTTTTAGATGGGAGTTCCCTTGAGTGTCACACATCTTCCCACTGTTAGATTAGAGCTGAATGGTTGTTAATTGTGTTGTTTCTGTTTGTTGTGATTTCCCTTTGAGGCTGGTTTTGGCTTTTGGACACTCAAATCTGAACACTCTGTTAATGTATATACTGGGCTTTTTGTTGAACACAGGAAGAGTGGTTCGTGCGGACATTATGACAGAATCCAGTGGAAGATCCAAGGGCTGTGGTACAGTTTTGTTTGAGACTTCTGAGGACGCCGCTCATGCAATAAGTATCCTTTTGACCTGCAAATGTGGATTGTTACAATGTTTGTTGTTTCAAAAAATGTTCATACCCCTCTAGATGAAAGGTGTTTTGTTTTTCGGTTGAATCGAACTATCCAGCCAAATCCCCTGGGGGGCAGGGGAGGGTACTTCAAAAGTCAATACTTCTAAAACTTCATACTATCCTTGAAAAATGTTGACTTGTGAAGCTACCTTCCCCCCTCCCCCCCCCCTCTGACTTGGAATTACCAATGACCTTCCTCAGCGTGGGTTCAAATATTTTCTGTTACTGAACATGGCCATATTTATCTTAGATGCATGGTCAAGGATCCAAATTCAGGTCTTCAGAGACCAAACCCTGTTACAGCTGTAGTGGTTGAATAGAATGCTTGAAGTCTAGCGCCTCTAACAACTCAGCCTCGCTACCTGCTATGTGTAGAATTTTGTTTTTTTATGTGAGAGTTTGAAGATTTTATGCTAACAAGGAAATCTTGTAAACAATAAAATGCCATTGCAAAAAAATAAGATCTCACCCGGGTTGCTTGAAAGGTGGACAAGACGGTATCCAGCAGATAAATAACTATCCTGCAGATAGCGTGGTTTGTTTTGTTAACATTTACATTTGCTGGATAGTGATTTATCTGGTGAATGAGTTATCCAGCCTTGGAAGAAAACTGGGGCGTTATAGTGTAACACTTAAGCTTTTTCCTTAATATTTGACAAGGTATGTTTAATGGAGCATTGATTGATGGTCGTGAAATTGATGTGAGGATGGATCGGTTAGGCTGAAGTGAGGCATGCTGCTGGGCTTGAAGGCTTTGTGGAATGAAGATTGCCATTGCATAATGCTTTCCTGTGGCTTGTGCTTGACTTTGTTGATCTTCTGATTGTCTAGTTCTTATATAGTGGATTCGACATGTAGAATTGGCCTGTAAATAGAAGTCATCCATTTAATGGGTCGTGGAGCACTTCAGCATGATGGATTGTTGGAAATTCTTTAGTCGAAGCAAGGTTAAGTGCTCCCTGGTTCACTTTTATCTGGGCTTTGAAGCATTGTTTTATTTTGCATACCCATTCGAGTTGGTTCACGGAAGTGTCCAGGTTTGTGACTTACAGGAAAATAATGTCTTCAACAATTTTGGATGCACTATCCCTTTTCCATTGACTTTGGAGTCACTTGCGTACACTTCCATTCCATTTTGTTGTGAGCAGACATCAATTCAGTCTGCCAGTTGCAGAATACCTGCAGACATTGTCTGGTCTTACATTGATGAATTATTTTTATCATTTTACCAATTGATTTATTTTACCTTATTCTCAAGGAAACATCACTTGGTATTTTACATGTGTTGAAACAAAAGCTGTTATGTAGTGCACAGATATGTGGCTATCTTTAATTAGGCACATCTTACATGGAAACATTGTTGCTCACTTTAAGGTTGAGACAGTTGTTGTAGAGATCAAACGTCTGGTAAAATGACATTGAAATGAATGGCTTGCTTGTCTTTTTTGCTTCTTTCCTTGGGTGGTGTTGGTTTGGTAGGATGTGTTTTTTGGGGGTTGGGAATGGCCTGATGTACCTCAATGAGTGTGTTGAGGTCATGACATGGGTGTGGTCATGTGTGATGGGGTCATGTTATGGGCTTGAATGGGGATCGTGATATGGGTGTGATGGGGTCTCAACATGTGCATGATGGGGTGGTGATATGGGTGTGGTGGGGTTGTGAAATGGGTGTGGTCCTTGGTGGGGTCATGGTGTGCTTACAGTGTGCCCCTTATATCATGGTGCCATGAAGTCTTTGGTGTTGTGGAGCCATGATATAGGTGCAGCTGTGTTGTGGATCATGATAAATGAGTGTCAGGTTTATTATGTAGGTACGTTTGGGCACGGGGTCATCATGTTGGTGCTGTATGATGGTCAAACTGCAGCCTTAGTGTCTAAAGGTCACCTTATAAATGCTGTAAGGTTGGCATATGAGTGTTGTTTAGTTATCATTTGAGTGTTTTAGGGTTGTCATACAAGTGTTAAGTTTATGCAAGTACTTAAGGGTTATCATTCAAGTGTCTTAGGGTCATGATAAGTGTCTTAGGGTCGTCATTCTAGTGTCTTAGGGTCATGATGAGTGTCTAAGCATTGTCGTACAAATGTCTTAGAGTTCTCATACAAGTGTCTTAGATTCATAATTCTAGTGTCTTAGGGTCGTGACGTGTGTCTTAGGGTTGTTATACAAGGTCTTACAGTTCTTATGAGTGTTTAAAAGTCAGTGTCTTAGTTTTGTCATTCCAGTGTCTTAGGGTCATGATGAGTGGCTTACCGTTGTCATACAAGTGTCTTAGAGTTCATGTGCAATTGTCTTAGGGTCATCATTTTAGTGTCTTAGGGCCATGATGACTCTCTTAGGGTTGTCATACAAGTGTCCTGGAGTTCTCAGACAATTATTTAAGGGTCATCATTCTGGTGTCTTAGGGTCATGAGTGTCTTAGAGTTCTCATGCATGTGTCTAAGGATCAGTGCCTTGGGGTTGTCATTCTAGTGTCTTAAGGTCATGATGAGTGTCTTAGGTTCACCACACAAGTGTCTTAGAGTTCTCATGAAAGTGTCTAAGGATCAGTGTCTTAGGGCCATCAAACAAGTGTCTTGGAGTTCTCAGACGAGTGTTCAAGGGTCATCATTCTTGTGTCTTAGGGTCATGATGAGTGTCTTAGGGTTGCCATACAAGTGTCTTAGAGTTCTCATGTGAGTGTCTAAGGAACAGTGTCTTAGGGTCACCATTCTAGAGCCATAGGGTCATGACCAGTGTCATAAAGTTGTTGCACAAGTGTCTTAGAGTTCTCGTACAAGTGTCTTAAGGTCATCATTCTAGTGTCTTAGGGTCGTGATGAGTGTCTTAGAGTTGTTATACTAGTGTCTTAGAGTTCTCATGCAAGTGTCTAAGGATCAGTGTCTTAGGGCCATCATTTTGAAGTTATAGGATTATGATGAGTGTCTTAGGGTCATGCTACAAGTTTCTGAGGGTTGTCTTATAGGTGTCTTGAGTTTGTAATGTGTGTCTCAGAGTCACCACAAAAGTGTCTGAGGGTTGTCATACAAGTATCTTAGGGTCATCATTTGAGTGTCTAAGGATCATTAAGTTTGCCAAGTGTCTCACGGTTGTCTTACTAGTGTCCAAAGGTTCTCATACAAGTATCTTAGGGTCATTATACAAGTTCATATGAGTGTGATAAAGGTTGCCATATGATCATCTCTGTGATAGTGTTTTAGGGTCAAAAGGCAAGTGTCTTAAAGTCATCATTTGGGTGTAATAGTGTCATACCAGTGTATAAGTCGAGGCTTTTCATACTACTTTGGTAGTGTGTCATACAATCCCTAGGCCTGTAGGCTATGCTATCAATGATAATATGGGTATGATAGGGACATGGTGTCAAAGGAATTGTGACCTTTTTCCAGGTCCTTTCCTGTCAATTTAGAATTTAATGGCAATTAATGAAAGGATATAGTGAATACACAAGGCGCTTTATAACAGGAACTGGGCAAGAAACAAAACATGCAACATACACAGGTGGAGTGAAACTGGCGCAAGGTCATTCTTGCAGGCCAAGTGATAATACGAGGTTGAAGATGCTTCTCTCACTGTCCTTCATTTGGCAGAAGTTGAGGCAAGGTAGAGAATGATCTTGTCAATCTTGGGTTGTTAAAAGTTGGCATAAAAGGTCTTAGATAAGTAAAGCCGCACTCTGGTGTAACTGGTCCACACAGCTGGTTTCCAGGTAAAGTACTGCATATGCATTGCGTAGGTAAGTGGCCCATCAGGTCGATGTTTATCTCCAGTTTCCATGTAGCATGAAGCAACTAAGAGTATTTCTACTCCTCCCTTGATGGGATGCTAGTTTACTGCAGGGTTACCCTGGCCTTCAGCATTAAATTTGTTGATACCCATTTAATATACACCTGGGTGGAGGGAGGCACTGTGAGAGTTTAAGTGTCTTCCCAAGAACGCTACAAAATGTCCTCAGCCAGGGCTCGCGCCAGGACTGCTTGTTGTTGAGTGGAGCACACTAATCATGAGGCCATTGTGCCTCACACTGGTTTCTGTAACATTTGCATAAAGCAACTAAGAGCTCAGCTCATTTTGTACTCTCCCCTGAATGGGGATCCTAATCAATTGCAGGGTTACTCCTAGCATTAAATTCACCGGTACTCATTTATACCACACCTGAGAGGAGAGAGAGACACCGAGGGTCAAAGCTGTTACACAACAGCACAACATAATGTGGCAGCCAAGGCTCAAACCCCAAGCTGCACGATCCAGAGCCAAACACACTAACCATATTAGCCCACTGCATTTGTCACAAAGGTCTGTATGCCACAAGTTATAGTGCATTGTGGTCAGAAAACATTGCTCACCCTGCAGAAGAGTGAGGGAAACAAGTGGTCTGTCCGTTTTGCACGAGGCTATAAATCTTATCACGCAAAGTTGTGTACTGTCACTCCCTTTGCTTGGCAACAGAGAGTTGAGAGAATTGCCGTGGTGTTTGTTTTTGTAAATTTTGTCGGTTCAGGGAAGGATGATTTCAAATCTTCAGTCGGAGATATGATCACCACATGCACGTTTCGTGAAATTTATGATGGTAAGTTTGAGCAAGTCCCAGGGGGCTACTCCCTATAAGGGCCTATATGGGGAGGCTCTGCGTGAAAGGGATAACTTTTTCAGTCTTCAGGTATATAAAAGGGTAGGGATTGCACAAGTTTAGGTATATGAAAAGGTTGGGAAATCTGTCACTTAAATACTATAGTCATCATAAAGGGCCTCACCTGGGTCGTTTTTTTAAAATATTTCGAATAGGCACACCTTATAATGGCTGTATCATTAATTTTCATTCATTGCGCCAGGTTTGAATGTGAAAGGTATGTGAAAGGGCTACCTTTTCTGTCAAAATGGTACACAAAAGGTTGAGGGCTTGTACCTTGGGGCAGAGCCTCCCTGTATACAACTTTGTAGGGTAGCCTCCGGGGTATTAGTTTAATCTTTCACTTCCAAACTCTCTTCTCTCTCACCGAGCAGAAAGAGAAGAGAACCTTTGGCTCTCTTTTCTCCACCAGCCACCACTCGTACCCAGCAGCGGTGAGGATTTTTCATCCCAGCCCTAGGCAGATCATACTCATCTGAACCCTTCCTACAAGCAGTTCCCTCTGGAGTAGAGTCATAGGTCAAGGTTAATTCATGCTAATACCCCAAAGTCAAATGCTTTAACATCAAAAGGAAGTAAAATTTATGATGCCAAACTGTGTTCTCCCACGGCATGGCTCCATGGTTGTGCTCAGTGCACATGGACCTGTGGGGCTGTTCCTTAGAGTGAAGTCCTCTGCTCTGCATTTCTCACTCTTGCAGCACCAAGGCGCAAGGCAGGGTGACCATCAGGTAGCAATGATTTCAACTCTCTCGATTTGAACTGAGATTTTACAGGTAAAATCAAAATGAAATATGGAGATACTGCCTGTAAGTCATCTCGTGAAGCTAGAATCTATTTTCTTATATGGTACAATATTTAATAAAAAAAAAAGTAACAAACGCTTACGAGTCGTTTTTGCTGTTTTGCCAATTTAATGCATGCTATGATGGTTCAGTTGTAGTGGAAGTCATAACCCTACCATCATACCCTCCCTCCCTTCCCACGTTAACAAAATGCCTGATTACAGGTTATGGAGGTCACAAGCAACTTCTTACAGGTCTGGGAGTAGTTACTCCTGAAAATAACCCTACACTCCCCCCCCCCCCCCAATCCAGCCACATTCCCCCCCCCCCCCCCCCCCCCCCCCCACCAACACAT
>Ga0126339_10002027_pt1 | contig 14337 bp, 2 predicted proteins | sample OrbTmetagenome_2_FD_92532 | JGI IMG/M metagenome (GOLD analysis project Ga0126339, IMG submission 92532) | Coral microbial communities from Petempiche,Puerto Morelos, Mexico - Orbicella T R C metagenome | ecosystem: Host-associated > Invertebrates > Cnidaria > Coral | place: Petempiche,Puerto... | reverse complement strand
GAAATATTTTTGTGTAGTGTTGGAAAGTTTCGATTCGTTAATTCGAGCGGTGACAATCCCACTGTCTACACTATGAATACAACTGAATCGTTTTCCCGGTATATCATAACATTGGCTGCAAAGCAGATTTGAATTTTGATCACAAGTTTATTCTTAAGAGAAAATATAAACGTATGGCATGGATTTGAAGTTGACGGCCAATTGTGTTTGACTCTGCTGCGGAGTTTGACAGCTGGCTTGCTCCTTGATCACACAAGTGATCATGATACAGACTAAGCCGAGCTTAAATTAGATTACCAAGCGAAACAGTACGTACTTTTTTTTTTATAAAGATGCAAGTTTTTGCACAAAGAAAGATCAAAGAAAAATCTTCTCTTGACATACCTGGGAGTTGAATTATTTTGTGCTGTAACAAAAAAAAGTAGTTTTAAATTTATTTCGCAGAGATTCTTGTTTTTGATTCTCATTGCATCTGAACATGTTATGATTAACCTGCCAAACATGAATGATTCATTGCTGTGTTTTGTTCCGGCAATTCAATAAACAATAGTACCACCACAAGACTAGCTAGGGAAACTTTCCAAAGCCATGCGATAAGCGCTTGAAACACTTTATTATCAAAGTGCACGAAGAAAACTTCAAAATGTTCGATCAGGTTTAATTTTGCAAACTCTGACCATCTTAGCGAAGAACATGGCGCCCAAGAGTAAGAATTAAACCCGTGTAGCCAAATATACTCGCCAGGTTTCCTGTTCCATATTTGCCTCGCACACATACTAGACATAGGATCAAAACGAGCGAATAAAACAAGCAGAAGAGGGTCAACATCACCTTACCTTTCATTTGAGAAGTCCGCAGAAAAAACTGCGACAAATATACGTGGAAAATCCTCAAGAAAACTTGAATTTTTCACCAACGAGACTTCAAACTCTTTTATTGAATCCTGTGACCTCAGCTCCGTGTAGCGAAACAGCCAGTAATATTTTATTAACAGGCCAAAACTGTGATGTAATTGCTCACTGAACGTAAATTACACAACGGGTGTTTTGGACTGATGCGACAAAAATGGCTCCGTAATATCACGGCCATTTTTATCAGTTCAGAGGTTTTCTTTCCAATATTTTTTACCGTTATATATATCTTTTTTTTTTACTGGACAAGATGTTCTCGTAAGATCTGGAAGTATGCAAAAAGTTTTCCAGTATCAGAATAAGTTTTGTCGACAGCAGACGAAAGTTTACAAACGTTGGGTCATTTGCGGGCGGTTGTTTTATCAGCGCGAAAGGGACCTCGCGTAAGAATTGCCACTTCATGAAACAAAACCTGCCGATAAAGATTTGCTTCCAAGACGATACAATTAAAACATATGTGCCTTATCAATGAATTCGAGAATAAACGCAACATGAAATTAACAGCAAAAAATTATAACTCGATTTGTTTACATCTGTTAAACGGCATGAACTTTTCTGGTTCGTTTAGAGGGCTACAGCCTCTGTACAGCCGTCTCCTCCCCTCAAAAAAATCGGGGAGCGGAAGGGAGAGGGGGCGGCTGTACACAGACTAATGGGCTAGTCTAATGAGCGGAAAATGTAGCTACATTGAAGTAGATTTTCCCTTCTTTTTGATAGCTCACGGAAAACAAGGATGAAGTTGAGCGCAGCTCTCTTCGGAGACTGAACAGGCAAAGAAATCACTGAATTGTTTGGAATGAAGAGGTACTCTCCTTTTCCTTTACTAGTCATACTTGTATTACCGTTGTAGCTTATTAAAGTTCAGCGGTTTTCGCCAAGCATGTTGTTATATAACGCAAGCTAACGCTATCACGTCACTCTGACAGCCCAGCTTTCGGAAGTACTCGGGAAAACTCGCGCCAGTGTCTGATATCGCTAGGTCTAATAGAAATCGGAATTCTTCGGGTGCCGAAACGAACATTTGCCTGAACTGCAGCCGTTTTTTCGGGATGTCACTCAACGCTCCCCCGTGACATCCGAGGAGCTCTCCGTGCTCTTTCTTTCCACCAGACGGCAACCAGACGACCACCAGGTTCGTATTCATCACGCTTGTTGCCGAGTACGGACGGGATTCTAGTAGTAGGTAACGCGCGGGTTGTGATGGAAAAAGACATCTCGACTCCTTTGCCATACTACACAGCGCCCTCATTGCTACTGTTCAATCTCAGCATCGCTAAACAAATGGAATGTCCTAGATTGTTTATTCACAGTCGCTGTGATCCAGCGCTTAGTTACATTTGTAATTAATACAGTTATATTTATATCTTTTTTTTCTTTTGAAGACTATATCACAATTTTAGATGTTAAGAGAGAATATTTTTGCCAATTGGTCTGCCTAAGTCATTGATTATTTCTTTTAAAATGTATGTTCAGTATTAGAATATCGCCACCTTGATGGATCAAATTCACGATAGAACCGCCGATATTGACTATCCTATGTGATGCCAATGAAAATTGAGAGCCACTCAGTGTTAAGGCGAAAAGGGATATTTCCTCAGTTTCGATCGAAAATAGAAATGGTAAAGCCCTCCAAACAGACTTGCAAGTAGGGCCAAGTGGGTCTCATTGCGACTGCGTTTAACCAGGCCTTGCGTACAGCTGCGATGACTTGCGATGACTTACGCTCACTTTGGTCTAGATCAAATTTGCACGCAAGTCAACGAGTTTTTCACCTCTTGGCCACCTAACCCAAGTCAAGGCAAGTTGAGTGACATCCATTCGTTGATATAGCAACCTATTAGCCAATGAAATGCAGGATATTGGCCCGCGAGGGACTACGCCCGTAGCCTTGAATTTTTTTATTATTATTGTTTTATTTTATCTATTTATTTATTTATTTATTTATTTATTTATTTATTTATTTTGCAATTTTCCAGTACTTGCGAGGAAACATGCGAGTCCGTTTGGCTACACAACGCAAGTAAGTCTCTTCAAGTCCGTTTGGAAGGGGCTTTAGGCTAAGTGACCAGTTAATAATATATATAAACGTGTCTCATTTACACCACAAAGGAATAACCACTATAGAGGCAACCTATCTTGAAAAACACTCATCGTAATTTAGTTTTCAAAACATCTCGAACAAGTGCATTGGACGTGCTCGTACACTGTCTTGATTTGTTTATGGGCACTGTATCCACTTCCGCATAGAATTTCAACATCAACCGGTACTCTGCTGATAGGCTTACAACACCAACATGTTTTACCGTTCCAGGATTCCTCAGAATGACACGTTCCTGCACAAACGTCTAGGGAAACGGTTCTCTTCTGACAGCCGACAACTTTGACCTCCACTGGATACGATGTAGTCGTACAGACCTCCTGGTGTACTGCTCCATGCACCTGGTAGCAAGCAACGGAGACGAGTAAGAGGGTAGCTTGGAGAAGCAGCGCCTGTGATTTCATGTTTCCTGTTGAGGTTACAAGGCTCAAGGTGAACTGTAAGAATCTATAGTGAAACAAAATGTCTTTGTTTTTTAGGGGGCAGGGGAGGGGATGTTTTTCAAAACAGAACCTTTTTTAGGTTAAGAGGTCCTTATGTCTTGGTATATTGAAATATCTCATGATAAACATGTAAACGGACGCGTGTAATTAAACATTCAAAACTGAAACAGGTTCTTATTTGGAAATTCAGAGCAAAAAGAGAAAATCTAAATTCATTTAGAGCAGTTTAGTTTTGTTGAAGTCTACTTGAGCATTAGCAGCCGAGATAACCCATTTTCGAGTTGCTTTTTACCTCTTTTTGAAAACGGGTCCTAGTGCATAACTTCTCATAAGGAAACGAATTTGATTTGCAAGACAAAGCACATGCAAGAGAAAGTCATATGCGTAGGTTGTTCACCAAGACTAGTTTTGAAACAGAGGTAAGGGCAACTTGGAAATGGCCTATTATACAGAGGTCCTACAGTAGGAATTACTTAGGCAGTCATTTTGAGCAAAGCTACAATCATGGACAAAAGTTTTGGGACAAATTTGCACTTTTGGCGCTTTTGCGTACACGCCAGACGCGAATACAACTTCCCCTGCCTAACCTCGCCCCCCACCCCACATATAATGTTGAAAACCAGTACCTGCAATTTCACCTGATTTTCAACATTGTGTTGGGTGGGAAGAGGGGACAGCAACGCGTTTTAAAAGGATATAGCAGCGTTCTTTTCAAACTTCGACTCTTAAACACAGATAATTCGTTACATTACATAATATTACATAATATGTCCCAAGGACTTTTGTTCACGATTGTAGTTGTTTCTTTCAAATAAGCAAAGGAAAAGATCCATTCAGACCAGTTGCTGGACTATCGTAAGCGCATAAGACACTAAGTAACTTACTTTTCAGGCTAACTTGGAAAAACTTTGGTTCAGTTGTTCTTACACGCCGGTTGTTGATGTAGAAATTCTTAGACGAGATGTTATGACTCTGGAAATATTAACTTGTTCTCCAGGACTGACTATAACACGTTCTAAAGCTATTGGGTTTCTTGTACTTGTGGTATTCGGTCCTACTCTACTTAAAAATTTCTAAAATTTGCAAAGTGAACTAACAGATCTGCAATCATGTCGAGTTCCAATTTCAGGTCATACTCTGATTGTAACAGGTCTCATGGAGAAGTATTAAATTCTCCCTACCTTCTCCCCAGAGCTGACATCATTGCTATGCCGTATGTAACAATATTCACGATTTATTAATAGCTTTACCGTAACCAAATACGTTCGATATATCAATATTCTAACATGGCTCCGAGGCTTTCGGGTCAAAATGCAAATTTTTAAAGTTTCTTTTGTCTCTCAAATCCCAAAAGAGACGTGGATGCAAAGAAAGCAACACCGAATATAGAAGTTTGTCCTGAAAGCCTCGTAGCCATGTTAGAATATTGATAAATCGAACGTGGCCTATTAGCCAATCACAGGTCGTGTCCACTGTCCGGAGACCCCGCGATATCAAGACACTGACCTAATATGGCTACGATGTCATGCTCACTTGGCCGTATTCTCGCCAAAATACGAACCATGGCTCGTCCAAACTCCCTGATATGCCACCGAAGCATACCAAGATGGTACAATTAGATGTAAGTTTCGACATAGTGAATGGTTTCGACAAACGTTGTCCAACAAAAAGCATAAAAGGGTTTGCTCTTATGCCGAAAGATATTAGGGGTAGTAATATTCTCGCGCTGCTTTGTTGAGAGATTCACGATGTTTCAACAAGTATATCAAGAACCACACTGAAACACTTTGAGCTTCAACCAGGCAACGGTGAACCACTATTACCCATAATACCTTTCGACACTGTCGCACACGCTTTTACGCCTTTGAACAGCTGTATATTTATCTATTTATTCGTTGACCGAAAAAACAAAACAAAACAAAACAAAAAACAGAAAAAGAAAGGTAACAAGCATCACACAATCAAGCAGAGAAAACTAAAGCAAAAAAATGTTTGCAATCTCTGTTTACTTATTAAGCTTGAGTGCAGGCGAAAAATTGCTTCCGAGGAAGGAAGGAAATCAATGGACCCACGTAGGCTATTTACACTTATCTGAGTGTTTTTGATAAATTACATAAACAAATCAAACATCTTAAAACATCGCCCACGCTGGTTTGAAAGTACGTGGGCAGGTTTTTATCAATTGTGGAGTAGTTTTGAGCCCATTAATTTAATTTAAGTCATAATGCGTCAAGCCTCCTGGTGTATCGTGGTGTAGTTAGTAACTGCAGTGGTTTTCTAAGAGCAGAAACTTTGAAGGGGTCATGCTTATTACAGCTTTTATTTCAATAAGGCCGTCCCCATAAAATCTTTCGTTTCCTATCGTTCACTCTCTCACAAAAGTGACTCTCGATCGGTGGAAAAATAAAATAATATAGAGTAAAATAAAAGCGGGAAAAAGAAATATTTTCAAATTCAAAAAATACATTAGTCCGTGGGAACTTTGACTGTATCTTCCTGTCATTTTACAGCATAAGTCACTATCTCTTTTTCAAGGTGTCTGGAGACGTCGTTAAGAGGATTGAGTTAGATATCAGAGTATATCGTAGACGTATAAGAAGCTTACTAAACTTGGGAACATCCGAAAAATGGGAGCAATTAATCGAAAACACTTCTATACTGTTCGATATTGCAAAACAACTCAGTCGGTGGCAAACGAAACATTTGACGAGGACGGCTTAGACCTTATTATAGCCTGAGGAAAGAATATTGCCTGACAAACATACACACGAATATTAACCTGCATGTAATACTGTTTGGCCTGTCTAAGTTCATATGATTAGTTTGTTGTTGCTGTTGTTGTTGTTGTTATTGTAAAGCGAAACTGTAAAAGCGCAATTTCCATATTTTTCCATGTATCTTTCTAATCCGTGATTCACCACAAAACAGTTTCGTTTCACAGCTCAGAGAATTAATTATTGCTTGCTTCCGCGTGTTACAAAGCTGTCGAAATGTTACAAAAGCTGTCGATATCACCTTTTAGTTATGAGAGCAAATTCAGGCTCATTACGTTTCGCAGCAAACGCCGTACTCAAATATATTTACTTTTACTAATTTAATTCTTGTTCGCTAAATTTCCGTATAGGTTTTTGAAGATGAAGAAATGATTCTTATTCATATACATGAATAAACGGAAGAAATTTTTTTCAGAATCTTTTCAAAGTTAGAGATTTTGTGAGTTTCCTGTCAGTGTCAACTCTTAACGTGAGAATTTTCATGCTTTGACAGCGAATCTTGAAATTACCTCAAGTTTTCAAGTGCAGCGTGACAGCATTGAAAAGTTGACATCTAAATCACAACCTTTTATCTTAATTTGTCAAGTCATGGCATTTTTTTCGTGAGTTTTGCAAAAATTCTGCTAATGACATACTATGGATGCAGATGCTTAGATGGCATATGCATGGGATGTCTAACTGACGTATTAGCTGAAAAGAACTTGTCAACCAGTCTGACTGATCTAAATAAGCATTTTTGGACTTGATAAGAGTTTTGTCATTGCTAGATTTTCTTTTTGTAAAGATAAGTTATCTAATGACTAGAGCTATTCTTCTTGCAAAGAGCATATCTCGAGAGTTGATTTTATCAAAATCCCTTGTAAGCTAGAGCTTGGCATTTTTTTCGTTGGAAAGAAATCCCTAAGATACATGATAGAAGCCTTCGTGGAATTCTAAGGGTTCAAGTACAAAGTATAAATTCCCTTTCATTGTTAGTTTTGAGAATTCAATAGTACATCAAGACAGTATCTCAATCCTAGTTGGTTTAGCAATTGATAGAAGAAAATTCTTAGAATTTTAAGAGTCAAACTTTCCTACAACCAAATATTTCGTTCAAACCAGCCACTTTGTTGAAAGAGGTTTTCTTTCTAAGGATACATTTATAGGCTAAGATAAAACAGGTGAATTTACGATTTTTTTTTGCTGTTTTACGAAATAATTTGTATCAGTAACATTTTACACTTAACAGTTAAAATTTCGGTTCGATAATAGTTACTTGAAGCTTATGAAAAATCTATTCGTTGCTTATACGTTGCTAAATAGAAAAAAAAATAAATCACTAAACGTAACCGAAATTTTGTTAGACTGAGAGTAATTGCTTAGCTTCTAAAAGCTATGACAGGAAAATAAATATTAGCTAAAAAAAACCTTTCTGTAAAAAGTAAATTGGTTACCTGGAGCTGTAGTTACTCTATCTGATGTTCAAAATCGTATAAACCTGCCTGCCTGCATTCTTTAAATACTAGTTGAGACCTCGCCTGTCAGCGTTCAAATGGGTTTTATAGATTTGATTTTTATTAAAACGACTGAAAGACATTAAAAACCCCAAACGTGATACTCAAAATGTCCAACGAATGAGAGCGCATTTAACAAGAAATTAATGGAAAAGATCTTATCTTGTTAATTTATTTCCTAGGATCAGACGCGTAATTGAGATTTATATCTGTATCCGGCATGGCGTGAAAAGTACTTCCTCGTCAACGATACGATAAAGTGTTTTGCATGTAGAATTTTTTATTTCACTTCTCCTTTTTTCTGGGCGCTTCAACTGGGCAAGACTGCACTCACTGAGGTAAAAGTGTCATACTAATCTATGATTCTCTTGTGTTGAGCTTTATTCTGTATCGCTGTTTTAAGGACCCGCGTAATATTGACTCAAATTTTAGAAGATGATCGGTTTAACATCACATCAAACGTCAGCGGCAATTTAAAAGGGCAACAATTTATTGATTGACCCAAATTTCATGATTTTTTAATCCTGTTCCATCAGCGTACAAGAAATGTTTTTCGAAATGTCTTTGTGTTTCGTCGACTAGATGCCTTTTGTTTTCATTTCAGTGAACGGACTTCATTTTCCCAGCTTAGAAAAGCCCATAAACAATTTTCCTTATTTTTAGAAGTGGGACTAAGTACAAAAAATCTTTTTGACTTGCTTGACATTATTGCAAGTTTCGCTCAAGGTAGCCGAAGTCTGAAGTTCGTTAATTCATTTTGTCAGTTTATAGAGGAAAAGTTTCTGAACGAATATAACTCACTTTTTGAGGGAAAGTTTAGTTTATTTTTTCTATTTCTGTTAATCTTTCTGCTAGGCACGCGCCTTATTCAATTCTTTCGTAAAAGTTCACATGTGTTTTTTTTTCCATAAATATGCTTTTTAAGCCAAAGTAATGATAAAAATAAATGAAGTCGGACACTTTAGTTGTTGACTGACGTTTTTAGCTAAACAGAGATACAATTTTCGTGTGAAAACATTGAAATGTAGTGCTTATTAAATTTGCGATAATGCGTCGGCGAATTATTGTCTTTTTAATTCTTTTCTAAAATTTTCACAACAAGGCTAAACTTGGAAACTTTCAAATTAAATGAACAAGTTAATTGAATTTTAAGTAGCTTTACCTTCACCAAAATAGGTGTTATAGAAGTTAATACAGCGAGACAGCGTTCGTTGGTTTTGTTCCGTTTATTTTACAGCTGGAATAGGAATCGCCCGAAATCAATTCTCAAAGCGACCGCCGTTTCGCCGGCGCTAACACTCAATTTGCCTGCTTCAATTGCGCAACGCTACCAAGAAAGCGTTTTTAATCTTATCATGAAACCGATTCTCAATAATTCTCATTTAAAAGTCCGCTCTTTGATTATTCTTCAGCGCTAATTCTTAAGTTATCGCCAGTTTTCCTGTAATCTATACCGAACCCATTTTGTTTATGATTCAGCCACAAACAAACATTCATAATCTCAGTTGTCGAAAATGGTTGCTTTCGTTTGCTTTTATGTTATTCCATTTTAAAACAGTCTCGTAGACTCATAACCTAGTATAACTGCCTTAAGGCAAATAATTTTACGTCTTTTTGTCAAAGTTCTTAAAGAGACCATGCAACAAAGTTTCGCCGAGTTGATATGTGCATGCGATTTAACTCAACTTTAAACTTTAAACTTACAATATCAGAGATATGTCAAAACAAGCTCCGCCATACTGCGTAGTTTACAAGAACTTTCGATCTTTCATTAATCCTTTACGCTTACAGAAATTTGAGAAAAACCACGGAAAAGATGGCGAAAATCTTCACGAAATGTAACAGGCTATCTTTATTATACACGTTTAATATCCTACAAAATTGCTAAGAGATAAAAATCATCGGAAAAATAACTCAGTAAAACGATAGGCAGATAATACTAGTGATCAGGGCTTCGATTTTTAATCGGAACTCAGCCATAAATAAGGATAAAAAAACATATTTTAATACTCCCCGCATTTTGTGTGTTTGTTAACAGACCTAAGTTAAAACTCAAATTGACTGGTTTACAAAATGGTAGATATTTTCAGTAAAGTAAACTCAGGTTATACAGAAAAGTTACCAGACTTAAATTACGAAATCGTGTTTAACCCTTATATACATATATATATATATTTTTTTTCCAAGTCGTTCAATTTGATGTGGTTTTTGGAAAGACTTGATGTAAAAAGAAATTTACTTGATAACAAGTAAGCAAAGTTTTTCGATTGAAAAAGGTTTATTACAAGCAGAATTTAAATGTTTTACACTTCCACTAGCTAAGATTTCATCGATTAGGATAAAAACATTTATTATTTGGTTACTTTATAATAAGCTTACCTTGGTGGATTTGTAATTACTTCGACTATGCCTCTGTAATTTTGAGTTCAGTTGTATTCGTCCTCGGCCACCGTTTTTTGGTTTGTGATCAATTTTTAAACAATGATGTCGGAAGCCAGGTGTGCTAGACTTAAGCTTTAGACTCGTGGTCTTAACGAGCTTTATTCTCCCTTATCTTTTGTTCCATGAAAACGCCCCCCACGTCTTTGCTATGAATAAGTGCCCGGAAAAACGAAAATAAAAACAGCTCATAAACTGCCATCTTTGTTGATTTCATTTTTTAGTTCACAAGAAGTAATTAACTCGAAGTCTATTAAAACTTGACTGAATTGTTTGTCCATTGGACAACAGGTAAACCAACAGCTTCTAAGCATTTTGTTTTGAAGTCAGCTTATGAAAAACATCACGTAAAAAATTTAAACATTTTGCTTTGCGAATGAAAGATTTCTCGTTTAGGCTGACTTAGCATTGTCTGATCAATTGAAGTTGTCGCATGGTCTGTATAAGGTCTAAGAAATATGTCTGAAGCCACTTTTTGAAAGAAGGTCTCGGCTCCAGCCGTTAAATTGTGAATTGAAAGCAGTCCTTGGTTTATCAATTATTTAAATATGGACAAAATTAAAGGTAGGCTTGAACTAGTTGCGCAATGGACACAATGTAAGTTGCGAAACCGGACTTTAGAAGACCACGCGGGCAATAATTCACGATATTTCACCTGCGTCACAATTTCCTAGTCATAGTTGATGCGTTTTTAATTTAGCCTCGATTAGAATGTTTCGCCTCTTTGTTCATTGAATGGGAAGACACCAAATGGCAAAGGACGAAGTCTATTGAAAATAGCGTTTATCCGGTGTTAATTTCGAGAGCACTGAGATCGATATGTCCTTCTCCATCTAATAAGAAGGCGTTTGTGTTATCACCACGTTAAGGTTGAATGAATTCATTCTTTACAACTCAACAAGAACTGAGAAGAAAGACGACGCCTTTTAGCGAAAGCATCTGCGTTTTAGGTCTATTTAAACCCGCTTCTTAAACACTGTGTTGAAACCAAGCTGCCAAGCGCTTCCGAGGTTTGACTGAGCCAAATGCCCACGCCTTACTTGAGCAGCGTTTCGGCTGATGTCATCAATTCAAAATTAAATTGTAATTCTTAACTGATCTTATTAATCCGGCTTCCGCTTTATTGTCGGACATACAATCCAACTTCGTTTAATCGTTGTTTCATTTCATAAACTTCTTCCGACGCCTGGCAAACATGCGTCATTCAAATGTAAAACTGTTCTTTTCAACAGAAGCTAGCTTTCCCAGAGAGCAGAGCCTTCTGTTGGAGACGCCATTTAACTTGACAAATAGTTAAGAAATAAAACCGAAAGAGTGTAGCCAGCAGAAACATTGGACGAAAAACTTAAAGTCATCCATACTGAGGTAAGGAACTAAAATAATGTCTGAGTGTATCTAAACAAACAAATGAACTGTCAAAACGTGCCGAACCTTGCTTGAACATTTCAATTTTGTCCTACAAAATTTCTGCACTAATTAAATGAATCTCAATTTGAATGTGTTTGCGTTAAGATTGAAGCAGTCAAAGAACTCTATCGTAGCCGATTTCTCGTGGCTTAAAAAGTCTTTCGATCGTCTATTAAATTACGTTCTCTTATTCCAGTTCGTGAATTTCAATTAAAAAAGGCGTTTTCTCCAATTCAAATAAAAGCAAAATAGTGCTGGATTATAGCTTAGCATTTAGCTCCGACACTTTAGGGCTTCACGTCATAAGGACTTGTGATATATATGAAAATGAGGGAAACTTTCAAAGTTTTCACTTAAATGAGCTGACCAGCAAATGATATCAAATATCAAGCGGTCTGATCGCTATCGTGCAATACATGTTTTATTTCCTTTCGAATGGATAACAAATCTTTATTTTGAATCCAGGTATCTATATGTTTTATAACTATTGCACGCGGTCCAAATTTGATTACCTTGTTTAACTATTGATCTTTTTACTTGGCTCAGTCTAGAGACTTGTAGAGAGCGTTTTGATCACAAGTAAAAACTTTTGATAACATGCTCTAAATATCGAGGGTTAATTTTTAACAAACTATTGAATGAAAGATAATCAATGGTACAAAGGTTTTGGTTCGTATGCAATCGCACCAAGACCAGCGAAAATGAGTGGTTTATTCCGAAAGTCGCTTATAAGTCTCTAAAACCGGTTAAAAAAATTTCTTAACTTCTTTTCAAGCCAGTTTTAGCTTGGTAGCAGTTTCTCTCACAAGTACCAATTTTCCAAGCTCAATAAATGTTTCATTATGTTGATCACAAAAGCACGGAAGGGGTGAAAGATCGATGGTGAACGATTGTCTATCTCACGGAAAATAATTTGTCGTTGTCATAATTGAAAACGAAGCTCGTTGTAATTATATTATTTTAAGAACTTTTTTTTAAGTTTCCCATTTATAAATCTGTCACTGAAAACCTGCTAAAAAAAGGGTGATAGTCTTACAGATCTTTCTCTTTCTAGTTTCGTCTAAAGTTGTGAAAGGTAGTTTTTCGCTTTTCAGTTGAAAACGTGATTTTGCCAGGAAATCTTTCATCAAACTTCGTTTAGCTACTGTAAGCCCGCGAAGATAAATATCCTTTTCAGTTCCAAGATCAAAGTATCAGTTCTCTTAAGTGACTGTGATATATTCCTGTCAGTGTCATTTTGCAGAATTTGGTGTTTCATCAAGACATCCCCAATTTATGAGCTTTTCTTTTCTCATTACCCGTTTGCTTGCAATTTAGATGCAAAATTGTGAGGGGAATCCAAATGTTGATCTCGGGATACTTCAACTAATAGGAAATATAGATAACAGAAAGAAAAGGAAACTTCATTGATAAACCTCCTAGTGCGGGGTTCTCAATATCTAGGACTTTCTTCCTGTACAAACCTTTCTCGGCGGAAACTAACTCAAAAAATAACGAAAAACTCATTAACCTTTGATGTTACAAGATAACCAAGAGAAACAGGTGCAAATTTGTCCTTAAATGGATGTAAATATGACACACGTTGGTCTTAATTATTCTTTACTCGACACAAGAGCTCCGTATATACGCGGTCCAAGTAAGTAAACCTTCATTTTAATCATAGGGTTTTTTTTTTCACATGAATGTCGAAACGTATTCGCATTTATGCGCTACTAAGCTAAGCGATTAGCCTAAAAAAACTCCCGTTACTCTGTCATCAGTAGCTTAAAAACCATAACCAAGGTAATCAATCTAGCCTATCAAAGGGACAAAAGAAAATCCAGTGAACCAATCAAAAGTCAAAGTAATTACATGTCGCTGGCGCAAAGCGCGGGAAAACGAATGCGAGTGAGTCACAATTGGTTTTGGTTTAACTTCTGATTGGACAGAAAAGTGGCGCGAATTTTTTAAGCCAATCATAGCGTTGCAAAGCCGATTACTTTTCAAACGGAAACCGCTCTCAGAAGTTAAACCAAAAGCAATTTTGACCAATTCCACATGTTTTTCAGCCAGCCGAGTCAGTAAGATTTATATTTTTACGAGTATTGACTGGTGCATTGGATTACGGGCTGTGTTCTTTGTGAACGGCCAGAGTGATTATTTTGGTTTAGGTTTTGCTACACGCAATTGAAAACTGCTCTAGCCAACAAAATCACGGTATTGGATGAGATATACTGAAAGAATACATAGCTAAGAAATGTTTTGCAATGGGAAAAAACCAGATCTACAAAGCCGAATTTTAAGTTTCCACCCTACCCTTAAACCCTACCCTCCCTAACTATAAAAATTTCCAGCGTTCTGATTCGTTATCAGCCATATTACAAACTTCTAGTCCCCGGATAATGCATTTCAAGCTTTGGCGGCAAGACCGGAAAGCGTCGCTCAGTTTGATTTTTTCCCCAGTATTAAATGGGAAGTTCTGTCAAAAAACAAAATGGCTGCAAACAGTACTTTTAATAAGCTTTCTATCGAGAAAATATTAAGAATAATCAAGAGAAAATGGACTTATAAAGTAAAGACAGCTACCCAGAGTTTGATAGAAACAAAAAGAGTAATAAGCGTAAATGTTGTAACAAAAGCGACTGAATGAAGAAGAAAAGCCTCAAAAAAAAAAAAAAAAAAAAAAAAAAAAAAAAACAGAAAAAAAAAAAAAACAAAAAAAAAAAACAAAAAACAAAAAAACAAAAAAAACAATTTTTCTTTTTTTATTTTTTTTTTTTTTTTTTTTTTTTT
>Ga0126339_10002026_pt1 | contig 14339 bp, 7 predicted proteins | sample OrbTmetagenome_2_FD_92532 | JGI IMG/M metagenome (GOLD analysis project Ga0126339, IMG submission 92532) | Coral microbial communities from Petempiche,Puerto Morelos, Mexico - Orbicella T R C metagenome | ecosystem: Host-associated > Invertebrates > Cnidaria > Coral | place: Petempiche,Puerto... | reverse complement strand
TTCCAAATAAAAGGACCAAATATTCTCTTGCAAATCGTCAAATGCCAAAATGAGAGAATTGAAACTGAATAGAAGGAAACTTTAACTTTTTTTTTTAGAAAAAAGCAACTTCCCACACAGAAAAATAAACAAAGGAAGAAATACAAATGACAAACAAATTGGTCACCGGAGTAAATTGGCGGGATAGATAGATAAGAATTTCTCATTGTTAGATGACATTGATTGCTGCGTCGTTTCCATGGCAACGTACGTCATCATGATCACAAACAGGGCAGAGGTTCTGTTTGTTCTTTGGTAATTGATCTGTTTTTGACTAATCAAGCGACAGCATTTTACGTTTGATGCTGCTGTTTTTGTGCAGTCTTCATAACTATGCCTTCATGAAAGAGAAAACAAACAACAGAACTACTGGCTTTCCATATGCCTCAATCTTGACGTGTCTTACTCGCGCATTGCGAGTGCTACGCGCGTGGCGAGTGTTTTGCAAGTAATGGGATATTATACTGGCATTAGCAGCTGTTTTAGGAGGGTAATTGATATAGTTCTTTCCTATATTCCATTCTTATGTCCCACCGAGGTTCATTAGCCTTTCATGCTATTACGTGAAAGAATATGAATATTTATCTTGCCTCAGGCATTTCGAAGAAAAAGTAAAAGGATGAGAAACAAAGCAATTTTTTTTCGTCTGGAAACATCGTCGCTTCTTGTCACGCGATCAGTTTCATCGATATGTACATATCAATCGAGATAATACAACTGTGCCTCAAAGATCAAGAGAAATTTAGTTTAATCAGGGAAATAATTGACCGTCTGATAATTTGTTATATTACCCATTGTTAATGGGCTTCTGTGAAAGTTCAAAGTTACTCAATGAAGCCGTTCTATGCTCCAGCGCACCAAAGAATGACGCGAGTGACCAATATCACAATTGGCAATTTGCATTACAAAAATGCATCAACGTGGTTTTAAACGCAACTAGCAAATTAAACACAGCATCAAAATAGTCTCATATTGCTCTTTTGTCATGATCCACTTTTTGAATTACGTAAGAAGTAAACACTGGAATGTGGGTCCTTGTTGTGTTTTTATACTAACGCAGAAAGATGGACATAAGTCGATGAGACTTCTTATATACTAATGTAAAGCAAGATTATGGTCTCTTGTGTAAAGCCTTTGCAGGCAGATTACATTACTGATCGTTCCTTACACCACTAGATATTAAACGAGACTGTTAACTTATATTTTCTTGTAAGTCGTATCCAACGTTATTCAGATCGGCTTGGTTCTTAAGGTTTTCGAAAAAAACTGAAATTGTTAACACCAAGTCGGTTACAACGTGCTAATTACGTTTTCGTTTCGCGTATTTACTTGTTCACTAATTCGCACAGAGCATCGAATGCTTTAAAATATAGACGACGTGCACTATGAATTAAGTTCTCGAATTCTACACTTCTCTGGACTAAAACGATTTTTTGAACCTTAATTGACTATCAAACTTTGAGAACTGGTCAGAGCTGTGCGTTTGGCACTTTGAACTATTTCCAACGTTTTTAAAGAATAACTGTGTTATAGTGACCCCGTAAACAAAGGGAGAAATCGCTATTGAACTTTTTACGTTGTTTTGAATACTCTTGTTACTAATGTCTGTGTCATTCTTAAGCTTCTGAATCTTTCTGTTCAAAGCGTAGCTTTACGTGACTGACGTAGTGAGGCGCTTCTCACACAGTTCTGTTAACTGTAGTTTACTGTAAGTTACCGAAGATTCCTTGACTACTAAGGGACAACAATGAAGAGAGACAAAAGGTACAATGCTCATTTTGCATCTTCCAGATTGATATAAACTTGGCTTTTGTCAATAGCAACGGTTCATTTGTAAGGAGATGTGTGTTATTGGCACTTAATTCTAAGTTTTGTCAAAGAAATCATCGAGATGCAACTTCCTTTGCCCTCCTCATGAACACCGACTGTGAAACTGAGTTGCATTTGAAAGCGTTTCCAATGAACTTCCACTTACCATAACAAGCTCAACAATGTGAAAAAACTTCCATCTGTCCTCGCCGGGAACTTCTTTCTTTTCGTTGACGGGGGAGACTTGCATGATACCAGCTAGTACCTGCCTCAGGTTTCGAGGTGCTGCGCGAAAGCAGAAGATACACACGCTACTCAAGTTTAATTTTGGTGAACTTGTTTGTCATTATCAAGTCATAGCCGAGTGAACATACCAAATGCACTTGACACTCTGCATCGAAATTCCGGTGCGGTTTCAAGTACAAAGTTATGACGTGCTCACCTGTATTGACAGTTAAACTGACTCCTGTTTGAATTTGTCACGATTGACTATGGAGACATTATTTGATTGCCTGCGACTTTGCGTAACTTACCAAAGGGTTCATTAATTACGCTTTGTTTATTAGCGACGTCAGTTACGTGCTGAAAGGCTAACAGATATTTGCATGCACATTGTGTTTAAAAACAACAGCGATATATCAATAGCAAAGAACATTTGCAGCTACGTGGGTCAGTTGTTGAGCAATTTTTATTGTGTTTTAACAAGATCGACAGCGCTGGCCAATCAGTTAACTAAATAAATTTCTTTTTATGCGCGCCTTCTTCAAAATGGTCGTCATTTAGGTTTTGTAGTAAGTTAAGAAACTAAATTCTTTCATTTTGTTGTTTTGGAATAACCAACGGTTGCCTGAAGCAGGCGCCCATTGGTATTGGGCTCCTGTCTGAAGAAAAGATTTTGTGACTGATCTGATCATAAGTAAGCCAATTGGTGTATAACTTTGAAAAGCTTGTTATGGAGGTCGACATGGTTGCACATTATTGCCTGTAGAACTTTCCAGTCCTGGCATGTATAGCGGCTCGCTTGTATCGGTTTATGTGGATTTGAATAAACTCAATTTGTGACTTATTTTCCTTTCCTTTGGAGGGAGCTTTAGCACCGCCAAGTGAAGTGGGTCTCAGAAAAAAACAAAATAAAAAATAAAAAATAAATAAATAAATAAATAAATAATATTACCATTGGAATATTAGGGCAAGGGAAGTAAATGACACTACCGATTAAGTACAATGCGGTATAACTGTGTCTGAATTCTTTCACTGGTGATAAGCTTAACAAGATATTTGCTTCCTGTTCACAACACCAGCTACCTAAATCTTGTTGTTGCCTTTCTTTTCCTAAATTCCTACAAAATTTGGTTTCGCAACTATCGATCAGATGTGCACTTGTTTTTATGTTTTTACACTTTTTCTCCCCTTATACTTGCGTGCTTGCGTAGAGCTGGGGAGCATTTGAAATCGCGATATAGTGTACATGCAACTGTCTTCTTTTTCCCCCCAGCGGATCTTCGAGCAAAAGAGAGACTGCTTGCAGTCTACCTTCTTTTGTTTCTTTAACATTTTAGAAAGGAAATAGGAAAAAATTGCAACACATAAATTTAAAAGTGGTAGAGGCATCCGTGCTAGTTTATGCATGGTGAAGGTGGCGGGGGCTACGCTCCTTTTTTTTATAAGAATTTTGTTTTTACTGCCCAGGCTGAATATCCTTATTTTTTGCAGGTTTATCCTTATATTATAGGAAAACAAAGTGGGCTATGCCGACACAACATCAGATTACTGTATCTGTGTTGCATTAACAAATTCTCAACACAAAAAATGATATTCTTTCAAAATCTGAGCCTCCGGTTTATTCTTAAAATAGTCTTAAAATTTCGCAAATTTTAGCCTCGATATTCTTTAAGTGTATTCTTATAAAAAAAGAGTGTAAATGGTGAAGAGGATGATTACAATATAGGAACCTAAATTTAGATTGCGCAATATAAAACATCCGTAAAAATGCGTTGTTTATTAATAAGCTTCTAGACCGTGCAATATACAAAACCATCAAGAAAATAAGTCGTTTACATGTATTAAACGTAGTTCAATCTTCAAAGTTATATTAAGATCATATTAGTTTGTAATACGGGTAAAAGGCAGCTCAAGCTCCTATTCACAGAAGTTTTCCTCTCTTGTCTTTACCGAAAGAACGAATAAAATGTTACAGAAGATAAATTATAGTAACCATATACTTACTCTTAAATAAACCGACCCAAACAAGAATGATTGCTATTTAACCTATACAAAGGCGTTTTAAAAATAATAATTAAAAAATAAAACGAGAGGCGACAAACGATTGACATATACACAGGCAGGTAAATGCAAGTTGGGTCCAGGTTTGAACCATGAACTAAATACTTTTTGTGGCATTAGGTTCTTTAAACGGAGTACATAAAATATACTTACGTAAGAGTAAACAAGGAGAAAAATACCTTCCAATAGAAATAGTAAAACGATTATAAATTTCAAAAAAATACATTTTTGTTTTTTGCTGTTTTTAAAACTTTTTGTTAAGTGTTCTCTACAAAAGTAAGAGTTTGTCCTCTCTGCTGTTCTGTTCTTGGTTAAGGGCCGACAAGAACAATCAGAATCAACAGGGTAGCAAAAATAACCAAGCTTATCATTCATGAAGGACAGAAATGCGTTAATCGGCAACAGTCGAAATTATCTTCTTATTAACGAAGTATCAAAATAATTAATAATATCAGGAAAATAACACGTGCACGTACATTTGATCGTATTGTGTTGAAACAAAACTCAAGTCTAGGCTACATGTCGTACACAGACTATTAAACTCCAACTGGGAACAGTCATTCACAATGAACTAACCCGCCAATGATTCTACTGCAGGTTGCACTCCGAATACGTAATTAAACATGTTTACAAAGGAGATGGTGAAAAATATGCTCTTCTTGGGCGAACAACTGTAAACACAAAAAAGAAAACAATGCACACACTATCCTTTGAAAAAGAGAGAATTCCAAATTATCCTTTAGTGCCCCCGTAAGTATTTTAACTTAATTTGAAAAAAATACTAAATTTAGGTAATGCTTTCACGAATCTTTTTCGATGTTTTTCACGCTTATCGACCGTGCTTTCAGTAGATACCCTTGATAATACAAGGAGTACGATGGTGTCAAATAACATATTCTTTGCTTGAACACATGGCTTGTATCCAATACGAGTACTGAGAGAGTAGGAGTCGATTCAAATCATGGATTTTCCATCGATCTACAACTTTCCACGCTCTGACTACAGCAGAATCAGTTATGAAAACTTGAAGATGAGGGCCAGTGATTTGTCAAACCGGGCAGGCACCCTGTTCATCTGGTTCTTCCACAGGACACTCTTTATCGGCCGGATCAGGAACATCGTTCGTCTCGTCTTCGCTACTGGAGCTATCAGGTTGATCAGGTAGTAACAGCTCTTCCTGAGAAACGGAATGCGAAAGCACTCGTGTTGAACAATGACAGGAGAGACCATTAAGCAAATAAATGCCTATGAACTAATGAAACCGATGAAGCTCTCTAAATTCGTACTGGACTCCGACCTCAGTGACAAATACATACAAACCAATGCATATAGAGGGTGTAACTCACACCATATATACAAACCACCCCGGACAAAAAAACAGTCATTTGGTTTATACCTGCAGGTGTGACAGCGGGAGATCAGAGCTTAAAGCTCTTCTAAGGAAACTATCAGAGAGTTCATCCGGGCTTTGGCAAAGGATTGTTACAACGAGGAAAATATCAAAAATATCACAAATCCACACAAGAAGTGTGTGTGTTTTATTTAAATGATACCTTATCTCGAGTGTACTTGAAGTATTTCAGCCGAATGGGTTCATCCGGATTTCCATAACGCACAAGTCTGAAAAAAAAAAATGAATAAATGAACGAATGATTGAATGAAGAGAAACCTGGCCTCCAATGGATTATTTGACTTTAAATATGGAAGATGAAACCCGCCGTCATAATAAATATTACCAAGAATGCATGCTATTTCATATAATGCATATAGACGGTGTAACAAACACCATATACACCGCACGAGCCTAAAGAAACAAAAATACTTAAGTGCGAGTCGCCAGTAGGCTGCGTGCAGACGTGCTACTATTCCAAGGAGACAGTACATGCCTACACGCTAGCGAAGTTATGACAAATTGGGAGATTCTAGGAATAGCACCTATTTTGGTTCTACTGAACAAATATCTGCAAATGAAGGTATTGGCCGTTACACAGGCTCTTTACAAAAGCCAGTCGTACTTTTAGGTAGAACTTATACACCAAGATAGCTCTTACGATTTATCAGTCCAATAGGGTTTCTCTTCCAAACTCCAGTCGCAGAACATGATCAAGTAAAGAACAAAACACTTGATTGTCACATATCCGACGTTCTGAAAAGAAATACCAGAAAGTGATTGTAAATTAGCAATGTGCCTGCTTACAGTAGAAAAAAAACCCAAGTGGGTCGAGGATTGTATTGGCTTGGTAAGGTACAGGTGAACGAATGCTAGCTGCACTAAAACACTCGTGTGCTTTCTTATTTTTATGAACAATCAAAGAATAGCGTAAACAGCCCAGAATGCACCATGGCGCAATCATGGCAATTTCGAAAACTCCGTCAAGGAGAGTTGACAGGAATAGGCCATTTCCGAGTGGCCTTTTACCTCTGTGTCAAAACGAGTCTTCGCGCGAAACCATTCTTATGAAAATGAGTTCCGCCTATAGGTTCATTTTCAAGCAAATCAAACTTATTTTCATAAGAAAGGTTTTACGCGAAGACTTGTTTTGAAACAGAGGAACAAGGTATCTCTGAAATGGCGTATTCTGTTCGACATCAACTGGTACTTATTCCCCTGCTCGGATATATATCTGACCATGCGCGTCACTTCGTCACTCACCGTTCCAGTGCATTTGTGGTTCTCTGGAGAAGGTGGGTCTGATAATGGACCGTGAGTACAGATCAGCTTGGCTTTAAGGCCCTAGAAAAGAAAATGCATGCCTTCAGCCCTTTTAACCTGCACTGATCTAGCAGAGCCCTGGCTTCGGGCTTTGCGCTGTGCTGTTGGACAAGATACTTCACTCACATAGTGCCTGTCACTAATGGCTATTGGTCAACTGTTAGGGGAACCTGATAGACTCCTGTTGGTAGCTTGACGTTGTGAATAAATAAGGTTCAAGTGACAGTTGAGAATTGGTCAAACTTTAACTGCATCTAAGCTGCGAAATAACGTGTTTTTTAAACTGATATCTGCACAAAGATGCAAAGATCCGCACAATTTGCCGATGGCTGTGAAATTGACTGCAATTTTAACTTAGACCCTAAAAATTGCCGACAAGGTAATTGATAACTGAGATTACACCACACCCCACTTAGAACCTCTCTGCCCTTGATGGACTAGCCCATCAAGGGTGAATAGCAAAACACTTATGGTACCTTAATGCTACGAGGTAAAGTGGAGTTAAGTACTGGCATGGTTAAGCGGACTTGAAAACAGACTTGACTACTCAGTTTGACTTAGTTAAAAACATAGAATAAATAAATTCTAAATCAGACTTAATAGAGGACTTGCATGGCTTACTTTACCACTAGTGTCAAAGGCAGTATTACCAATAGCAACTCGAAATCTTGACTGAGATTATTAATTTTTAAAAGCGAAGCGTGTGAAGTGACTACTGAGTCACTAACCTTGGCGTTAAATCTGGAAGGATCAAATTCATCCACGTCCTTGCAGCCAGGGACACCAAACACTTTACGATCTCTCTGCGCTAGATGACAGCTGCCAACCATTTTTTGTCCCTTTTCAATTTTGTAAATTCCAGAGTTGGCTTTCATGTAGAAACCCTTCCTGTCGTCACAAGCAAAGAAAAACATCAGCAATGTAATGCATCCGTACCTATCTGGGTTACAAGAATATTAACCCAAATGGCAAGACTCCAGGATTGCTTGTTCCTGGAGGTTTGCTAACATTTGCGCGATGTTGTGATGTGGTGCTTTTGATTTGTGTCTCAGTGCTTTAATCTATACTATCGATGCAGCTTTCGTCGGCTTACCTGGCTGCTCCAAAATATAACGCGACTGGAGGATACATCCTCAGAACCTAGGACAGAAAAATCACAACTTAGCTACATGTACTACAGAATACTTTGCTCGAAGGACACCCCGCGACTACAAAGAAGATCCTCCTTCTGAATCCCAAGCTCTAAGTAAGAAATGCTTCGCCTTCTGATGAATCTACTTGTGCAGAGGATGAACTTCCCTCTCTTGTTTTACCATCAAAAACAAATGTCAAATCCCTTTTGAATGATTTTAATTTAGCCACGCGGGGTTCTTCGATTCTACAGTTATTAATAATTAGCAACTCTGAAATCTTTCGTAGCTATTAGTACGTAAAGTGCTTGCATGCGTATTTCTGCGCCTTTCTCGAGCAATGGTCTCTTGTTCATTACGCCACTGTAAAAAGGCTTTTATAACGAAAAAACGACGAATTCACCAGAATTAGTTACAAAGGCTTTTAACTTTTCGTAAAGAGCGATTTAAGAAATGTCCGACCTTTTTCCTTATCTAACTGTGAGAGACAAGAAAAAAGTATTCTGAAATTGTTCAGAAATCCAGCAATAGCTTTTGAAACAAAGAATGTTTCAGTACTACACAAACGTACCTCACAAACTAAGTTATCCAGTTTTTTCATTTTGTGGAGTGTCTTAAGATTCAGTCCAATCGGTCCCAGGCATTCTCTGATCTCCTTCTTTATTTCTGTACGCTCCTCGCACGACATGATGGACAGGCGAGCAGCTGCTGACCGCATGGCGGCTCCAGTACCAGGGGCGGCATTGAAGCTGCAAAGAGATCAAAGACGCGTTGATGGACAGAACACAATAAGTCCTTCAGAAAACATTATGTCCTTCAAATGACTAAATAGCCCCTAAAGGATTTTGCGGGCTTTTCAGTTTCAAGTTGAAGGACCGGGAAAAACACGAAAACGCAAGCTAGAGGAGGGGAAAAGTAAAGCAATGTCCTACGAAGTTTGGCAAAACTAAAGGAACCTGTAAATAGTTTCCACTATAAGTGGTTTCTGTTTTCGTTACTTTTCCTTCCTTGGCCTGGGCGTAAAGATGTTTCTTTTTTTCCTCGTTATCCTCTTCAACTTTTACTTGCTGACAAAATTTAGGCCACTCTATTACATCGACTAGCTCTAAACGGTGTGTTCAAAGCGATAGATAAACATATTGAGGATTACAAATAGGTGTAGTGGAATATGCGAGGTAGTCACTGAGACATTGAATTGGGTCTATATATCAAATTGACAAAAAATAAGCAGACCCGCCGACAAAAATCTAAATTTAACGGCTAAACAATAATAACCGAAGATCAGTAAAATGGAATACTTGTATGTCGAACTATTGTGTACAAAAATTGAATCTTACTTTAACATCCAAAGAATTTCTAGTACTGCCTCTTCTTCAGTTAGACCTTGGTTGGCGGCCTCCTTAAAGATCGGGTCGACATCTGGAGCATTTGCGATGGCATCTTTCAAGTGGTTAAATGCGTGTAGCGCTTTCTTGTATTTCCCAGTAGGTCTTCCGAAACACGTCCTGTGAACATGGTTACATTAAATTCTACTTTTAAAGGAGCATTCACGACAGCCAACTTAACTAAGTATCAAAAAGTATCAAACTACATCAAGATCCAAGGTCATTCTTGTGATTTATTTTCTTAAAATCGGCCTTGAGTTCTCCTTTAAAGCAACATTTCAGCGAGATTTGGATTGCCTTTGTATTGACATAGTTTTGAATACAGTTTTGAAATAGCAAAAACCGGTCATATTTAGGTTATTGGGAATGATTACCCAATACTTAGCCATTTATCTACTAGCGACTTAGTCATAGACAAATTCTTCCGCTGCGTCTTTAATTAATCTTCTTGCAAGGTTATATGTAGCCTGGCTATGCGTTAAGACTGAACCACAACTACTGTATGTAGTCCTGAAAATTTCCTCTCAGTCAACTTACTTTTCTTCCTTGAGAACTTCAAATCGCCACTGTAAAAAACTGTGTCCACTCAGCCTTATCCCCAGCATGGTTTCACTTAACACGTCCATGGCAAGATGAAGGATTCTCTCTTCCCATTCCTCTTGGCTAGGGCTACCCTGACCTGTGACAACAAAATATTGACTGAACAGCACGAAACAAACTTGAGAAAAAGACTCATTCTCTAGCATGAAATGCCCACCCTTTGATTGTTGAGAAGTGGCAGATGAAGAAAACTTCCAATAGATGTATGAAAAGTGAACATCAGCGCAAGATCAACATGAAAAATCCTGGCCATTCCAAAGACTGGGGAAAGTAACCCTTAGAACCATATCGCCAATTATTAACGCTTTTCAATCTACTTACAATTGGTGAGGTAAGGAACCATTGCTGCAGATGTTACTGTGCAAGAGTTTAAATGATCCTTTAAATCCGTAAAACGGATAAAGATTTAAGGGATTAAGGGTATTTTCCATATTTCAGCAAGCTTACCTTCCTTGAAGTTCCATTTGATGAGATGTTCTGGGACAATGTCCATGATGTTGGGTATAAGTCGACCCATTCTTAGCATGTTCTGACAAACTGCGATCAAGAACGACTTTTGCTGTCTATGTCTTTCGCCATTTTCAAACATGGAAGGTACATGGTCCCCCAGGAGGTTGTGATTGAACCGAAAATTGCCAAATCCTTTTTCCTTTTCTACCTATGAAGGAAGAAGTTGCACAATTCTATTAATGATACTAAAAACTACAAAAACTAAAAGTATTAAAGAAATAGAGGACATTACGTGGCCGCTTGGTGATACGAAATTTCTCTACGAGCGTTGAAACGTATTTCACACGTTAGCGCAAAGTGTCACTAAGTGGTAGTTTGGGAGAGGTTTTACTATCAGTAATTTGGCTGCCAGGGAATACTTTGGGACTCAGTTCTAAGTTCAAATGGTCCGCCGGAGGGAGGGTAACTTAGGTAGGTACAGTTGCATTTCTCAGTCACTGCGAATGAAAGCATCTTACCAATCTTGGGTTGAAGATGCACTGTATTCCCTCGTAATCTGTTATGGCCACAAAAGGTGCACCAAAAAAGCTACATTTGAACACGCTACTTCCAAGGTTTTCCATACGCTTCTGGAAGAAATGATGTCCTTTCTGTCAACATAAACAAAATCAGGCGTTAGTGATATACGACTCTCTTTTTTAGCCCTGGTCACAACGAAACGGGCAGCCACAATGACTAACTACGACTTTGCAGTATTTGCTGTTTTGTTTTGTTTTGCGATGTTAAATGCGGTGTTCCGTGACCCGCAATTTCAACTTTAAAAAAGTCCTCATGTGCACCACCGTAAACGGTTTTTGTGCATAACCTATTCGATTTCTGTGTACCAAGGCAATCATTAGACTTGCCACAAGTCGACCGTTTCTTAAACCTTGACTTACTTATCTCGAGCGACGAGCTTAATCTTCGAGCGACGAAATCGCGAGGGCGAGCGCGGGCGACGTAAGTCGCGAGAGGTCGACCTTTCCAAGGGCGAAACTAACAATGGAAATATCATTGGAAGTGACTTTTAGAAAGTCTAGGCAATTATATAATGTTTTGTAAATTCCAACACGATCATGCATTTTGACATGAGAAGAACTCCGACTACATTTGAACTCACCGTGACCAGCTCGACAATTTGGGGTACTCTACCACTGAAGGATCCTGGGATAGGTTGTGGGTCTGGTTCTCCATCTCCATCGCGGTCTTCCTTCCGGTAGGCGTACAACACACGCTGGCTGCATTTGAAACAAACAATATACCATCAAGTGACGTGCAAGAGCGCTCCTCGAATGCAACAACATTTGACGGTTTCACGAATTCAGAGGCGATACACAACATCATTGCGATCACACACAATAATTAATGCTACCATCATCATATTGTCGTTATCGTAATCATTAGCATCATTACCGCCGCGCCGTAGTCGATATCACGGTAACTGCCATCATTACAACCACCTTCACTGTCATCATCATCGATAAAGTCGTCGTCGTCATCGTCGCCAGTGTGGTCACCACTGATCATTGATTACTTTTTTGGTGTGTTTATTATGTGATCATGCTAATACTGAGAAAAAAGATGACTTGGTTTTACAGGCCACACATTTGATGATCTCGTTCATCATTATGGACTAGAATATCCATGTCATTATCCTCGGGAACGAAGAAAGAACATACCTTGTTGCTTCATATACGCAACTTGTCAGTTGCGGCATTAGTCAACAAATAAAGGTATTGTATGCTCGGTAAATATCAAAGATAGCAGAGACTTGATATTGCATGGTGCCAGCCTCTTGTAACGTACATTCTCTAACAGGAAAAGACGAATAATCATGAAGATGAAAGCGTATGAAAATGACCGTGTTTGAGACGTTACCTTCAATCAAACTTAACGCCATTAGTGGAACTGCGTCGAATAGCTGAGCAGCTTCAAAAATTCCATTGTGTACCGATTATGTTGATCTTCGTGATCAAACTGATCAAAGAGCAGTCTTACTTCAAACAAGACCCTGAGTTTTGTTTCTGGTTTGTGTATCAGTGTCACCGTAAATATTCAAAACGTCATTTGTCATTAGCAAATTAAAGGTGGAAATCAAACCCTCTAATTACCCCGCTGAGAGATTAATAACAGAAAACGTGGCTACGCTCGACCTCCACCAGTCGAAAGCTATGGCTCTCTGAGCAAACTACCATGTTTTTCCTGACCCGTCGTCCCTAGATACTGTTACGGAGACGATGAAATACAATAACACACCATGACATGGTTGACGGTATTAAGGTCTATTACGACCAGCCATTCAAATTCTAATTGACTTCGGCGAAAGTCACATGGAATATGCAGATAGCCGCTTTCACTATTGAACATTTTATACATGATGCCGATCCACGTAGCAGAAACGCCACGTGTTGTTGTTTCGAGAATTGAGTAGCCATGATGTGTGAGGTCAAGGCTATACGTGACTGTCTTGGAATGGCTTTGCATACCATCCACCTCTCTGAAACCAAAATCCAAATATTATTGGTGATTGTAGGGATTCCTTAAATCGCTTTAAGATCGCGCTTGCTACTCAAACTACATGACATATGGATCAGTGGAAGGAAAAAAAAAAGAAAGATTGAAAACTGAGCATGCGAACTCGATAACATACTTGGATTAATTAAGCTTATTACGTTATTGTGAACTCGCCGAGGGCAACATGGCTTCGTAATGAAATGGTTCGTCGATTTCGTCAACCGGCTCTTAATCTCCCAGTTATCGTAATGCTTTCAGCCCAAGCCCTTGCTTGAAACACGCTGAACCTGCGGTCGAATTTTGTTTTGATTAATCTTCCCAGGTGGCTGTGTTAACTGTGGGGATAGTTGTTGCTGTAATAACGCATTGTATCAATACGTTTAAATAATGTAAAACGATATTGGTTTACAAGCAAGTTTTGACCTAATGTTATTTGCCGTTTGTCTAAGGCCACATGCATGTCAAAAAGTGTGATTTCGGTTTTATAGGAAGCCTACACGTTTGGCGCTTATTCTACGTGTACAGTGTGATGGAATGAAACGTTACGTTCAATTTATCTTTTAACCTTACTAGCTGTTGTGTTGTCACGCCAACAGCGTTTTTACTCACCTTGAAAGTCCGCGTTTCAGCCACTTCCCCTCGTTGCGAGAGGAAGGGGTTACTTTGGCCCGTGATTTCTCCAACCTGGCTGATTATTCCCGCACGATGAAGACCGTCTTTGTTTAAGAGTTACGTTCTCTACCAAGCATATCAACAAACTACCTAAACCCTCGAGGTAAATTATTCATGAAATTCCCAAGCGCCGCTGAACGAACACGCAAATAACCCAGGCAAATAACAATGACGTCATAGTGGGCGAGAGAACCGCGAGTTCCGTGGGCGGCAGGATATTGCGTTTACTGGACTGTGAAATTTATTTACACGTCTTGATGATTGCCATGGATATATATTTGTCTTTATTTGATCTTGCTTAATATTGTTTGGGTTGATAAAACCTAGCCTGCCCCCTCCTTTGACTTTTAGCGCCTTCATCGCAGTCTAGATAAAACCGCTCTGCACAGTTGTATGAAAGAGCAGAACATTTGACAGTTCTACCAGTTTCAAAATACCACATTTACATGTAAGGGTCTGCATGCACAAGCGCTACAAAGTGTAAATATTGTCTCATGATTTATTTTTTTTCTTTTTCTTTTGATTTATGGTCGGACAAACTGATATTCTTTTTGTTGTCATTATTTTACCAGTCTGACGGTACGTATTTTGGTGGCTTTATGAAATTTTTGCTTGTGTTAGAGTTCTCCGCTTAGTTCTTAGGCTACTTCTGCCTCTAGAGTTCTACTACCTGATTAGCGAATGGACACGCACTTAAATACCATA
>Ga0126339_10002025_pt1 | contig 14340 bp, 7 predicted proteins | sample OrbTmetagenome_2_FD_92532 | JGI IMG/M metagenome (GOLD analysis project Ga0126339, IMG submission 92532) | Coral microbial communities from Petempiche,Puerto Morelos, Mexico - Orbicella T R C metagenome | ecosystem: Host-associated > Invertebrates > Cnidaria > Coral | place: Petempiche,Puerto... | reverse complement strand
TCCTCATTTCTGCGCTGTTTTAACAGGTATAGCCAATAAAGTAGCCAGTCGATAAATTACCTCTTATAACTAAAATAAGCCGTTAGCCACGAACTCATCTCCGCAATGCGGACCTATAATTTTATGAAAAGAGCAATAAAAGCGAATGTTAGCGCTTGTCAATCATCATTCACTGGGAAATTCATGAGTTTACTGATAGAGCACTTTGATTCAAGGTGGTTAGCCAAATTAAAACAACGATTTTTTCTTACAGTTCCACTTGTTACAAGTACAAAGTTGCATAATCATAGCTATAGCCGCTTCGTCAATTCGTGGGATGGTGTTGAAGTTCAATTCCGCCGAATTTTTCCATATAATTAACCATACGCGCTCTTGAGCTTAAACATATTACATCACTCACTCAGAGCCATAATTATCATTACGTTTAGTCAAGATCCCTAATTAATTAAAGCAAGGTTTTTCAAGTAAAATTATGTCGAACACGAGTGACTACGTTTGACCACATCTCCAGAAACCGAGAAGAGAATTAAAAATACGACGCGCCGAGGAGTATTTTTCACGAATTTCGAGGTGTTTGTTTCGTCTTGTCGCAGAAGGTGGAGGGCAATTCAAATATGAAGAAACAATTAATCGCTCTAAAATCAATATTTACAGTGCATTTGTCAGTTTAGCTTGATCGATTTGTAATGAATTTAACGTCAACCCCCCATGCTTTGCCATGAACACAAGGCATGAGCTGTACTGGTTTTGCTCTCTTTTCATGAAATTGAATCACAAAGACATGCTACTACTAAAACCGCTGAACTACTCAACTAAACACTGCCAATGTGCGGCAGTTCCAGTAAAAACCAGCGTATACAAACCTGGATCTTTCCAGTTGGCCTAAACAGGTTCTATTTACAAATGCATGACAGGTTCATATGTAGGGGGGGGGGGGTCTAAATGAAGAATCTTGGCCCAACAGGGTCTTAAAATTCAGTTCCTTATACGTGGCTGCTCACTGTATAGGAGGAGGAGTGAGGCATGCAATATACAATGCCGGATGACTCCTGAAACACAACAAACAAAGAAGAGAACGCACGTTAGGATTCGTTTACATAAAATGATATTGAGGCGGAAAAGGGAGTTCGTCTGTGTTGTTTCTCCTCTGTCAACATACTGCCAACACTTGTTTGTCGGCATACTGCTTTGAGGTCCTTGTTTAGGCCTCAAACGTAGATTTAGATCAACAAATTTTCCTTCGTTGGAGAGCGTAGTTTTGCATGAGCTATTTGCTTTATATTCCTTAAACAAGAATTTTTTTATCGACTTCCTAATTTCTGTTTGTGTTTTCTGTCTCTTGTTTCTATTTTCTATCGCTAAAATATTTTTTGCTCGGACGAACTTGGTGGGGGAGAATGAAAATTTGCTTAAGTGCCGAATGCCTTGGCTACAGAAAACTTGTTACAAACTATTTGCAGTTAGCTAAACCATTGTTTTTGTTGCTAGGTACTTGAAGTAAAAACAGTATACAAAACTAAACCTTGGTGGGGTGGGATAGTCTTGTATGCCCCTGACTTGGTTTGAGACCAATTAGTCGTTCATTTAAGACAAGGCAGTTATCTGAATTTGCATTTGTGAGTCTGTTAACCATTTAAAAACGCAATTATTTTACACTATCCAAGGCAATGAAAATTTTGTACACATATACCTAGCTATTTATTAACTTGAAGTGGATACAAATGAGATAAACTAGTTAGTGAAGCTCAAATACCTGGTCAACTTCCATTTAAAGAGAAACCCACCAACCTCTCTCCCCCACAGTCCAAGTTTTAAAACATCCAACATGAGGATTCCTCCGGAGGTACTATAGTGAGAAAGAATTACACATGCAGATTAAATATTGGTTTAGTTGAAATGCGTGTCATCTTAACAATTTAAAATGCAAAACTGTTTAGTGACAGACTGTCCCATTAACTCCTCATCTCTGCTGTAGGGGAAACGGTCGACAAGAGGGATTGTTCTCTTAAAAGGTAACTTCATATGCACTGGTTTTGATTTAGATGTTTGTGAGTCTGTTAGTGTTAAGTTTATTGCGCTGTTCGGTTCTTCTAACTATGTGCTACTATTTGAAGTTATCATCAAAGATAGTCAAACACCGTTTAGAATTATGAATTTTAGCGAGCCCTCAATTAAGTATACTAACACTTTAGCCGGTCACAGCAGTTTTGATGTAAGCTTAGCCCAGCGTAAAGGACCATGGCTTCTTTTAGATTTCCTCTTTTTTTATTTTCATAAGCGGAGACCCCATAACAGCTAGCCGCGATTTCTTTTTACGCTTCTCTAGTAATCTCCGTATGGATGACATCTTCTGTTTAAACCAGCAACATCCCTCAAGTGGCGATCCCTCTCGGAATGAAAAATCCATTTGAGAACTACCATACAGTAATTCAACTTACTTTACGTATCTATTCAGCTTGAATGTGTTTGAAGTTTTTTTTCTTTTTTCAGTCACATATCGAAACTTGGCTTACTAATAGCAAGCGAAGCACAACTAAAATATCGGGGAAGCAAAATGGCAACAATGGATTAAGTAGTATACATATTCGTAGGATCTAGTTTGATGCTTCTAGCTTGTGCAGGGTGGTATAATTAAATACACTTTTCTAGGCTGGTCTATTCTGTTCTGTACATTTTCTCTGAAATAAGTCATTTTATGTCACCATTTCTTTTAACATCGAGCATATACCTTAACATGATGATTTTAGCATTTTGGAAAACAGGAAAGAAATAAAGGCGCAATATAAATTCGCTTAATTGGATTGTTAAGATACATGAGTAATGTTTTACTAGTAAAGAATTTGACCATATTCAGAGGTTAACAATTGGCGCCACTGTTGAGACATATTAGAATTTCATTTTGCGACACCCTCTCTTACAGTTAGTCAGAATTGTGGCTTATAAAGGCTGTTTAAGCAGACTCATGGTGCAACCCCCACTACACGGTGTTCTTTATTTACGTCCCTAAAAGTACTTTTTAGTCCTAATATATCATTTAAATTATATGCAAACAGTTGCCCCACCTCAAGTGTCACAATATTAATAAAATCAATAAAAACTCAAGCTAAAAAAGGAAAACTTGTCCGTGTGGCCGTGGAATAACAGAGCCGATTGTCTATAAGTAGTTCTTTAAAGACTAAGAGGACTCAACACTGGAGTAAAACCCATTTTGCGGGTAAGGGCTAGCTTTCATCAGCAAGATTTCCCAAACATAAACATGTAGAAAATACGCTTCATAAAACTATTGCTATAATTATCAGTATTTCTGCCTTTTTTGACTTTTCATTTATTATGAAGTAAAAGGTTTTTTCGACCTAGCCACTTTAAACTTTTTTTTTCTTAATTTTGTCCGTTATTGAGGCATAAAATAACAAAAGGTATGTCGAAATAGTCAAGGGGACATATAGACTTTCCGCTAAAAGTCCTTAACTGCCTTCTCGCTCGAGGGAGATAAATAAGCGAAGGATTAATTAAGCAAAGGCCGACTTGTGACAAGTCAAGGCGACATAATACAGAATGAAAAAAAAAAAAAAAAAAAAATCTACCAACACAGCAATCCATCGCAAAAGTCTCATTTTCTTTGTAGTATGTCTTATTATTGGTATTTTTCTGCTAAAAAATTAATTTCATAGTTTCGTCTTAACTTTTACGCGTGAATACACCCGTGTCGGTACGATATGATCCAGGATATGATCGCAAGGATAGCTTTTTAGGATCGATCGTAGTATAGCTAAGTTTGTAGCCAACGCTTCCTGTAGCAATCAGCCTTAAGAAAGCTGCAGACTTTGCTCTTCTATAACTGATTATTTTCCATTCCTTCCCTTATGCAGAGAATCTTTAATCATGCGCCATTTCTTGAAAGTGCTGATTTCCATTGTCTTGATAATCTTACTGTGTAGTGGAGTGGAAGGTAATCTTAATAAGAAAGAAAATAAATAAATAAATAAATAGATAAATAAATAAATAAGTAAGTAAATAAACTGATAACAGCCCATAATTGGTCAGATACTCTTGTGATCTATTCGTGATCTATTCATGTCTCAAGAGATTTTAAAATATCTCTTTTGTAGCGGGTCTATCGAAAATTTGAAATAACACTGGACGTAAATCTACTAATCTTGGAGCGCGACCAATGACTTGCTCCCACATTCCACCCCCACCTGGCTTTAAAATGCCGTCACTAAAGATCCCAGCTAATCAGCATATGTTTGTCTAATTTCATTCAGGCCGTAAAGGAAAAAGACCCAAGAACAAAAATAAACCTTCCAAACCTTCAGGTGGATTGAAGAATAATGGAGAAGAATGTGCACTTATTAGTGGTAGCAGTAGATTTCCTTGGGGACATTGCGCATTACCAGTTAGTTGCCCTGGGGATAACAAACTAAACTGTGCCAATGGTCTGCACTGCTGCAGGAACTGGACACCACACAGGTGATATAAGCCGACTTTCACTCAAAATCCCCAAACTGGGCGACCAGCGTCCAAATACTTACATGGGTACATTTTCCGGCAAAGAGAGCGTGGATTTTACAGTGTCGTACACAGTTTACAGCTAAAAATCTTGGTGGAACACTTGGCACTAGTGCAAAATAAACCACAGATCTCTTGCCACTATCCTTTCGACTTCTCAAGTATGCAAAGCTTATAAGAGGAAAAGCTTAGTTCACAAGGACCTGAACCAGATTACACACTTACTTATTTTCACACGAATGTCACTCCACACTTAGTTTAAATAGAGAAAAAGAAAAAAATGTTGTTGCGGACATTAGGAGTCGAGCCGTTTACCACTACACACCATCCAAGCGTTGACTGTAAAAAACCCAATTTTTTTTCAACTATACATACAGCAAGCAAAAATATATTTAACACACTGAAGCCCAAAACACAAAATGAAGGTTAACCTCGAGCAAACCGGGGTGGACCTAATCGCAAGCAAACCGGAGGGGAAACTAACCTCAAGCAAACCGGGGGAACTAACCACAATCAAACCTGGCAGAAACTAATCGCAAGCAAACTGGTGGGGGCGGGGGGACATCGCAAGCAAACCGGGGCAAACTAACCGCAAACAAATCAGGAGGGAACTAGCCGCAAGGAAGCCGGGGTGGATCTAACCCCAAGCAAACCGGGGAGGGGGGGGGGGGGGGGAAATTTTCGGAACCGAAACCGACACGGAAAAAACAAAATAAAAGGGAGGAGAGACGGAGGAAGGTAGGGGCGGATAAAGCAACCAAAGAGAAGGGGGGGGGGGGGGGGGGGGGGGGGTAACTTATCGCAAGCAAACCGGAGACGTATTAACCATATATAGTGAGGTAGCCTGATTTAAAAAAAAAAAAAAAACAGCTGCTGGTTTAAACAGGTGCCATTTTCCCGCTCCTAGGTTTATGAATTATTCTGCAGCCGTAGAAAAACACTTGACTTAAATTGTACCACAATAACCATCTAAAAATAAATGTTCACCACATGTTTTTTAATCTCTCTCTCTTTGTTTTTCAGTGACGAGGGCAACATTTCAGAGGAGGAATATTCGGCTTATCTTAAACTTCGCGACAACCTGTATCATTAAGAGCGCGTCCATTTGACCAGTGAAGACTTCGACAAAGCGATCCGGTATCCGATTGAAAAAGGAGTAGAAAAATAAGGGCAATGGTGTTATAAGACCAACGGGTTTAAATCTTGGGATTCATTGTTGGTGTGAATTTTCATCCAGTTCTAAAAATAAAACTGATTAAATTATTACTTCTGTTTCTTTTATCATAAATGCCCCGAGTGCTCAGTTTCAGTTGTTTCCAGGACTTCTTAACTTATTCTAGATATCATGATTGGGAATTTGTTAAATTTACTTTTCATTCCGAATTTTATGGCCTGAAATGCCCAGTTTCTGCTATGAGACGTAGCATGAATGAACTAGGAGTATTTCTTCGCCCTCTATCCCCCTTAATGGATGCTTGTCACGTCCCAGGTTGGATCTTAACGTTCTTTGGCGGTCAGCTGGTACCTATTTATACTGCTAGATGAAGAGAATATCAGGCCATCTCACCTTCCACTTGTAACCATAAAAACACTAAAATGTCTTCACCCTCAGCCCCCTTAATGACCTTAATGGGATGCTTGTCACGTCCAAGTTGGATCTTAACGTTTTTTGTCAGCCGGTTCCCGTTTATACTCCTAGATGAAGGGAATATCAGACCATCTCACCTCCCACTTGTAACCATAAAAACACTGAAATGTGTTCGCCCCTCGTGGTTAACCGTTGTCAACTGAAAACTCCATTCAATAACAATATCTTTGGACGAAGCTCGTTTCAGGAGCATGCAGGGATGGCGCAATGCGTGGTGAGAGCAATCCCCTCCAACCAATGTGGCCCGGATTTTGACGCCGGCCTGAGGCCATATATGGGTTAGGTTTGTTGTTGGTTCCCATTTTTTTACTTCAGTTATTCCTCAGGTAGAACTTGTGACGAAACGTCAAGTTAATATAGTTTAGACCATGCGTTGTCTATTTGTAATGTTTGTAACTGCTGTTCGTTTCCTTTCCTCCTGAAATTTAAATGCGTTTATTGAAGTCGTTAGGCCTCGCTTAGTTCCCGGAAAAATGCTACGGCCTGGGGCAGATGTAGGATTTTAGTGAAGGGGTGCGAGATGCGAACCGGCGATGGCGGTCCCCTGAAAGGTGGATGGCGGTGGACAGCGTTATCCAGCCTTTGAAAAACTAGTACTAGGGCCTAGGAACTTGCTTTGGCTATCTAGGCGACTGATTATCTATACTGAACAAACAAGCATTTACATAAGCACTTTTACTAATGCTCCAACTTTTAAAATGGCTGAAAATCACTAGATAAGTATATATTTTTCGACAAACGTCATAGTAGCTCTGTGTCATGGACCGCCGTAACTGCTGAAATTCAAAATACGCTGGTTTCCACGCAAAGCACGCTTATGGTCTATTGAGCTGTAAAATTGCAAGAAGACATAACTTTACCGTCTCTTATGCCTGATGAGGATAAAAACTTTGGTGTCTCTTTAGTTTTGGATTTTAGAAAATGATGAAAACGATGTCACGTGAAAACGACCTATTAAAGGACACAATCATCAACTGTTATGTAATACGAGAGACAGTGTTCATCAGGATATCCAAACACCGAGGACAGAGTTGAAAATACGACGCGCAGCGGAGTATTTTTGACGAAATTCGAGGTGTTTGGATAGCCGATGAAACACTGTCTTGATCAGTGTTTGATATACCTTCTCAATCGAAACAAAAACTAAGGAGTAAACGGGAAAGTAAAATCATCAAAATCTATGCTAATTATGACCGGGTATCCAAACCTCCTCTACGGTTACAAGTGATTTTCTTTGTTGTAACTTGACGAATTATTAATGCGTTTGAGAGATAATCTATCAAAAGGTATTTCAATAAGCTGCTGTACTAAAAAACAAATCTAGTACCTCTCCTGCTGTCTGCTTTTTCTCGGGAATGGATTTAAGTATAACAATTTTATTGTCGATGTCATATCTTTGCGCTTTGAAATATGAAAGTTTCTGGCGGGAAGATCGCGGGGAAAATTTACATCACAAAAATGTTCCAACATACGGGCTTTCTATGTTTGCTAATTATTCATCGCAGGTTTAGTTGTCCACCATGTTTGTCGGTTCCTCGATGCTGCTGTTCTGTCTTTGTCGGTAAAGAAATGGTGAAAAGATTTGCTGGATTAAAATGAAGGCTGTTAGAATAAGACTAAGAATACGCTTTGACAGCCAGGAATCAAATGGACCATTCAACGCAAACGGAAGAAATTTGGGCAAACAAGGTACACGTGGAGTGTTAAATCTTTAGTAAACCTGTAATCCTAGGATGATTTTATATTATTCAAGGTAGAAGACTGCTATGTCTCTCTCACGCTCTAAAGAAGCGTGAGCTAGATGGGTTATCTTTTCTTTAACTTGCGGTACATAATGAACGCTAACGTTCGTGGTGGTTATTTCGTTATAGTGGACTGCCGAGTGCAAGTGTTTGGAAATCTTTCTGGACTTCACTCACCGAATCAACATTCTTCAATAATCTTTATTTTAAGCCATTAGTCTTAATTATGACTTTTGTAACATTGTACGTTTGTCAACAGAGGCAAAAGATGGATTCCTGTCAAAACGAATCTCTGACAAACTGAGCGGCACTAACCTCAAGGTGAGTACTTGAATTCTATGTTTTTTAGTCAGGACATCGACAAATCAACAGTTACTTTACACTGAGAGTGATTTACTGTAGCATTTGAATTGTGCTCAAAATATCAGTACCAACTGAAAGGGACATGCGTCTAAATTCTCCCAACATGTTTTAAAAATAAGAAATGCGTGTGGACAAGAATTGCAGGGTAATATAATATTTGATCATTAGAATGAGTCAGAGGAAACAAAGCCGTAAAGTCCGATAGTAAACAGCCCTGGCATTTTAGGGTTGACTTATTTTAAGGGATGAGGGACTCGGGTAGTCGGAGAAGAGGGGATATTTGGGAGAGGGGGAGGGAGCGAGGGGTTAATCATAATTTGTTATCAACTAGAATTTTTATAGCTCTTAATACAAAAAAAATTATGGGTCTTAACACACAAAAATTAAACAGTCAGCTCATGAACAGTTTTTAAAAAAAAAAAAAAAAAAAAAAAAAAAAAAATTTTTAAAAACCTTAAAAAAAAAAAAATTATGGGTTTTAAAAAAAAAAAAAAAAAAAATAAGCTCATGAAAAGTTTTTAAAAAAAAAAAAAAAAAAAACACTAATATGGTTTTGAAAGTTAAGGATGGATAGCAAGATAAAAGACATTCAATAACGATCATACAGGTATTTATTTCATGCGGCAAATAAGTGATCATGAAAATATACATGTGATTAATGCTTCAAATGAGTATACTAATTTCAGAGTATACAGCAAGACAAAAAAAGAAAAACAATCCTGACAATAAGGGGACCAAACTATGTACATGAAGTTGTATGTTATTCACTATGCAATAAGTGACTTTAAAAATTATTACCAACAGGGAAATACTTGAACGTTATTATGGTGCCATTATCTCTGGAAGTGGTTGAAGCCAATAATAAGAAGCCATGATGTCCTGGATCCACGGATCATTGTGTAACTCTTGTTTTATAAGGTATGTATATTACCTTTTTTGTCGAATTACTGTACACGTTTAGTTGGAAAATTAGCTTAGACTTATACAAGTTTCTTTCGTTTTTGCGTGCTAATATATTGCTTTCCGATTGATTGGACTTGCACAAGTTTGGCCTGCGATGTACAGTTTCAAAGTCTGTAGTTTCATAGCTGTTTTTTTTTTTTTTTTCTGCGACGAAGGGAGGTGTAAATAAATAAAAATATAGAGGAGCTGCGAATCAAAAGAAACTAATGATTGAATGGACGCCGGTATAGTAAAACGTTTTCAAACATTGATGTTATTTGCGCATATTCTAACAAAAAGCAAAAACAAAACAAAAAAACAAACAAGCAAATCAGAATGCTAAACAAAAAACTTCGTTTGAAGAATTGAATTGAATTAAAGTTTCTAGTCAGGATAATTTGTTGAGTAGCATTTAAACTTAACATGAAATAATGGCATGTTTCACCTAGTAGTCATCATACAACTGATTTCATATTATTATTAGCCAAAAAGAGTAATTACTTTATGACATGGCAAAGTCAGCTTTTTACGTGACTCGACTCAAAGTCCCTCACGTGCATTTGTTCTTTTCCATATGATCGCTGTTCAAACTTTTTCGTAAGCCGTGTATGGCGCGTCACGCAACCGGGCCTTCCGCGACCTGCGGAATGTAATTCCTTTTAACCCTTGTGACTTACATGCAAACTCATAACTCAGCGAGCATGGAAGTGGTGTGAGCCTATATTAGGAGTTTTCATTGTTGTAGACGGACATTTTAAAATTGTTCTTTTAAAAGATAGCCTGTAGCTTGTTCTACAAGATAGAATTGGATACTTATTATATGATGATGTCATTTGGCGCCATAGAATCGCCATCTTGGATCTTTCTTGTCATTAATTGTTACAGAATTCTGCCGAAAATGGACTAAAACGGGAGGAAGGAAACTTGAAAAAAAAAAAAATCATGTAATGAAGAATTAAACCTGAACATTAAATACTGAAAAACTTGTAATCAAGGCACGGTTGCCTTAAAAACATCAAGTAGGCAAATAGTTCAAAATTTTCGCGAGGGATGAATGAACAGCCACGGAAAGTTTTCAATCGAAGAGTGAAACGCCTGCTCAAACTTGAAAGAATTATTGCAAAGCATTTGCACGTCCGAGGGTTAACTTCCCAGTCTTCTCATTCAGTAATTATTTACTTTCATACGAGGTTTCCGAGACCTAACAAAATTTAATTCTTGTCTTTATATTTTAATAGCCGCTTTCAAGTCATAGCTAGTGATAGACTCGGTGTTCATATGGAAATGCTGACAAAGGAAAACAGTCAAGTTAAACTTTAAGCTCAATTTGGATTTCAAATCTATTAACGTGTGTATATGACAGATACATTTTATTTGCATGACGGAATCTACAAGAGTCATGATGTGGAAATTGAACAAAAATTGGATATCGTTTTCTCTTTACCGCGTTTTAGCCATCTGAAAATGTGGAATTTCCCTTCCGGTTGGGTCAGAAACCGCGAGGGATTAGGACCTAGGATTAGTCAGGCTAGCGCTGTGACGTCCAAACAAGAACGTAGGGCTACATTTCTTTCGTAAATGTTTACAATTTTGAGCCAAAATTTGAATTACGCTTGATTGCTTAATTCCTAGTATATTGCACTTATTCTTTTCGTTTCTATCTGTTTGGTGAAAAAATAATGATAACTAAAAAAAAAAGAAAAAAACACGGTGAAAACAACAACGTTATCCATTTTTTCAAGATTCCCATATCACAGTGTCGTGTAGATTCCATAAAGCAAAGAAAAAATATATATTTCATATACACTTAAGAAGAAAACTGTAACTTTGGCAAGTAATTAATGGAACTATTTTGGCATGTTTTGGTTAATTGCACCTGTTATACTCCTAGCTAGCAAAATTGTGAAAGGTTTCAGCCGGGCAAGTCCAACAGAGATTCGATTTTCTTTTAAAATTTATCGGACGTTATCGGATTATAAAAGAGAATCCTTCATTGCGTGACTTTCGAGAATTTAAGGACGTTCGCGCTAATTGTTTCTGCGCATCCTTACTGCGCATGCAAATACACACGCCACGTCATGCATCAGCGCGCGCGCTAAGTAATAAAATGAACAATGATAGGGCAGATGGCCATTGCTATAGCTTTGCTTGGATTTAACGATCTTGGACGTGCGGTGACTCTATTTTTTTCCTTTGATGGATCATTTTCTCTACCCATTTTCTCCGTTTAGTGAAAAAAGGAAGAAAATCTATCGATTAGAAGTTTGAATTTTTTACAAAATACACTATCGAATTCCGTTCTTTTTAGCTCTTCGTTTATTTGTGCGGCGGTTTCAATTGCCTCTTGAAAGGTTAAGTTTTCTGAAAACGTTGGCAACATTTAGAATTATTTACGCTACTTCTACAAAGCACGAGTAAGATCGTTTGCCTCCGTTGACTCACCTTCGATATTTTTAACTATAAACCCCTGTAGACTATGCTGAATTACGCGCGCCAATTTTTCAAAATCAGAGCAGTTTTTCACATGCTTTATCTCTGAAACGAAGTCGGTGAACCCCATTTTTTCCCTAACATTTCTGACACAAGTAACTCATTTTCTGACTGCAGTAAAAATTATAAAAAAAAACGTCGACTGGAAAATTTTCGCGCGAACTTCCTTAACAGTGATTTAGTAAGGTTATTTGCAATTCATTTTGTCGTTACACAATTTACAGTACATCGAAACGTCTCTCAACCCGCTTAAAGTGACACTGTCACGATATATTTGCTTAAAACAGTTATGAATTCACGAAATGGTCCCTAAATTTATGTAATAAGAACTTAATTAGCTCTAACTAAATTAAAAGCAATTTCTTGAAGAAAGTCTGCACTGCAGCAACATTTTTGCAAAATTTTAACGATTTTCTGGCATCCTGACACTTTTTCAAAAAACCATATCACAATCCGTTTCCATTCTCGCCATATTTAGTCATCCTCACTTCTTAATGGGTTCTAATCATTTGTCGAGTACTGCTCAACAAAATGTTTTCAGTCTAGACCCCCATTTTTACAGTATAAATAGCTTTCCAAAACATTTTGACGGTTTTACTTTTGAAAACGTATGTTGACTAGCATACGAAACGTCAAGTTCATAAAATGCATGTTTTTAAAATGTTTATCACCACTGTTTGTTTTATATTTTCAATAAAGCTAAAATGGCCGAAGACCAAGAGTTTAAATAAAACCATTATTGTTCAGCTTTCAAGGATCGATATATGTTTTTGAGATTTCCAAAATCAATCAATCATGTCCCTTTAATTTTGAATTGTGGACAAAACATTGCGCTTTTGAACGCGTCTAAAGAGTTTCATTTGTGATAGTGCAAGGAAAACAAGATTTTCGATTTTTGTGGTCGATTCTGTAGAGTAATGTTTCATCCAAGGCATTCAAACGCAACGACTTAAAGACGACAACAATATCTTGTTGTGATAACCGTTGTGTTTTTCTTTTAAATTAACAAATTTGCATCTTTTAGCACAATCTGCTACATTCAAATTTGCGCACACTTCCAAAACAGCGTCACAAACTAAAAATCTCATTGTTACCGTGGCCAGCCATTATTAATAATCTTTTGCATAAAACAGTAATGTATATTGGAGGAAAAATTGATGTAAGTTAAAAATATCTCCCGTTATAAGTTTAACGTTATTAACGTGCATGTTTTAAGAGTTATTTTTCACTGCTGAATTTTCGAAATATGACCATCATTTCTTATGTTATTTTTTATTTATATTGCAGGTCGAAAGAAGTTAATCGTGCTATGAAGCGACAAAGAAGCTGTCAAGCAAACAACCTGCGGCGAAAAAAGTTCTGTCCGTGCAAGACGTTAAATGAATAAAGTTGACGTTTGAACAGTTCGATTGGTAGCGAAAGAGGCAATGCTTTCTTAGTTACCTCAAAACATGTGCTTTGGACCTTTTGGCAATGGAAATAACTGCGCTTTTGAAAGAGGCTTCCATGTTAAAAAAAAAAAAAACTAAGTCTTTTGGCGGGAAAATTTACTGCGCTATTGAAAGGAGCTTTCATGGCGAAAAAAAAAAACTAAGTCTTTTGGCAGGAAAAAAGGCTGCGATTTTGAATGGAGTCTAGTATTGAGTCATGAATAAACTAAGTCTTTTGGCGGGAAAAATCTCTGCGTCAGCAGCAGATTTCTCCCATCAAAAGATGGTGTTTATTGCGATTTTACACTAGACCCCATTTAATTTTGCAGAAATTTTTCCCGGCATCGGCAACCTTACATAGTCAAAAAATAGTAAAAGAGATAGCCTACATTCCGACTAGTTTCCAGGCCCCTTTCGGAAGCGCAGATTTTTTTTATTCTTTCTCATTTAAATAAAGCTAGACTCATTTATTGATTACAAGTGTTTGTTTATTTCAACTATTAAACACAAGTATTGTACTACAATGTTGTACGTGTTAATTAACTATATTTCTAAGTATGACTAAGATTTGTAATTACAATAAACACAAAGGCGAAATTTCGCTGTTAAAATTATCAACATTAAATCTAGCAAACTCTGAAATATAATCTAAGTATTTTGGTTATTTAATTAAGCGATAAATCTGTAGCAGGCATAATAGCCTGGCTATAACTAGGAAATAATTTTTGCTTATTTGTCAAGGTTTTTTCTCCAACAAAATTATTGATTATAAGTCCGAGAAGCAAACAGTGCTTTTACAAAGAGGCGTCTTCTGACAATCTTTGTGAAATAAATTAAGTCTTTTTTAGTTGTTTGGTTTTCGCGATTAAGTCTAGGCAAAATCTTAGAAGTTTCTGCTAATTTGCTAGATTTTGGCAAACTTGAAACATAACGTACGTATTTCTTCAAGCTTGGACCCGTGCAATATGTCAGGAAACAGCGTAAATTTAGAGTCGCATGAATTGTTTTGGCATACATTCAAAAAAGTAATTTCAAAAGCAGTTTCAGGATAATTCAGTGTTTTTGTGAAATCAATATTCCTGGCTAACGTATAAAGCTAGTTTGTAGATTTTTCCCACGCGGTATGTAGAAATTAATTTTCGTCCAAATCAAATGTAAAATCTGGAACAAACTTTGAAAATTGCGTGATCAAATAACGATGAAAATTGGTTGAAAC
>Ga0126339_10002024_pt1 | contig 14342 bp, 6 predicted proteins | sample OrbTmetagenome_2_FD_92532 | JGI IMG/M metagenome (GOLD analysis project Ga0126339, IMG submission 92532) | Coral microbial communities from Petempiche,Puerto Morelos, Mexico - Orbicella T R C metagenome | ecosystem: Host-associated > Invertebrates > Cnidaria > Coral | place: Petempiche,Puerto... | reverse complement strand
TCTGTCATTTGGTCAGAAAACCAGTCGGTTAAGATGGTAGGACATGCTCACCTATCTTTGTCTGGAACACCTCCACCTCGCATAATTGCAACTGGCGTTTGGGCCCTCGTACCCACGTTATTTCCAGGAAGCTCCCCACAAGAGGCTTCTTACATTCAAAGTAATTTGCTTCATAAGAATATTTAGGAATAGTTGTGCAAAGATCTGTCTCCTTCCTGTCGTCTTCTTTCCCTATATAAAAATGAAATTAATTCCTAAGGTGATATCATACGTGAATAGAACACACAATATGGAACATTTTCAAAGAACACACGGGAACTAATGTATCCTAAATACATGATACTGATCTATGATAACAACGAACCATAGTGTAAATAAACAGAAGATACAGGAAGCCTTTGAAAGAACACACTCACCAACTAAAATGGCATAGCCTTCTAAGTTCTCAAAGTTGTTGTGTTGCATAAACACCATTGATACGCGCACGTTAGCTCCTAACTCTAGATGCCACCATGAATGCTGTTCTGTTGTCAAAAAACATGTGTGAAAGTCTCCGTCATTAGCCCAGCGACTAGGCTGCGAGGATCTACCCTTAGAGAACTGTTTCAATGCGATGTTTGCTGCATGAAAGAAAGTGTGCATGATAAATATATGTACTTTGATAAGTTAATAAAGATGGTGAATTTTAAGCTCGGTAATGAAATGTGAAGGTGAATTAATCAACATGACACGAGCGTGAAACAAAGAAAAATTCTGAGTCCCCGACAGGAATCGAACCCATGACCTCCCGAACACCGGGCGGGCGCTCTATCCATTGAGCTACAAGAACTCATGGAGAGCAAGGCCATTTAACTGAAATCATATATGACAGGTGTCCTGCACACTGCTAGGAGCAACGCTATCGAAGTCAATAACGTTGATCCTTCGATAGCGTTGATCCTAGCAGTATGCAGGACACCTGTCATATATGAACTCAGTTAAAATGGTCTTGCTCTCCCTGAGTTCTCGTAGCTCAGTGGATAGAGCGCCCGCCCGGTGTTCGGGAGGTCATGGGTTCGATTCCTGTCGGGGACTCAGAATTTTCCTTTGCTCCACGCCTGTGTCATGTTCATTAATTCGCCTTCACATTTATATGTACTTAATGGAAATTTGATTACCGAGGTACGAAATATTCAACAATAAATATTTTTGTAGCATAAATGCCTCTAGCAGTAGGGACCATTAGCGCTGAGACACGGCTCATAAACCGCTAAGGCTACTCTTATTAAGTTCTTATTAATGTCTTGAGCAATAGCCGTTTCCAAAACTTTGATTCCTTTATTTTTTGACAAGTGCGCAGTGCTAAATTTGAATTAATTCAGCGATCTGTTCCAGAAGTCTTTTTGGATAACTTTACGTCCTTCTGTATTATGCAGTTTATTTCTTAACATTACCTACTCCATTTGGGATCCTTGAGATACCCCGTTGATCATTTGCGATAAAGTGTTAAGTGCTGTGCTTGACAAAGTAAGACACCAAAGGTTTATTTCTTTGACTCTTACCGTATGCGTCGGCGTAAACTTCAACCTCACACAGACTGAGTATGGAGTCTGACGAGTCAGTCGATATTTTGACGACATTTCCATACACATAAAGCTCGTTGCAACCGAAGCTCAGCAGGCGGTTTTTCTCTATCTTTTTTTTAAAGCCGCACAACGTAAAATTTTCTCGTCTTGCTCGGGTATTTATGTCGCCTGATTATTAAAAATAACAATAAAAATAGACTTAACGTTGGTGTTATATTCTGTAATATCATGCTTAACCACTCAACTAGTCTCTGGAGACAATCACTTATATAATAATTGCTTTCCTCGAGGAAAAGAATGCAAAGCCCTAAGTAATGTAATAATGTGTGTACGCTTCCAGGGCGCTTGTTTGTGGCCCTCTTTTTATAAAATGAGTTCCGTGTTGTTAAAAGGCTGCTGTGTGTCGATTTTATTTGCCGTTTCTTTATGACGGCCACACTACAGTTAAGAATAACTTTTGTCAGAATACTTATGTTGTTATTGTTAGTTTAGCTTAGGACAACAAGTTCATCAACTCTGATCACTCTTCCTCTGAAATTTTTATTATATTATTCGAGGATAAACCATGATATAGCTACGAGCGAGGAGGATTGAAACTTATAATCAGAAAAACAAACATGAAAAATATTTCAGCCAATATTTACAAGATGCGTCGATCTTTACTGTAGTACGCTATAGTTACCTACAGACATCTTGACTCGTTTCAGGGAAATCTTTGAGGTCATAATACGAACCAAAGAGATAGGATGATAACCGTCAAGTTTTACCATCAGCCATGGTTTGTATTCAGTCAGGGATCGGAAACAGGTTTTGCTATCACCATCAACCACAAAGCGTCCAATGGCGATAACTTCTTTGCAGTCCTCTGTCTTGCATCCAGCATAGTTATCAGTTGAGGACGCGGTTGTGTAATTTGTTGCAACGTTCTGCTTGCTGTGTCTTATTAGCGGTGCTAGGGAAGGATAGAATACGTTAACAGTTTTCGAGAGTGATATACACAAAACCAAATCACTCTGTAGTCCACAACAACATATTACTCTCTCCCTTGAGGAAACGGCAAGCGAGCGTCATCTCCCTGTTTTCGTTTAATCGATAAGAACTTTTAAGTCATGTTTGTGGATAATAAAGAAAACATGGCGACACTTAGCCTACTTTTATATCTCTTCTAGATTTAATATTGGAAATTGACAAAATTTCACATTATACAACCAAGCAAGCAGGTATCAAGAAAACAAACACGTGACCTAATTTACCTGGGCGTTGCTTCTTAGTGCATTTCCCTCCAGGAGATAGAACATTTCCAGGAAGTGGTTTTGAATCGGGAACAAAGCCAACATCACACGCGCAGTGATAAGCGCCAGGCGGGAATGACGAGCTGATGTATTTTGTATCGCAGTGAGTTCCCAGCGATGCGCTGCACTTGTTTTCCAGCTGACAAATACCACCTGTTAAAGGAACAATTTCATCATTGTAATGTACATAAGTCTGCTATTAGGCTGCTCAGCTGCGTCTAATTTCTAAAGCATGTAGCTGATTGAACACAGCTATCCTTACATGGGATGGTGGTCTATCAAATAACCACTACTCCTGTATAGTTTTCATGTTTTTCCATTGCTTAGTTCCTGTATTGGTTCTGTATACAGGTCTCCACTGCGGGGAATATTTAAGATTTAAAAGCGAGACGACTGATGTTTCTTTGCCAAGATTAGAATTTACATTGATAGGTTTAGTAATTACGTTCACTGAGTTAAAATTTTTCGTCTTATGCTTTTGGAAACAGATTTTGAGGTTAAAACGGTAACATGTGGATTTTTAAAACACTGAATCTAATTTAAAATTTCTTCACCTTTAATTCGAAGATCTTGCCACCTGCAGTAGAAACGTTGTGGTTTCTCTTTCTTTTCTCCTGAAGCTGATCATGTATGAAAACAAAAAACAATTAGCTTTCCAATTTCCTCATAGAGGATTGCATTAGATAAGTAAACTAGTTCCTCTTTGTTTGGCGGTAAGGGAAGGCTTTCACGCATTGTGCTCATTAAAGTAACACATCACACTGCTCGCAGTTTTGTCAAATCATGCCAAGATTTATGTTCCTAGATTCAAAGATTATGTCCACAACTTGACAACTTTTCTGTGTATATAGCAGCAAAAAGATACTCCGCAATATATTACTAGCTTGCTAGCAGGGTTTTCGAATATGGCGCCTTTGCTGGCACAGTTTGGCCACGGATGGTCAGGAATTAGGTACAGGTAAGGGTAAGTGAACTGTCACTTAATTCTTCCTGAATTCATGAACAGAAGGCGTCTGTAAATGTGTGTAATTGTGAATTCTCTCGTAGAAGAACATTGAACGTGTTTGAAAAACGGCAACAAATGTAAAATGTATAATGGCAACACGATTAGCTATGGGAGTGAATTGATCGGCAAATTAATTGATTTGCCATCACCTGGAGGAACAGGGGGGAGGGAAGGGAGGTTGATGAAATAAAACTCACTGAGATTCGCTCCAGGTCAATAATATTCAGTCTGATCCTAAGTAGTTAATCGCATTCATTCCTTTAACAACGTTAAATCGCTGCCATTAAGCTACCAACAACATACGAGATTAACACACCCCACCGACAACGCCAGTAACTTCCCTCCCCCTAATGCACTGACCAACATGGGGTATCAACTCACTGCCATCATCTCATGTTCTAATGTTCTGTACCCACAGGAAATTTTGTAGACGCGGAGCCGATGGATAAAGTTTAAAAGAATGTACGTACGTGTGTAAAAAATATCTACCACCCATAAAGACTTGGCCAGAGTATCTTGGAATGTTCCATTTAGATACATATCGTGGTTTTTCGGTCCACACTTAGCATTCGCTTCTTTGCCATCAGGGTACTCAACAGGCATCAATACATCATCTTTATGCCTCAAGCTTGATCCTATTCTTGGCGGGAGATCTATAACAATGTCGCTTCTAGAAATCTTAGGGTGACGATTCAATGTCATACTGAAGTAAAAGTGTTCATTTCCCGCATATTTAGAATAAGCTGCTTTCTCGAGCTTGAGATCTTTTCCATTTGTACGTGGGACAAGATACTTGACGTTCTTGTCTATTGCCTCACCTGAAGTAAAAATAAAAAGTCATGAAATCGGATCATAAAATAGCCCTACATAAAGCTTTATAGCTTTATGTTATCTAACAATAGTGACGAACAAGGCCGAAATCGAAAAACAAATATCAACAAGGACTAATTCAACTGAACGCTACTACAATAAAAACCTTCAATTGACAAGAAGTTTGTAACTTAGAGCTGTATATTACTTTTCTTTGTACCTTGTAGGATATAACGCAACTTTTTGCAAGTTATAGTAGTGAATGTAACTGAATTCTTCTTTTCTTTTGTTGTATTCTAGTGTATTGTAAGTATTATTTATCTCTGATTAACCGAGCAGGAGGTCTGTATGGGCGAATCCTGACCGACTTCTTGAGTACATACCGAACGCAGTGAGGTCTGTACACACGACCGGGTCAAGATTTTCCCATACAGACCGACTAAGCTCGGTCAATAAGATGTTTATTATGGCAAACAAGAAAAATTTAATTCATATAATGTAACTGGTTTGTACTGGCTAACATTTTGTTGGCGATCAATTGGGCAAGCGTAATGTTTAGAAGAAAAGAGCAAGGCGGATCCTTTTTGTGTTATCTTTTAGTACTTTCTGTTTATGTGGTTCCCTCATCACCATTCGTTCGCAATTGTTTCGACTAAGCGAGTGTAAAGAACTTACTATTTACATAGACTTCTACTTCACAGAGAGTCAGTACTGTTGCTTTTCCCTTCTCTATGACGTACACATATTTGCCAAGCATTGGTTCAGCACAGCTGTACGACAAGGGTTTCTTGGGAACAATGAGACCTTGACGACACAATGGGTTTTGGCCAGGAAAGCGACTTTTATTATCACCTTAAATAAAGAAAATATTTGAGTGTTGAATCAAGTTGTCGAATTGTAAAATTGGTGTTTAGCCGTTTCTAATCCATCCCTTGGGATATCACTCAGTGGATTGTTATGTGCAGCGTTAAAGCTCTGGCCACTGAACCGTTCTCGCCTCAAACAGGCTTTAGATTTTGACCATTTTGTTATGAAATAGGATATATTTTGCACCCTGGCTAGGAATTTGGAGTGTTGTTTAGAGGCAACTTTTTTCCTTTTAATCGGTGAAATGGATATCTGTTAAATACGTGGGTAAACGGAGCGTTTCCTGAGTAATTCAGGTCATGTGTTAGAGAGTTTTACAGGTCTGAAATAAGGCATGACCGAAGTATGAAACAGGGAAAACAGCCTGTGGACGCCCGAAGAAAACCCTCGCGGAGTACCCCCTCCTCCAGGGTAAACGATTTTTATTTCTGTACCTTACCACAATCAGCAAGGATGTCAATGCGTTAATTCTAAGCAGCATCCCAGGAATATAGCCAAAAAACGTTTCTGAATACTATTTTACATTCATACACTTGCAATAAGGAGTATCACATAGTGGAAAGTTCTTCCATGCGAATGCGAATGCACTCCACTTCCGGCACCTGCCCAATCCGAGGGGAGTTAAAGTTTGATCCTAAGAGGGAATTAAAAGCTGACAAAACAGTTCTATTTCCTGTACCTAATCCCTCACTCCTCCTGGAGGTCTGTGGTACATGTGTAAACCAAACATTACAGAGCATTTTAAACCAATGGTTAGATGTCTTACCTATTCTGATCTCAACATTTGATAACCCTTTAAATTCAGAATCTGTTCTGCTTGCAATGAGAACGCTTTCCACCCAAACACTCTTTCCTAAATCAACTCTCCACCACGGATCCTTTTCCCTCCGGGTCTGAGCACAGCTCTTATATTCCACTACGCCAGTTTTTTTTCCGTCTACTGCATTACTAGCTTCATAAATGTCCCTTGTACTGATTTGACTCGCAGGTCTTTTATAAGCGACGTTCACCAAGCCTGCAAATGAAGAGGAAAATAATGATAATACTATTAGTAATCTTAGATTAAAGAGTGTGTTCGAGTTTTGGTAGCTTGGTGTGTTAAAAAAAAAAATTCTAGGGAGAGCGTTTTATGCCTGAGCTGTCAGGTAGGTGTGAAATTTGTCTCCCTTCAGCAGGGGCGAAAACAAATAAGTGATCCCAAAGGAGGTTTGGTATGTTAAAAAACAACAAAAATTCCAGGGAAAGCATTTTGTGCCTGAGCTGTTAGGTAGGCGTGAAATAGGTCTTCCTTCAACAGGGGCAAAAAAAATTGAATTGATCGTAAAGCACGTGCATGCGAGAGAGAAGGTCTGCGAGAGGGTTTGTTCTCGTTTATACATGTATTGTGTAATATTAGTTACGACCGGTCAGTAAAAACCATGAACTGCATTTGGAGGCCGCATGTAGTCTGCAGTCCCCATTTTATACCTGATTCCGCGCGCGTTTTATGCCCAGTCCGTAATGTTCAGTCCGTGTTTTATACATAAGTCTGCGTTTCATACCCAGTCCGTAGTTCGTAGTTTGCAGTATGCAGTCCGTAGTCTGCAGTCCGCAGTCCGCAGTCCGCAGTCCGCAGTCCGCAGTCCGCAGTCCGCAGTCCGCAGTCCTCAACCATGTTTGTTCCGTCGGTATGCGAGACGACGTGCTTTTAGTACCAAAATTAGCCCAATTATTTTGCTTGCGAACACGACTTTGAGTCGCCTTGGCTTTGGAATAACAGCTATAGGGAAAAGTCGTACACATTTCGTGAAGACATGTCTGCAAGGTTTTTAAATGCCATTAACACTGACTTCGAACTTAAAATAAACAATTTCAGTATCCGCAGCAGTTCACAATAAGCTTCCTCGACACTCGAAAGTCCGCAATATTGAGCAACACTCAAAAGAAAGCACATGGACAAACATGGACATGACGTCGTTCATCCCAGAATAATTCTTTTGAAGGGGCCAAATTGGTGTCCCCAAATAGATTCATAGATAAAGAATTTTTCTGCATTACGCGATCAGAACTGTGTTCTGTCGAACGCAGTAAGGTGGCTCGCAACAGTTTCCAGTCCTTTCCAAGACTTAGATTTTGATGGGTCATTATAACCACTCTACATCGGTTGATGCCAAAATCATGGAATCAGAAACATTGGTAAACATGTTGCTGTCAATTTTGTGGCACGTTTACCATAGCAACAATATAAGCTGCTAAAACCATCCTTAATCTTAGCTTTAAGCGCCTATAACTCAAAATCGAGCTCGGTGATCCCAATTTTTATTATCGAATTTTAATCAGCATGATAAGACGCCTTTTTGTAAAGTTCAAAAAAATTCTGTGAAGGGTGTTCACAGCCTTCTTAAATTTTCGAAAACTTACTTAAGGTGGCTCTGAACCCCCTCACTCGCACGTATTTTCCCTTGCCTCATGTCAGCTACATGTATTTTTCTGGAGTTTGGATTGGCTCAATGGATTGACTGCGTAGTTACTCTGGGTTTGGTTTTACGATGCTAATTCAAAAACGAATCCATTCATTCAAAATTTCCAAAATTCTTCCTAGTTAATATTTCATGTAAGCTGCATCACCTGCATTATGATGTATAATATCTGCATTAACTTATTACTATGGTAGTTTAAGGCTTTTTATATTTGTTGTAATATACTTTCCTATATTTATGTTTTTTTTGTACTTATCCTATTATTGTGTAATCATGATGTTAGGTAATAGCTTCAGGGCTCCTATTGATAGTGCGACTTAGTGCTGCAAGAAAGTTTTCTTAGAGTCGCGGCACTCACCTCGCGCCCTCGCACTTACGTGCCTTTAATTCAAAATTGAGGATGTTCGCACCCATTGTTACTGACCATCCATTCTGCGCACGGTATTCATGTTGCAACGTCACGCCACGTCATACATCAAGCGCGCGCGCTAAGAAAGAAATATAAGCAAGTATAGGGCTGTGGCACCGGGTGCACTTACTTCGCCTGTAATTTGTTCTCGTGGATGCTCAGTGATTCCCATTTTTCTTTTCGTATATCAATTACTGGTCCGATTTTGTTTATTTTAACAAAAAAATAGGAAATATCTGCCCTTTGGAAGTTTCAAATATTTCGCTTTTCCTGCTCTCGTGTGAGCGAAGTTTTCTTCGAATGTGAATAGGCAAGGCTAATATGTATTCCTTTCTAGGCCTATCCTACCTCAAGAAGCGACATCAGCTCCAATAGGTATTTAATATACTTAGTTATGTTGAATTGAGCACGTTTACCTGATCTAAATTTCACTAATGAACTTTTTTTTTATGACCGATGGTTGTAAGCTGGCATCATCTTGAAATAACGAAGACCTCTAAAAACGGATGGTCTTCAACGCGCCTCATCTCGAAAACGAGAACGGTGACTGCCTATTTTGGAGGCTTTTTAGCAAAAGTTGATCTTTACCTTACTTCATGATAAGCTTTAACAAAATCTGTCTGAGGGCACATTTCGCGCGCTAACGTCCTTAAAAACGACAACACACAGGCTTGTGCGCGAGCAGTAACAAACTTGTTTACACCGGTAGCTATGATGAAGGTGGAGAAGCCACCGAAGAATTAATATTAAAAAAAATCAGATCGATGCAAGAAAAGTTTACTAGCAGTATTTTGGATGCATCAAGAACAGCAAAACAAAACCTAGTTAGGGAAAACTCGTAATGTGTCTAATAAACACGAAGGAAACCCATATATGTTTACAAAACTTACGATCTTTCCGAGGAGAGCAGTCAAGACCAGCAATGAAGAAACTGATCACTACGCAGATGAGAATCTGTCTGGTAGTAGGTTCCATTTCTAGAGAAATTTTGAATCCGTCCACCCGTTCATACAGTCCACCTAAGTTTTGCCATTACTGCACTGAAAGATGTTCGAAAAAAACTTATATGGTTACGTCACAATTAATGATTATTTACGTCAACCTAGCCAATCACACCGCACATTTCCTGTTAAGATCGCTTGTTCAGAAAAAAAACTGGCATCAACGGCTTTTCATTTACAAGTTTATTGAATAATTTGTCTTCCTTTAAGAAAAAATTGTCTTTCTAAAGAAAAATTAAAATTTGGGGTTATTGAGGTTATGGCCTTGATTTCTTGTTTATTCAGTAAACATTGATTTCTTTAATCAGTTGCTGGAGCCATTAGAGTAGCTGTAAAGGAAGATGACAAGCGTAGAAATGAGGACATCCAGTTGTAAAATAAAAGTGACAGAAGGGGTAACTGATGTTGAAACTTTTAAAGCCATTCTGATCGATTTTAAGGATGGTTATGGACATTAACACAGGTCCTATATCGTTAAGAAGATCTATAAGTAAGTAAGAACTTTATTTAGTTGTCAATGTATTTAGCCCATGTGGACTAATTGGGGACACTGTATTAACTCTACCCAAAAAAATTTTATTAACAGTCAACGAGCTTATACCAGTCAACGAGCCAACGAGTAGATCAGGAACACGCAGGACTCGAAACAACTCGATTGCAACGAGAAAAAGCACATTTCCAATTAAAATGATCGAGAAGATGATTGGTAAAATAAACAAGAACCCAGTGCTGTATCGACTGCCACTATCGTTTGTATTTCTCGAGATATTTGTTTCATTCGTACTGGCTTTTCTCGGCCTCATACATTGATAACGTTGAATTAGCAATTTTGTAGCCCTCAGTCATAAAATAATGCCTATCCTAGACATAAATTCACTGTTAGAAACTGTTTAACCGACTGTATTTGTAGATCAATCTTCCTGAAAAAAAAAAGAATTAACTGTTTGCTACTACTGTAAAAAACTGTTAAACCGACTGTATTTGTAGATCAATCTTCCTAAAAAAGAAAAAAAAAAAGAATTAACTCTTTGTTAATACCATGAAGACAAAAGCAGAAGCGTTTAACTTCGTTAAAAATAACAAATAGCCATTTAAATATTAAATGACTACCTCGCAGTTGTTCACTCGCCAGATTTTCCACATTCTGAATTGCCGTCATTCTTGGATACAATATACGAAGAAAGCCTAATTGAAACATAAATGTCCCTGTAACACCGAGAATGGTTTGCTTAATCTAAAATGTGGTCGTGAATGCTGTGACATTAAAGCAAGTCTTACCTTCGTACCTTAAACTTTCCTCAGAACTGACCATGTTTCGCTTTAGCGCTAGGAAATAAGGAGCACTGACTTTAATATACAGAAACGTTGCCCAGTTTCTAGAGCGAGCTTTATGTATCTTTCAACAGCTGTAACAAGTCAAGTAAATGGCTTGACGTCTGTTTAAGTTGTTTTTAGGCTCAAGAAATGTTCTTGAAAATGCAAGAACCCTCACAAAATATAACCGTGTGTTCATGCTAGAGAAGATTATTAAATTATTTTTTTAAAAAGCTCTATTTGCTGAATAGAGTCGATGTTTACCAAGGACAATGAAAGCAGTAAATGTAAAATAAAGTTCTTTTATCTAAAAAGTCTTCTTGTATCAAATGAAGATCAATGAATTGAATTTGCTTTTATTTTCGTTCCATGTTTTGATATTCTACAGTATAAATTATAGTTTTGTTCTATTCAATATTTAGTGTCCCTTCTTAAAAAAGATCTCTTTCCTCAGCATCTGAAATATATCCCAGCTCAGATTTTAATAAAGATTTTTAATCAAAAATCAGCTTATAATTGTCTTGACTGTGATGTAAAAATATCAAAAGATTTGAACGTCCTTTGTTTTTAATGAGTTATCACACCAAAACAGAGATAATGGAACTAGCAAAGGTAAACATGTTTCAAAATAGCTTAATGAATCCAGACTATCCGGGTTTTAATAAAGTTCAGACTGACAGTTGAAACTAACTGGGCACTCAAGAAGATGGTCACATCATCGAAATGGGAAACAGTGCGTGGTAAAAATGTACTAACAATTGAATAAAACAAGATTTATACAAAAAAGCTTTTTATTGTTCGCTTGTATTCAATGACAGATAGACATGACTACACATATAAAGCTTTCCTATGTTAAGCTAGTGATAAAGTGATAGTTATGTAATGTAAAGTAAACAAAATCTTTCTCATTAAATGGCTTGGAACACTTTTTTTCTTTCAATTTATGCTTGGTTTTAAAGTAAATCCTGGAAACCTTCCTGGGGAAAACTCAGTGTAATATATATCAAATCAAAACATTGTCTTACAAATTTCATCAGCAGAGCAATGGATCAGTATATTTGGTGCGTATTCCTTGCAAAACGTACATAATCAATGTAAGGAGTTAGAAAAATACTAATAAGGAAGTTAAAAAAGGTAAAAAGCAACTCAAATGTTACATCAAGGCCAGCCACCACAACAGTGCAGCCGTGAGGAGTATAGCTGGAGACTGGAGCGACATTCCTGATCCTAAGAGACCTGCAATGATTTACTGACAGTTAGTGTAAAGCCTAGGAGCATCACAATCCAATAAAATACAGAAAATAACTTTGAGATAAGTGAGTATAAAAGTGAAGGCTGTCTAGCTGTAAGCTGCTCAGTTATACTGTGCATGACCAAACGTTTACTAAACTTAACGGATATCTATTCTACTATCTCATCCTTTTTTGGCATTCGCTGTTTCGATAATATTCGACTATTTTTACAGCTAATTTTTGCAACAGACCCCTCATAGCAACTCTTATATCTGTGCTTGTCTCACCTTTACTTGGTTGACACGTATAGTCAAACCCCAGAGAGAATCCTCTTCGGCACAGGCACTTTCCGTTTTCACAATAAGAGTTCTCATCACACTTCGGAGTGCAAATTTCTAGAGAGAATAAAAAATCTAATTTATTTAGCCTGTCATATTAATTTCCTCCACACGGAAAATGTGCAGACTCTAGTAACATGCGGTATGGATGCATTAGTCGAGAGGAACTGAGCGGGTAGAGGTTTGCCTATGCGAATTTATGTAGATGATGTAGGTGTAGAGTGATGCAACGAGGTTTTTTTATAACCTTTAAGAAAAGTATCTTCTTTTCATCTCAAACTGGACCCAGTCAACTTGGTCACAAGCTATGCCGAGACCATCTGATTAGTACTTCAAATTTGAAACTAGATTACGACAACCGCGCATCCGTTGAAAATGAGTTCACATTAAAGTGAGCTGCATTTGACATGTTATTTGCTGTAGCAGAATAAAACAGACAGTTGGTCATAAAACCATCTAGTCGACCGCCGACACTGCATCTGATGTTCTGCCGGTCTAAATGCTTAGGCTTAGGTTAGGTTCAAGTAAAATAAAATGAACTATAATTTATTACCTGAACATGTTCCTTGCGCGGTCTTTTCAAATCCATCTTTACAAGGGCAATCATAACTACCATTCTTGTTTTTACACCTTGAAAACTTCGGACAGTAATACGTTTCTTCCTTGCATTCGTCAATATCTAAGGCAGAAAAAACAAAACAAAACAAAACAAAAAACACGAGATTATGGACACCGTCATAATGTCATTTATGTAGAGGCCGACATTAGTTTAGTAAACATTTTAGTATAGTAAACATTTTAGTATTATCTTATCGTAATTGCCATGTGGCTGTTCTGAAGGCTGGAATTCGGCATATATCCGTTCATCTATAATCAAATTGAATATCTTGAATTCCGCGGTTTATTCCCATCATACAAGGAGAGTGTAAGTCATGCGTTCGCCCTCATTCTTCGTAACCTTCGAGGAGTACACATCAGAGAATTTTCACGATCGAGTCTTGGTTTCCTCTAGGTGCAGAGGCAATTTCATTTCTCCAGTTCAGGCAAGTAAACTCAGTTTGTTACTGTAACCTTTAAATGATAATTTTCGACGGCTCACAAGGCAAACCACCTCTCCTCCCATTCTTTTTTGATTTTAGAACATGACTGACCCAAGGGTTCTAATTCTCGGTCATTCTTTCGTTCACTGGTTAATAGCAATAATAATAATAATAATAATAATAATAATAATAATAAAAGACTTTATTTAACGAGGGTAATATAATTTACTCGTTGCCCAGTAGTTTACAATATGGCCCTCCCTAATTTTACATAAATTCATTTACATATTATATACTTATGAATAGTCATTAAAATTTAGATTAACTTAATACAAATAAGATCTAGAAAGTGCTACTAATTACATAGTGTCCTAGTGTAGCACAGCTTCATAGTTTCTTCGTCTAACCTTACTCTATCGGTGGGCATAGCAGAGCCGATCATTATGAAGTGGCACGGTATAGGAGGGAGAACAATAGCTAAGGTTCTAGCTTATGATCTACATGTCGTAGAATCCTTCCAGCCTCACCTTGTGATTTTAGAGCTGGAGACAAATGACTTATCTCATCTGGACCCTACAACGGTGGGTTCATCCCTGGAGGATCTTGCCCAAGTGTTGCATTCGCGTTACGGAGTTCAGCGTGTGGGAGTTTGCCAGACAATATTCAGGGATAAGGCTCCGGAGTTTAACAACACCGTGACTTTATTAAACAAATATTCCGAAGTAGTCATTCCCTCACTACCATATGCCAATTTTTGGAAACATAGAAGCTTATGGAATTCCTCGAAAGGAATGTATGCGAAAGATGGCGTGCACTTGAGTGCATTTGGCCAACTAAAGCTGTATCGTAGTATAAGGGGCGCGGTTTTGCAGTCGCTACCTACCCTGGATTCGTCTTAGCTATATATAGTTGCCGATTGTGACGAACATTTTATAATTTCTGTTTTTCCGTTTTACTACGCCTTTTATTTTACGCCCAGCAGTTCTGTTCTGTTTGCAGCCATTAGTTA
>Ga0126339_10002023_pt1 | contig 14343 bp, 7 predicted proteins | sample OrbTmetagenome_2_FD_92532 | JGI IMG/M metagenome (GOLD analysis project Ga0126339, IMG submission 92532) | Coral microbial communities from Petempiche,Puerto Morelos, Mexico - Orbicella T R C metagenome | ecosystem: Host-associated > Invertebrates > Cnidaria > Coral | place: Petempiche,Puerto... | reverse complement strand
TCTTGATGAATAGGCTTGTTGAAATGATACATATCAATTTTCGTATTTTTGGAACAAATTGTGCATCGCGTGTGGCACACGCCATCCTTCCGCGAGGACACCACGCGGCGAGAAATAAAAGTTGGCGTCCAGAATCACTGGCATGATTGGTGAAAATATTCATGATATCGGTAATGTGGGCTAGACTGAAAAGACGTATAAATTGTCGGGCCGATCAATGAAACGAGCGCACGTGCTCAACAGGAGAAGCAGAGTAACGGAAGAACATTTTTAAAACTATCTATTTGTAGAGAGAGTGTTAGGGTTGACCCCTAGCTTAAACGACGTGCTCAGGTAGGTTACATCCGCTAACAGTGCGAGGGAGGACATGAAGGAATCCTCAAGAACATTCCTGGAGCCCCAAGCCTTTTTTAGCGTCAAAAAATCTCTTTGGAAATACTCGACAGTCATCCCCTCTGGAGGTCCAAAGCCGTTTTCGGAAGTTTTCGATAATCTCGTCCGATTGGCTGATCCATTAGAAGTATGAGTATCCACGGTCTAATTTATTGTAAGCAGTTTACTTTCAAAATCACTGCACTAATCCAAACAGTCTTTCTGGAAATAGACTAGGTATCAGTGTCGCGGTCACTCCTGTAATTATTAAATTAATTCAATTTTTCCAACCAAGCTAGGCCAATCACGTCCTGCATTATTATTATATTATTGTATGGAAAGTTCGCCACTGTACGTGAGTTTGTAAGAAAACTTCCTTGTAATATTCTAGCCTGAAACCTTTTCTACTGCTCATTTCCTTAAACAACCACTTTAGTTTTTTCTGTCTGCTCAGGAAGTGGGTTGACAACCAGACAGAGGTATATCGTCTGATAGCTACTCTGCGAGGTTATGGCGCTTTGGCCAATAGCAATTTTTCTCAACAGAATTGATTGGCAGTGTAAGTTATCAGTTTTCTCAGAAATCCGAAAAAGAAATTAATTCACATCAGAAATGGCCCAAAAAGGCGACCCGGAATCGAAAGCATAACTATTAACATTGCGTCAAAATATATTTATGCAAAGAGAAATACACCGTAAGACGGAAAATCGTGGAATCACTCAACTGGCTAAACAAAAAGTGCGTTGCTATTGGCAACGTTTCTCAGCGCGATATTGAAAGGTTACCATAACTCTTGTACAGTTTTGCAAATTAAATTATCGGTTTAATATCGTCGTACAGATTACATCACTCAATGATAAAACCTTACTGAGCCAAAATAAACACAGAGGATTCCCGAGAATCTAGGTAAAATGACCTAAACTTATATTTGCCGCCTTAGAACACGTCTCACGTAGTTGTGTTAGCTTTTTTGATCAGTTTAAATCTTACTCAGTTTTGAACATTAGCCTTTCTGCTTGATTTTCTTTATTTTTCTCTGTCGTTCCCTATCGTTTAAATCATATTGGTTTTCGATGCCAGATAATGTGCCACAGAAATGCTAAACAGGGTGACCTGCTGCTTTCCAGAAACCGGTCGTTGGCAATTTAAACACGGAAAAAACAGATACATTTAGAATGTTAAACGTATTTGTAGTCATACCTCGTTGTAAAATATCTTCCAGAAGGCTCAACCAGGAATCACAACGAAATTCTTCGTCCATTTTAACTTTGACTCTTTTAAGTTGCACTTGAGGTTCAGTAAAAGGCTAAGCTTTAGCTGCTTAGTGTTTTGTAACAACCGATGTGATGTGTACTACTCGCTCACGCTGCCGAGATGTTGTGCTATAGGAGCGTCTCGTAAAAATGCTATATACCCGGAGTTGCTTCCGCGTTTTGAGTTTTGTTATGAAAGAGATAATTCTTTATTTTTCTCTCGATTCAGACACGTGCGGTAACGCGGAAGTGCTAGATAACCAATCACAATTAGCCAAATAAAACTGAAAGTTAAGGGAAGCAAAAAAGAGTCACGTCCACTGTTTTGCTGAACAATAACTGGACTATTGAATAAAACTCTTAACGACTGCTGAAAGGAAGACAATCTTTTATTTCTTTAGGAGCGAACACATGTTATTAACTGTAAAGCGAAATATTAAATGTTCTGATCTAGAGATTTCGTGCGAACGCTCGCTCAAATTTCACTCCTCGAGTACGTTTTATTTCCAAAAAAAATTCATTACTCATAGCTAAATTTAACTGGCTTGTTTATGTTTTTGCTACGATAATGTATTTTAATGGGAAACGTGACTGTTCTTCGACACAACGCGCTCGTATGTCTGGATGTAAATATCAGTTTGTTGTGACTGATTCGCTTATTTTCTTTTCTGTTAACTATTTTCTCAAGCAGAATCTGAGCTAGAATACAATAAAAAGCGAGAGCAAATTCAGTTCATTACAATTTCAGTATAAAAATATATTTTTCTACCGGCAAGAGATTCGGCAGGTAAAGCTACAATTTTATTTTTTATTTTCAAACCCAGGTGTTGATGATAAAGCCAATGTGACAAAAACTAATATTCACGATTTTTGGCCTCTTTTTTCCTTTTTAAAGCGTGATAAAAACATTTGCATATCGCCGAATTGTTATGTCTTAAGGGCCCAAAACGTCTAAAAGCCGTCGAGCTCTTTTGTAAAGCGAAACATCTGAGCGGAAGTCGAAATAACGACCTCTCTACAAATCAGCTGTGGCCATGAAGAAAATTATCAGGATGTTATGTAACTCAAATCATTTTGAATTTCGACCTTTACAAAGATCATAGTTTTTAAATGCGTTTTATAATGTTTCCCTGCCGATACCACTCTGTCGAGAACGGGCTTAGATGTGTGTATTTGTGAAAAGGTTGTGAGAGGAGAGTGTTAGAAGTAATTAGTGAAAGACGCACTAAGCAGATTAAAGGGGATTACGAATGCAAGATTAGACAGTGCCAAACTTTCGATATGGTGCTTCAATTTTTCAAAAATTCTGTGACTTAAGGTTATTCCCCCCTGTAAAAATTTATTTTAGAGTTATTTGAACGGTGTTATCAATAATTTCAAGGGCAACAAATTTTATTTCGTGTTCAGTTGAACCAGTAGCGTTGTGTGACCGAATTGTTTACGTTCTGCAAGAATTGTTTCAAATATTTTATTAGTAGACCCGGAGCCAAGATCAGTTTCGGCCCGCGAACTGGGTCTAAACAACATAAATATAACTCTTATTATGCTGTTAACTTTTTTTCAAGCTTTATTTAGTAGCAGTTGGCTATTTATACAGTGCACTCAACACAAGCACATATTCAATAGATTTCACTTCCGGTCAATTATTATAAACATCAGTGGTGGTCGGGGTAGCCCTCGATTCGTAAAGCTTTGCGGGAGTTTAATTTTTTGAAATTGTGATCTGGAAGGCCCTAGAGGTATTTAATATTTCATTTTTGAAAGTTTTATCTTTTCTGGCAGGGAGTTCACATTTTAAGGTTTCAAGAGCTTTTACACGGCGCAATACAAGTACTGAATTGCGAGAATCTAATATTTATAAACCAAAAACAAATCCGAGCGATGAAAGAACAGGAATGAATTAATATCGGAGATTATGCGCTATCAAAATTATTTATGTGGCTAAATTTGTGCATGAATTCATCTTTCTTTTCGTTCATGATTTAGTATCCTTTTATCGAACGAATGGGCTACAATGAAGGAAAAGAGACCAACCTTAAACACACAACCGGACTCCATTCGTCCAATTAAATAGCTGACATTTTTCTAGACTCTTTCACACCTAAACTAATATATATATTCGAACCTTGAGACTTCTGCATTCGATAACAACGACAAGATGAACTTATATTTCTTTTAAAACGTTTTCCTATATCTTCTTATCAAATACTCAAAAAACTGGGACATTGCTAAATGATAGTCAAGTGGTGCAAATTTTAAGAACTATCAGTTTTGCAGAATATATGTGAAAGTAAATGTGAAAAATTTGCTAGAAGTTAGACATGTTAGAACCAGGGTTTCCAAACTTTCCTACGTGACTTGCTGAAAAAAACAAAACAAAACAAAACAACCTGCAGACATGACTCATGATATGATGACTCAGGGCTATAAGACACGAATTTATTAAAAATTACTGAGCGAGACATGGCCAAGAGGTTTTTCGCTTCAATATCTCAGCAATAGTTATTTGCAATAATAACAATGTAATCCAAGGTTTTTAATAAAAGGATTGCCTAAAATAACTTTCTTACATAACTGTAAAACAACGGTTTTGTTGCAGTCGACGTGAATTACGTGCCATAACGACCAGGAAGTAAATTGCGTTTTCTTTTTCTCCTTTTTCTTTTTTTTTTTTTTTGTTTCCAGCGCCTCAGTTGCCTAGCCACTGATCAGTCATGTGTGCAGAATTACATTAACCGCGAAATTAATTGAGCACGTTTGTGAGCAAAGTTATTGCTATCGAAAGTTTGCGTTCAGTACTGTCTTTAGCCACACGTATTCATAATCACGTGTTCCATGGCATAGCTTTCAAAATATACATATTTTTTCTTAGCACTTTCTTAAAAAGATGCTTGAGGCTTTTTGCTCCGTTGAGCCAACTTTCTTACAAACTAACCATCTCGTGCCCAGATCCCCAAATTATCGGACCCAGCTAAGGATTGGGCTCCAGTCACATTTTGGTAATGAAGCTTTAAGTAAGAGTAAAACTTAGGAAGCTCGGAGTGATTAATACAAATGGTATGGGGGATTTGGGCGATATGATGTTTTTAACCTTATTTTACTGTTCATTGATATGCCGCAAAACATCGCCAATGATGATTGTGATGTGACCTTTCTGATGATAATGTACACATTTTCATAATTTCATAAATCAATCTGTAGACTCGGTTAAAGTTCACTTTTGATTTTGAGGAAGGCCTGTTGTACATTCGTGGGTAGTGGCAGTTGAGAACTTTGTCTTACTTTCTAAGCAAAGTTCATTGTGTGTTGTAACGCATAACTTCAGAATGAGCCCTAAGTGCATGAATAATAACCTTAAAAAACGTTCCCTTCATTCGTGGGCTGTGGCTGTTGAGAATTTTACCTTACTTTATAACAAAACGTTTGTGATGTAACGCATAACTTTAGCCTGATTTTTATGAACGCGAAGTACATGAATGATACCCTTAAAAAAAAACTCTCCCTTCAAAGCCGCTTTCCCGGCACTGTCCAGTTACCAGTGCTGGTAAAGTAGATTGTTCAAACTGACATCGGAAAATTTGTTGGCTCAAATTCTAAGACAGTTTCAGCTGATCAACCCCCCCTCCCCCCTATTAGTTTTGCTGGATCGTTACGTACTATTCTGAGATACGTTGCATAACACATCCCTGGTTTCGGAACGTTGTGGAATTTTTGTATAATCCTAGGTAACTAAGTCAGTAATCAGGAGGTAACCTTCTTTCTCTTCCTGTCCCTACGCAAAATGATCTAAATTAATATATCGAATCTAAACCTCACGCAACTTCACTAAAAAAAGCGTAACATTAGTACTGAGTAATTTTTGAAGTGCTGAAAGAGATGAACCCCACATTGGTCCCAAGGTATTCGCTCAAGTCACGCAACTTCAAGTCAAGAAGTAATGGCTAGGTGATAAGATTACGATACGTGAGCAGTACTGAGCACTTAATGACCGCAGAACAAAAACCTGTTCTTAATGGTTTCCGGACCACAAACTCCACCAGGCGTGTGCAATGATGAAACACACTAGACCTACTAACAGAGTTGTTTCAATTTGCTCGACTCGTGGTTGCTTTTTTTGCGATCGGATTTTGTCGAGGCAAAGATAAAAAATTTTACGCAATGTTGCAGTGATTGAGAAATCGTCTCGTCATAACACACAGGTTTAAAGCTGTTTAAGGTTCTTCATGGTATCAGGAAGTAAATACTAAGGTGTTTTCAGGGCCACAGCCGGAGACATGTTCCTTGCCCAGTGAAAGAATGTCTTCCTGTTTGTCGAAGCGTGACTGATAATTTTTGAGCACGTTTTGAAGTTGAAACTTTTAATTCATGATCACGCTTCTTTATCAATCACATATTTAGCTCTTTTGCCTAGAAGCTATCTTTATAGCCTCCTCCAGTTGTTCAGTCAGTTGGGACGCAGCACGAAAAACTGCAAGCGACAACAGGGGTAAAGCGCTCTGCGGAAAGGTGTTCACTCCTCGCACCAAGCTCCTCTCTCCTTTTTGCGCTAGCTGTTTTTCACGCTACGCCCCAACTAACTGAACGTTTGCAAGAGGTTACTATCTTTAGAATTGAGTTCCTTCAGCAGTATTCTTTGAATTTAGGTGCAGTTCAGCGGCCCTCTCAGCTTGCCTCCTTCTAACTTTGCATGACTCAATTGCGTGACAGGTTAACCGGAAAGTTGATCACGTGACGTTTGCGTTTCCGTCGTTTTACAACACAGTTCGCTTCAATCCTGGAACTAGCTCCTGTTGCAAACGTGTTCGCATCAGAAGCTTTTGCTTTACAAAGCGTTCTTAATGGCTTCGTTTTGTTATCAAGCGAGTGATATACCAGCTCCTATTAAGAAATAAAAATATTTGAAATTCCGCCAATTTCATTCTAACGAAGGTACAATCACTTCAACTTTTTCACGCTCTTTTCAACAAACGGAGGACAACAGCGTAAGCCAAATATAAAATATCCTGATGATTAGAGCAGGTTCTAAAGTAGAATAGAAATGTAGAGATCAGGGAGACAGTGATTCCCTTCTCCTTCTGCTCGGCTATTTATACCGTGACACTTATAATCCAACCTAAGACTTGAAATTTTGCATTTGATAACGGCGACAAGGTGACGGTGAAAATACATGTACCAGAGTTTATATTACTCTTAAAATGTTTTTTTTTTTGTATCTTCTTTGATTAATGCAACAAAATAGGGATATTGCTAAATGGTAGCAGCGCAAATTCTAAGCACTATCAGTTTTGCAGAGTATATGCTTCATTGTGAAAAATGTGCTAGAAGCTAGAACCAGGGTTTCCAAACTTTCGTTGATGATCCTACGTGACTTGCTGAGAAAAACAACTTGCAGACATGACTCATGATATGATGACTCAGGGCTACTAGGCATGAATATATTAAAAAATATCGCCCGACCTATTGTACTGAACGAGACATGACCAAGAGGTTTATCGGTTCAATATCTCAGTGTTAGTTATTGCGATAGTAAAAAATGTAATTCAAGGGTTTTCGTAAAAGGATTGCCTAGAAGAACTTTCTTGCATAACTGTAAAACAACGGTTTTGTTGTAGACGACGTGAGTTACTTGCCAAAATGACCAGGAAGTAAACATGCGTTTTTTCTTTTTCTCCTTTTTTTTTGTTTTTAGCGCCTCAGTTGCCTAGCCACTGATAAGTCATGTGTGCAGAATTGCATTAACCGCTAAATTAATTGTGAGAACGTCTGAGTTTCAAAGTTATTTCTGGAGAAAGTTCGCGTTCAGTACAGTTATATAATTAATAGCCACACGTATTCATAATCACTTTTTCTCCTTTTTTTTGTTTTCAGCGCCTCAGTTGCCTAGCCACTGATAGGTAATTTTAACCGCTAAATTAACCGTGAGCACGTTTGAGTTTTAAAGTTATTTCTGGAGAAAGTTCACGTTCAGTACAGTTATATAATTAATAGCCACACGTATTCATAATCACGTGCTTCATGGAATAGTTTTAATAAAGCAAATAAGCTTTGAAATACAAATTTCTTTTACAGCTGTAGCAGCACTTTTCACAACACGTCTAAGGCAATGACTTATCGCCTTTTTGGTCGGTTTAGCTCACTTTCTTGGAGACTGATCATCTCGTGCCCAGATCTCCAGTTTATTGGACCCAACTTAGGACTGGGCTCCAGTCACATTTCCGATAACGTCCCCAGAAATTTTTGGTGATGAGGCTTTTAGTAAGAGTAAAAACATACGAATCCCAGCGTGGTTTATATACATGGTATGGCGGATTTGGGCGATATTTTAATTCTTTGCTTTCCTGAAAAACATCGCCAAGGTTTGTCAATGTTAATTTGATGATTGTCATGTGACCTTTCTGGTGATGATGTTCAGTTTCATAACTTAATAAATCAATCTGTAAACTTGGTTAAAGTTCACTTTTGATTTTAAGGAAGGCCTGTTGTACATTCGTTGGGTAGTGGCAGTTGAGAACTTTGTCTTACTTTCTAAGCAAAGTTCATTGTGTGTTGTAACGCATAACTTTGGCCTGCCTTTGATGAACCCGAAGTGCCTAAATGGCTTAACTTTCCCTTCAAAGCTACTTTCTCGGCACTGTCCCGGTTACAGGTAGAGTTGATTTTTCAAACTGACAATCGAATAACAAATTCTACGACAGTCTCAGCTGATCAAGTTTTGTTGTACTATTCTGAGACACGTTGCATAACACATCGCTGGTTTCAAAACGTTGAGGAATGTTGTACAATCCTAGGTAGCTAGGTAACGGGCTTTCTCTTCCCGCCCCTACGCAGAAAATTAACCTAAATTGATAAATCGATCGAGTGTGAACGTCAGGTAACTTGACCAAAGAAGCATAAGATTAGTACTAAATTAGTTTTGGAGGCTGCAAAAGATGAATCTCACATTGCTCCCAAGTATTCGATCAAGTCAAGAACTAGTGGCAGGGTGATAACATTACGATACGTGAGCAGTACTGAGAAATTAATGACCGTAGAACCTGTTCTAATGGTTACCGGACCACAAACTCCGCTAGACATGTGCTATATGAAACACTCTACACCTGCTTACAGCCGCTGTTTCACTGAATTTGCTCGACTCGTGGTTACTTTTTTTGTGGTCAGATTTTGTCGAGACAAAGATCAAACATTTAAAGGAATGTTGCAGTGATTGAGAAATCGTCTCGTCATAACACACCGGTTTAAGGCTGTTAAAGGCTCTTCATGGTATAATGAAGTGGCTAAGCTGTTTTCAGGGCCAAAGCCGGAGACATGTCCCTTGCCCAGTGAAAGAATGTCTTCCTGCTTGTCAAGGCCTGTCAAAGCATGACTGATAATTTCTGAGCACGTTTCAAAGTTGAAACTACTTTAGGAGGGGCCACTGTATTGTTTTTCAGCTGAAGCGCACTTTTAAAGCAGTCCTAACTAATTCATGATCACGATTCGTTGTCAGTCACAAATACAGCTCTTTGACTTGGAAGCTATCTTTACTGAGCCTCTTCCAGGCGTTCAGTCAGTTGGTATGCAGCACCAAAAAAAAAAAAAAAAACATGTGAGCGATAACAGGGAAGAAGGTGTTCATTCCTTGCACCAAGCTCCTCTCACTTTTTTGCGCTAGCCGTTTTTCACCCTCCGCCCCAACTAACTGAACGTTTGCAAGAGGCTACTATCTTTAGAATTGAGTTCCTTCACCAGTATTTTTTGAATTTAGGTGCAGTTCAGCGGTAACCCAGCCAGATAATGACTTGCCCCCTTCTAACTTTGCGTGACTCAATTGCGTGACAGGTCAACTTGAAAGTTGATAGCGTGACGTTTGCGTTCCCGTCGATTTTACAACACAGTTCGTGCGGTAAATTCAGAAACTAGCTTCTTTTGCAAACGTGCTCGCATCAGAGGGTTTTGCTTTACAAAGCGATCTTAATGGCTTCGTTTTGTTATCAAGTGAGTGATATACCAGCTGCTATTAAGAAACAAAAGTTTGAAATTCCGCCAATTTCATTTTAACAATCACTTCAACTTTATCATGCTCTTTCCAACAAATGGAGGACAACGGCGTAACCCAAATATAAGATATTTTCATGATTAGAGCAGGTTCTAAAGTAGAATAGAAATGCAGAGATGTACGAGACAGAGATTCCCTTCTCTTTGTGTTCGGCTTTTTATACCGTGAACTCGACACAGGTTTCACTTCCGGTCAATTATTATGAACATCAATGGTGGTCGGGATAGCACTCAATTAGTAAAGCATCGTGGGACTTTAATTTTGCAAAACTATAATTTGGAAGGCTCTTGCAGTATTAATACTTGTATTTTGAAAGCTTGGTCTTTTTGGCAGGGAGTTCAAATTTTGAAGCTTCAAGAGCTTTTGCAGACTTTGCACAGCGCAATACAAGTACTGAATTGCGTGAATCGAATATTTATGAACCAAAACAAAGGGCTGAAAGAACAGGAATGTATTAATATCGGAAATTATGTGTTATCAAAATTATTCATGGAGTTAAATTTGTGCACGAATTGATCTTTTTTTCTTTCGAGCGAACGACTACAATGAAGGAAAAGAGACCAACCTTAAACACAGAAGCGGACTCCATTCGTGTACAACTGTTTAAATACCTGACATTTTTGTTGACTCTTTCACACTTAAACTAATGTATAATTCAACCTTAAGACTTGAAATTTTGCATTTGATAACAGCGACTATATTTCTCTTTAAATGTTCTTCTTTATCTTCTTTGATCAATTACAACAAAACAGGGATATTGCTCAAATTTTGAACACTATCAGTTTTGCAGAGTACATGATTCATTGTGGAAAATGTGCTAGAAGCTAGAACCAGGGTTTCCAAACTTTCGCTGATGATCCTACGTGACTTGCTGAGAAAAACAACTTGCAGACATGACTCATGATATGATGACTCAGGGCTATGAGACACGAATTTACTAAAAATTATCGCCCGACTAATTTCACTGAGCGAGACAAGGCCAAGAGGTTTTTTGGTTCAATATCTTAGCCGACAAGTATTTGCGACAGTAAAAAATATAATTCAAGATTTCACGTGGAATGGTTGTCTAGAATAACTTTCTTGCATAACTGTAAAACAATGGTTTTGTTGTAGTCGACGTGAATTACGTGCCATAACGACCAGGAAGTAAAGTGCGTTTTCTTTTTCTCCTTGGTTTTTTTGTTTTTGTTTTCAGCGCCTCGGGTACCTAGCCACTGATAAGTCATGTGTGGAAAATTACATTAACCGCGAAATTAATTGTGAGCACGTTTGAGTTTTTAAGTTATTTCTGGAGATAGTTCGCGTTCAGTACAGTTATATCATTTAAAAGCCACACGCATTTTTAATCACGTGCTTCATGGAATAGTTTTAATAAGGCAAAAAAGCTTTGAAATGTAAAGTTCTTTCATCAGCACTTTTCAAAAGATGCTTGAGGAAATCACGTATCGCCTTTTGCTCGGTTTTGCTAACTTTCTTAGATACTGATCATTTCATGCCCAGATCTCCAGTTTATCGGACCTAGCTTAGGACTGAGCTCCAGTCACATTTCCGATAACGTGCCCCGAATTTTGGTGATGAAGCTTTTAGTAAGAGTAAAAACGTAGAAATCCCAGGGTGGTTAATATCATGACATGGTATGGCGGATTTGGGCGATGTTTGCAATTTTATTTTGATTCATTGGTATCTTAAAAAACATCGCCAAGGTTTGTCAATGTTAATTTGATGATTGTCATGTGACCGTTCTGGTGATAATGCGAACATTTTCAGTCATTTTAAATCTAACATTAAAGCTAACATTTTAAATCAATCTGTAAACTCGGTTTAAGTTCTCGTTTGATTTTAAGGAAGGCCTGTTGTACATTCGTGGGTAGGCGGGCAGTTGAGAACTTTGTCTTACTTTCTAACCAAAGTTCATTGTGTGTTGTAACGCATAACTTCAGAATGTTTATTAATGAGCCCTAAGTGCATGAATAATAACCTTAAAAAACGTTCCCTTCAAAACTACTTTCTCGTTACTGTCCTGTTACTGGTAAAGTTGATTGTTCAAACTAAAATCGAATAACTTGTTGGCTCAAATTCTACGCAAGACGGGCTCAGCTGATCGAGCCCCCTGTTAGTCTTGCTGTACTATTCCGAGACACGTAGCACAACACATCTTTGGTTTCGAAACGTTGAGGAATGTACAATCCTGGGTAGCTAGGTAAAGCGCTTTTTCTTCCTGTCCCAACGCAAAAATTGACCTAATTTAATACATCCAGTTTAAACGTCAGGTAACTTCACCAAAAATGCATAAGATTAGTACTAGTTTTTAAGGCTGAAAAAGATGAATCTCACATTGCTCCCAAGTATTCGATCAACTAAAGAAGTAGTGGCTGGGTGATAACATCACGATACGTGAGCAGCACTGAGAACTTAATGATCACAAACTCCGCCAGGCTTGTCCCACATGAAACACACTAAACCTTACGAAAGATGTCAGTCTTTCAATTTGCTCGGCTAGTAATTATTTTCTTGCGGTCAGATTTTGTCGATTGAAAGATCAAACATTTTACGGAATGTTGTAGTGATTTAGAAATCGTCTCGTCATATCACACAGCTTTGATCGGCTGTTTAAATGTTTTCATGGTATCAGGAAGTAAATACTAAGCTGTACTCAGGGCCACAGGAGAGACATGTCCCCTACACAGTGAAAGAATGTCTTCCTGTTTGTCAAAACACGACTGATATTTTTTGAGCACGTTTCACAAGTGTAAAGTATTTTATCATGGCCACTGTATTGTTTTTTAGCTAAAACGCGCTTTTTCTAGCGGTTCTAACCATTCATAATCACGCCTTTTTATCAGTAACATATTCAGCTTTTTCACTTTCAGGGAAGCTATCTTTATAGTATAGCCTCTTTCAGGCGTCCACTTAGTTGGTACGCAGCGGGAACAACGGCGAGCGAAAACAGGCCGGGGAAAAGCGCTGCGCGGAAAGGTGTTCGCTCCTCGCACCAAGCTCCTCTTTTCTTTTTTTGCTCGCCGTTTTTTTCGCGTTACGCTCCGCCGTACGCCCTTGCGCTGCGCTACAGCTATCTGAACGGCTCGAAGAGGCTGCTATCTTTAGAAATCCCCTATTTTGCTTGGAGTGATTTTCATTAATCGAGTTCCTTCAGCAGTAAAATGGCTCCTTTCAATTCAGGTTCCGCCCAGCTCCACTTCGTAGCCAGAATATTAAATATTGCGTGACTTAATTGCGTGACAGGTAAACCTGAAAGTTGATCACGTGTAGCTATGACGTGTAAGATCGCGGGCGTTTGTGTTCCCGCCATTTCACAAGTCCGCGTCAGCCCTGGAACTAGCGCCTGTCGTGAAAAAGCTTTTGCTCTTTTTGCTCGGTTGTTTAAATCGTACCTAAAAAAATATGCCAGCAAACTGATGATACGAGAGAGCTAAAGAAGTGAGGCGCTTGACAGGTAAAAACTGATAACTCGTTTTGTTTCTTATCGTGGAATAAATATCTACTGTTTGTACCATTCATTCTCTTTATCTACAGCCGCTCACTGGGTTTGTCAGATTTTTATCAATGTCAGAAATGGAGATTAGCAGGATTACAATTTTTCAGGTTAGTTTACAAGTACAAGGACTGAAGGAGCATACTTACATTTCTTTAAAACGCGGTGACCCTGAAGTTTGTTTTGCCCTGGAGCTCAGAACCAAGTGCTGTGACCCTGTTACATGTAGCTGAAATTGTCCTTCAAATAAAGGGGCGTTGAAGTAAGCTTACTTCGTGGCCTAGGCTAGATTTCAATACCCATTCAACTTCTAGGAGTCAGCCTCTTGGATTTGACATGAAGCTCTTAAAAAATGCTATTTGGGACCACAAAGGGTTAAACTCCCGCGTCTGCATTTTATGTTAATACTTTGCTTTAAACTTGGATATGTTCCACTATTGAGAGAAGATATTTTTGGAAGGTACATGTAGGCTGTGACAAAAAAAAAAAATGTCAATCATCAGAACACATTGTACTGTGCAGCTCCAAAGTAGTATAGGTAATCACATGATTTTGAGTGTTATTATACATTGAACTTAAAATCACGTCTCTGATTGGCCAAAAGTGTACAGTGAATTTTCGAAATCAGCGCCTGTGACGTCATCTAGCTGCAGATTATTCAGTCAATAATCATGTCTAGGTCACTGGTAATCATGTCTTGTATGACCGCGGTGCATGATTTCTAAGGGTAATCATGTCAAGTTCATGTGCTTTGTGTTGCTTGCCGTCAGTGAAGAAGCAAAAACATGACTTTTTTTTTTGTTCAATTTGTAATAAAACAATTATCAGATTTGGTTTTTTGTGATATACAGAATAATCAAGGTCTCAGTAAGGGTTATCAGCCTTAGCCTTTGGCTTTGCTAATAACCCCTACCTCAACCTTGATTATTCAGGATATCACAAAAACCTCATCCAATAATTGTTTATAATCTGGAATAAATAAGCATGAGTAAATGTTTTGAAGGCTAACAAAATTTTATGTGCCCATTGTGCTTATGCCTTCCAAATTTTTCGAGAAAATTCATGCAACTACTGGTTATCAAAACAATTTTAAAAATAGATTATTTACAGTCTTTGGCTATATAGCAATCAATTACTTAGGCGGTGGGTAGTGCTCTTCAGTCTTCCAAATATCTTTGTAAATGCAAACC
>Ga0126339_10002021_pt1 | contig 14348 bp, 11 predicted proteins | sample OrbTmetagenome_2_FD_92532 | JGI IMG/M metagenome (GOLD analysis project Ga0126339, IMG submission 92532) | Coral microbial communities from Petempiche,Puerto Morelos, Mexico - Orbicella T R C metagenome | ecosystem: Host-associated > Invertebrates > Cnidaria > Coral | place: Petempiche,Puerto... | reverse complement strand
TATCTATCTATCTATCTATCTGTCTGTCTGTCTGTCTGTCTTTCTATATATCTATCTATATATAGGTTGAATAAACAGAAGAAGATGCGAACTTTTCTCGTGGGAGGTCTTTAATTCAAGTGGACATTTCGCCCATTCGGGCTGCTTCAACACTAAGAACATCAATTCCGAGCATTGATATTCTTAGTGTTGAAGAAGCCCAAATGGGCGAAACGTCCACTTGAATCAAAGACCTCCTACAAGAAAAGTTGGCATCTTCTTCTGTTTATTCAACCTGTAATTATTTAAAGAAGCGTTCTGTATCCATTGGATCCTTTTCTCCAAGGCATCATCGTTGGCAAACCAACATCATTTACACATCTATATATATATATTTCCCACTCATATCTACTTTCATCAGTTGTCAGAATAGTGTGTTAGCAGCAGTAGTAGTATTGTATCTGTTAGTTGTATTATTATTAATTTTTTTTTCGCTCTATTACTAATATCCTTGGTATTTAGAATTGTAACACTCTTGCTAATCATGCTTACAAGAGGCCCCGTGGGACATCTGGTATTTTTGCACATGCGCGAGGTCAATATGTGAATAAGACTAGTAGTTTAAATTCTGTGGTAACGGTCAAACTAACATCTTTCGAGTTATATTAGAGCTAGTCATTGTCGCTGTTCTTATAATTTCCTTTTCGCGATCATTGTCCACCAGAGGTCAATCATTCATTTCTGGAAAAAGCTGTAAGTTTGTGTTTTTCGGGGTTTGTCCGTTCAGCCATCTAATGTTGTAAATAATTGTTTATTTTTGTTCTATTTTCAGTCAAACTCGTTGTCGTGAATAAACTTAAACGTTTGTTCTTTTTTAAAACGATGTTTGGAGACCGATCGGCAGACCGATCGAGATTGGCTTCGCGATATGGCGGTAACAAGAATTAACTCCTGTAAAAAAGTTTGTCATATTGTTAAAAAAAAAAAGATTTTAGGGCGTTAAAATGTCAGAATCCAATTTTTTTTCTTAGAATACCTTTCTAAACATTATAGAGATACCAAAACTACAAAAACCCTGTTGGCCGTATGGACACTTTAACAATTAGTAGATACCACACCACACTAATGCTGTGTTTTCACAAGAGAGGTTTACTACGGTTACTGCTTACCGAGGTTTCGTATCCAAACCGCAGTTATTAGAGAAGCTGTTTACACGGAACTAATTAACTAACGTAGGCCACATACAACGGACGGTTTGAGGTTTTGTTGGAACTGCAAGTGCTGCAATGTTGCACAGAAACTATTGGAAAATTATAAAACTTTTGACTTTACTCCAATTCCGAATGCAGGTTGTTTAGGTTGTTGTCAATTTGCTTACAGTGATGTCGAGCCAAACTTTCCTTACAAAAAAACCTGAAATGGCATCTGCCTTGGAGCCCGGGCTATGTAAATGTTTACAGACGGTACTTCTTCTTATTTGGGGCCGCTTTATATTTCTTTTCTATAGACCTCAATTACAATTTTTTTCTGTCTCTCTTTGTGGTAGGTCTTCTTCTAGTTGCACCTGCCTGCACACTGCTACTAAGCTACTAAGCTACTAAGTTTCTAACAGAAAGGAAATGCTTACAGCACTTGACGATGAAAGGGAAACAGCAGTCCGGGATTTCTTTGCCTAAATATGAGTTAATTTAGTTTTTTTGCCCATTGACTTGAAACCTACTTACACCAGGAGGAATCTTTGTGTATTTTTCTCTTCTTTATGCGCTGAATGCATGAACACATGCTGCCAAGATGTTGCGACAAAGTCTGCTTTTCCTCAGTTATCATTGGTTACTGAGCTTGACCATGCCTGATGAGGCATTCAACTGTCAACAAACCTAGGTTGGCTTACTTTTGATTTTGCCGCCATTTACCAAGGTTTACTACTGCATCTACGTGATAAAAAAATTTCACTTCTGATCAGTTAAATTAAAATGAAGCCAAGGTAAACATCTCTCGTGAAAACATGGCCTAAGGGTCATTGGAAATTGCAACGGGGAGAGGGTGGTTGCAAAAGGGGTTTCCAGAGCAGTGGAGGTTAAAACTATAAAATCCCTCTTTTAGGGGATTATGTGTTATTTCTGGAGCAACACTTGATGTAAAAGGTGATAATTAACATACAGTCATGTTTTGATATTTGGCAACTTCATAATAAAAAGTTTAAAATACTGGCTGTTATAGTTGTATTGTATTATTTCATAACCAGGTTTCATTGTGACTGTGTAAAGAAGTCTAGTCTAAGAAATTATTCAAAGGCATTAAGTGCAGCATGATTTATTATCAACTGTATCATCTTTGCACAGTATATCACAGCAGAGTATCAGGACAGTGGCCGTTAATCCAAGTGGAGAGTGGCTGTCATTTGGATGTAGTAACACAGGACAGTTGTTGGTGTGGGAATGGCAAAGTGAGACATACATTCTCAAACAGCAAGGACACTACTATAATATGAATACTCTATGTTACTCTCAAGATGGACACTATATTGCAACTGGTGGTGATGATGGCAAGGTTAGTCTTACAGATTACCGTGTATATTACATTACAAAATCTTCTTTACATAGAAAGACTAAAGAGGACCAAAAGGACTGGGATCTTCATCTTTCTGCCTGCATGATGGTTATCAAGGTCCTGCTCATGAGTTGACAGGGGTTTTGCCTTATCCCTTAATGCTGGGTTGAAAAGTGCAAGTTCTTTTGGATGTCATAACCAAGACACCTCCTGATGCACTGGGGAGGGGGCGTACTCCCTTATAGGAGCTATATAGGTATGTGCGGCCCCAAAGGGTACGGTTTTTCAGCCGTTTTGGTCATAAATAGGGTATTGATTTTAGCCTATTTTGGCCATTTTGGTCATAAATAGGATATGGTTTTTGCTCTCTAGCCTTGATATGGGTATGTTTTTAAGAAGAAGCCACTTTTTCATCATCATTGAAAAGAAAATTAACAAAAGTCCTTCGCAAATTATGTTTTCGGTAATTTAACATTGGCCTGAACTATAACACAGGTCTGAAACAGGGTTTTGGTGGTCAGGTGATAAACGGTCACCCCAAAACGCAGACCATACAGACTGCAGAGTGCAGACCGTGCAGAGCATGCAGACTGTGCAGACTGAGTACTTTTTTTTCTTATTGTTGTTTTTGCATTTACTTTTGACTTGTATATTTTTTGGTTCTCTTCAATTATATATCGGAGTGTTATCCACAGACTGTGCAAACTCGGTGGTATGAGAATGTTGATGTGTCATAGATTTTGCAAGGCAAACTCCCTTTAGTCCTAAATATGCTTAAGTAAAGCTATTTTAAAATTTAGAAATAAACTTCACTTGTAATGTAATGTCACATGACGTAACATGTGCATTTTCTACTCTTGATGTACAAAATGTAATTCCAAATGGCTGTTGGAGCATGACTGTAATCATGCCAAAAAAGCCTAGCGCATGGAAAGATCACAGAAAACCAAATAGCATTTGAAATTCTCAGTGCAGTACAGTTGCCGTGATGAGTTGATGCGATGGTTAATTTTTCTGTTCTTATGGCAGTTGTGTTTTTATGGCGATTTAGACTACGAGTGATCCCTCTTTCGCTTAGTCCATCATGTGTGACGCATAAGAAAACCTCGAGGAAAAAAGTGAGTCAAGTGTTAGAAAAAAGTACTCGGTCTGCATGGTCTGCATGGGCTGCATGGGCTGCAGTCTGCATGGTCTGCGTTATGGGGTGACCGGGTAAAAATAGGGTAAGGGTTTTGGGAAGCGGGCCGCACACCCCCACCCAACTTTTCTGGGAGTACCCCCCCTTCCAGGCTGATGCATCACCACTCAAGGCTGACTTTGCTAGAGCTATTCAAAAGAGAAGCACCACTGAATATGATTTGGCTAGACAAAATTTGAACAAGGTGGCCATATGCCAGAAATGGATTTATGATAAACAGCTTGGTGGTGACAGGTCCTGAGGGGAAGAGTGAATTTTGTTTTCCAAGAATCTCAATGTTTCCCTCAACTTCGTCTCGAGAAATGCAGGAATTCGAGGGAAACAAAATTTACTGTTCCCCGAGGGACCAGTGATTAAAGTGAACCTAACCCCAAAATTTTTTTTCACTAAAACGAATCTACTTGTTATTTGATTCGGTTAAATCTTCAATTTTCTGTGCCCCAAGGAAATCTTGAAAATAGCTCCAAAACTCCGCCATTTTGTTTTGCGCATGAGTTTGAGGAGAATGGGTCCAGCGCCTGTTGTGACGTCTACCTAGGAAGGTTGAATATCTCACGTCCTCTCATTTCCTTCAGGATGGTGCAATACACGTTCAAAAAGTGCGCAGAAACACCTTCCAGAAGTACTATCGGCTGTTGCAGCAGTATCCCAGATCTAAAGAAAGATACACTGTATGATTTACTGGTGATGATCGGTCAATGCTGCAATAAAGACATAAACGATGGTTGATTTTGTCGAACCGTAACAAGCGAACTGAGTCCGTGAGATCCATTGAAGAACTCTCACTGGAATTTGTTCCGCAGACTTTCAAACGCTGTTTTCAAAATTTTCTGTTGAAAGCCAACCAGCAGTTTGTAGAAATACTACCGACAACCTATATCTTCCAATCCCGCAGTATTTATATTATAGCTGGCAAAGTTGTCTGATCAATCAAGAAGCCTTACGTCCGATATACTGATATGTAAATAGGTTGCAGCTGTTCACCGCCAACCAACACTTATTTCTCTTTCAATATAGATAATAGTCGAAGATTAACCCTTTAGAATTACATGATAACAAAATTGTTAGACTCACAGAGTTTTTCGAAGGTTTGGAAATCAGCAGTGCGACAAACATTCTGTGCAATAGTGTCGCAAATATGACTGCATAGCATTATTTGCGGACCACTCAGGGAACACATCCTTTTCGCTTACCTGACGAATTTCACTGCAAACTTTGAGAAGTTGAATTTGAGGAGTTACGACTTAAAATGTGTGACAATTTGAAATCGGTAATTGTATGAAATGTTTTCATCTGCCTTGCTTCCCGCAGCTTCAAAAATACAGGTCCAAACAATTCTACAATCGCAATTTTCAATCGATTGAAGCCAGTGTATTGGAGGTCATCAAGTCTCGAAAACTGCAACACTTATGTCACTCTTATAAACATGAAGCATTCCAGAAAGTAAAACACAAACTGGGTTTAATAGAACAACCATACCTTGACAAAATACATTCTCGCTAAGGACAAATGTAACTGACGGGCTATAAACATGCATGGAAATCTTGTATTTAGGTGACGAAATTACTATCCAAAGCAGTCCTTGAGTTCTCTTTCCTGCTTTTTGCTTGTCTGCTCCTCAACTTCGTATCTAGCTTTCCATTCCTAATAAACAAGCAGCTTGTCCGCAAAGAAGTCTTCCCTGTCGTCGCTTAAAATCTTGCAAATTGCTCACAAATCTCCAAGCAGCGAGTTCACAGTTGAACATGCTTGATCGAAGTTTATTGCGGAGTCTTCTGAATCGAAACTTAACTCTGAGTCTAGTGACGAAAAGGAAATGATTCTGAAGACGTTTTAGTCCCAAATTATATTGAAACGATTAGTTTTGTTTTCCAGTTTCTCAAGCAAATACAGAGAGCTGACTGAGACGCCAGTGAGTTTGGTTCCTGGGTAGACATCATCACCAACCGCTGCCCCAGACTCCCTAAAACGCAGTCGCGCAACACTTCAAGCATGACTTTGAAAGGGCATAGAAAACCGGGGATTCAACCAAATTCAAAAATTTTTTTCCCAAATGCTTCGAATAACAAGTGGATTTGTTTTAGCGCAAAAAATTTGGGGGTTAGGTGCACTTTAAGTGATTTGTTACATGTATATAGCAAAACAAAACAAAAGCAAATTTTGAAAAACACACTGAGATTCCAGTGACAACGTCAGGTCACCTTCAACTGCACGCTCTGATCATGTGCAACAGCAGTCAACATGGAAATTAATCCTCCCGTGCCATCTTAAAAATCACGGGGATAAATTCCTTCTTCATTGCAATTATGACGCTGCTGGTGTACCTAAATACCTTCCAAAGTTTTATCGCGAGTGTTTTGAAGCTTGGCCTACAGTCACCAAGAAACAACCATCTTTGCGCGACCACATTATGGAACAGATACTGTGGAACAATAAATATCTTTGTATCGATGACAAACCTCAATTTTGTAAAAAGTCATTTATGGCTGGAATCTCAAGAATTAAGGACATCCTCCTCCCGAACGGAAAATTAAAACCTTGGAATATCTTCACAGAAAAATGCCTTAATTGAAACAATTATCTTTTGATATTTGGTCTTTCAAATGCACTCCCGAAATCATGGAGGGCCTTTCTAAATTCAGAAACTACAGATTCAGATTCTACGGATTTCACAGAATTTATTTTCCACTCAAAGACTGGTGATATCAACCTGATTCAACTCGCTAGTAAAAAGCTGTACAAGACTCTTGTAGAGGATATACACATACCCCCCACTACCAGACTAAAATACAACTCCATATACAACAACCAAGATTTAACTGGAAACAGATTTATTTAATACCGCACAAAGTGACTTAATTATGATATAAGAACACGACTTTTTCAATACAAATTGCTTAATCGCATTGTATATACCAACAAACTGTTATATAAAATAAAGTTATTGGACACTTCATTGTGTACGTTTTGTGGTGAGCATGAAGAATCCCTGGAGCATTTGTTTTTACACTGTCAATTCAGCCAGAACTTTTGGATGCAAATTGTTTCCTGGTTGAATGAATTTAATATTACTAGGAAAGCTGCCCCTGCTTTCTTTTATTTCTACTGATTGAAAACAATTGAACATTATTGTACAAACTAAAACTTCTATATGTTTTTTTTTGTAAACTTTATCACTCATAATGTTCCTATAACTTAGGCATCTTATCATCATGATGGTTATTATCCAAACATTCAACTAAGTAAACTAAACCAACACTTTCTATTTAACTCATTCTATTCCAGACAGCCGGGTTTTTTTTCATTTGAAAGGAGACAAAAAGTACTTTCTGAAGAAAAGAAAGGTTTCCTTCATGGGAACTAATATTTAAGTTACAAAAATTTCACTCCGTAGAACTAAAGAAAAAAGTTTAAAAAAATTATAGAGGAACAAAATATTATGTCAAACCACTCTGCTGTTTGAATTTGATGATGAAACAAACCATTTTTCTTCTTATAAGAGCAAACATATCTAGAAAGCAGAGAGCAAAGCAGTTGAGAAAATCATCTGGAACTTGCTGTCACGATTTTTTTCTGAGACGGGTAGGAGGAGGAAGCACCCAGCAAAGAAAAGGCCTTTCTCTGCAATTCCCCTCTACCTCTACCCTCTTGCTAAGAAAGGCCTGATACTCAGGTTAGTAACAGAAGTATCACGTTACTGTCACTGCTCTAATCTTTAATTGCAAATTAGAGTCAAGTTCCTTGTCCTCAACGAAAATGCTGTAAAACATTTACATTTACCTTTGGATTCCTGCCAAGTCACCCAGCCATGACATGAGTTCTACGCCACGTAAGATTACTCAACACAAATGAGTGCGCTCGTGCATGCGCACATTGAAAACATGGCAGATTTGCCTTGATATTGAGTTCTGTCAGTTGAAAAATGGCTATAGCTCACTAACGAGCTTGGGCACCCCAATTTGTTTTCCAGTCATTTTAATCAACTAATCATTTGTTTTGCATGAGAAAAGACTGCTCTGATTTCTATTTCTGAAAATTAAAGTTTGATAGCCTTGGCAAGTTAAATTTGGTTCCAATATTTTAACAAGGATTCAGCTGTCTTTTAAAATCAAACCTGAAAAGTTTATTTGTGTCCAACACATAAGTATTGACTGTAGTTTGAGGCATGTTTTCATGAGTCTGGGTTCACAAAGATTTTACACCTGTAATAAGCATTAAGTAATGCCAAAATGGGACATTTTCAATGCCTCACTGCTCCTTAACAAGCAAGGGCACCCCCTTTTATTTTATAATTAAAGTTCTCATATGATACATATTCAGTGGACAAAGTTTGAGCAAAACTATATTGACAGTTTTATTTCAGGGCAATTACCTTAAATTTGAAAAACGCTCCTGTTGAAACGCCTCCGTTGAAAATGATATTAATTTTCGTGAACGAAAGTCTCCTATAGTACATTCCTGTTACATGATAAAAATTCTATGGGTGTTGTTTTAATGCACTGCAATATTAACTGATGAAGCACAAGCAAACTGACATTTCACAGCTTTTTGTGGCATAAGCAATACCTTCCTTTGTTACAGAGTGCCTTAAATCAAGTTAAACAAAGTAATTTTACTATCGCTACTTTAGGGGGTCGCTACTTTCAGAGGGCTCACTACTTTTCAAAATTTATTAGTGGCCACAATTTTTAGTGCAGAGTGCACTATTGGGATGGTTATGGGGGCTACCTGCTGCTAAGGCACTATTGCGCTATGGTGCTATGACGCTAAGTTGTAAACTTTAATGTTTGTTTAATTAATTAATTTCAATTAATTAATTAGTCTAGAGGCAAGGAAGTGGTGGGGGTGGGGTGGGAAAGGTGCATACATGTGTACTCTACGTAAAACATGTTCCATCTCCGTCAGTTAGTTGCAAAGCTATATATTTGTTTCAGGAAACCCCTTGCTCTCCTTGTGGTACCATTCTGTTTAGAACGAAACTAATTTGCTCTAAACGCATGCATAGATTAGTTAGCGTTTGTGGCTTCTATATTAGGTGGAGGATTCATTGCGGCAACAGAAAAAGAAAGGTGGCAACAGAAAAAGAAAGTGGTATTTCATGACCATCTGATAATTGAATTAGTTCTTGTTCGTCGGTGATAAGAAAATTTACATTTTTAGTAAAACAACATCGTTTCTGTTCCGTTTCTTGATCACTACATCAGATATTTAGCTTTCTTTCATTTATCTGCAAAACACAAGCACATCTTCCATGAGTTTTCAAGAAAACAAGGGTTTCACATTGCGTGCCTTTGCGAGGAAAACAAAAGTATCAAGTTACAAAGTTGGCGTGAAGAACTAAATTGTCACGTTTGCTGTTTCAACGTATTATTGAATTTAAAAGAACGAAAATCAACATAAAACACCAGTAGTAATTTGTACATAATTTTTGGACTGTGAATGAAAATACAACCTTGAAACATACACACTGCAAAGGGGAAAAGCCCTAGCAGACTACCAAGGTAGACACAAACCGAAAGTGAACTGAGCAGGGTTGAGTACTTACGGGACTACCGTGCCAGAGCTATCAATTGCACTCTGCACTATCTGAGATTGTCTCACTAGTTTGACGTTACTTTTGGGGAGTGGTTACTTTAGCGGGGTCATTGCTATCATTTACGGTATTGTAAATCATGACTGATGGTTCATTGACCATGTGAGCAGTTCAATTGTCAGATCTGTGTATCTTGTAGCTCTGTGATTAAAAACTTTTTGAATGCTGTGTTTTACTGAGGAATTGTGGTGTTACAGTATTTTAAGCCCTTATTTACAACTTTGAATTAGCCTCGGTTGTTTTAACCAAGTTTGAATTTTTTGCTGTGATTTTCAGGTTAAATTGTGGAACATGATGTCAGGCTTCTGTTTTGTGACATTTAATGAACATAGCTGTGCTGTTACAGGGGTTGTATTTACACCAAATAGTCAAGTTGTGTTAAGCTGTTCTTTGGATGGCACTGTTAGAGCATTTGATCTCAACAGGTAAAGTGCAGATATTAATGAAATTATTTTGAATTATCCTATTATTCAATTATTACTATTTTGGTATTTTCCTGGTTCCTTCTACCACCACCCCCTCCTCAAAAAGTATATTTTTGTTGAACAAGAATAGTATCGTTTTCTACCATTTTGATGATCTTTGGCATTGCTAGTGATTTATTTATTAGCCATTGTTGCACTTACTGTTGGCATTCACCAAGCAACATCATAATGCTTTCAGTTTCTTGTCCATCCATTATCACCTTTACACTAATTTTTGTTTGTTCGTGGCACGAGTCAAGAATTTTCCCAGTTTCCAATGATAACATTTTTCCCCATGCCCGGAGGACCAGTTGCATCCGACTCAGATTTGTTCATTGTTCATCCCCATAGCTTTTAGTCACATGCATAGGTTGGAAACACGGTGGTTTTAGGGTGCCAGCCACTTTCCCCTACAACTCCAGAAGCTCCAGTGGCATCCTACACCCATACACTTCTGTGGGAACATTGCTATTTGAATTTCTACTTACCATACAAATCATATCAGAAGCTTTCTTTTCCTAGAAGTTACCTTGTTATAGAACTCAATCTGGCTCTATAACATTGTATACAGAGCTTAACGAAATCCACAATCTTGCATTTAGAATAACTAAAGAAACAAAATTAAGCATTTTTCAGTTTAAGGTCATGTACAACATTCAACTACTGCATAGGGTGTTACTTCATAAGATGAAAATTAGACTCTGCTTTATGTTTGAACTGTGGTGACCAAGAAACCCCATGACATCTGCTGGTGAGTTGCCCATCACTTAGTGCTTACTGGTTCAATGTTCTTACATGGTGGAATCAAACTCCAGTTGCAATGTTTCCTTAAACAAATTTAAGATTTTATATGGGCACAACACTGAAGATCCAAAGTGTTATCTCTTAAATTACTACATCTTGATTGCAAAATTTCATATCTTAAGACAGGAAACAGACTCCAAGCCCCCCACGTTTCCTGCTTTTGTAGGGGTCACCCCACCCCCACACAGTCAGTCACAGTCAGTCACGTGATATGTAGAAACTAGTTGACCATGAGGTCGAGAGACTGTAAAAGAAAATAAAACGGTTGGACAAGTCCATGTTTTGACCTTGCCTTATTCTTTTGTGGCAACAAGGGCTAACATTTGGCGACCCCACCAGGACTTGTCGCTCAGGAAATTTACCTGAATGTAGCGACAAAAAGACACATTCATGGAGCTTTACGAAATATATGAACGTGTCGTGTTTTGATCGTGTTAGCTTTGTGGATAGTGTTGTGTGTTATGCCAGCGACTGTGGAAAGTTCATGCCAAGCCATATTTTGAATGGAAACGTACCCTGGCTTTGTGTTGTTTCGTCATAAAGTTTGTTGTGTGTGGAATTGCTGAGCTGACGATCATGAGTGCAGTTGTTTTGGTTGTTCATCTTTGTAAATAAATCAAATGGTGGCAGAACATGAAATCAAGCAGCTTCAACTGCAACTTGAATCCAAAGTCTGTGGTCTTGGAGTGGATGCACTGGCACAATTAGCAGAGTGTTTACAAGTGGAGACGAAAAAGTTAGAACATTGGCGCTCTCAAAGAGAATTTGTGAGAAAATAGAGCAAGATGTAAGCGAAGCGGATGACAAGAAAACGCTGTTGGTTGGTCTAATTGCATTTGTGGATGGAAAACTACCTCTGCTCAAAGATGACACAACAGAAGATAAACCAGCAGAAGTAAAGGTTGAACCCCTTAACTCGACAGAAAAAGCTACTGAGAAAGCACAAGGAGCGGAAACAAAGGTAAATGTTGATGTTAGTAAGGTGCTTAGGTGGGAGTTCAAGATCCATGGAGTTGTGGCAGGAGATAACTTTAAGGATGGGCTGTCATTGGTTAGTTTGGCGCAACAGATAGAATAAGGCCCCAGAAAAAGGAGCCAAAGCCAAATACACTGGTGACAGCATTGAAAGCAGTGCAGTCAAATCTTGCCTCCCTGAAAGAAGCTTTTGATAGAGTCAGTGCCCCAGTAGAGAGAAATTCTACCCGGCCTGATGCATCTGGTAACCAGTCACAGTTTCGGTGTCTACATTGTAATTCATGTAGGACAGCAGGTGTAGAAAATTGCAATCATTGCTTCAAATGTGGTTCAACAGATCATTTTGCAAGAGGATGTAGAAGGGTGTCAGGAAACGGACTGAGGCGGCATCAGCAGGACAGGGTGTAGCTGGAGCGGATTCATCCCACCATGTCGGCAAGTTCTGTGGAAGCAAAGAGGGTACCTCCTCTTTCAAGCAATGCAGTAATTGTAAAGCTGTCAAATATTGTTCAAGGAAATGTCAACAGACACGCTGGAGACAACATAAGACACTTTGCCAGGCCATATCCTCTTTGGAAGAGCGAAAGTGTAGAGAAGACAGAGAAAAGACAGGTGTCTTTGTGAGTCATTTGTCATCACAGGAGCATGCACGGGTAGTTGATCTTGTGGGGCGTAAGTGTAATGTAAAATGCTTGCTCAAGGGGCTAGAGACTGATGCCCTTTGGGATACTGGAGCTCAAGTGTCAATTATTTCACATAGTTGGTTGAAGCAGTGTCTTCCAGGGTGTGACATTCAGGACATAGCAGAGTTGTTGGGCATGGATGGGCTTGATTTGAAGGCCACAAATGGAACTAACCTACCCTATGAGGGCTGGGTGGAACTGACTTTTAATCCTGTTAAGATGACTTTGACCACACTGTTAAAGTGCCATTTTTGATTGCCAAGGATTCCTTGGATATGGTTATTGTTGTATTTAATGTTATTGAAGAGATTACTAAGCTCTTTGAAAGTGGTTCTTCAGCTAGAGTTAATGGATTGTTAGTGGACGTGCTTACTTCAAGTTTGACTGGTGTTAAGTGAGGAAAGGTGGAGACCCTTGTTCAGTTCATCACATCTGAGCCTGCAAAGGGATTGGCTACTGTAAAGTCAAGAAAGCAAGATACTGTAATTCCACAAGGACAGTCGGTTACTGTTTCATGTCGTGCTGCTGTAGGTCCAGTTAGTAAGATACTGGTACTGTTTGAACTTGATCCAAACCAGTCTTGACCTGGTGGTCTTGAGATACCTGGGACACAGGTGACTGTGGCAGGAGGTTCCACATGTAGTGTCAATATTCACGTGGATAATCCAACAAAACATGACATCACCTTGAAAGGGAGAACAATTTTGGGACTCCTTCAGCAAGTGAAGTCAGTCACCCCTCTTGAGGTGAAGTTGAAGGAGGAAAATTCACCCAGCATACATGTAGAAGAATCTTCAAATGTTGACATGCCAGAACAATGTGCTAATGAAGGCAGTAACACGACTTGTGAAGAACAGCAATGTAGTTACATTCCTGATATTGACACCGAAGACCTCACCAAGGAACAGCGTCTCATAGTAAGGAAAATGCTTGCAGAAGAAGCCGAGTCATTCTCAAAGACAGATGATGATGTTGGAAGGGCAGAGGAACTGCAAGAGGACATTAACCTCACTGATTTAGTACCAGTTCAGTGGAAGTATACTGCCATTCCCCGACCACTTTATGCAGAAGTCAAGCAGTATGTTGAGGATCTGTTAAATCATGGTTGGATCCAAAAGTCAAAGTCAGCTTTTTCATGTCCGGTTGTATGTGTTCGAAAAAAGGATGGGTCATTAAGACTGTTCATAGACTATAGACAGTTGAATTCAAAAATAATTCGCAACAGCCATCCTTTGCCCAGGGTGCAGGATGCCTTGGAAAGCCTTGGTGGGAATCAGTGGTTCTTCTTACTCAATCAAGGAAAGGACAAAGTAGTCCTTTGTAAGTTCTGGAAGTAGACATAAGACAGCTTTTGCCACACTCTGGGGACTGTATGAATGGTTTCGCCTACCAATGGGCTTGAAAAATGTACCAGGAGAATTTCAAGGCTGATGTTTGAGGGATGATATATGTATACCTTATATTGATGACATCATTGTATTCGGCCAAACATTTGACGATCATGTTGACCATATCTGGAAATATCTGGGGTCAAGCTTAAACCAAAGAAGTGCAGACTCTTTTTAAGCAAGAATCTTGGACAGATTGTGTCAGCAGCAGGCTACAGACTAGACCATTCCAATGTGGAGGCGGTTAGAACTCTAAGGACAGTAAGTCTAGTACAGTTGGTGAAGTGAGGAAGTTACTGGGTCTTCTTGGGTACTACCACAGGTATATCCAGGACTTTGCTAGGATTGCACACCCACTCTTTCAGTTATTACAGCTTCTGAAGATGTAGCCAAATCACACAAGAGCAAGCAACGTTCCGATCATGGTTCAGTACCATCTTCTCGACCAGTGGTGTGGACAGAACAGCATCAGAAAGCTGTTGAAACATTGTTGGACCACCTCGTATCTCCTCCAATTCTTGGCTATCCTGATTTCAGTAAGTCCTTTGTACCACATGCTGATGCATCACAAGAGGGACTAGGAGCAGTCTGATACCAGAAACAGGAAGGGAAAATGCAAGTTATTGGATATGGCTCACGATCACTAACCAAGGCAGAAAACAACTATTTCCTCCATTCCGGGAAGCTTGAGTTCCTAGCTCTTAAGTGGGCTAT
>Ga0126339_10002020_pt1 | contig 14348 bp, 7 predicted proteins | sample OrbTmetagenome_2_FD_92532 | JGI IMG/M metagenome (GOLD analysis project Ga0126339, IMG submission 92532) | Coral microbial communities from Petempiche,Puerto Morelos, Mexico - Orbicella T R C metagenome | ecosystem: Host-associated > Invertebrates > Cnidaria > Coral | place: Petempiche,Puerto... | reverse complement strand
CAAATTGAACTACAGTTTAAGTTGCGTGACATTGTTTACAAGTTCAATGGCTATTTTTGTGTTTTATCTGTGCCAGTATCTTATACTGTAGACCGAGCTCGAGAGAGCCACGGAAATCAAGCCTGTATAAGCTGTGAATAGCTTTTGAAGTTGGATTTCAACTATAAAACAACGAGGTAACACTTTCTGGAAGAATCTTGAAATTGAAATGATTGTTGAACACGTAAGCGTACATGTTTGCTGGTGTTAATTATATTGACGACTCAAAATGCGCTTTGAGTGTCACTTGACCATAAATTTTCCTTATTTCTTTATTATTTGGAACTACTAAGGTTAACTAATCGAAGAAAACAATACAAATGACAAATTAGTCCCAGAATTAGTCCATCGAAACGTACCTGGAGTACCACTGTTAGAAATATGCCGAGTAGTCATTCTATAAATAGACATTTTGTTTTCGTAAATTATGCAAATAAGTTATCACCTGCCTTAAAAATCTTTTGCGTTTGCTAGCGTGCATTCAGACTGCCCAGATTTTTTATTTCAAATATCGATAGAAGAAGGCCAAAGGTTTATCTCAATATTAATTTCGTTTTAAGCTCATAAAAATATGCAACTTTTTCTGTTTCCATAGGAGCTTGAAAAGGCAATTCTTTGACAGTCGAGAGAACCCTTCGAAATACTTGAAAAAATTAAAACTTCCTATTGTTGGATAGAAGAAAGATGAAGCTCTTATGCTAAGTTTATCATGTGTTCTAGAATTTTAAATTGTTTCATTGCGAATACCGAGAACTTTGTCAATTTTCCCGATATTTTTTGCATATTTAATGAGGTAAAAAGGTGTATTTTCGTTTTTTGTGAATTTCTTGAAGACATTAAATTCTTAGAAAATCGGAATAATATTTTCAAAGATAGTTCCCTGAAAGCGTTCTTGAGGCAAAGTTTCAGGGTTTTCGATTTTTCGAATCTGGCCAGCGATTCTCGATATTTTGAGTCAGCGACTCTTAATGTGCGAGTCTGTGAGCCAGAGACACAAGCCGCAAGCCAGAAGTTGCAAGCCGCAAGCCTATTTTTGGGAGCAACTGCATTTTTTTGTTTTTGATTTTTTAATTTAACATTAATGTTTTACTCACTATATGCTACACTTGACAGAAGAAACAAAAAGTTTTCGATTTTCTTTGATGCGTGAAACTCCACACAAATAGTTTTCTGTCTGTATCGAAGCAGATTTTGAAGGTCAGTTCATAGTTTCAGACATGAATTAGATTTTCAGTTTCCCTTGCAAAGTTTTGTATCAAAATGTTGATTATTTAAAATTGACTAATATCCAAATATAAACAGGGAAACATTCAAGTGTGGCGAAGTTTAGGTAATTATCAAGATGATGTATCAAGAAGCACCTCCATGAAAGATGCATAATGTACTACTTTTTTTGGCTCTCAGTTGTCCATTGTTTTGTCTCTTGGGAAACCAGGCTCCTCATTGTTTTTTTTAATGGTACTCCTAGAAAATCGAAGAACTGGACGACTGCTTATTTCAAGCAATTCAAAAGTTTGGGGATAAAACCCATTTACTCAGCCCAGTGAAAGTCAGTACAGTTTACTATGCTGAAAAAAATCACAGCTCCTTGCAAACTAATTAAAGATTAAGCAAAAGTTTACCTCTGTACCAAACTTGTGGGGTACACCTTAACTCACACACTCACAACTCACTTGTACTCAACAATTCCTTGTTTAATTCTCTCCCAGTGTTACAACATGTCCTATTTTCTGTGTTCTCTCAATAGAAACCTATTTCACAATCACTTGTGTCTCCGATTACAATGTTTACAAATCTCGTGATCCTAGCTGTCAACTTATGAAATGTCACGCTGTCACAATACTTCCATTTACCTTGCTGGCAGCTACCAAAAAGCAAGATGGGAAAAACGTCCTTCTTACAATATCTGCTTAACTGGTAGAAATAAAAGAAAAGAGAGAAAAACTTTCCATCACCTCACTTGCATGCTACAGTACACCAACACATGAAGACCACGGGTGTTTTCCATTATGCCAAGCATTCCTGAAAATTTAATCAGAAGTCAAATGGAAAAGTCCATTTTGGTTTCTCCTGACCGTAATATTTGGGATCACCTCTGGAGGTGGTCCACTTGTTTCGGTCAGACTGGTCCCACTGAAATTTGCCATTGCATTTTTGACAAACCAGTTCACTGTCCCACTTCTCTTCACTTATGTAGGAATTTTGGAAAAGGAATAAAAAATGGTAAAGAGTCTGATTCCTCTTGGTTGGCCCGGTTTGATCGGAAAATGTCATTCCATTCTCCTCGCGTATTGGCATAATGGAGCACCCTGCACGTAATAAATACCATGTGACATTATGCCCGTTTTTGGATTTTTTGGCAAGAGTCTTTTGAGGCTTGCAAAGAGACTTGCGGCTCGCTGCTCGAGGCTTGGACTTGCAGGCTTGCAAAGTGTCCTCCCCAAAATCAAGCCTGAAAACAGCAATTAAATGAGAGCGTTTCTTTCATTATTATACTTTCGAATACACCCTGAAGGATACTTTGACAGCTAAAAATGGTGGCGTTTTGTCATTAACACCCTAAGGGAGACCAGAATCCTTGATTTGTACCCGAGACAATGAGCATCCCTGACCTTTTATATAGTAGTCTTCCCGGGTTTCGAACATCAGCAGTCTAAGGCCGTTTTGCAGTTGCTTGCAGCATGTTTAGTTATTTTTGAGAGATGCAGGTGGAAGGTGTAACAATTTTTTCATAGTAAGGAAAATAGGTATGGTTCTTCCTTGGCAATTCAATTCAAGGAAAGTCTTTGTGGTTTTTCCATCACAAACCTACGTGATATTGTGAGTTCGAAAGCAATCAGTAGAAATCAATGATTAAAGGCTCCGGATGATTTTTTTTACACAAGAAACGGAAAAACATACACTACCTTTCAGTAAATGGTTTCTTGACAGAAAAAAAACAAAAGTGAAGAAGAAAAGGAATAAAATAATCATATGGAACCACCAGAATTCACTGGTCTCCCGCTTGGCGAGTAAGCGCTTATCACACTGCGCTACTTGTACATTAGACACCAAATGGTAAAAGTATTAATTATATACTTACGTACAGCAGGCTCAAGTGCCAAAAACACCCTTTCATAATTTATTTTCCAATAATTATTTCAGTGGCTCTCAGCTACTTTGATTTGTTTTATACACGCTCCTAAAAGGCCTGTGAATCAACTGAACAATAAGTCACAAGGTGGGATATTTTACAATATTGCAGCACTGCGCAAACATCTTTCACTTCATGAACTTTCCATTACAACGTCATGTTGATATATTTTGTTGACCTCAAAATTCTGATCTCTATTTAAGACAATGGGGTTACTATGCATTTCTTTATGAAACATTGTTTTAGTTTAAGTTAGCTAAAAAGTTTTAAGGTCCAAGTAATATGGGACTGAATAAGTAAAACAACAATCTAATGGAATCTATTAACTTCAGATTAGACGTGTGAAGCTGCACAGAAAGGGCAAGCAGGAAGAAAAGGAAGTATGTAGCTCAAACAATTGAAAGTAATCTTTTCCAGGTGTTATCTTAGGTGGAGATAGCGAGAAGATGGGAAAGTGGAAAAGGGCATCTAACAGGGATTTTGGGCAGGGGCGAGCACTGGTTTTAAGTCATGGATACACAAAGCACAGAAATGACTATTGTTATTATTTTTGCCATTATTGCTGTTATTTTTACTGCTCATCGACTAATGGAACACTTGGCAGAGCAAAAGATAACTAAATGAAGGCATTATATTCCCAGTTTTTTCAAGTTAATAGTGGTATAGTAATACTTAAAAATCTTTTAAGAATATGCTCCCATCACTTAAAATTGGTTTCCAGGAGGTCCTCTAACAAAAAAGTCAAGATAAAAGTTAAATAGTGAAAAGATAAAATAGAAAATGCTAAAACCTAATTCGCATTATCTGATTACCAGAAGCTGAAAACAAATTAACAAAAAACATTAGGAATACACAGCTATTAAAATCTCATCGATGTTGTCCTTAAAAGTTTAAGAGCGTAAATCTGAAAATATTGAGAATCGGCCGACAGAAGCAAAATGATGAATTTTTTTCTTATTTGGCCATAAGAGCCCATTTGGAGAACTTTTTTTGGAAAAGACATCAAAAAGGGTCGATTTTCTTTTCCCTTCTTAAAATTTGCAAAACTTCGAAATTCAGCCACAGGGCATTCAGCGGTAGCCATGAGGCTTGAAATTTGACACTTGCTTAACATGCTGATATGGACGTACCAAATGTTGTCTTAACATGTCCTTTACAAAGTTTGTGGGGCATCTCTTAAAATTTACTCAGGACTAAATTTTGTTTTAAAATGTTTCTTTTTACAAAATAGTTAACCTTCAGGAGTTGAACCATTGACGGACCTAAAGTGATAGCTTACATACCTTCATTAATTAATTTCATTTGACCAAGTCTTGGCCTGTAAATCCATTTGTGAACCTCCTGGGGGGCAGAGATGCACTGTTGGCTCGAGAGACCACTTACCTTGTATCCTGTATACATATATATATTATGCAAAAGAATAAGTAGTCTTTGTATTCTAGTCTTTTGGAGAAGCAAAGTCTTCACAAAACTCTGACCATTATTTGAAAAGTTGAGAATAGAATAGTGAAGGAACTTAGAGGTCATTAACACCGTAATTACAGTTAAACAGGAAAGACCTCCAAACTTTGTGAAAAGGTGAGAGAGAGATACCATTTCCAAGAATCTTCTGTAACATTATAATCATATCCTTTGTAGCCAGGCTAAGCACAAAGCTTTAATCATGCAATCTAGGTTAATCATTTATGAAGCACCTTTAGTGTAATCGTTAATTGACGAAAGATGAGTTGCCTTACCTGTTCCATTTTACAGAAATTTGTAAACTAGTCAAAATAACTCTTAAACAAATTCATCTGCAACGGGGATGAGAGAGCATATGTAAATGAATTTCGGTATAACTAGAGATTTGATGACAGTCACCTTGCTGTAAAGTGATACGTCTCTACAGGAGCACAGGTTCAGGAATTTTTTTAATCTTGTCCAAATTCTCAATGAAGTTTTTCCCTTGAAGAAGAACTTGATTGTATGAATAGTATGCACCTTAAGCCTTGATAGGTTCGTGAGACCATTTAATACCGAAGGGTTTAGAGTTGTTATTTCTACAAGATCCGATCCGCATACTTTCTGTTTTACTGCAGTTAATTGCTAAACCTGAAACCAGTTTGAAAGTATTGAACATGTCGAAAAAAGCTCAGGCTGAGCTTAGGTCAGCAAGGGTTGCTGTTGTATCGTCTGCACACAGGAGCAGTTTGGATTCTCTTCCATCAATAGAGATGCCTCTAATACTCGTATTCTGCCGCACATTATTGCCATAACTTCCACTGCTAGTACAAAGAGATAGGGAGATAATGGGTCCCCTTACTTGACCCCACATTCCAAGGAAAAAAATTCCGACGCAAAACCATTATTTATAACGGAACTTTGAATATTCTTATAGCAAATTTTTACTCAGCCGATAAACTCTGGGCCAAAATTTAAAACTCTTAGGCAGGAGAAGAGAAAGTTCCATTCCAGGCTATGAAAGGCCTTGTGCAAGTCAATGAAGAATCAGTAGCCCAGAAATGATTTTTTAAAGTGTAAAATCCATTAGATCAAAAACAGATCTTACTGTCTCGTCAATGTAGCAATCATTGACAAACCCAGTTTGATTGTGATGAACAATAGTGGGTAAAACATTCTTAATTTTAGTGACGATAACTTGAGACATTTTAATATCTACATTTAACAATTAAATTGGCCACCAATTTCTAGAAAGAGACAATCTGCCTTTTTTCAATAAGAGTTACTGCTTCTGAGAACCCACTGACTCACCTTTTTGGAAACATTCATTAATACAGTTAATGCAAGATTCTTCAATCATGAGCCGACACCTTTTGTAAAATTCAATCGAAATTCCATCCCTCCCTGGGGTTTATTATTCTCAAATAAATCAAGGACACTTTTACACTCCTCCCAATGGATCTAACCTTCGCACAAATCTTTTTGTTCATCTGTGAATTAAGACACTAATACACATCTTAGCCTGACACAAAATTGACTAATAAAAACGATTTCCTGTTACTTACCGCGTATCTGAGAGGGATAGGCACACTCTCCTCACGAAATAACAGCATGTGTGATGTTGTGCTCCCAATTATGGCAGTGACAAAAATACAGAGTTGCATTTACCTCAGTTGAATATGATGGGCCTATAAAGTAATAAATTGCAAGCAGGCGCTGATTTTTCGACCTTCTAATGTAGAACATGCTTATGTAAAACTGGGAAGGGTATCCTAACCTAAAATATTTCTGACCAAACTTTTAATTGGACTTTGCGGGACCTATTAATCCGATTTGTTTGTAAGTACACTGCATATTGATAAAAGTATGAAAGAATATACCGCCAAAATGTTTACTTTTGAAATAATCTTTCGCACTTTTGTTGAACAACCCACTCTGTGAAGATACCTACATGTGTCCTTCTGTTCACCTTTTTCCCCTCATCCCCAACACAATGTTGATGTTGATCCAGCTAAAGTAGATTCACTATTCTAGCATTGCTTTGGGGAGAAAAAGGCTCCAAAAATTCAATAATGACTTCTCACTTCAAAGTAATGTGTCACCATTTAGCATTTTCTCAAGTGTCCCAAAAACTGATGAACAGGATTGTAGGATTCAGCAGTTTTTTTCTAATGCTTTTACTAACTTATAAACATCACTTACAATGCATGAAAAAACCTACTTACAATACTTCGCATTGCGTTACTTCCTTCCTTACTTAGAACACGCAATAATTACTTATTATGGCATAACTTACTTACACATTAAGTTACTTTGGGGTTTACAATACACTGTAATTACTTACTTAAAGAAAAAAAAACTCGCAGCAGATTTCTAAGAGACACGCCTTAACTGGTGAGAAAGAATTTCCGCTTCTGTTGAAGTTTTCTTTTACCATTCAACATGGCAGCAATATATTTCTTGATCTCAATTCTATCCTGCACTAATGAGATGAAGTCGATGAAAAAGAACATACTGTAGACTTATTTAACATTATCAGGTGGTTGAGGGTCAAACGGAGCAAACATGGACAAGTAATTCCAAACAATACATGTACCTCTGGGTAGGAGAGAAGTAAAGTCACATTACTTACGGTAGAATACCAAATTTGGAACTTATCCCTAAAAGAGGACGTTTGCAGGCAGCTGATAAGCAGTGGAAGTGTAAGAAGGCAAAAGATTGATTACTGCTATTTTATTCGTGAAAATAGATCAACACGATGGATTCCGCCTGCTATGGTGGTCCAGATGAGAAAATTCCGCCTGCTCATCCAATTAGATTGTAGGTTTTGTGAAATTCCGCCTGCTCACAAGCTGAGAAAAAGATAAAACAAAATACTACTTAAAGACATTCGCGCAAAAATTTTTCAACATTGATTTTTTTCCGAGACTTTTACCACTGTAAGATGATGAGTTACTTATGTCAGAAATGTAAAAAAAATGAGGGGTCACCGACTTCGTTTTGGAGAGAACATGCCTGGAAGAACACCCTAAATCTAAAACATCTGAAAAAATTGGGCTTCGTTCGCGAATAAGGCCACATTGTCTGTAAGCCCAAAAATATTGCAATTAGATCTTTGAAGTGAAATGTTCTCAGCCAAGTATTGTTTAAGTGGACCTATTAAGTGAATTTATTCAACTGATGAGGTTCCTTCGGTTAAAGAACAAGTTTGCATTTAGCGACCATAGTTTCACAAACTTTGCAGCCGCAACATGGAAGGATTCGATGTCCTGTGGACAGAAATCTTGATTTTTTTTAACTTCCCACTTTGATTTTTTGCTCATTTTTGGACAACGTGGAGATAATTGTAACTAAAATCTGTTTCTGGAAAGAAAAGTAAGGGTCACCGAATGTCCAAGATCATTAAATCCAGGCAAAGCTTTAGCAATGGCCATCTGCCTATAATTGTTCATTTTATTACTTAGCGCGCTCTCTCATGCATGACACATCCTGTGAATTTGCGTGTGCCGTAAGGATGCACAGAAACAACTAGTGCAAACGTCCTTAAAGAAGTCAAGGTAACGATTTATTAAACATGGTTATTTTGACAAAAATAGCATTCATATTATTAGGTAATTAAATTTCTAACATGGTGTTTTCTGAGTAGTTTAGAGGGAAGAGTGTGTACAACAGTGGAATGATCCAGTTATGCATATGATGTTGAGATTGAATCCAATGTTCTTTTAACTGAACATGCACAAGTTAATGACATACATGTGTATGAAGCACTTTTGGCTCTTCTTGTGAGCTAATAAATAGAGCCTATTGGTTATTAACTGTAACAAATTTTGAACTCAAATTACCATGCAGCATACCAGGGAATGCAAAGCTCCTAGCACAATGGTGCAAAGCTATAGAAAGGTTCCCCATCCTAGATTTTTGTGATTGATATAGATGCCATTTGATGAATAATCAATTGTTTGAAAATGTCAAAGTCAAACATTCAGCAGTTCTGAAGCTCTAAGTACAACATCAAATCTTACTCTTATCATATCTTACTCGTTATGTGTATGTCAAAATCAATCTTCATCTGCCTTTCCCCGTCTAATATAACATTAATTCTTTCACAATCACTCTTTTGTAGGATCTTAGCCTTTATTGATATAGCCTGGAAGCCACACATTTGTTGAAATTGAGAAATGTTAAAGGGCAACTTTGAGAAGGAATTCTCATGTTACTAATTAACAACATGTGATGCTATTCAAGATATTGTTCTAACCAGTTGTGTACACCTCCTCAAATGCTCTTCGTCTACCTATGTTTTCTTGAACATTATCAATATTTACTGGCATTCTCTTATCTTGCATTTCTTTGAGGCTTGGTTGCTTTTCCTCTATTACTTCAGCTTTTGTGATCAAAGTTTGCATTTGAAATTCAAAGTGGGAGCTTCAAGTGCTAGAGCTCTCATGTCAATAATTTTGTGGACATTAAGCCACAAATTTGGATGTTCATCAGTTTCCCTGTCAATAAAGATCTTGGGAAAAATCAAAATAGAACTGATTAAGAATATAGTATCAAAGGAATGCTAGTGATAATGAAGTGCAATTTGATGTAATGTATGATGTACTATTGAACACTGTAATGAATACTGACTCAACTCAGATCAATCACTGGATGGTTGGGTATTCAAGGAAGCTAGAAAATAATGTCAATAAATTTGGCTGCTGAGATTGATTACTGTATGACTTGCGTAAACCACTGAGTACTAGTAACACAACATCCTCAAATTGTTCACAAAACCAGTGCTCAGGCGTATCAGTTGGGTCATATATTTACATCGGTAAGTTATTGGACGTTGTAGTGTACAATATCCCCTCGACATTTACAAGTGCTGTATCCTGTTAAGCAACAACTGTGGAATAAGATTTTTAAGAGCCAATTCCTGTAAATACTGAGAGTGAGATGACAGTCATGAAATTTCGGATTTCTTCATGTTTTGCCCAAATAACCTCTATAGCAAGTTGTTTTCAAAAATACCATTCAAAGATTTAAGCGCTTAGTTTTTTCGAAATCGAGGAAAGTTCAAAAATCCGTTCACAAGCTATTTTAGCTGCCTGACGCCACCAAAATGGTTGAAAATTGTGCATTTTCTTTTCACTTGTACGGATCAACACGATATCTATCAATGTACTTTGGTTACCTCACAGGGCATGTCTTGCTGTTTCTATAGCATTAATTTGATTAGCAAAGGCTCCAAGTGTAATAATATTTTAGGCCAATTACAAGTACCTTCATCGAAGCTCGTGAGCGAAAGGGCTAATTTCAATACCATCAAAAGCCCACTGGTACATTGAATTTGAAGTCGAAACTAAAATTTTCTGACAGCCCATACTCTAAATTATGTTGCGTGAAAGTTTCTTCTGCAGCCCGAAAAAACTGCCTTCATCAAGAACAAAAATAGGCGAATGGAAACCTTTTTGTCAATAAGGATACTTGTAATCTGTTTTTTTTCCTTTTAGATTGACCACATGATTGACTTTTGCAAACATTTGCAGTTAAATGAAAATAGACGCTGCTTTTGGTACATTGTAATGTTATGCAAATTTATTTCAATCACCGGCTCGTCCATATCGCCCAAAACGGATTTTCCATCCGCCTACTGTATGTTCCTTTTTGAAGGTTACAACTGTAGCACACATTATTCATTCAATATCGGCACTTTTAATTTTTGTGGAAGACTCATGGCCACAGCCACACTTGACTTCAGGTAAAAGAAAAACATTTTGAAACGTGAAACTTGAGTAAACAATTGATTACAATTGCATCCATTATGTTTGGCGTAAATATTCGAACGCAACCATGTCATGTAAAGAGGTACACTCTACTTTAAAAATAACCGTCTCATCACAGCATTTCTTCAAATCCTGGTCTGAGACCAGGTAATGCCAATAACAAAGCGCGAGCAAGATATGCTAATTCTTCAGAGGTTTTTTCTCTTTATATAATTAACATTGTATTAATGGTACTATGTTGACATCAACTGACTTTCTACAAGAAAAAACAAGTGCCAGAATATACATTAGCTAAGTAAACATTGCTCCAGCAGAAGGTAACACCTGCAGGCATTTCACCTTCATGCATACTTTATTCATTTTCATCACCAAGTGTTTTTTTATGACTCAACATTTTTGCTATTTGCATTTATTGTTACTCATAATTGATTATCACATACTGCATACTACATAGTTAACATTTTCAGGTTGTGAATTTCTCTGCTGTATCGAGTAATGTATTATTCTGGATTAATACCAATCCCATCATTTTTATAGAAATTGCTATAATCAACCAATCAGACGCCTGTACTACCTTCTAAGGGTTGATATTAAATGACAATACAAAACTCTCATATTGGAACCATCTTTATTAAAAAATTGACTTTGATTGCACCAGCCTTGCATGGTAGCCAATTGGCAACATACTGGCAGTATTAGAATAGAACATCAGCAAGAACACTAACAATATATTATCCTGTATCTTAAACTGTCTTGCATCAGCTTTTGAATTACAATTCTTGGTGCTAGCAATCTCCATTCATATTCATTTAAATCAAAGAGAGCTGGTTTTGTGGAAAATTACCATGCAATTAACAATGTTCAGCACATAGAGTTTATACTTCACTTCATGTCTATGGCATGTTTTACAAACCCATTCATTAACATCAACACTTGTTTTAAATTACTCAGGTTACCCTATTAATAACGCGCTGGTTAGCATGTTTACGGTTAGCTATCAATGATGGAAACGGTAGCACAATTTAGTTAAAAAGTCCACAGTCTGCAGTCTGCATTTTACCCTCAGTCAGCATGTTACCTCAGTCTGCAGTCTGCAGTCAACTTTCTGTGTTTTACACCGACGGATTTCACACTGAATTTAAGAATCAGTGCTGTATATTCCTCTGGAAGAGGCAATATTACTTACTTGCTGCAGGACTAGGATTTGACACTAAAACATGTTTCTCTGATGAATTATATGACACAGTAAACATGTTATAATATATTTCACAAAACAATTGCTGTAGAAACTGTCTTTTTGTAAACCTGCTACTTCATTGTTTAATGAATGAAACAGGAAGATTTTTCTTTCTCATTTTTCTATGTTTCAGTGAGTTCAAACGTCTTCTCAGTAACACACTGGATGGTCCTCTATCTCTTACTATCACAAATTAGTAGAATTCTACCAGTATACCAATGCAAATGCTGCAATCTGATTGGCTGAGCTACTCGTATACTATCAGCCACTAGAGTGCAGTGGCTGTCAGTCGTCCAAGAAATGCGACGTTTTTATAATTTTTCTGAAGTTTTGGAAGAAAGCTTAGATGTAAATGGATAATTCAATTTCTGAGAAGACTGAAAGAAGGACATTAACGGCTTCTTGACTATAAAAACTTTAAATTATTGAAAAAACGGCTGTGCGCATGTAAACAACTGCAAATTTGCCAAGGACAATTCAATACGTGCGATTTTGTTAGGGGCACCCAGCAGATCGTTTCGGTAAATTATCTGTTCGGAAGGCTTTTAATCCTCTCTGAATTGTCACCTTGAACTTTCGTGATATGAGAAATTTAATGTCTTGTTTTCGAATTGTAAAAAATGTCGTTTTGGGTATCGAAAAAAGGTCAGCGATCATTTTCGGAAAGGCGATAAGACCTAAGGTTTTTGGGAAATGGACAAAAAAGCCCTAATAAATTCAAGAATACTCAAGTTCCCCTAGAATAACCAAACAGATAAATTTTTTTTAGCGCAACCTAAAATTAACCTACAGAGCTTTAAAATTACTCCACATAGCCTAAAACAGCTTTTAAAAGCATTCGAGAAAAAACAGTCGTTGGTTGCCCCTGTTTTGTTAAAGCTTAAAGTTCAACAATGCATTGAAAAATAATTGAAAACCGTTATTTGCATTAATTTCAGTTAGAATTCTACTAAAACAATTAGATTATTCGTTCTCGATTTCTATGAGGCGATAGTTGATTCGGCCTTCGGCCTCATCCACTATCACCTCATAGAAATCTCGAGCTCATAATCTGATTGTTAATAAGAGCTATATATAGCAAAGATATCAGTGACGTCACCTATCGTTATTAATATGCCAGTCAGAGAACTATTGGTTGGCAAAACAAAGAATTCTTTTGTTTAATGTTTTGAACATTTAAATAACAAAAACAATGTTTTTAAACAAATATCTTCCCTATATTATTGTCACATTCCACAATAAACAACAGACACAGCTTTTCCAAGCTTGTGTCAGTGTCCAGTAGGCTACTTTTGCTTTTCATGTACAGCTTCATAACAACCATGGATGTTGTACAATTGTACAACTACCAGAGATCTATCTAGTCACCTGAAGGGATTTTTGTTTTCCAAAGGAAATACTTTTGTGTCTCTAAGGACACATATTTTTGTTCTCCGAAGGGAATTCACATTTCCCAAAGGCGAGATTTTTTCTGGTTTGCGTCTCGCAGGACGATATTTTGATCTACGAAGGGAATTAATAGTTTCCCCAGGGAAAATTTCATAACCCCAAAAGAGGTCTTTACATTGCCAGATCATGTACAATCCTCTACATGGAGCATTTCGCAAATGCTAAGCTGGACAAATCAATCTCGAAGCAATCGGCTATCATGGCTGTCTTGCGTATCAGCGATTCCAGGAATGTTTTCCTGAAGAAAATTCTTTCTGCGCCTTCGGAAGCCTAAAATCATTTTATGAAGAAACACTGTGCACATTGCTTGAATGCTGTGTCTGATTACTGGTCCACAATAAGATATTCACATAAGTACAGAGTACTCCTACCTGATAACTCGAGCTCCCAACCATGCGTGAGTAGTTGATAAAAACTCGATCATTGGAGAGAGCAGGATTTAGCTTCACTGGTCTTTCGGTATTGTGTAAGTCCAAAATGAGACCAGCGGACGTTCGATTATAGCGTTCGTATAAAAGCGACAGAAAATAGATATTTTACATTCAACTATTTTGTGACCATGAACATTGGACTACATTCCCATTCAATCAGGGGGGACTGCAAGCCCTTCCCATAATGCAGTGCGTCAAAGTTCGAGCAAGTTTTCACAGATATAAACAAAACCTTTTCATAATTCTGGGTCATTCGCAGGTTTTCACCTGGATGGGATGCTAGTCCATAGCAGGGTCACCCCCAACATTAAGTTAGCCTGTACACATTTATACACCTAGGTGGAGAGAGACACTGTGAGAGTAAAGTGCCTTGCCCAAGAACACAACACCATGTCCCCGGCCAGGGCTCGAACCTGTGCAGCTTGTTCTGGAGATGAGCACACTAGGCAAGAGGCCACCGCACCTCCCACTACTGACGATGTGAAGGATAGTAAAAAACATATTTACAATGAAGTCATCCAGTATACCTGGGACAATGCTCTCATGTTATAAATTATTGAATATTTCAATGAAAGTGATCATTGCTGAGCCTTGTGTGTTTTAAATACCAGAGACATGACCCAAATACCTACGTTGGTACATATAACAAAAATAGGTATATTTGTTCAATGTTTCAATGTTGTTTATTGGCCACTCATCTATAACAACAGTGTGATATATAATAAATAGATAGATAGATAGATAGATAAACTTTATTTAAACACGATAATAATTAAAGCTAAAAGCTTGTGGGGTCGTGTATTTAAATTTAACTTTGCTAAAAATTTAAAATTACGATTAAAATGTTT
>Ga0126339_10002019_pt1 | contig 14349 bp, 10 predicted proteins | sample OrbTmetagenome_2_FD_92532 | JGI IMG/M metagenome (GOLD analysis project Ga0126339, IMG submission 92532) | Coral microbial communities from Petempiche,Puerto Morelos, Mexico - Orbicella T R C metagenome | ecosystem: Host-associated > Invertebrates > Cnidaria > Coral | place: Petempiche,Puerto... | reverse complement strand
TTTGTTTATCACGAGTATGATTACAGACCGAATTGGACGACACGAAGTCTTATTACCAATTAATCATAAAAATTACAATTTCCGAGAAAAGAAGAATAGCCAAGTTATGAAAGAAAGGGAAAACTTGCATTAAAATATCTACAAAGGAGATGTAAACATTCTAAGGCCACCGCGCCTCCTACCGGCAATTAGGAGCCAAAAACACAAAAGCAAGCGCGCGCGCACGCGCACTTAACTACAACTTTGAATGTGATTGGCTTATTGAACTGTCCGGTAACAGACTGTCCAATAACAAACTGTCCGATAACAACTTGGCAAGTGAATTAGTGGAAAATAGGAGTTTTTTTAAACCAATCAATCGCGGAAATTGTAATTTTCATTCGGAAAAACATTCTTTCCTCAATGCGAAGCGTCAAGTAAGCTTTTCACCATAGCGGTAGACATGAAATTCGCCAGTCTGGAGCTTTTTTCGTCTTTTTTCTTGGTACGGCGTGCGTCAGGTTGTCTGGAATTTCCTACTACATGATGCAAGCAAATGCTCATTGGAACAAACTGCAAAAGTGCGTAAATGCTACACTTTGATGGCTATTATTGCAGTTTCCAGAGGTATGAAATACAGCCACAATGTCAATTCTACCTTGTATTGACATTTTCCACTTGTTTGGTGCCTTTTAGGGTAGGAGAGAAGAGGCGAGAACATTTGGCCTTTTCAAGGGAACAAAGCTCTAGACAATGAAATTATACTTTCTAGGTTGAATACAGGAATAATTTCCATCGCAAATAGGATTTCATTGATACGGAACAAACTTTTTGTCTACACAACCCTAGCAGTGCCCTTCGCGTGATGAGAAATCTTTATTTTTTCTCTCGTTTCAAATGAAGGTGGAGACAATTGGCGATGCCTACATGGTGGCTTCTGGATTGCCAAACAGAAATGGTATCAGACACGCTGGGGAGATCAGTAACATGTCTCTTGATCTGCTTTCAGCGATGACATCTTTTAAGATCAGGCATGTTCCAGGAAAGCAGCTGCAACTAAGAATTGGGATCCATACAGGTTGGTTCACATGCCTGTCAATACATGCATCTCACTGAACTTCTAGTTAGTTTTAGAAAAACCAAGTTCTGGACAAATAGTTAACACTGCTAACTGCTTAATGTTTTCAGGCCCTGTTGTTGCTGGGGTTGTAGGTCTCAAAATGCCGCGGTATTGTCTTTTTGGTGACACAGTTAACTATGCTAATCGAATGGAATCCTCTGGTTTGGGTAAGCGGTTGTTTGAATTTCTGAGCCATCTACCAGAAATCCATTTTGCATTTGACATTTCAGTGGACTAATTAAAAAGATATATATCACAATAACTGCCCGAAGAAAGATAAGCTTGATAAAGTGCAACTGTTGCCAAGGTTTAAAATAATATGGGATTGTTTGCTAACGGATTGATGCCATCAGATCATTGTAAGACTGAAAAAGAGTGGTAGTGTTGATCTACCAAAGAGGAAGTAATGGGAATGTTGGAAACTCTTGCCAGTCACCTTACAACACTGCCACTATGGACAAGCGCAATTTAGCTCACAACTCTTAGTTTTTTAAGTCCTAAATTAGGAATCACTGGTTGCTTGACTCTTTGTGAAAACGGTTTTTTGGCTTTTTCAACGAAAAAGGGCGCCTTTCTGAAAGCTCTTTCCGGCTGTTGCTTTTCCTCTGCGGTTTAGCCGTTAGGCTATGGTGTGTCGGTGATATGCAACCCCATTGATTAAAACGTTTTCAATCTTTCAGCTCTCTGCATTCACGTGAGCCCTGAATGCAGAGAAGTTCTTGAACAGCTTGGCGGGTATATCTTGGAAGAACGAGGATTTGTGGAAATGAAGGTGGGAAACTTTAGTAATTGTACTTCTCTTTCCGATGACCGCCTGTTCTTTCGTTTACCTGATTACTATAGTTTTATTGCAAACATCCAATTAACCAAGCTGTTTATTTAACTTCCAGGGCAAGGGGAGTATCCTAACTTATTTCTTAAAAGGACGAGAAGGTTTTGACAAGCCTCTTCCAGATCTAAGTCTACAAGCGGGCATGGAGGAGCACAGTTTTAAGTAACTGTCCTTAAGTGGTTTTATTTCTCAAGGCGAGACCTGCGTGTTTAGTGCAAATATAAACACTTTGAGGATATTTGGCCTTTGGAATTTTTTATCTCTACCACATAAACTGAAAAAAAACCCTGACTTATCTATTTAGTGCTTGATCTTTGAGGTTTGGTTTCTTAGGTGTCTTGTCCGTATTTTAGACAGAGAAAAAGTCAATTATGAACGCTATAACGCTATAGCTTTGATAGCCAGTTTTCGTTCTAGGTTTTTCCTAGTCTATGTCACTGTTTCTGCCTGTCGTCTTGGATTACTTTGGGAGAGTTTTTGCGAAAACTACACAGCTAAAAGGGAAAATATTTCCCGCCGCACGTCCGCGCTTCTTGGTCCCCCAAAATACTTCACTTGACTTACAGGCAGCCGGTCACTGAAAGTAGCGGGACGAGCGATAAATGCACACATGTCTACACCAGATAGAAAGACAGCTAAGTTTCAGTTTTTATTGCGCTCATTTTCTAAACCACTTGTTGGGTCCGTCGGAAGACAAAGTAAGCATGAAATGCACTTTCCTGGAAGTCACTGAGCTGAAGTTTGCTCGCATGACTTACATTCTCATTTCGCCGTTCTTGCCCGGCAATTTTAATTAACGGAGTACACGCCAATCTTAAGCTTTCGGTTGTTTGTATGTAAAGATCAAAGTTCCTTGGATCTAAAAAAGAAAATGGCAAAAGAGACTCGTTCTCTCGACTACGCCAACTTTCGCAGTTCTTCAAAAACTACACAGGAACTCGTTCACAGGGCCGTCCGCAACTGTCCCGTTCACTAAGATCATAGACATTCAGATTTTTTGGCCAGTCAGACTGGATTCGCAATTCTAGTTACGCTGGTTTGTACATCAATATCGAAGACTGAGTCAAAAACAGGCTAAGTTGGTCTAGGCTAATTAGCTTTTGTTTGGGTAAGATCCTAGCTCTCACGCAATATACTGAAAAGTAGACCCGTTCAGACCCGTTTAAGTTCATTGTTTAGTGTTTTGAGTCGCCGCTGCTTGTGGTCTTTCATATCTTTTGGCTTACATTCATAATTTATTTCACTACTAGATATAGTCACTTAGGCATTTAACTTTTACATTAATTGTATTTTGTGACAGGTTCTGTTTCGACATTAGAGAGGTAAAGCATGACGTTAACGGCAGACGGCAAACGGCGAAGATAACCTCTGATTTTGAGTTCTTTTCTTCTAATCTGTAAATAAAGCACACAAAAATGGAATAACGTCTCCTACTATTCATTGCAAATACAAAAATAATTTCACACTACTGTACACACAGCTGAAGAGAGAGGGGAAAAGTTTCATTTTTGCCGTTTGCCGTTTGCCGTAAACGTCATGCTTAACCTCTCTAATGTAAATGGATTTTTTAAATACTTAAAAAAGGTTGTAAAAAATTGTGAATATTACAAAGTTTTAATAAACATTGGACTTTGAAGGAATGTTTATATATTCAAGTTCTCAAAGTCGCTATTCCCTTTTAGCCGATAGGGGCTTATTTTTAGCGCGAGGAAAAAATGGCCATGGACATGCTGGAGAGGCGAGATTCTAGCCGACTAAGATTTCACTAATTCAACGCTCGTTTTCTTCCCCAAAATAACCATTCGTTGATCTCTAACTAAAACCGTGCCGAGACACCATCGGCCAGAGAATGATTGCGAGAAAAATCTCCCAATTTTCATTCCTCCGATCCCCTCCCAGGCCCTACCGGCCTTCCTTGTGCCTTTTGTGTTTTCCCTATATTGATCTCGATCCTATGTGATCGTTTTACTCCAAAGTGTGCACTTGTCGGTCCGGGGATCGACCATGCACGCTTCAACTGCTCGATACTTGATGCCCAAAAGTTTGTCTGATGCTTTCTTAGTAAACAGGCCACGATGAACCTTGTGCATTCCGATTGAGTCTGTGATACACTCGGACCACTCGGGCAGCTTTATCGCTCCTGTTGCACACTTAACTTAGCTGGAGAAGTCGACTGGAGACAATTATTGGACACCCTGTCCATTGAATATTGATTAGGTAGTTGAACATTGATGGCTCCGGCATGATGTGTAAAACTGACGCCCGGCCGTTGATGAAAGGTTGAATGATGAAACATAGGCTCCTGGTTCAATAAAGCTTTTTCCTCTAACAAGACAGTTCGCTCAGTGATTTTTGCGCCTTGGCTTTCCCTTCTCCAAGAAATCTGACACGAGAGATTTAAAACCCTTTCAGTTTTTTTCTCTTCAAAAAAAACAGGATCATATATTTCTCTTTTTATCGTCATTATCGGTGAACAATTCCCTCACATCCACGACACTCACAGGGCCCAAACCAAACCTGCCAGAGATATTTAGTTTCTTTGCATTCATTTTCGAATTCACTAGACACACTCAGTTTATACTGAAAGTTTTCATTGTTGTTGTTTATAAAAGTTCTTGAACTGCCAGCTGGTTTCGAATTCCACGGGATCAACCGAGCAAGAGATCAAATTATGCTAAATATCAGGTCAGACGGTCCGATCAAAAGAGTGCGTAATGCATTCTGTGTCAATCAAACCCCTGGTATCTGACAGCCCATAATTTTGTAACTGTTCTTCCAGCTAAAGGCAAACTTGAGGATTTGGACGTGAAAACAAATGAACACTTATTGCGACCTACACAGGGAAAGTTTGGGCTCTGTTTGAAAGGCGTTATCAATGGACAGCATGTCCATTATAACGCAAGTTAACAAGGAAGATGAATCAGTGGAAGTGAGCCCGTATACGCAAGCTAAACGTAAGTACTTCTCGGGCTTCCATATTGCTCACTTGCTTCCAGTGCATGTCGTTCGAACGGCGCGAATTTCATGCACAGTTTTGTTTGCAATCCCGGCGAAATTCCGTCTGCAAAGAAGAAACCTTAGCCACCTCTTTTGAAACTCTCTTAATTTCTGTTTGCCTCAGACTGTCTTTTTGTGGTTAATTGAGTCAATGCAATCGTCAATCTAACATTTGATTTTAATTGAAGTTGGCCGCTTAGTTATGACGTTCGTAGATTTTGTTAACCTGAGATTATCTTCCTTCGCAGCGTGGTTACTAACGTTTGCTGCTCTGTATTGCAGTACCTGGTTCGATCTCCAAAAAGACCAAAAATCGGAACATATTTTCTTCGTTTTTCTGTTGTTTTGGCGCGCAATCGGCTGCAGCCGGTACCCCGTGTACAACTGTAACCCACACAAATCACAACCACAACGAGAATGAAAACTCGCTCAGCAGCGAAGAAAAAGATTCGAAGGTAAGTACTTCTGCACGTAGATAAGCATAAATGATATTTCCAAGTTATATTCTACAGGTGTTCGGTCTTATTTTTCCGCTGGTCGTTTCAAAGCAGCATAGTACTCTAAACAATCGCTCTACGTATACCATATCATGTATTTCCGCTGCTGTCTTTTCTTAGAAAACTCGAAGGTCGTTTTATGAGGAATGTAGTGAAGCGAGCATAATTGTTATTCTCGAATCACTGGGGAGCAGCTATGTCCAAGATTATGTGATCTTCTGCTTTGTTACCGATGTTAATGGTCTTTGCTAAAAAGTTTATTCTTTACCATTTTGGTGTAAATTTAATATCCAAATTAATAACATGCTCGAGGGTTTCGTGATGTTGACATTCCAGCTTGTCTGTTTCGGAGAAGAGGAACGTGCACCTTGATATTTAAAGGGCTTCATCTGCGATCTTCGCTCTTTTATCTTAAATCTACGCTTACTCTACTCTTCGAAATTTTTTTAAAGCGGTTACTCGGATAGGCATTAGTATTTTGTAAAAAATCGACGGATGGAGAGTAGAAACCCACCCGGTGGTAAAATACTAGGAAAGGAAGATCATCTTTTCCCGGTTCCTTGTCTCTAATTAACTTAACCCTCAGATGATTTCATACCCGCTTGGCGCACTTGTTTCGTGTCGATAGTTGAATCTGTTTCAAAAGGGAAATACTAATTAATTGTTCTTGTATTTCCGATGATGAGTTTACCGTATTCTTGGCTTCACTGGGATAAAACTAATATCAATCCTTCAGGGCTAGATACGCTGCGTGCATGTTTATGACAGCTAACTCTCAGAGCACAAAATCCAAAAGAAAACAAATTAAAAATTAAAAAGTGTCATCTTTGCTATACAAGACATACTCTGTAGTACCTTCTTGCTGCAGCAGATAGGAGAAGTTAGTGATCTCTTAATTCTATTTCCTGCTGTAGGAAATAGTTGAACTTTTTGTGACAAAAGGTGGCAAAATAGTGTACAAAAATTCGTGATTATTTTTATTGATAATTAGCGTGGGGTAAATCCGTGCTAAGTTGCATGCTAAGTACTTTTTTTTAGTCATCAATATTTGATGAGAATCTGTTGAAAATAAACAGTTATTAGGGTTATTAAAATAGTTCTATAGTTGATAAATTATGGATTTTCTAAGATTTGTATTCATGAAATATGTACTTTTAAATTCATGGAATGTTTTGAAGAAGTTAGGCCGCATGTTGATGAATATATTTCTGAAAATTAACTACGAACTGCATATATCAAGTTGATTTTTGTCATGAATTTTCCTTTTTTATTCATGTTTTTATTCTTCTACTCAAGCTCAAGCAAATAACAATGCTGGCTTGATTTGAAGCTGAAAATTAAACAATGTTCAAATTAATCCAAATAACTGTCGTGATATAACTGCTTGGTAACTAGTCAACTTTTAAACAAGCCCATTGTTTAAAAGCAAATTTGCTCTGGGAGCAATGATTGTTTATTATCAACAAGGACATCTACAATATTTACAGTTTTGCTGAATTCATGCTTTTTAATAACAGCTGATGGCCTCACACCAGGAAAGACGTGCAGGATCTCAGAGTAGTTTCAGTACAACTTAGAACATTAACTTTAAGGAGGTGGTGAGATTTTGTACTTTGTAGTTTCCTAACTGAACTGTTTGCTAATGACTGATTATTGTTTCATTTCTATTTGTTTGCAGCCCTGTAAATATCTCCTTCCTCCAGTCAGACATCAGGATATGCACAAAAAATGTATAGTGATAGATCTTGACGAGACACTGGTCCACAGTTCCTTTAAGGTATATACTTAAAACAAATGCAATTCAATTTTTTTAGAGTAGCTGAAGCTGGATTGAAAATCTAATGTAAAATGATCACGTGTTCCAGCTAATGGGGAAGTAATGAATTCATTAATGGAATTTGAGCTTATACTTTGTTTCACACTTCCATGTACATGTATCAAATGCAGAGTTCATTGTTCACAATTTTGATTGGATTGATGGCAACTAGCTTGACCTGTGTCAGGCACTTGTTTTCCTAATAATATTTTCTTTTAGAAGTAGAAAGGTCAACAACTTTTTACCCATTTTATTCATTAGCCATTCTTTTTCTTCTTTTTAAAATTTCACTTGCTAGTCGTGGCTTTTTTTTTGCTGGAAATGGAAGAGGTTATACAGTCAGTATAAGTGAGATACATGTATTTTTACTACTGGAAATTGAACACATTAAATCACAACTGAAGGTCAAGAATGTAAAAGTCTTCCAGAATCTTAGGGATTTTACTTGTGATTTCCAATGACGTGGCCCTGTCTTCCGATTCTGCTGATGACTAATTCTTTAGACTAATAAAGAATGACTCTTCCCCTCTCTAAACCAGTTAAAAAATAATCTACCAAATTTTTAAGGAGATAATGTTACCAATGTTTGCTTCCATTTAAAAAATTGTATCTTAATTTATTGAAATTCTTCTGTAATATGCCAAAACTAATGCTGTCTGAGTACCCAGCTGTTTTGGTAAAGTAAACAGAAAGTAATTTGCATGTCCTTGAAATGTTGCATTGAACAGTTGTTTATACTATGAAATGTTCTAGGACTGTTCAACCTGTATGTTTGAAATTTGTGGAAAGGAAGTTCAAATTTCTCTTTAGACTCAGATATTGGCTCCTGTCTGACTTAAGTATAATATTATCTATTTGAGTTGTTTTTTCCCCTTTGGACACTGCCAGTTGTCTTTGGTAATACATTTGTTTTCTTGTGTAGCTGAATCAATATTTTTTTTAAGCAAGTGTACTAAGCCAGTAATAAAACATTAAGTATTCTGAAAAATATCCATACTCTCCCCACAGAATGTTTTTTTTTTAGGGTTTCGGCTCTCCTTGACTCCAGAAGTTCCAGTTCAGTTGCATTCTTTCTGTAAAATGTGTTTTTTAAATAAAACAATTGGCTTTTGATATCCCCCATCAGCTTGGAACAATTGGCTTCTGATATCCCCCATCAGCTTGGAATTTCCAATGACCTTCAGTGGAGTGGGTATGGATATTTTCTGGAGCCATGTAATGTTAAGAATTTCTTCCTTTTAAGACTTTGGGTTTGTTTGTGTCATACATATTGAAAGTGCACATATAATTTTGTTGATTCAGATCCAGGCTTCAGATGTTACTCATTGCTTTATTGCTACAGCTCTGTTTTGTATGACCAAGAATGACCACACTCATCAGGCAACATTAGCAAATGACCGTTAACTGACAATGCTGGCGATATAATGCAAATACAAATGTATGCATGTGCCAGTAACTAGTGCGCACAGTTTCGTTACGCACATGTTTCATTATTCAAAAGAACTTTTGTGTGAATCTATTTCTGTGGGGACATGATCTTGCCAATTCATTTCTCATGTTTAGGCTGCATAGATCTTTTCTACAAATAATCAAAAACTTTTCTTGGAGGCACGGGTTGCACTTCTTGCTCACATTGTTGTATGGTTCACATGTTCTAAGAACCTTCCACCTAACATGAAACAACTTCTGTTTGTCTTTGAGACACCAGATGTGCTTCGAAAGTGCACATACATATAACCTGTATATCTAAAGTACAACTATGTTGTCTGACTTCCTTGTTGCAGCTTGGTTGAATTTTTATTCCTCACAGGACTGATCATTACTGATGATAAAAATGTTATTAGCAAACATTTCTTTCATGTTTGTTTGTTTTGTCATATTTCAGCCTGTTCATAATGCAGACTTTATTGTTCCTGTGGAAATCGACGGTACTATTCACCAGGTAAGTTATTATTTAGGGAAGTTGCTCCGACCATCAGTTTTCAAATGGCAACAAAAAGGAAACATTACCTTTAACTGTAAAATAATATTATGGTCCGCAATCAGTCTCAGCCATACCGTTTGAGGTAAACTGTTGACCAAATAGCTTTTAATTAGCACTATTACATGTATTTTTATACACTGTATGTCTTGTAAATAGCTTATCTTATCATCTATAATATATTATATTATATATCATTCTGGGAAGTGCTTCACATGGGTTACTACTCCCATCCCCTCCATGTTTTCCCTTTTGGGAGAAATTATTTTTTTCAAAAAAAGGGCTTCTAGGAATTTAATAATCCCTGGTCTTTGCCACTGTGTTGTGTTTCCTTTTTTGCCTGAGGATGGGAGAGGCTCATGTCAGGGCTTGCCTCTCATCATCCTGGTGTCAAATAAGAGCTCACAAGAGTATGATATTCTTGTTGTCTTTAATTCCTATTTCGAATGGACTTTATTTAAGGGCTCTCGTTCAATTTTGAATCACCTGTTGCCATCTTCACACCCATAACAAGTTCTTTTACTTTGTGGCTGAATTGTATCTGAACAACAGGCAAGCTCACCAATAATGTCAAGGGTCTGTCAAGCATACTCAGTCGCAACAGGTGTTATGGGTTACCACCCTTAATGACAGCCCTGATTGTTCTAACGTTGTTTAATTTTGTCAAGTTTGAATGTAATTTTCTTTATTTTCCAGGTGTATGTGTTGAAACGACCTCATGTTGATGAGTTTCTTCAAAGGATGGGAGAGTTGTTTGAATGTGTTCTTTTCACAGCTAGCTTAGCAAAGGTGAGACTTTACAAGTGTTTTTCCTTGCATTCAATAAATGAAGAATGATGTGTCTTAATGTACTGTGAATGGAACCTCTCAAGCTGATCAAGAAGTAAATTGAGAAAATTGTTAGTTGAAGGATGTCTTCTTAATGTTAGACCAAATTGTTGGAACAGAGCTTAACGGGGTTTGAAGGAAGTGGTGTCTGGTCATCCTGGCCAAGTAACTTTTTTTTCCTGCTGGGCTTGCGAGTAACTTTTCATTCTCACTTTCATGATGGGTAATGGCGCAGGCAAGTCATCTGTCAACTAAATAAAAAATAATAAACTAAGACTTACCCAGGACGAACAAAATTTGTGAGCTGCTTCTCCAAAGGGCAAATGGGATTCTAATCTCTGTTAGAAGTCTAAGCGTTCACCCTCAAAGCCTAGGATCTAGTGAGGGTGTTGTATATATGCTTAAAATATAATGGCAGCAAGTTTTCCTGGTTTTCTAAAGAACCCTGCAACTAAAATCTGAATCTTAGGTCAGTGGCCCTAGGCCTTCGATGTGTTTTAAAATGTTTAATGTTTTCTCTATAATTTGTAAATAAATGTTAGTAGTGCTTTCAAAGAGGCCAGAGTTATAAGACATGTCAGCTACAAATTATCCATGCTGTATCACTGTAGGGCAAAAATTAATACAGCTGTGTATATTTTAGTATGCAGACCCAGTGGCCGACTTGCTGGACAAGTATGGATCGTTCCGTGCCAGACTCTTCAGGGAGTCCTGTGTGTTCCATAGGGGAAATTATGTCAAGGTAAAATAAGGAAGTTAATCTCTGTGTTCGTGGCCATGTGGCCCATCAGGTCGATGCTTATCTCCAGTTTCTGTAGCATGAAAAGACCAAGAGTTTTCCTACTCCCTCTGGATGTGATTCTAGTCAATCGCAGGGTTACCCCAGTATTTATTTCACTGGTACATGTTTATATATACCGATACACCTGGGTGGAGAGAGGAACTGTGAGAGGCAAGTGTCTTGCCCAAGACCACAACACCTCACACCCAGCCAGGGCTTGAACTTCTGTGACGACTTGATCCAGTCTCGTACATTAACCTTCAGGGCTCAGCATCTTCCACAAGATGAGGATAATTATTAATTTTATAATCCCTTGGCCTTGGATGTTTGTATGCAATTTTGCAATGAAACCTGCAGATATATATATTTGTTTACTTTGACATGTTTGTTTGTTTGTTTGCAGAGATATTTTTGTTTGTTTTTGCATAATTTAAGTAATTTTCACTGCTGGCTGACTTTGTGGAATGGCTTATGTTTTGCAGGATCTAAGTAAACTAGGAAGAGATTTAAAGCATGTTCTTATTGTGGATAATTCACCTGCGTCATATAGTTTTCATCCTGAGAATGCAGTAAGTGATGACATCTTTTTGCTGTCAAGTTACTTTATGGAGCATTCTGCTTTATTAAGCCAGTTAGTTATATAAATTTCGTGCTGTTTTGCTTTCTCACAGCTAAGATGTTGAAGAAACGAACGAGACTATTCACTGGCAAATAAACTACTAATACTTGGAGTGATTTTCAATTGAGTGTCGTAAAACCAAAACCAAACCAATAACTTACCAAAAAGACTACTCAGCCATTCTCAAAGCCTAGTAGCACCAAAACCAAAACCAAAGTAATTGCCTGATTACTTTCGACACTGAAATGAAAACAGCTCCAAGCCATACTGGATTATAACAATATGATTCATTTTCCAAGACCCTCTCTATGATTGAAGTGAGTCAGGTAGTTGGGTAAAGAAAAGTGAAAAGATGTCAAAACGTAGCATTGTACTTGTGGAAATTGACTGAAACCAGGAGCTTCCCTGTAACTGAAATTTTATAATAAGACTACATGTCACTTAAAAAAGGGCTTTGAAGATATTTACAACTTACAGTGGTCACTGGTTGTGTTAAACTGTTAAAGGAATCACAGCTGTAAAATGAATCAGGTAAGGGGGCAGGCAGTGAAGCTGGGTCAGTTAGGGAAATATGGGAAATGAAACAATTATTTTGTTGGGTTGGCCGTAACCAGCCAATCAGACAATGTGATATATATTTACTGTCATCTAATGCTTAATGAACATTGTGTTTGTCGTCAGGTTCCAGTTGCATCATGGTTTGATGACTTTTCTGACATGGAACTTTTAGACTTGATTCCCTTCCTCGAAACATTGAATGAAGTTGATGATGTCTGTGCATTTTTGAGAAGTGCTAACATGAACATCCTGAAAGGCAGATGCGATTCACTGGAAATCCGTAGCTGAATGACAGTGTAATTAATTTTAAGGTTTTTAAACTAAAGGCTTTAATTAATTTACATTTTTCTCTTTTATATTGAGACACTAGACAAACTGAAAGTATTGTTAGTTAGCACTCTTATTGATAATTTTTATCGGTATTAGTGCACATCATGAGGTGAGATTTGGGTCTCCTGTGTGGTGTGCACAATATTTTTAAAAAGATCCACTTACTGAGCTAACTACAACCAATGCACAAATAACATTATCACAAAACATATTGCTTTGTATACATTTTCACAGTTGATTTTACCTTCTTCATAAGGGAAGTAAGGATTTTTCAAATTAGTTTCTTTTCTTGTTATAAAGAAATTTTCTCTCTGTAGAATGTTATTATTCATTTTTGTGAATCAAATTCATAAATGGACAGGTTTGCCCTACCAAACTGAGCTGCAGCCAGGTTGTAAATTAATGTAGAAGTAGTGGGTAACTGTGAAGAGCGACTCCGATTTTAAGTTGTTGGTAACCTGTCAACCAACTGTTGTTGACATGTTACCAACAGATGACCAGCACTATCTTTTGATAGCTGCTCTTCACTTTTACTGAAATGAAGCGTCACTGGTACATTAATTGGCAAGCTCTCAAAAATGTGGAACTTGTGAGAGTTGGTTACTGTAATTCTCACTGGAGACACCATCATAGATCTAGGGTTCTTCGAGTATAGATGAAGCATGATTTGAGACGTCATGTGATTATCGCGATCCACTGAAACACTATAAAGCTCAGCCCAGTTAAATTCTGGAAAGGCTAAATCATGGCACAACACATCATAGGACAGTGTCATAGGCCACACCTATTGCACTGTTGTAAAAGCCCTTATTGCCTTTTTTTAGAACTTTTTGTTTGAAACGTTATTTTTAATCACAATCATTACGTTGATTAACTATGTTTTTACGTAAAGTGTACATAGAACTGGTTCTGTAGGAAGAAATACTAAAGTCTCATTTATTATACAAAATTATTAACTCGGGTTCCCATGTTGATTATAAACCTGGTGGCAGAAATGGCATAATTTTTAAGGGAGGCAACTTTCCTAAATAGAGAAATAATGTTTATCTTCTTTGCACTAGGTAAGACAATGTAATATAGGATTCACATTTTGATATGAAACAAATTTGTGCAGTGAATGTTGTTCAAACCTTGTTTATAGTCTAAACACCATTTTTTAACTTAGATTTATGTATTCTTGGAGTTTTGTACCAATTTAAACCAAAAAGAGATTCAAATGTGTATTTTGCCACTTTCAAGGAATTGTAATGGGCAAAATTTCCCGGGATTTTTGTATTTTTGTTGGACTCTTTGCTATTTTCATGAAGTCAAAGCAAAGGAAGTCACTAACCATGATTTCTGTAGTTTTGATATGCAATATTATTCCATGCTGTGGAGAATACAGCCAATTGCAGGGCTAGAAATGGTGGTATCTTATGCGTGGGTGTTTTCTGTCTTGGTGTGTGCTCTTTTGGAATTTACATGTATATGGAGATGGGGAAGTTATGTACTGCTTTTGCATGGTATACCATATATACAACTGAACTCTTTGTTTATGTCAAAATACAGTCTGGACAACTATGTAAATTAATATTTGTGTGTAACAAATCAATAGTAACTGTCCTTTATTATATGGCTGTGTCTCACAAGGATGGGAACTACCGAATTCAGGAATTTGATTGGCTGAAATCAATACTGACCGCAGTCTAGATTTTCCCATCTAGACCGGCATCTAGACCGATTTCATTTTGCGTTGAAAAAGTAGTAAACTAAACATACAAAAATGTTTACCATTTTCTTTTATTTTCTTCTCAATCATTTATGGAAGTGCCAAAAAGCCTGATGACAAAAAAAAAAAAAGTAAAGAGGACGAGAAAATTTTGGCAGGTTTAAGTTAAGCTCATCGCCATTCGCAAGCAAAATGTCAGCAAACCAGTTACATTAAACGAATTAAAGTTTTCTTCTTTGCCATATAATAAACATCTTATTAACCGAGCTAAGTCGGTCTGTATGGGAGAATCTTGACCTCGGT
>Ga0126339_10002018_pt1 | contig 14351 bp, 8 predicted proteins | sample OrbTmetagenome_2_FD_92532 | JGI IMG/M metagenome (GOLD analysis project Ga0126339, IMG submission 92532) | Coral microbial communities from Petempiche,Puerto Morelos, Mexico - Orbicella T R C metagenome | ecosystem: Host-associated > Invertebrates > Cnidaria > Coral | place: Petempiche,Puerto... | reverse complement strand
CTTATTATAAGAACGCATTCCCAGTAATTGTAAAATCTTTGTGAACCCAGACTCAAAAGAATACGCATTAAACTACAGTCAATGCATTGTGTCGAACACAAATAAACATTTTAAGTTTGATTCGGGCAGAAAGCTAAGTCCTTGATTAAAAATTTGAACCAAATTTCTTGGTGTGGTTACCGACTGCAAAATAGAAAAGACCACAGTGTGTCAGCTATTTTTCTTATTTATTCAATTTTCAGCAATAGAAATTAGATTAGTCTTTTCTCACGCAAAGCTTATGATTAGTTGATTACAATGACTGGAAAAAAAATTGGGGTGTCTGTGCTCGTTTGTGAGCTAGAACCATTTTTCAACTGACAGAGCTCAATATCAAGGCAAATCCGTCATGTTTTCAATATGCGCGTGCACGAGCACGCGCTAATAACACCATAAATTATGCGCAGTAAGGATGCGCAATGCAAATGTGAGGAATGACCTTAAATTTCAGACTCGAGCTTAGCTTGAACTGCTGTTTACTTGGCAGGTGACAGCCATCTTTTGAATCTTTCATACGTTTTGTTATGGTTATTCAGTAACCAAACAAAACCTTTGCCCATCTTTAGCTGTGGCCTGATTAATGCAGTGATCACTGTTTAGCCAGAGGCGAGGGGAGGGGGGGGGGAGGGGTGCCCGTCGTGCCTTTTGGGGTTTAAAAATGCGGTTTTGGCAATTAGGGTGTTCAGCCTCAAAAGTTCTATAGCAGGAGTTTTGGCTGTACCTTTTAGGGTATGAGCCGAAAAAATATGGCAGCAGATAATTTGTTTTAGAATTGGTAGCTCTTAGGGGTGAAAAACATTTCAAGCCATGCCCACAAAACAGGATCTTGTACCTCTTAGGGGTTCTTTTCAAAGTTTCTGATGAGCACCCTCATCCTTTTCATATGGGAGTCCCCCTACCAGGTGTTTAGCGCGATCGAGGGAGGGGAAAGAGGGCGGGTATAATTTTATGCGGTATCTGACTTTTCAGAGGAAGGTTTTGGCTGAAATACACTTAGGGCAACATGGGATAAAGTTCCAGCTCACCTTGCAAAAATTGGACCATCCCTAACCTGGGGCTCAGATTTCTGAGAAAAATTCCTTTTTGTGGGTATGGTAGTGGAGTTGCTGCATAATTCCAACTCACCACTGTCTGGTTGCTAGCTGTGTGCTTGTTGCATGGGAAGTATGTTATGTAAAGCAGTGCATGATAGTAGTCTGTGGTGCCCTTGAGGGCAGAGAGCATAAAATATATATCTAACATGAAGTGTGGAAGTTTGATGGTTACTTCAGGGTCATAAATTGTTTGGGTGATATGTTTTGGTGGGCAGAGGGTAGTAGATACAAGGCATTTCATAGATTTGAAAAAAGGTGTCTGAGTGGATTAGTTTGGGAAGTCTATATTTGTCATAGATCTGAAAAGAGTCATTGTTTAACTGCATGTATGATTTGGCATAATTAAATTAGAAATTTATTTTAATAATAACTTGCACTTTTTCTAGAAATGGAAATGAAGGACCATGAAATTTCCAAGTCCAATAAAACAGACAATTCACTGGCCTCTTGGAAGTGGAAAGGAACCTTACTCTACTATGAATCACAGGAAATCCAGCATTCAGAGAAAATTGCAAGTTTTGATTTTGATGGCACATTAGCTAAGACATCTTTATTCAAACATGGACCCGATGCATGGTCCATACTTTACCCAAACTGTATAGAGAAGCTAACATGTCTTCACAAGGATGGATATAAACTTGTTATCTTCACCAATCAAGCTGCAATAGGTAAAGCTAAGGCATCAAAACAAAAGGTTATAGATGAAAAGAAAGGAAGACTCACAGGCTTTGTCAAAAAGGTAACTAAAAAATTCTCAGTTTTTTTTTTCTCAGTTTATTAGAGGGTTGTGGTTGAAGAAACAGTGTTCAGTTCAGAATGGTGAGATTCATATACAAGATGTAATATATTATTTTATTAAACATTAGTAGGAGAGTATGCTCTACCGCATTTCCAATCACAAGGAAAAAATATGATGCACAGTACACCTATGGTACTTGCCAATACCAAGTACCAATGGCAACAGCTAAGCAGCTCATTACCCACTTACAATGTTGTTGAAGTACTGATAGTTATTACCCAGTATCAGAGGCTGACAGTTCATGCAAAGGGCTTCTGATACATAGCCCTCTCCATTATTTGCATGCACGAGTGATTAATACCCAGTGACAAATGATGGCTGACATTGTATAAAATAATAGCAAGGAGAACAAATTATTCTTAATCTCTTAATAATTTAGATGCTTCATTCAGTGTTCCAGATAAGTGAGGGGTCTCGGGTCAAACACTCGTCAAGGTCAGCTACATGACACAACAAATTAATAGAGGAAATTTATAATGATTAGGTGGGAGCAATGGGAATTGACCCACTGGAATTTCTTATCGACACACTGCCTTGAAAACTTATCTGGAACCTGGTCCATTACGCTTTTTTTCCAGGTGGATCTCCCATTCCAAATACTTGTGGCCACATCAAAGGATGCCTATCGTAAGCCCAGCACAGGAATGTGGGAGTTCTTTTGCCAAAGCTGTAATGGTGATGTGAAAGTTGATAAAAAGAAAAGTTTCTTTGTTGGTGATGCAGCTGGAAGGGGAAAAGATCATGGCAAAAGTGATAAGGAATTTGCGGCAAATTGTGGACTGACATTTTACACAGAAGAAGAATTCTTCTTGAAAGAATTATTAGGAAGCAAAGAAAAGAAATGAGCTCTAGATTTTAAGTCACACATTAATAATCTTTAGTGATTATCATTTAAAAATAGTCATTTTACTTCACACTTTGCACAAAAAAAACAATTCATATTAACTATTTAACCTACAAAAAATAATCTTTATTATATTTCCCCTATTATTTATTTACCGGTACCTAGGAAGGCCAGTTGTTCAATTTTTTTTTACATGTCTGTCTTGCCATCTATTGTTATCAATGTTTGAAATTTATTACCCATTAAAAATACTGCTTACAGTTAATGAGTTTTTCAACACTATTTTCTTTTAATCCACATCAGTTGTGAAAAAAAATTAATCCAGTGGATAAATATATAATATTTTTAATTTCTTGTCTTTGTTGAAGATGAAGCTTTCTTGGTACTCATAATTTTGACAATCTGGTTCGACTCATTCACAGCATCTTGTTTATGTAACACATTTTTCACACCTTTTGAATTTACCCCTTCTGCCCTCACATACTCTCCAGCAAGAAGAGAAACTGGTGGATAAAGCATGATGTCAAAGAGTTTTCCTATTGTTGTGCCTGGTTTTAAAACAATACAGTCCCTGAGAATTTGGGGTTTGTCATTTGTAATGACACTGATTGATTGACAGGTGTCAAGGCAACTGACAGGAAATGCATAGACTGGTGATCGCAGTTTCACGGCTTGTGACAAGGCTTGCAGCACACCAGTGTTTCCAAAGACTTGAAGAATGCTGTCTTTTATGTCCCTTAATTCTTTCTCAGACTTGTCATTTGTATCTTGTTGCTGAACATTGAAATCAAAATGAGAGGCTCCACTTTGGTATGATATAAGACCGTCCTTACACTTCTGCTGAAGAATACACTCACTCTTTGCACTAACTGGCACCATTTTCATGTCACTGAACTGTTCTTGAAATTTCGCCAGATTATTGACAGCACCAGAAATATCAACTTTGTTGAGAGCTAAAAGAATAGGAAAGCGTAGTCGCAAAAAGTTGTCAACTAATTTGTGCACCAAACGTTCAGCATTAGCGTTTTCCATCTTAGGAATTGAAAGAAGCTTGTTGTCTGTTATTCCTGTAGACTCAAAAGCAAGCTGAATCAGTGCTTGTGAGGTATGGTACCCAGTAAACATGTCACAGAGTTTAGCAGGTTTCTTCCTAATAGAATCCCATTTGACCATGATATTATCATAAATCCATCGGTGAAGTTCTTCTTGAATCCATTCCACATCTCTTGAGGGGTCATATTCTGGTAAGAAAAGACCAAAATCACTGTAATAAAGGTTTTGTACATTAAACCACTAAACCATGGGTATTGAGCATGCTTTTTAGAGTACCCAATCTTTCCCCTCTCACAAAGAAAACAAATAGAATTAAAGCACGCAAAAGAAGTGCAAAGTCCACACAAAATTGGTGTTGTCTTGAAATATCCTCCTTTAAATTCTAATTGTCAGAATGCTGGTCAACCTTTTTCATTTGTTAGGAACATTTCTCCTTTCAGCATGTTAATTGGTTAATTCAGGGTTCTCAGAAGAATTTTTCACAGGCAGCCAATAAAGCATAACAGGCAGCATAATCAGTCTTTGAAGCATCTCATTGATTTCAGAGATTTAGGGTAACTCTTGAACAAGTAGTGCTGTTTCACCTTTTTAAATATTATCTTCTTCGTGAAATGTCTCCGTCTGTAAATCTCAATTTATTTTTAAATGTGTGCATATTTTAATACCCGGAACATTTGTCTTTACAGCTGGTGGAATTCCACCAGCTGACGGCTTCTACTGACTGAGAACTTTGTAATTTCTAATCCACATCAATAATACCTGTAGTAGGCTTTCCATCTTCATCAGTCTGTCCAGACAGGTCAATTACATGAACAAGCACATCAGCGTCCAGCAGATCATTCAAAAACTTATTTCCTCGACCTCTTCCTTCACATGCACCTGGCACTAAACCAGCCACATCTTTGAGCAAGACTGGAACAAACCTTTCACCTAGAGCACTGTGACCATACTGTGCCTGACATCTGTGGCTCCACTCTGCACATGGACACGGTATTGAGTAGAATGCCTGGCCAATATTTGGCTCAATAGTTGTGAACGGGTGGGCTCCTATCTTTGCCATATTTTGGTGAGTGGCAGCATTGAAGAATGTAGATTTTCCAGCTGAAGGTTTTCCTACAAAATCATTCAGAAACACAAGTTTTGTTACTGATAAGAATATTTTAGCATAACTATTAATCCAAGTCTTAAGGGATGGGTCAGTTTTTTTGAGCAGGGGTGGGTAATTTACCCAAAAAATTCTGCACAGCAAAAACTGCTGGAAAAAAAAATCAAGCAAGTGCTTTCTACTATCCAGGTCCTATTTTTGATGCACAAGCTATTGCCCACCAAAAAAACATGCACAACTAAAGCTGAGATAAAAATTCATGGCCCAGAAAATTGCCCAGCCCCAGCCCCAGCCCCAGCCCCCGGCCCCCCCTCCCCCCCCAAAAAAATACTATAATAATAATAAATTACCAATAAGACCAATGACAAAGTTCCATCTTCCACCCCTCGCATTCATCATTTCTAGCTTCTCTTTAACATTTTGAAAGTTCACTGAGTCCTGATCACTGACTTGTTCCTCATTCTCAAGCGATACAGTTTCATCTTTTCCAATGATGTTGAACTTTCCCGCATTTTCATTGATCCATTCTTTTGCTGAGTCTACCAAACCAAACACCATTGGCATTCCAACAAACTGTTGACATGAACGCCGCAAGAAGCTGATGAGCTCTTCTATAAAATCTTTTGGCATTGCGTTCGAGCGGTTTGGTATCTCGATGGAAGGGATTTCTTCCGGGTATTTTGACGGAAGTGAAATCTTTAGTTGAAGAGATGAAACAGAAGAGGAAATGCTGAGGTCATCAATTCTGATCATAAACGCCGGTGGGAAAGCACTGAGCTCCGAGAATTCCTCAGGAAATATAGACTTCAGTGTTTCAACTTCCTCTCTTTGCTCTTCTAAATAATCCATTATACGATTGATTCTTACAACCAGTTGCTGCAGAGAAATCAAACTAAAACCACCATTTTAGAAATTCTTGTTGGTGCAATACATCGCGAGCTCTGATTGGTCTGTCTGTATCTACGCGAAAACATCCCAGAGGTCTGTTCGACGCTATCAGCGCCCGTTCGAAGAGTTTCAAGATGGCGTCGCGCATACTTTCTCGATTGAACTTGGTTTCAAAGAGATTTTTCTCTGCTGAGGCTTCGCAAGAGTCTTCATTTGTGGCGAAACAGTTGGCTGAATCAAAACATGCTGAATGTAAGTAATCTTATCGATTAATTTCCTTTAAAAATTGTACAAAAAGTTGTGACGTTAATATTTGTGATGAATACGCCATAACTTGTATGAGTATTGTACACTGATCCAAGTACACCTCCGAATTTAAACCAACACATGATGGTGGTTACTAAAGCTATTATTGTCAATCTAAAATGACCTACGTGATAGCAGAACATGTCAAATCAGTCCAATAGATGTACGTTTTGTCTTCTTTCACGTTTTTAAATTGTTTCTATATGATCAGTCTGATGAGTGTGTCATACCGTAAGCTGCCGCTTATAAGCCCTTTGCTTATACATCTTCGTAAGGGTTTTTAGATGGGCTTTAAACAGAGGGGCTTATATCTGAGGGGGCTTATAATAGGAATTTAAAAAAAACCGTTTCGAAATAGGCTATAGCTGGACATGTTAATTAAAATAGCTTTTTCATTTACTGGTAATTAAGCTTTAAAGCCCTGGCCAAATGGACTCATGAGTAGATGCAAGTTGAAAACTTGGGCCTGCTTGCGACTCCATTTGGCCAGGCATTGCGTGCACTTGCGTTGACTTGTGAAGACTTGCACTCACTTTGGTTGAGATCAAATTTGCACCCAAGTCAGTGCAAGTTTTTCACCGTTTGGCCACCCAACCCAAGTGAACACAAGTTGAGTGACGTCCATTAACCTTTTATTAGTCAATTAAACACAGGACATGTCTACCTTGAAATGTTTTTTTTATTTGGTGACTTGGAGCTACTTGCCTTTTACTTGCAAGTTTGCTTGGCCAGGGCTTAACACGTCATATCAAAACAAATTCAAAACAGTGAAAGCTAGGGTGGGGCTTGTATCTGGGGGGAGGTTTATAACTGGATGTATTTTTGGTTTACAGGTAGATGGGCTGATAACTAGGGGGAGCTTATAAGGGGCACTTTATGGTATACACACAATTTCTGTGCAAACGTTTTGGATACATCTCGGGATCTCAGTGCAGAATGCTAACTCAAGTGCACTTTGAGGACAAGAAACATAATTAGCTAGAAATAAAGTCAGCTAAAGTTGTGAAAGTATATGGAGTATGTGATTCACCTAGCTAGCCATAGCTTCAAGCTTGGTAGTTTAATTTTCAAACATGTCATTTAAACAAACAAACAAAACAAATACTTCAAGTAAGGATAGCATGGGTAATTGAAACTTAAAGCCTCAAAATGTTCTTTTGTTTCTCACTGTCTTTTTTTTAGCAACTATGAAGACCTGGAAGTTGATTTCCTACTTTGTTGCCATCCCTGGCTGTCTCCTGTGTGCTTACAATGCTGTTCTAAAGGAGAAAGAGCACCACACTCACCCAAGGCCGGAATTTGTACCATATACTCATCTCAGGTTAAGGAAAAAGGTTGGTGAAGAATTTGTTTAAATACTTTCCTTCGTACATGTTTTCATGTATACGGTGGCCTCATGGTTAGTGTACTAGACTTTGAATCAAGTGGCTCAGGTTTATTCCCTGGCTGTGGATATTGTTTCCCATTCCTGGGAAAGTGGAAATGTTCCTAGTCATTTCATGCTACAGAAACCAGAGATAAGCACCGCCCTGATGGGCCACTTGGCTCACAAGCAGACTTTACCTTTGCGTTACAGTAAGCTGCATGCCCTCATGAAAGCTAAGGGAATGCAAATTCCTTACAAAATGATGATCTGGGGGTCAAGATGTGAAAAATAGCATAACTTTGTGATGTATGTCTCTGGCAGCTATCGTTAGGTTGTGACTTGATCCAAGCAACTTTAAACTGAGCACAGTGCTAACTGGCTCATGTAAAACGTTTTGAAATGCCAATTGCAAAAATCAATTCCTTCAGGGGCGTTTCAATGTGCTTTTCCAACCTTGAATCTACATTTAAATCATGCGTTCTTGATATTGTTTTCATACTCTCCACAGGGCTGTCAGTAACTTTTGATTCAGCTGTACCCTAGCCTTGATTTTGACATCCGTAACAAACTTGTTACTTAATGGGTGAATTGTTTAACTACGATCAAGTTCACTTGTAAAAACAAGGGCCCATCAAGTTTGCTCTGCTCTAATAGGTGCTATAGGTTATGGCCCTTATGGACAGCCCTGGACTCCATTAGTTGCTAAGCACTAAAATCATTGTAATTCCTTGTCCACCTTTCTCTATATTCCCATTTGTTCAGAGAAGTAATCTTTTTTTTTTTTCAGGCGTTCCCATGGGGTGATGGTAACCATTCATTGTTCCACAACCCTCATGCTAATGCATTGCCTGAAGGCTATGAAGATGAGGATCATGATCACTGAACACAAGTTTCTTCCATTTGTGTGCAGTCTTTTGTTCATTATTGCTGTTTTCAGGGCATGTTGTTAATTGAAAAATTGTTTGAAGATTTGTCAGCCTATGATAATGTTATCTACGGTCGTCATGTTGGATGAAATGCTAAACTGGTTGTGAATAAAATGCAAGAATTGCAATAATTCTGTTTTGCTTTATGTGTCTTGTATCCTCGAAGGAAATTGAAGACGACTTAGGTTTTGTACAAGACTTCTGCAAGCTGCTTTCTGATTTTACTGTTAATAGAATGTGGAAGTACATTACTCGTATAATCTAAATGGTTACAGCTGTAGTTCTTTGATTATTCTTTTCCTTGTAAAACTGAGGATCCAAAACTTTAAGAATTGTCTAATTTTGAGCAATAAACACTGAGGTTCAATCTCTGAGTGCGGAATTTAAGAAATAGCTTGCACTGACAGTAAAGATCAGGTGATTTTCTGGGTCAGAGTTGCATGAGCACAAGAATCCAATGTGAGCATGAAAGCTGTATCTTATCTTATTAGATATTGAGGACATGCATCATTTTAGTCTTTGTGGCAGGTGTTCTGTCAAATTCTTATGATTGTTCTCTGTACTGTCCTCCTACACCTTGCACTGTGAAATTTGACTTCCCTCAATACTTGCTTTCTCGTTTGCGTTTGTTTCGGAGCGGGCACATTACAAAGGTGTTTACGGAGTTGTAGCGTTACACGAGCCAACCGCGAGCCCAAGTCAACCTCGAGTCAACAACGAGCCAAGCCAATTTTTTTTCTTTTTTTTTTTCTTTTTTCCCCCCAAAAATACAGATTGTAGGAAGTAAAATATATGAATGTAGATCGTCTTAGCAGTCAACAACAGGACATTTTAATAGCAGGATCACTCGCGCCGTCTTGTAGTCTTACGCGACATATTATCTTATCCAAATAGTGAGTGACGTAAATCTAGTTAACTATCTACTGACTCAGAGAAAAGTTAAACGATATTAAACATTCGTGCCACGCGAGTGAGTTGCCTCTTTCCTGAATTTCGTGCCCGACCTTAAAGTTCCGATAACTGTTGCAGGATTATGTTTGCAGAGCTGTGTTAGTGTTGCAAAGCTGCATTTATTTCATCAAGAAACCAACGACAATCGTGACAATAACCTTATAGAGCCGAAATGAACAAATGAAGAAAATCATCTATATTCATACATTTTATTTCCTACAATCTTTTTTTCGAGACAAAAGAAAAAATATTGGCTTGACTCGTGGTTGACTCGAGGTTGACTCGTGATTCGAGACTGACTTGGGCTCGCGGTTGGCTTGTGTAAAGCTACAACTCGTGTTTAATACGTGAAGCACTGATCTAATCAAGGGTTCCACCTCTGGCTTTGTCAATAAGGTTGACTGTATGAATACGTACCGAATAGGAGTGTTCCTCGCTTGCAGCTGATGACCTTCTAGGGAAAAGTTAAGTACTGAGGTATAATTATCCATGCCTAAAATCGACCTACGTCATTACTAACATGTCTAGCACCTGCAAATTCTATGTATGATGCGCGAAGCGAGAAATCTCTGGACACGATCGCAAGTGCGTGCAATTTTTATCGGTAGGCTGCTACGTAAACATCATTTGCACAAAAAATTATCATATCGGTTTTTTCCTGTTATGGGTGTCACGGTTTCCTCTCAGAGGCAAAAGAAGGTAGTTAAAAGGGTCCCTCCACCATCTTTTGCTAGTTTTTCTACCACTGGAACCCTAACTACTTCAGCTCATGTTGACGAAGGTGAGACCGAATAAAAAATTATGTTATCTAGGCTAACACGCTTACACAAAATAGGCTTAGTGCACTTTTGTCTTTAACGTGAGAATAATTTGCTTTTGCGATAGCGTATTTAACACCTGCAAAAATGGCATAAATACCTGTCAAAAGATGGAAGCCATTAGCTTTTATGTCAAACAACGTCTTTTGACAGGCGTTCGCCAAGATCGTTATGTATACAGCAATGTCATCCTGCTAGAAACTCATGACTCCATATCTAAGGATATTGATGTTACATCACGGTTTTTCGTTTATCAATAAAGAAAAAGAAAAAGATTTTCTCAACTAGATCTGTATTAATAAAATTAATGACTAATTTAGAAGAAGTAAGCTTATTAATTTATTAAGAATAATACGATATTCAAAAAGAACTACCTTGCCTCAATCAACAATTACACCATGTAAATCTAAAATTATCCTTTTAATTTACATCTTTTCACGTTCTGTCGTTAACCTTTGTCTTAATTAGCATTTTTGCCTACTATTATTCAACTTGCTTTGTAATCATTCATTCAACTGAAGATGACAGAAGTTCTGTCGAAACATGTCTTTTAAACTTAAAAAATTGGTCGTTTTCCTTAAAATAATACCTCTCAGATAAACTCAATTTATAAAATTTTAATGTATGCCAAAAGTAGTGTGAGTCAATATAGATTCAAGACAAGCAAATTCCCTAGTAGGTGATTGATAGGAACCAAAGGCAATAATTTCTTCTTTCCTCAGACTTAGCTTCTTGACATAATTAAGGAAAAGAGGGCTCTGAGGACATTTGATTTGATAATTTGGCTTACAGTGTTACACACTGCATCATTATCACTTGAGAGGGTTCTTAAATAAATTTTGACATCTTTTCCACAATTTTTTGCTGGCTTCTATTCTGAACCAGTCAATAAAACGTGGCAACCATCAAGGGTAAAGAGGTTAAATTTTCAAATCACCAATCACTCCTTTGGGAATTTCAAAAATCTCGTCCAACGAACATTGAAACTGGGGGCAAGTTATCACAGTTTGATAATTTGGCCATTTGAAACAGAATCACACAGATATAAAAAAACTAATTGATCAAAAATTTTCCATGGTGACAATGGTAAGCTGCCTAGCACTGCTTACTTGGACTTAACTGATTCAATACCAGTTTCATCCCCTAAAATATCCACTAGATGATCTGTAAATAAAACCATTTGATTAGAGTACCTACAGACCTTAATAGAATTTAACTAAGGGAATAACTTATTTTTCTCAGGAATATCTGCAGAGAGTACCAGCATGATTGAGGTTGATGTGGGCCAGTATGATGACTGTCTGGAAGATGGAACGTAAGGAATTTTCTTTATCATGAACATTTAATATCTAATTTAATTTGTTTCTGCAGTGAAATTAAGAGACTTACATATGCTCAGATTATTTCATATGTTATTTTGATTAATGTTTTTTAATCGTACCAGAGTGTTCCTAAAGTCCTTGGAATAGTGATGAAAGTAAATTTTCTCATGCAGTGGAACTTTGATATAATGAAGGGCCAAGGGACTGACAAAATGTGTTTGCTGTAACGAGGTTTCGCTATATCAGGGTTCTTTCCCATGTATTTTACTATTGCTGTGGCAAAGAATATTGTTCATTATACCAAGGACTTAGTTATATAGACATTTGTTAAATCAAGGTTCTACTGTATCATAATAATATTATGCTGGTCAGAAATTTAAAAAAATTGGTCACAGTATGTTTCTATCCAATACTTCATCGTCACACTGAATCTCAGGGTTTTTTGGTTTGATGAATTCATTTGGGAAAGTTAAAATCAGGCTGTTGGAGTAATCTGTCGCTTTGGAGTGTATGATGTGACAATGAAAGTTATATCATATAATTTACTACATATTAAATAAAAATAATATTATTTATAAGTATATGAAATTAAATTGAGCTGCTTCATATCCATGTACCCCTTCCTTGGAGGGTTCTATTGGTTATAAGAACACCCAATCCCTTGGGAAATTCCAGCTTTGGTTTATACATTCTGTTAATTTATTTTGCCTTTTTGAGACCCTCCCCCCCTCCCTGGAATTTCTGATAACCCTCCTTAGGTCAGTTTGAATATTCTCTGGAAACCATGCATTACTTCAAGTACATATGAATGTTCATGGTGGTTTCAAATTCATCACACTCAGATATTTCCACTTTCGGTACCTGGTTGTTTTGACTATTTTTAACAGTCTATCATTATGGAAGTCTGTGAACAGTACATGCCACATGATCTCACTTAACCCAGGACTTACATGTAATTTAAGGTGGTTAATTTAAAGTACTTCAACCAATTTTTAGCTTGCCAGGTGATATCTCCATATTGTATACAAAACGCAAAAAGCCATACAGTCAAACCTCCCATAAGCGACCACCGAAAATGTCAAGCCTAGGTGGTGACTTACAGGAGGTGGTCACTTATGAGAGCTTAGACCATATTGGGTCAAAATTTTGCTTCATTAGGATATGGTAACTGCAGAGGGATATCATTTCTAATTTTCTGTAATTATGTATAACAAATTTAAGGTCTTTTTCAAGACAGATAGAGTACAGTGTATGTGCATTTTCTCCTAACTTTTTAAATGTTTCATTCATGTGAAAAGTCAATTTCGAGAAAAAAATCTGGTACTTCCCATTGAGAAGTTTCCGTCTCTTGTACTACCCAGGAATGCAATAATGTTACAACACATTATTATCAATTTCCTCTCTATTATCTGTCAAGTGGTCGTTTACGGGAGGTTAAAAACAAAAGACAATTTCAAACTTTTTGCTCTAAAAGTGGTCGCAGTTGCTTACAAGAGGTTCCAAATAGAGTGATCTGACTTAGAAACTTTTTGGTTATTTGGAAAACTGGTTGTTGACCTGAGAGGTGGTGGCAACCGGAGGTTACACTGTACTCAAAAAGTGCTTTCTCTGTTATTAATTAAATTAAATTTTGCATTTAATTTTTTTATGCAAAGGATGAAAACGATTGATATTGGAGAAGGTAAAGCACTGCTGGTGCGTGAAAAGGGAGAGTACTTTGCTGTTGGTCACAAGTGCACTCACTATGGAGCGCCACTGTCTACTGGTCATCTCTGCAATGGACGAGTTCGCTGTCCCTGGCATGGAGCATGCTTTAATATCAAGACTGGAGATATTGAAGACTTTCCAGGACTAGACAGTATACCCAGATTTGAGGTCTGTAAATATAAATTAATTGAAATTGAAAAAATCATTTAATAATTCATAAAGGAAATACAAAAGAAATGAATGTTTAATGAGTGTCTTTAAATTTGATAAAAGACATGGCTATATTTTGCAGCTGATTTTCTCCAGAAAAATAATAGTAAACCCAAGGATTATTCTTTAAATGAGCAGATCTACCACAAACGTTTTTGAAGCTGTTCAAAAAACTCGCAACATGTGTTTTATTGGGTTTAAAACACTCGGCTACGCCTCATATCTTAAATCCGATAAAACGCTGCTTTTTTTTTTAAATGTTTATCTCACATTTGGTACTTACTTTAAAGAAACATTGTGGCACCTCACCACTTAAAAGTGTATTACCATAAAGAACCCACACTCCCTTTCCCTGCCTGTTATTTACCTTTAAAGGCCACATACTTGATCTGGAGTTTAATTTAAAAACCTTAGGTGCCACTTTCATTTATCCATCACATGAGCCATATGTGATGAGATTTGAGTCTAGCTTTATAATGTATAGGCTCTGTTTTGTGACGTCACTTAGACTGCTGAATAAATTATCTAATTTAAATCTTTCAATTTTTTTTCCAGGTGGTCATCAAGAATGATAATGTGATTGTGAGAGCATATCCAGAGGTAAAATGTTCACAATGTTAAATGGAACAAAATTTTTGCGTTCACATAGTGTAACACAATCCAAATCCAGTCTGTCTCGAGAATTTTTGGGACGAATTTGTTTGCCGATTTGCCCCCACCCCCCACCCCCCCCCCACTCTGGCCCTTTCTACCCATCACCTCCACTCTATTGTTACTTTTTTATACGCAGTGTGCTTATGCCATATGCTATCACAATCACATTGTCAATCTTGATGACCTCCTGGAAAAAAAATTGAAAGATTTAAATTAAAGAATTTATACAGCAGTCTAAGTGACGTAACAAAACAGAGCCTAAACATTAT
>Ga0126339_10002017_pt1 | contig 14352 bp, 13 predicted proteins | sample OrbTmetagenome_2_FD_92532 | JGI IMG/M metagenome (GOLD analysis project Ga0126339, IMG submission 92532) | Coral microbial communities from Petempiche,Puerto Morelos, Mexico - Orbicella T R C metagenome | ecosystem: Host-associated > Invertebrates > Cnidaria > Coral | place: Petempiche,Puerto... | reverse complement strand
CTGTACGGTGTACATGTGTTTACAGTGGTTGTGGAGAAATATCTTCTGAATTGGACTGTACATCTTTAAAGTCAAATTCCCCTTGAATTAAGCTTACCTTGACTAATCACTGCCATGCCATAAACTGTTGGCCATCGAATAGTTTGATTTTTGTATGTTGCCTCGCAGTTATACCTTCCACCATCTTTGACATTGACTTTCAACAACGTAAACACTTGTCCCCTTAAAATAAGTTTATTTGGCGTAACAGTTCGTTCAACCCAATTGGTGAATGTAGGCTGGTGCAAAAGTCTGACGGTAGCACTTGGTTCATCCGTTGTGCAGTTTATGTCCTTATTCATACCCAGTATGGCAGGTAACACCTGGGCTGGAGGACTGAGAAATTTCAGTGCCCCAATGCCTGCAGAAAAGCAAATGACCATCAGCACATGTACAAACAGTGTGATGAAAAATTATTAGGAGCTGGAGCAATTTCAAAATATTTTAAGTCATTTTCTGCTTACAAATCCAATGTGCATATGAGGCAATTTTGGTAAAAGGAGAAGGTCACTCCAAAAAAATGTATATTTTTTGTCAACAATAGTAAAAACCTCACACTAAGTTAACCACTCACCAAAGCCTCAGTCTCTAAAGTGCAGGTTTTCCTTACGAAATTAGTCTCCAAAGAAGCCCAAAATTCAACATTGTTGCTGCCATTTTGAACAGTACTCAGCAGCCACGACACATTTTCATGACATCATTCCGTCCAGGAGATTTTGTCCAAAGGGCTTCCAACAAGCCTTTTAACTATCCCTCTGGGTTATGGCTGCTCTTAAGCTGTATTTCTGACCCAAACATGCTCCAAATTTGGAAAAATTTTATTAACAGCAGTGAAGATAGTGAAGTACATAATCGCTTGTAAAAGAAATACATTTTGCTGGCCCAGTGACTTGATGCAAAGTCAGTTGTAGGTTTTTCTCCTTCCTGCCAATTTAGAGTCGGTCGGAATGACGTCACATTAACATGGTCTGGCTGCCAAGTACAGTTTCAAAATGGCAGCCTCCATCGCTTCTTTCAAGACGAATTACATCAGGATAGCAGGCAATTCAGAGGCTGAAACTTCGCTAGGTGAAAAAGCTGAATGTTTACTTGCTATAGGCAAAGACGAATAAAGAACTAAGCTTTTTGGAGTGACCTTCTCCTTTAAAACTACATGTACATTAGACTTCTCCAACAAAAAAATGTACATGTATGTTGGATTACATTGTAATGCCAATGAGAAAAGTTGACCAAGAAAGGGCTACCTCATGGATACATCAAAACAATAGCTTCCTAAGGTAGAAAAATACCAAACTTAAGACAACTTAAAAAACTGAAAATAAACAAGGATCCATGGCTATGACTGAGGATGAGTAAGATAGATTACAAATTATAAACTTGAAAACACTGGACATTTTTTCAAGATATACGGTATATAGTAGCAGTCATTATTTAAGAGTCTAACAAACCAAAACCAGTTAGTTACAATATAACCACAGTGTAAAAAGGCCAATCACAAGACACAATACAAACAAACCAGCTAAATAAAGTACCTTTCAATAACATGCAGACTCTAAAATTCAAAGCTCGACTGACAAATGCCCTCTCACTACTGTCAATCAAATGTTCAGCAGCTCCTCCCAGCTTCTGACTACGGTTTAGTTGTCTGAACTGTGCTCAATGATTTGATTACCACACACTCGGCAGTACACGCAAGCTGGGTGGAGCCGCTGAACATTTGATTGATGGTAGCCAAAAACGCATTTGTCAGTTTTAAAAGCTTTGAATTTTACAGTCCGCATGTTGTTGAAAGTGCAGTAATAAGAGCAGAAAGCAAACACCATAAATGATGGTAAGCGTAGAAACATGCATGATACATTCATCTGCAGTGCCACGTCACATCCGACTGACCTCTGACTTAGCAACGTTTGGTTGCTTTAGTGTTCTGAGTTCTTTAAACCCCTCACTGAGCAGTGTAGGAAAATCGCACGAAATTACTGCCAGCTTCTCCTCAACACTTAGTTGACAATGGCTCTTAATTAAATACACTGCCAACGTCCTTGGCAACTAAATTAGTACTAAATTAAAAGTACATGGGTGTGCTCATTACATCTACATGTACTATTACACAAAAAAGAAGATTGATGATGCTTAAAAAGAGTAATTTTGATTCGCAGCACATAATTTTTAAACAAAGCAATTATCGTGACGAAAGCTTTCATTTCATCATTTAAATTATTCTTAAGTTATTCCAGTCTCTGCACAAAGCCCTCATCCTTTGGCAAATTAAAATTGGTCCCCCTGATTGCTTGGTAAATTAGATTAACAAAAAATACTGGAAGGCATTATTATACTGTGTGGAATCTTAGCAGTCTGTTTAGTACAGATGCCTTTTTACCCTAGGGGTTTTAAGTATACCCTTATGTTTGCTTGCACTTAGCCCTTTCCCTCAAATAACAGCTAACCGTAACCAAACATGGGTGAAATAAACCGCAAGCAAACAGTACATTCTGCGTTCGGTGTTCTGTGAAATACCCCTGCCAGTCAGAAGGCATAAAAGAAGCAGTACAAAACTACATACATGTATAAACAGTGTATCATTACAGAGAGTGTTACTATTACATGTAAGGATAACACCATCCACGTACATGTATATAGATTGTTCACTGTTAAAGCCACATAATTACCTTTTTTTTTTCTTTTCTTTTTAGGGTAAAAGGATGCCTTGAAATTTTGAGTTAGGTGCAAGAAAATTTTTGAATAAGTGTCACCAGGTCTTGAATAAATGGACCTAATCACTAGCTCCAGATACAACTATGCAGGCATGTAGATCAAAATGACTTCTTTGGCATAAACAGCAGGTCTTAATGAGCTGTTCAATAGGTATGTTAATCTTGCAATAAAATTAACAATTGAAATAAGCTTTAATTTTCCCAGGGCGCCCCATGGCCACATGGAAATAGCAGGACATGCCCGTCATAATTGACAATAAGGCTTGTTTTCTTTGAGACATGCAGTCAAAACATACATTATAATACACAACAAAATGGTGTCCATATTATATCTGACATTGACATTTTGTACAGCAGGACTGGTTTGAAAATATTTATGAGCTTAACCTTTGTCATCTGCTCCAAGAAAATCCGGAAAGAAAGAAACTTCAAATACTTAAAGTCTATTGACCAAAGGCCAAAATGTGGGTAAGCTTACACATTCAAGACCGCAAAAACGAACACAATGTTCAAAACTTTCACGCACTGACGGATTATCTTAAAAATTTACAACTGAGACCGAACAAATCACAAAATAAAATTCTCGCCTGCTTCAACGTGCAAAACAGGCATATACAATTAGAATGACTGTCAACTACATCTACACGCCTTCTCAACAGCTATTGTTGATCGAAGCTATAAAAAGCTAGCTGTTAAATGTATGTAAACCTTATTTATAATACAACTGCAGATCTCCCAAGCTGAACTAACATCTATAATTTGCTTTAAAATTACAGTAAACTTATGGCCTAACTTAAGCTTACCTGTAAGCTTATAATTTTTAAGCTGTAGCTTTTTGAAACCTATTTTGAGTAATTCTAAACTCATGTTCGAATTGAACCCGAACCATTCGATCACGTTTTTGTAAAATATCATCGCCTAGCTGACTTTACGTGAGTTCAGAAACTACCTTGCTTTACCAAAGCAGAAGATATACATACCTGGAACAGATAAAACAAGAAAAGCACAAGAGAAGATGCCACAAATAAGTGGAAACTGGCGCCAAACGCTGCCACACTTGAGCGACGCCGCCATTTTTCGACAAAATGGCGGACGATGTTTGATTCTTGTCCCTATTCAACTGCTTTTTCTCACAAGGTAATTACCCAATGATCAACTCTGAAGTTTTTACTGTCGAATAAGTCGTGTTTTCTTACCAATCCTTGCCACAGTCAGCGGGTTCGAGTTCTCGATCGAATGCGAGTTCGCAGCTCACGTCAATTTCATTTACAGGAAGTGAACATGTTTAGGTGTGTTAATCCCAGCCAATCAGAATACTCCAGCTGATTACGTCACACCGATATTTAATCTGGAGTGTTCGAAATATTTTCTGAATGTTACAAGCGTTAAATTTAGATAACATTTCATTTCAACGTCCCAACATAAAGCATTTGTACTTTCTACATCTTGATAAGAAAAACTTGGGCAAATTTTATTTGTGTAATATTTTGGTGACGGCGCTTCATTCCAAAGTACAGTGAAAATGGAAATCGCCGTCACTCTTTTTCCTCCTGTCACGCTTTCTACGATGACACAATATTTAGTCACAGTCATGCACACAGTCAGCGTTGACGCTTTGACAGAGTTTAATCCTGTTCATAAGTTTAATGAAAAAAATAACAATTCAACTCCGCTTTTTTTTCCTTTTTTTGTTACGATTAATAATTTCGACCGGGAGGATTGTCCGACTAAATTACTCAAAAATGCATGTAAATAAAGTCTCGCACCATTACACAGTTCTTTGTTTTGTGTATATAATGTCAGATAACGGAACTGAAAGAACAATATGTATAGCCATCTTTTCAAGGTCAAACCAAACAAACATACCGATAAAAACTGAAACTAAAGATTGATCGAAAACGTAGCAAGAGTACGGTCGAGAACCAATTCATGTCATGAGGCCTGTAAATCCAGTAATGTGACTGTCAGTTGCCCTACTTGTTTTTCCGTGTTTTCTTACGAGAGGGATCGACCTCGTTGCTTTAAAAAAAGAAATCGGAGTTGCATTAGGCCGGCTCCTCATTACCATTGGCTGCGGAATCGAAATTAAAAGAGAATCAGGAGTGATAATTAGGGGCTGAGTATTAAAAGGACTAGAAGGAATCTCACAGAGGAATCCATGTTCTGCTGATGCACAACGCGTCATTTTTCGTGAGGTAAATTTTCCACACACTGAAGTGATTTGTGAATATTGGGCAAAAGTCAGTGCATCAGCTGTGACTGTCTATAGACTATAGTAAAGCTTGTTACATGATTTCCCGATTATTGTTATTATTGTTGTTTTGTTTTGGGTTTTTCTTATCTTAAGGCTCTTAGTTTAGAGGACCCCGATGATAAATAAATATTTCCTGATAATTTCATTTTTTCCTTGCGCTGGGCCAATGCCTTGTGAAATTCCCACGGTCCTTGACTAAGACCAGAACGATTGCGACTTGTTTAATTTCCCACACTTCCTGACCATGAGATCATTTTTTTTTCTTTTTTGTATTTATTTGGTCGTCAACTTATCAGTCGGCTATTCAGTGAAGCAGAAGGATTTTGTTATTATTCTGTGTTCGTTCTTGCCTTTATCTGCGGTTTAAGAGCAATTTCCGACTTCTACAAGACGCAGGCAAAGCCGATAGCGTGGCCGGACAAAGTTCTGATGTACGAAGCCGGTATGCCAAATTTATTTTATCGTGCTGCTGTAAAAGGTAACTCGGTCTATCTACGTTTCAAATTTTCTCTAACTACATCCTTTAACAACATAATCGAACTTGTCGAATCGCCGTCTTGAAAAGGGTGCAAATCTTCTTGGCTCAAGCAATATAAGCTTGTCGAAAGCCTGAAAATTGGGCTGTTTCCTTATTGAATTCGAACATTAATTTACATTTTTTTTTTTTCTTTTTTTGGAAAAGGAGAGTCTGCGTCACCAATTGCGCATCAGGATGTTGTTTATCACGAGTCTGAAGAAACTGAAATTAATTTAAAGCAAAAAAAAAAAAAAAAAATCTGGAAGAAAAATTAACTAAAAAGATCCCGTTTTATAAGTAAGAAAAGGAGAGTCATTCTGTGAAAGCTTGGCTAAGATATCGTATGATCTCGAAGCCAGGCATTCAAAATGTTTTTGTTTTACGAAAGAGTGCGGTTTACGGGTGGAAATCATGATATTGCCTCAGCTCTGCCCTTTCGGTTGCTACCAAGTTAAATGGGCCGGTTATGACGTAATGATTAGCGTGGTGATCACACCCATTACAGGTTACAGCTTAAGGAACTTCCATGCCTCTGGAAATAAAAAGTCTGAGAAGGAAAACTGTCTGAAACACGTTCGTATGATAATTAACATAAAAATTGAATAAAGTCGTCAAATGACTTGAAGACAGCTTTACCTCGTTATCATTGCGTGTTAGGTCTGTTGGGCATGGACAGAAAGCAAGTGTGAGAGTTCTTTTAAGTACATAAACGCATTTGTATGTTTTAACTGGATCCATTCTATGAAAACAGATATTCGTCTAGTAATCTTTGGAGGCAAGCTGCGTCTACGTCTGGCTTTCACAGGAAATTTCACACAGATTACTTTAACTGAAACGACGGTTTAATTTAATCTCCGTAAGATATCGAGGGGAGCTGATAATTCAACGCTCACTAGACAATGATGTAACAGGGAGAGAATTGTGGGAAATGAGGGTCAAGATGGTTGTGCTGGAATCCATTAAAGTAGAATGCTGACAATCTGTTTTTCCATCGAAATTAAGTAGGGATTATAAGGCGAGATGCTTTACCACGCCTTAAGGAGAATGGGACTCAAGCCATAATGCGCCCTTTTGGACTCGCGATGGCTAAACACTCGTTTAAGTGGCCTTAAGAGAAAAGACAGGCTGCCAGCAGTATGATATTAAAGTTACCAGTTGAATTATCGGCGATTTTTCGGCTATCAGAAAATTTTGCAGATCTCAAGTCTCAGCTGTTAGTTCAACAAAAAGCATGATTAATTTTAAGGCATTTAACAGCTGACAGGTAAAATTCTGACCAATTCTCAGCCATCATCAGTTAAGGCCCATCCAGCCTCGGAATTCTTTGTTCAATGTTTCAACGTAACCATCCCTCAAATGTGATTAGTACGCGACGTGTCGTTATCATCCTATGTTTCTGAAATCAATTTGATGTCAGCAGCATAGGATGATAACAAATGAAAGATGTTTGCACGCCCTATATACCCTTTAACGCTGGAGGCGCGGTTACCTCATGGTTAGTTTGCTTGCCCCTTGATCAAGCAGCTCGGGTTTGAACGTTCGTGCTCTGGCCGGGAACAAGACACTTTACTCTCACAGTGCCTCTCTTCACCCAGGTGTAAAAATAAATACCGGCGAATTTGATGCAGGGTGTAACCCTAAGACGGACTAGCATCCCTCCAAGGGGGACTAGAAATACTTCAAGTCGCTTCACGTTCCAGAAACCGAAGAGAAGCACAGGCCTGATGCATGGGCCACTAGTTTGGCTCGTATGCAGACTTTACCTTTACCTTTACATGTTTCATTGTTATAATTGCCTAATATGATATTCTTCAACGGTTTAAAAGGTGGGAAAAGGATTACGCCCTGTGCAAAACGTAGATGATCCAAAAAAAGCCAGGTATTTGGAAGCATGAAAGAAAAAAATTAAAAAGATTTCTAAATTGCATCGGTCTCGGTAGGAGTTTAGCGTGAGAGTTTCGGAAAACAAGTGAACAACGGCTGACTATTCATTTGTTTTATTCCTTTATTTACTCCGGCTCATATATTCTACTCAAAAATTACAATATTTAGAGAGGAGGCCAAATGAGCCTTGGCAGGTTTTCATGCGGTTTCTCTATCCCGGTCGAATTGGAATTTGGAGATGTTTGTTTTTGTGTAGGGAGGAAAACCGGAGAACACGGAGAAAAACCCTCGGAGCAAGGAGAGAACACACAATACTGACTCGACATGCATATGGCACCGGGCCGGCATCGAACCCAGGCCACATTCGTGGGAGGCGAGCGTAACTATATTGTTTGCTCCCTATGACTGACGCTTAACCGTGACATCAGCAACAACAACAAACAACAACAACAACAGCAACAGCAACAAACAACAAAAACAACAACTATCTACATGTACTAGTATTACCATATGACGAATAGATAGTATTTCTGAAAAAGAGGTTAAGATTCCACAACATGTGGAACGCTTACACATTCATGTCTACTTTACAAATCAACACATCAATTGACAACAAGTAAAATAATTATAGCATACCTCAAGTATATATACCTAACACATTGGATTATTAAACAAGACCACCGTCAGTGATCAATTATAAGATCACGACATAAGGTGTAACTCCATACATACAGGCATTTAAGATATCTCATGATTTAACAAATCGCTGCTAAGAACACGTAAGGTCCAGGGACCTCGGAGACTATTTAAAAGTGGTGTATGGCTAGGAAAATCTTGCCAAGATAAACAAGCATTAGGAGTCACTGTTCCACCCCTTTGTTACTTCCAAGTGTTAAAATTCGTACATTGTTTGGAGCTCTCAAATATCAAACCAAAGAGTAAGAGTGGTAACGGTATATCCTTACTAGCCCCTCCTCTAAGCGCGCTGTGTCTGAGGCGACATATACCTCTACGGGTAAAGATAACATTTCAACAACGAGAAACATCATGCGGAGAAACCTCTAGATGTCCGAATACCTAACATTTCCGGTCACTTAACACAACCGCCAACATCAGCAAGCGAGAAAAGTCGCAAGCCTTTATCTTGATGGCCTTATTGGCTCCTTACTTCAGCACCCCTGCAGCTCTATGAAGCAAATTTGCAAAACGAGTGCTTGGAGAGTTTAGACTCAAGTTTGCGTAAATATCGAGTGCAAAGCAGACGGAAATGAGGTCGAATGTGCTTTCCTGCCTGTGGAGTTTTCTTTGTTTTTGCTGCTCCTTCCCTTCCTCCCTGGTTTTTCCAGCAGTAGCAGGTAAGTGTACATCTTTTGTTTTAGCCCAGCTGGCATCTAATGCAAAATTTTGCATCTAATGGTCGTTTGATAATTACGCTTACCGGTAAAGTTTGCAAAACAATTCATTTAAATCGAAAGCTCAGACTTGAACGATAAAGTAGAGCAACGGGTAAAGATTCCAAAACGGGTTGAGTCATTTATGTACGTTTGGTAGTATAAAACACTCTGTCATTAGTCCCATATATATAATATACGGTTACCGGCGATATCGAGTTAGACGGGGTTAAGTTTTTCTAGCTTTAACGAAAGATCGCAGTTTTGTCCTCTAGGGCTGGAGCTGCTTTCAATTGAGTGTGGTAAAACCAAAACCAAAGCAATTACTTCCCAATTACACCATAGTTAGCTACCCTCAGACAGTAATAAACCGAACCAAAACCAATTAAAGTAATAGGCCACTTCCGAGTTGCCTTTTGCCTCTGTGTCAAAACGAGTCTTCCGTCGTGCGAAACCATACATATGAAAATGTGTTTTGCCTACAGGTTCATTTTCGTGTACAGTAAAACTCTTTTTCATAGGAAATATTGTGCACGAAAACTCGTTTTGAAAAAGAGACACAAGGTAACTCGGAAATGGCCTATTTATTACTTACCAATTAGACTACTCAGCCAATCTCAAACTGTAGTAAAACCAAAACCAACTCGTCACATTGCCTGATTACTCTCGACACTCAATTGAAAATCGCACTAATATAGTATAAGGTATTGGTTATTGAAATGATTAAATAATAATCTTTACTTGAGGATGCCGACTTCACTAAGAGCTAGTGGTTCACAGAAGCTAGGGCTCCTCTAAAACTAAACCAATTGATGAAGATAATGGTTTACCTGATAAAAGTTTCAACAAATTACATGTTTATCAACAAAGAAAAAGTTGAAATTTAATGGAACGATTTACCGCCAATGTTTTGAAATTTCTGGTTTATTATTCAGCGTTTTTATTCAATGAAAATGTGAAACTTATCCGATTTAAATTGCTCTGTCAAAACATACATTATAATGCACAACGAAAAGGAATGTGTCAGGAATGTGGTTAGGAAAATAATTCCGTTTGGTCTGAAAATGGTTGGGGGCTTTGAGGCGATTCCCATATAAAAATGACGAAGATGCCTGTAAGAAATCACTTGTGAATGGGAAATTAAAAACATTTCCAAAGCGTTTTATTCATTTGACTTCAAACAACTCTTCTTTGGGGGTGGGGTTACATAGGTCACAGCAGAACTCCCGGTTCCCCTTCCCTTAACTGATTGTGAAAGCGAAAATCACTGCCAATTGAGGCAATTTTTTTTCCTGCAGTTTCTTAGGAAACGCTTGCACTTATATCTGACTATACTAATTAGCTCCAAAACGTCAAGGAGAATATCTCGGTAGCTGAAGAAGGAAAAAAAGCCGGTTATTACAAAACAAAATTAAAAAAAAGAAAGAAAACAAAACAAAACTATTCCAGAGTGGAGTCAGGGTACAGTAAGTAAATCCGCCCAATAGGTCATTGGTGTAGTCAACTGCCCTCGATCAGGCTGTGCCAGTCTGTCGTACGCTCGCTTTCTCCCTGTTCGCAGGCCGCTGAGACTAGCCTGTCAAAGTCAATTCAGTAATAAATATGAACTTTGTGATCACTAGACATATCCTGCTGTGAAAACAGTTCATTTATTTGCCCCTGGGGGGAAATGCAATATATGTACGATGGGCTTCACAAAATTTTGAAATTCCCAGCAGGGTACACGCATATACCCGAAATTCTGGAATCATCAGGATAGCAAAAGTGAACATTGACGAGTACTTTGAAGTAATTGAAATGTCCTGTTATTAACTGAAAAATGACAAAAAGGTCATCTGAACATGTAAACACATCATCATATGGTTCTTCACCGGGAATCGTTTCGAAACAGTGAAAAAATAAAATAAAATAAAATAAACCCCATCTTTACGCTGAATCTGTAGAGCTTATGGGTTTTACACACAGACTCTGGTTGCATTATAATGAGAATTACGTGATTTTAAACCAGTGGCAAATTACCTTTTGAAACGACTGTTCCAATTAATTTAAGCTCGTTTACTCATTGCGTAACATGCTATCGAATTTTGTTTTGAGTTGCAATGCCTACGCCTTCGCCTGTACTATGCAAATAACCAACTGGTCTGCCTACTACTAGTTGGGATTTTCAACAAGTTTCTGTCGGGTGCTTGCTCTACTAACACTCCAAATAAGGGCTTGCTATATGGCAAACAAAAAAACAAACAAACAAACAAAATTGTGTTTCTTAAAAATTGGCCTGGCCTTATCAAATTTGAACGAACCTTATTGAATTTGCCCTAGATCCTTTAGTTATTATACTTACTGGTAATTCATTTTGTTTTGTACACTGTAGGAGCCTTGGCCTCAACAGGAGCACCGTACTTTATAGACGAACCCTTCGACACATACGTCGAAAATGGTAAACCAGCAGTGTTGGACTGCCTGACAGGCGGGAACATCAAGTCCGCGATAGCATGGAGGAGGAATGACATTTTCTTGGATTTGGCCCGTGACGGCCGTAGGATGATAAAACCAAATGGATCTTTGTATTTTTCGGAAATTATTCACGGTGAAGATGAAGGGACCTACCAGTGCGAGGCTTTGTCAAGTAACGCTATGGGTCTGGATTACCAGATTTTAAGTAGAACTGCTCGCCTTATTGTTGCTGGTAAGTCAGACTGTATCAACGTCGAAAGTCTTCTTGACTCGGATTTTTTTATGACTATATCACTCGAAGGAGTCCTTTCTAAAAAAAAAAAAAAACTGGTGTATGTTGATCTTTTTTGTTGAAAACTAGAGGCGAAAAAGGGTTTTGTGGGGTTTTTGAAGAAAACCAGACATACTGCATGGATCTACCATTTTAGATTCAAGTTTTTTTTAAGGTACCAGAAAATAAAATTAAAAAAGCAAAACAAAACAAAACCAAACCAAACAAAACAAAACAAAAACAAAAAACAAAAAAACAAAAACAGAACAAAACCGCAAGTCTCTTAGTTTGGCGGAGCAGCCTGTCAAAATACCGAACGGTTTAACATCATGGAAATATGAAATTACGAATGGCTATTCAATCACAACTTTACATACCTAATGTTAGAATTGAGTCCTTTCCACTCGGATACTTTCTGCTTCTGGTCTTAGTAGGTTTAAAAGTTCCATTAAGAATAAGTGCTAGAAAAAAATACACAGTCGGTATGACAAGGCTTGATCGATGGCGTACGCACATATTTTCATATGTTCAATTCGTGCGGACCTTAAGTCTAAAAACAAATTGTTTTTAAATGTCAGGTAGCTTTTTTCAGTGAAAAATCTGGAAAACCTTAGACATACAGACAAGGCTTTTAAAAGCTAGAAATGTTTACCTTAAACATGATCATTCATTTTATCGTGAATTGTAATTAATTTTACACGACCCCACAAGCTTTGAGCTTTGAATCTTATCGTGTTTAAATAAAGGATATGTATGTGCATCATATAGCCTTAAACATAGGTACAAAATGCACGTATGAAAAAGCACCGTGCTTAAAAGTAATCATACTTTAATCAATAATGTAATAATTAAATGTCTCCAAGAATGTGTTTCTCTGAGTCATTAGGGAAGTACTGTATATACTCGAATGGCAATTGACATATTGAACTGTTGGAATTTCTTTTCTAAAAATGCTACATATTAAATGTTATACAAATTATATTATTTGCTTTTGGTCTGGGAAGTGACGAGTATTGCATTTTCGATTCATAGATATCTCATCCAAGGTGGCTGTCACCCCATCAACATCGCGAATTTCATTTGGGGACACTTCAAGGTTTTATTGCGCTGTAAAACAGTCAACGCCGACAGCAGTTGTCCGATGGAAAAAGCAAGGAGAGAGAGGCTTCATTACAGCGGGTGGACGATTTACTTTGACTCCTGGGGGAGCCTTGCAGATAGCAGACAGCAAATTTGAAGACCAGGGACAATACGCATGTATTGCTGAAAATGCTGTTACTTCAGCAGCTTATAAAAGTGCTAATGCGGGGTCTCTTCACGTTACAGCCGGTACGTTTTCTTATAAGTCATAAAGTGAAAGCTCAGTTAAGAAGTCTGTCATTTAACGGTGGATCGGTAGTGTTTAAGAAGGCCAAGGGCTGTCTAGTAGACCAGACAGTGGTCTGAAGCTATTAGACGAGACATTGGTAGTCGATCAGACGACACACTGGTGTCCACTGGTAGTCTGTCAGAGGACAACTTTGCAGTTTTTCAGATATCATATTAGCAGTGCTTCATCAAACCTATTGGTAGACCGTCTGGAGCATGCGTGTAAATTACCACCGTGTAAATTCAGGCATTGTTAGTCTGTCAGACGTCATACTGGTATTCTCTCGGACTATCAATTAGTAGTCTCTGAGGCGATCCATAGACACTCTTTTATACAATACATCCATAGCTACGACTCACTGGCAGTGCACCAGTCGACACATTAATGGTAGTGTGGCGGCCGACACATTTATAGTGTGGTTGTTGATATATGCGTGCCAGTTGTCCTAGTACTTGTACGTTGGCTGTCACGTGGCCTTGTATCACCAGACGCATTTAAAGTTTGCAATAAACACACTGGAAGTGCAACAGCAGACATATTGCATTGGTTAAATATACCAAGAGACACTTCAGGCATGTGTCAGTGGAAGTAAAAGAAGTGCGTCTGATGACAAATTAGTATCTGGCCAGCTGACAACGTGGTATTTTTTAAACTTCACAGTACGTGGTTAACTGTATCTTCCGTTACATAATCGTGCTGTGCTACCTCTTGTAAATCTTCCAAAAAAAGAAAACTTCGAAGTGGTACTTAAAATAAAATAACTCTGGTATTTTTTTAAAACAGATAGCGGTCTTCGTGGTGGTCCAACTTTCTCTGTGGCACCTAAGGATAGAATAGCTATCGTTGGAAGTAAGGTGGTACTTGAGTGTATTGCAAACGGATTTCCTAAACCGAGAGTCACCTGGCTACGAGATGGGTTGCCTGTGCTGTTTGGGAGTGACTATTCTCTTCTGGGGGAGAGTAACCTTCTGATAGAGTCAGTATCTGTGGTGCACGCTGGAATCTACACTTGCCGCGCATTGGCTGGAGCTAGAGTACAACAAGTCACTGCTAAGTTAGATGTACACTGTAAGTGATGTGTTAGTATTTAGCCCCACTCAGATCGGGCTACTTTTGATCTACTGGGACCAGGGATGGGACTTTCGAGTCCCTCAACCCTTATCTCTCAGAGTATCAGAGTCTTGACTATGAAACGTTCGGGATCCATAGCACGTCCAAAATTTTTCCTTTGAGGTCCATAATATTAAATCCTACATATCCAATCCAGATTTATGTTATTGTTTTCATAAACGTTAGAAAACTGGTAAGGGAAATTATCTGGAAAAGTAAAGATTAACTGAAAAAGCTTAAAGATAGAAAAATTCGAAATCTGAAAAAAAAAAAAAAAAAAAAAAAAATGTAAAAAAAAATATTGTTTTTGTTTTTGGTTTTGTTATTTTTTTTATTATTTATATTATTTGTG
>Ga0126339_10002015_pt1 | contig 14356 bp, 15 predicted proteins | sample OrbTmetagenome_2_FD_92532 | JGI IMG/M metagenome (GOLD analysis project Ga0126339, IMG submission 92532) | Coral microbial communities from Petempiche,Puerto Morelos, Mexico - Orbicella T R C metagenome | ecosystem: Host-associated > Invertebrates > Cnidaria > Coral | place: Petempiche,Puerto... | reverse complement strand
TTAGCCCCACAAATAATTAACAAAAGATCGGAGAATTTTATTTATTTTTAACTATTGATCTCATTCGTTGTTATCAAAATTATATTTTTTATAAGAATTACTTAATTCTTGTATTAATTTTTTGTTAACTGTATTAATTATTAATCTATAAATTGTAGTTATTTTATGTATCTTATTAGTACACGACCCCACAAGCTTGTTAGCTTTGACGTCTTTTATCGTGTATAAATAAAGGTTGTATGTATGTATGTATGTGCATAAAACCATAGAGCATGTCCAAGAGGTTACTGAGAGCAATGATACCATGGGAGGCTTCTCTGGAGAGGGTAATGAGGTAAGCAACAAAATCTTCTGCCACATGTGCAAAAAATCATTCAATGAAAATTTCCCTTTATCATAGTGTTAGTGACATAATGAAAATGCATTGGCTTTATTGTTTGCAAAAAGCCAAAAAAAAAAACACTTAGCAATGTTGCAAAGCAAAAATATGAATGCAGTATTTGTAATCGGCATGGGCATACCTACATCACCTGCCCTTTGAAGCTGCAACAAACCAACCAATAGACACTACTTCTTATTGCTTTTTTTACAGTTGCTGCAAATAAATTTTCCTTCTTGTATCTCCTTCATGCCAGTGCAGAATTGAAGTACCCACATTTTACACAGGCCCCACACATTTCAGCCATGGAATGGAGTAGACTACATTGAAAACATTGATTTGACATTTGTCACCAAGATCACGTAGATCAGCTTGTGGTAACAACTTCGTGAACATGACAATTTCCATTTTGGTTCCCCCACAAATTAACAAGGTTGAACTGCCTAATGCAAACATATTGTGGCATGCAGTTGCATGCATGGCAGGTGCAGTCTTGTTTAGGTATACCAGTTTATCAAGACCAAAGGCAAACAAAGTTTAACTGACATTTGGTTTGGTTGTGATGCTTCTACCCTTTGCCATGTAGCCATCAAAGACATAAACCATGTTATCAGAAATTGTAGCAGCTTGTGATGAAAGGTATTGAGGTGTGGATGTAGGAACTTCACAAACACTTGACACAATTTGATTTGTGTCTAAGTTAAACTGTACAGCACATATTTCAGTTATATTCCAATACTGGACTGCACTGTCATCTTGCAACTGAACCCCTCCAATAATATATAAAGTGTCTCCTTTCTAAAAACATCAGGACGGTAAGCCCTTGGTGCAATGCTTCCAGTTAAACATGACCAAGTGTATCCACTCATATTTAACAAATACAAATTTCCATCTTTGCATGTCTGTTGAAACACATGTTCAACATCTCTGTTGTCTAAAGAAATCCCCCAAATAGAACAGCTCATTCATTTGTTTACATGAAGTGTAAACCACGCAATGTTGTGATCCAAGATATTTATTCCTGAATTTGTCACAGTGAACAGAGCACTTGTCGCATGGTTTACTATCATCGAGGATAGGCTCCAGTCTACACTTGGCTAAGTTACGTGAGCTTTAATGCTTCAGAAGGCGGCCATTTTGTATTTGTGCGTAACAGTTGTCGAAGATTGTTTTTTAGCTAGTTATTCGTTCATCTTTGTTGCTTAGATTTCACAGGCCAGCTTTCGTACAGTCGCCTTGTCTTCAAAGTGCCGATTACAGCGAGGAGTTGTAGGTCAACATTTCACGGTCTGGACCTTTGGTGCAGGTTGTTTCCACATAGCTTGAATTTGGTAGACACACTGGCATGAAATTACAATGTCCATAATAAGAAAACCCGAAAGATTCTGGTATTTAAAATCATATGATAACATCATGAACTTGCCTGTACATTGAACTCTGTTGTGTTTAAGTTGTTTCTGTTTACAGTTCCTGAATTCTATTATGATGACACTCTATCTCCATTGAACTTTCTGTTAAACCTCCAAAAATTGTAAATCTTCATGGGTTAAAAATTATTAGCAATGTTAATAAGTACTACTCAACATACAATTCATTGAAATATTGCTTGTGTTCTGATATTGTTATGCATCTATCTTTTTTCCTAAATTCTTCCATTTGCAACCCCATAGCCACCTACCTCAACGAAATTTTTGTGTTCTTTATTGAAAATACAGCATTGTGATACTTTACATGTATGTATTGTCCAAAATTAGTGACACATTCATTGTGGCTTTTAGTGTAGGTTACCTCATTTCCCGTATGTCCTGGCCCTCCTGCGAAGTTTTGTGCTCTTGCACTGGTACACAAAATGTCAAAAATATTCATATGAAATGCTTCCCTAGAGTTAATTTCACATCACTTGCCTTGGACAAACTTCAGAACTCAATTCCACTTGGTTACGTACACAAAATCATGACTGAATCTATCTGGCCACTATGGGAGATGATGCTGATACTTTTTAGTTCCTAAAATCCTCAGGTTACATGTGCAACCTTCGTTGTCAAAATGAGACATCCATAACAAAGTTTACCCAATAACCCTCATCTTGAAAATGAGCATTTCAGGACTATTGTATGCTAATTATCTTGTTTTATTGATTGACAGGAACGATATTGAAATCTAACCATAATCAGATATTAGCTATACTAATAGAAACTCAATAACAGACCAGATGCTAATAATTTGTAATCTTCCCCATCAAAACAGCTCAATTTCATAAGCCATACATGTACACACTGCCGACCTATTTTTATCTTTATTAGGCCATGACCTGTTCCAGGAGATGAAATTGTCCCACTCTGGAAAAACTCTGTGGAGCTAGATCCTCTTAAAGTACCAGCCGCGTAAGCAATTAAGTCAACAACAAAATCTAGTGACTCACATTTGTTTGCACCACTAGATGACCTTTTATTTCTTTTTTTATCTGAGGAAAGTTTATCTTGAACAAGCTCATTTGTACATCCCATGGTCTTTGTATTTATGCCACCCCACAACAGAAACATAAGCTCCTGATCTTCTTGATCTGGTGTATTTTCTGCTGGCATGGCCAACATTGTGCTCCCTTGCAGAGGGAACAAAGATGATCCTCTAAATTTATCAGTGTTTCAGCCAGAAAATTTTACTTGAGGGCCAAAGTGGCCCCTAAAGATCTTTTTAGGGGCCAATTTTTTAGGAAAGGGGCCAATAAATTGAAAGCTACAGAAGGAAAAAATGTATCAGGGTACCAAGGAAAATAAAGCAGTTTATTAGGATCTATGATTAAATTTAGTAAGTGCTTTTTGAAGTGTTTCTATTCAGTAAAGTTTCTTTTGAATCAGATACTAGTATGAAGTGTCACAACAAGTTTTTAGTATAATATTTAGAAGATTTGTTTGTTTAAGTTCAAGCACGTTTTTAGTAATTATATTGCTTCGCAAGCAGAAATTTGCGTTGGGTGTTGTAGCCACATCCTGTGACGAATATTAAATAGATATGACTCAGCTTGAAGCAATCAATTGTTAGTGGTTTTAGGATCAGTGTAATCAGATTATACTCGGTAATTGTCAAAGAATAATTGTAGCCCACGCTAAGGAAATTAGTATCAACCACAAGCGTTACGCGTTAGAAGCCTAGAACAGACCGCAGAGAAACAATAGTGAGCCTTAGCCAACTTAGGTTTGCGGCCGGACATACATAGCCAAGGTGTTTACGCTAGTGATAATAAAATCTAGTGAATATTGTAATTTTAAGTCAGAACGATTAGAGCGATAAGATTGATCAGAATGAATGTACAAACGAAGCTGCAATAAAGTGGAGAAAACAACAGATACAGTTCTAAGTGTTTGTTGAACCAGCCACTGCGGGAGATTCCACAAAATGAAGGATCCTTGCATTACAACAGAACAATCCATAGGCATACATGACGTAGTCAGTGATCAAGAGTTTGGAATGCATTATAGGGTGATTTCAAACACGGTCAGTTTTCCAGTATGAGAGAATTAATTAATGCAGCAAAGTAAAAGGACAGATTGACTTCTTTTCTTATGTTGAATGTTTCAGAAGCAACGATCTTTCAATGTGATTTTCTAGAAGGACATAATGTGTGACAAAATAACCGTAATTGATCATCAACACCGAGAAATGTAGTCACCATTATGCCGTATTATGGCAACTAAACAGGAATTTTTGGTCGCCAAGGACAAAATGTCAGTTGCATTGGCAACCGTATCTATCATAATTTCGAGCCCTGGGATGGCTTTAAAATATTATGCCTGTAGTGTAAAAGGAAAGGGCCAAATTGGCCCTTTTTTCGTTTTTCTGGGGGCCATCTCTGATTGGAACGCGGGATTCCCGCAATGGCGTGCTCTGGCAGAAACACTGTTTATCAGGGCCAAAAACATAACAAGAAGTGATCTCGACGTCATTCTTGCAAACAGCAAATTCAATTAAAGTGATGGAGTTTCCTAGCTCCCAGGCGGATGGTTCCTTGTGCCTTGCTCCACCAGTAAAAGTAATTCCCACTGATACCTGTTCACAATAGCCTGTTTCTCTCTACCACAAAATACAAGATGAGTGCCCCTTGACTAAGAAAAGTTGCTCCTGGCGAGTGTTCAGTAAATGCTTTTTCCTAGTTACCTTTCTGGTATCTCCCAAATACTCATGAAAAGAGATAAAATAACAATTTTTGAAGCTCACCCCATTTTCTGACTCTTTGTCTGCCATATTTCATTCTAAAATTAGCCATGTGTCATTGAATGACGCATGCACAGAGGTGAGATCAAGCAAAGTGGAGACTGGAACAAGCAGTCTCAAATTTTTGCAAGGCTTGTGGGTTTACATTTCAATGTGAAATGAGTTCAAATGCTCGAAAAACTGTGTAAATTAAATTAAACTGTGCTTAATTGATGCATTTTTCTGCATTTTACCCCTGAAAATTTCCACATAATTTGTTATTTTTTCAGCACTCTATCAGATGGCATGAATTCATCTTCTGCAGTTGACAAAGATATTTGCCTCTATAATATTGGTAGTCTATATAATTTTGGTAGTCTGAAAATCCAGTTGTATTTGGCTAGTTGACCACCGCCAAGGTCAAGCCCTGGAGTCAATGGCACCTGTTATAAAATGATGACCTGCTAATAGGTGAAAATCCCCAACCAAGAAAAAATATTGACCAATCTCAGCAGACTGCACTGTTTAATGTTTACCCTTGACCTTTGTGGCTGCCAAAGTTTGCAACTTCTATATTTGGACACAACATTTCCAAAACCTTTGTTGTGGTGCCAACAGTGACACTAATCATCCTAATAGCTCCTCAACTTCCTTGAAGAAAAATCGGCTGTTTTAGTAACATAAATTAAAATGGCAAACAAGTGAGCAAATGTTCTGATGAGAAACTTTCTGGCTGTAAAGCACCCACCACGATAATACTAAACACTATATTTTACTATAATACTGAACACTATATTTTTTGATGAAAACAACAGCTCGAGAAGACACAAAAATAGGAAACCCCAGCTCCAGTAAAGTCAATGTTAGGGAAGCAGCCCAGAGAAGAAGCTATTGAGGAGAGACAAGAAAAGAGGAGGGGCGTGGTTGTTGCAGATGTGTCCCCAACACAACACCAAGTACTTGTTACAAAAATTGAAAATAAATACTTTTCACCACAAGAATTTGAAAGACTTTTTCTATACAATGCAGATAGTATAAATAATTATTAAGTTGCAAATTACTTTTCATGTATTAGTGTCCCAGTCAACTGCAAGCACGAGTACAGCTTCGACCAGGTCCAGTAAAAGGTGTCACACAGGTTAGTCTACATCATCATTCAGTCGCCAAAAAAACCGTTGAACAAGTTAATCGTCTTCCAACAAACCAGAACAAAAGCCTTCTGAAAGCAATCCTTCAACTTCAACCAGACAAGGGAAGAGATTACAAGGAGGGAAATCTTCAACCTGAAGCAATATAGGGAAAAGATCCCCCACAAGCAAAAATTAATAGTATCATAAGACAATTCCTGGCTTTGATCATGGCTGATGGCCATAGAGAATCGAGTATACCCTGGGAAGGACAGTGTCATACAAACAGTACAACTCAAGACTGCTAACAGTATGTTGGGACAACTAGTACAGCATTTGGACCCATTGAAACTTGAGTGCAACCTCATGACCCCAAAAGGTAACCCGGGCCTGAACCAAGAAGTCCCTGGTTTTCAGATTAAAAGAGATTCAGCAGCAGCAAGGTTCTAGATAAAACAAGTTTTGGATATTGAACAATGCAACCTATAAATGATAAATCAAGAAGAGAACAATAAACTGTCCTCAACTGAACATATCATTGTTTTGAGAACTTGGACACAGCCTGAGCTTTGAACTTTGAAATCATTTGATAAAAGGTGCCATTGATCAATACTTGATTTTCTTTATGTTAGGGTTAGGGAGTGTGTCAGAAAGGTGTTGCAATTATTATCTAAGTGTTGTGACAAGTTCCAGCAACTAAATGGTGAGAGTTCACATAACACTTAAGCTGAACTTATTGATGAGAGAAATTTGACAGTTACTGAAAATTCCTGCATGTATGCGTAATCAATGTATAAGAATAAGATCAAGTGAAATTAATTTTGAAAGTGCATGTGAGACAAATACTTGTGTCATCATAACTGAGGAATGAACGAGAATAAAGCAAGCTTCATGTGACTTTGGAGAACAGTCTGACTACTCCAACACTCCAACAGCAACAGACAAATGGAAAACCAAAGCATCTTGTCTTCTGTAATGCGACTTTGTGTTCAGATGCAGAAGTATTTTGATTGAGGTTTTTCCAGTCAAGTTTGTTCTCTGACTGTTGAATTTCAACCACATACTTTTCTATTATTATTAATACTACATAACTATGATTCAGGGTTCTCAGTGCCAGCCACTTGCTTAAAAACCAGCTACTTCAATTTCCAAGCTGCCTAGTGTTCATTAAATAGTACCCATGTAAGTTGTATAGAGTAATGAAAATAAGAGATAACTTTCTTCAAAGCCATTTTTGCATTCCACATTGGAATTAGCTTTTACATTTTCTCACTGGTTGAGCTTGCCTGAAATCTGAAACTAAGTTCAGCATGCTTCTGAGTTATGCACAGATTTAATTCATTCATACATTATTCAGAACAATGAGAATGGAATCAAGGACATCAAAAGGACTGATGCTGCAGCAATGGACAATTACACGTTTTCTGAAAAAAAAAAAAAGGCTGACAGTGATTTTCGAAGAATCAGTGGTCGACTTAAACGTGGAATCATAGATTGAAAAGAGCACGGATGTACTGGTTCACTGGCATGACTAAATCATCAATCAGTTCCGGGCTTTTGTTATCTGTTCCAAAGTAGTTTCATTTTAACATTTAAACACATACACAAATGGCAAATTGTAATCGCCATTGTAATACCAGTAGCACAGTAACTTGGGGTAATTTAAGCTAAATCCATGTTCCTTGGAATGTCAATGAGCTTTGACTGTCCTTCTCTCAGGACAGTCTAGGCTGCAGCTAGAGAAGGGCCATAGGCTCAGGGTGTGGTGTATGTTTTGAGAAATATCTTCAAGTGAATGCATAAAATAGCATTTGAGGGCCTCTGAAATTCCAAATTTTGAGGGGAGCTTTCCCCCAGACCTTGCTAGAGGCTCGTGTCCTAAACACTAGAATCAGTGTCATCCATGTTCTTCATGAAACTAGGCCTCTGCTCCCTAAATTAATGATAACCCCAATTATTAATCTATAATTTATATATCATTCATTATTATTTATTATGAAATTGTGTTAAAAATATTCTCACAATACATGCCTATAGCTTTAAACTTTAAGTTTAACTGGTGTTATGCTCAAAACCAAGGAATTAAAATCTAAGTTCACTTTCATCAGAAAGCTGAATGAGGCACATTGTGACAAACCATGCAAAAAACTTGCATGATTTAACTCAAGTAATCAAACTGAAGAACACTGGGAACTAGGCTCATAACAAAGGTGATTTCCAAATATCTGCCAAGGAAAGGAAATCTTGAGAAGGGAAAGTTGTGTGTAATGTTATCTGAACATCACTCCATGCATTGGAACATCTTAGAGCTAAAATATGCCAAATTTCTTTTGAGCTACAATATGCCAAATTTGTTTCAAACATCGATGCAATTGTTACTTATGAAAATAGTAGTTTATTGTATTGTATATAATATGCAATTTTATTTTTTATTTATTATTTATTTATTTATTCCTTTATTTATTATTTTCTCTGATAAATCAGCTATACAGCTACTCTTGTAAATCCAAGGTGAAATACATGTAAAGGCGATGTATGTATGTAAGTATCTTTAATTAATTATTGATTTTCCCAAGAAATGAGAGCTGCAACATGTGTTCCAGTGATTCCAGTGAGTTCCTTGATATCACTGTAACTATGGATTAAAAAAATGTCAAATTTAACTATTTTACCAAAAACATATCTGTGCCTCCAAAAAAATTCCTACAGGGAGTCACGTTGACTCCAGTGTAGAGTCCAGAAATTTTCAGCATGTTTTTTCTCTGCCAGTCTGCCAGCCGATTGTAACTCTATAAATATTCAGTGGGTCTTCAGTGCAGCATAACTGACAGACAATAATAATTGTCTTCTTATTATAAGAAGACAGGAAAAACATACATTTTGGCATCAAACCAGAATTTTTACCAGTACTTTACTGTAAGAAACACAGCCACATGACAACAGGAAAGATTTCACTCACCACCACTGTACAAGAGTTTTGACCAACCCCAACCCATATAGGTTTGTGGCATTTGAGAGCGTTACCAAGTAAGGTAATGAACACTTCCGAGGAATATGAGAAAACCATGAGTGAGGAAAATAGCAAATTTACTGCAAGTTTATCGAGCTATTGTAGTTGTGAATAAACCGGAACACCAAGAGTTACTCTGAATTTTGTGTACCATTAGAAGATCAGCTTACTTTTTGGTGCCAGGACCAGAATACATTATGAGGATATGTCAAAAAGTACAAAATATTCGTGGAATGAGAGCAAGAGAATCAAAACAAGAAGTGATCATGATCAAAACAGACATTGTTGTTTTCAAAACCAGCCGTCAACCATTGCATTCACCTACAACTTTTCCATTTACAATGCCCACTTTCCCTTGGGTAAATTCTAAAATAAACAAACCTTTCTAAAATGAGCCAAGTTTCTAGGGAAGAGTTCATGAGTCAATAGACTTGAAAGTTGTGGAGAATTTTGCCACAACAGTGCTTCAATCTACTTGCATTGCATACATCGATCAACATTGAGTAAACCACAGCAAAGTAAACAGGCTCAGAATCAGACTTAAAAGCAGCGGTTACCAGAAAGTACTCTATATTAGACAACATATTCTGTATTGAAACACAAGGGAAAATGGCTGAGATGGGGTAGCAGGTACACACACAGAAACAGAGTCTGTTGAACTTGTGACGTCCAAGAAAGAACAAGAAGAAGTGGCAGTGAAAGTTTTCTGTTTAGATCTGGATCATGAGGGAAATGAAGAATCTGAAAGCAAGGAACACAGTGGATAGGAGGTTGATGGTAATCAAGACTACTTCAATGACTGAAAAGTAGACCGTGTTTCAATAGTTACAACAAATTTGGCACAGATCCCTGAGATAAACTTATAGTTTTATTGACATTGTTTTATCAAGTGTTCAGTTAACAACTAACTCCATTCTCCCATTACAAATTAAAGATGGAGTAAGAATGTAAGTAATGAGAAACTTTCCAAACTTGTAATTAACTACATGTACGTAAGATGTTGTCTAACCTCTTGTATGCTTCAACAGGGATTGGGAAGGCCATGCATGCGCCATGTGCATATGGCACATAAAGCTACAAAATGGCACATTATGAAAGTACCAATCATACTTCAGGTTTGTAGTTTAAAATTTAATTAATTTGGCTTGTTCCTGGACAAGAGCAGAGTTGTTTATACAGTACATCAAGTAAGAATTTTTAAAGTCACATGTACACTGTGTAGTGGTATGAATTAATTATTTTAAACATTACAGGTCGCAGAAGACATGCCAGCTGCAAAAAGACTGTGGTCTGTACTCATTGCTTGGCGGATTATCATTACAAGGATTGTCTCCTGGACCAGTGCTAGGCTTCTCAGTTAATCCCAGAATGGTCCACAACATGAAGACAGACATGGCAGAGACCCACAGTGATCATGTTACTAAACAACTACAACAAGTTAATACTGTATGTACATACACAAGACACAACATTGGTATCAGTACATGTACAGTTCCATGTACACATGGTTCAAGAATGAGGAAATAAAGATACATTTTCATTTTTCCACTTAACTGCTCCATGATTGTCACAATATCCACAGCAAACATGTTCCAACTGACTAGCAAAAAAAGATTGCACACATGCTCTCCTCTATGCTAGACATACATCCACATATCCCAGCAATAAAGAGAGCAAATGTCAGCCCACACAGACAAGTCAAAGTAAACATCAGGGGAGAAAACATGTGCCTTGGAGGAGGAGACAGTTCTGCTGTATTACTACACGTCAGCAGAGGTCTCAAAGACATGAAAAATCACTTCATCAATCAACTTCCCGCACAAATGAAAAATCTAATCTGGGAATTTCCCTGATCTGGTGTAAAATTTTTGGTAATAGGCTTTCTTCATTTTTCTATGCCTTGCCATTAGGATAACGTTGACTGGACAATCTAGAGCACAAAATATGCAAGGAATGCATGCAAATCTGTAAAGTAATACATCCAATAATTTTTTTTTTATTATTATTTAAACAACTCTTTCACATGTTTTCTAGGGCTTACCGTCAGCCATGTGATAAAGATATTGAAAGCTTACAATCCTGTCAGCTTTTAGAGGAGTGTGAGCAAGACTTGAAAAGTCTCAAGAATTACAAAGAGTCTATAGAACACGTGTTTTCAAAATATTCCAATGTTAACAATTATCTTGAGGGAAATCCTCCCTTCTCTGCAGACTGGCCTGGTTGGTGCTATTCACAAAAACTAATAGCTAACAACTCCACTGAAAAGTACCTCACTAATACCAGAACAAGGCCAACTCCATGTTGCCTTAAATGCTGTGCAGGATATTGTAATTATCTTTAAGCATTTTTTTTTGACGAACTCTTCTCATATTTAATTGGTGGTTTGTTATCCAAGAAGCCACATCCATACCGATTGTCATTATGTGTTACAGCAGCTTTACTTGGCTCAGCTTATGGTACGGGAACAAGTGCTAAAGAAGTTTAATTTGTGCAAGAGTCACAAGTTCATTTCCACTTTTCACCCACCAGAGGATGTTGTTCCCATCATTTACTACCAATACCAGATTTTCAGAGCGGGAAATTTAGAGCTATATATGTCTGTGATGGCACAATTTAGGAAAAGTAACATGTTTCATTTAGATGATAACATTTAGAAAACAGCCCTAAGAAAATACACACACTGATTGGTTTAAAATCCATGTTTCGATTGAGTTATAGATACACTTGTGAAAGTTTGGGAGAACTCGCAAAAGCTGTGGAAACACTCACCTGTGGCTTGTGTTCCCACAGCATTTCTTGTTCTCCCAAAATTTCACTCGTGTTTCTATTTAAGAAATAGAAAACATGTACCATGTTTCTATCGCGTTAGAGAAACATGAGTGGAAGTTTGGGAGAATGAGAAATGCAATGGAAACATGAGCCACAGGCGAGTGTTTCCACAGCTTTTTCGAGTTCTCCCAAACTTTCACAAGTGTTTCTATTACTCAATAGAAACACGGAGAACATGTTTTCTATTTCTTTTAGAAAACACCGCGACGAAAGCAAGGAAAAAAAACTTGTTGACTTTGATTGTCAAAGTATAAATTCTCTATGCTCACACCAACATTACATCAACAGCTCGTGCTGGTTCTGTGTTTCTATCAAGTTATAGGAACACGATTTTTAACCAATCAGCACACATATTTTCTTTGGACTGATTTCTAAAACTCAATAGAAACACGGTACATGTTTTCTACTTCTTAAATATCGATCGAGTAAGATAAGCAAACTCTGTAAATAAAAGTACTGTACAGTTGTATAGGTACATGTAGCCAACAATACATACCTGGAGAAAGCATTTTTTGAGCTTTAAGTTTTGCGAGTAAGCTTATGAGTGCATGCAGGTGCTGACCATACATTTTTCACGACAGCAATTCCATGTTCAAATAAATTTTATGACTCGCTCAAGAAAGGTGCCATTTTGATTACAAAACAAAGATCGTAATACTTACCACTGGCGACACTTTTCCAAACTCTCGTGTTGCCTTCAATGTACCCCAAACATCATTTATCTCTCAAACGAAGCAAACGAGTGTCAATCAAAACCAAGAAACCGTCATGGCAGTTGAATCCAAAGCTCTAAATCAGGAATCCTGCTCTAAAATCCTGCTTTGACTATTTACCGCATTGATGACAAGTTTTCTTGTATTTCTCGGCATTTCTTTGGGAGAAAAAAAACTTCAAATTATTCAAATTGTCGTTTTCCAAAGCATGAAAAGAAGACATTTGCGTTTAGGTGTACAAATAATTGAAAATTTCCTGCCCCTTTCTTGTCATCATTCAACTGAACACGAAAGAACCACACATCACGTTCGCGCCGAAATTTGTTGTGATGACATCTCGCACATGCGCAGACGTTATTCAGCACTGTTCCTGCAGAGATATAGTATATAATTGCAATGAACGCCCAAATGTTTTCAAAAGAGATTTTCTTTACAAAGAAACTTGACTATAAAAGAAACGACAACCAACCTCCTTCCACTAGGCCCATGTATGTCGGTCGTAAGTTCAGCTTCACAGAATAACTACGGAGACTCTGCGCGCAACTCCACAGTTGACGTGAAAGAAACCCTGCCAACGGCGTGAAGCCAATTCGTGATCAGTAGAAAATTCAGAGTTTATTGTTGAACGATAAATTTCTAGATAAGAAAGAGGATCTTGCAAGAAGCATTTCCATGAGTCGCTCTCTTTAAAGTGAATATGGATGAAATTAAGCTTTCTTTTTGCCCGCAGGCCAAACAGGCCTGCAGCTGTCCCAGGAGGTAAGCTATCAGCTGTTTTTACTTCCACACCATGCGCATCCAATTTAAACACCAGAACTGCACCAGCAAACACTAGCACCGTATTAAATGAACTGATGAGCCTCTGTACAGCATTTAACTTGCAGTTTACAAATGAAAACAAAATCTAGGCTCGTCTCGCCCACGAAGAATGGCCGAAGCGGCCTTTCTTTCTCGTGATGCAAAAGTCATGGAATACTTCAAGTATCTGCATTATACTATACCCCTATCTACCGCGCTTTTCGGCGGGAAATTAGAAGTTCCCCCGGTACCCTGGCCCCCATTTCAAACAAGGGAATAACTTTGAGTTAGAAAAAGCGAACTAATCTGTGTAGCGGGATTACACGAGGCTGTTTTTGACCCCTGTACCCCTACCCTTCCACTCCCTTTCCCCCTTTCTCTCCCCCATTTTACGCCAGCTTACACTCCCGGGGCCGGGGGGCGCGGACTCCCGTATAAAAAGGACGTGGGTGCTCGTCCTACCTTGTAGGAGCTAAAAAGCGATTTTGGTACCTCTTGGGCACGTGAGAGGGGTTCTCCCGTATCTGAGGTCCTTAGATAGGATACCTAAATTGTATTAGCTAAAATTGTCATGGGTAAATCCCCTGCTGAACGAAAAACGACTGATCTGTTTACACCAGGAGCCATAATCGGGGACGGAAACCGTAAGTCTTGGGATCCGCGCACACCTATGATGTGGGACAGTTTTTCTATTTTTAAAACAAATTGCGCCATCCTGACGTCATATATCCGCGCGGATCCACGCACATATCGGGGGCTCTCGCGTGGATGTTGTTAAATGGTGAGAGTTGCGAGATTCTCTAGCGGATTTTTCAAAGCGATGGCTGGGAGTAACAACCAGGGGCCTGTTTCTCGAAAGCTCCCGTAAATACCGGGCCCGATAACTTACCGGGCCGGTTAACGGGAAGGTTTACCGGGCCCGAAATAGCGTTTCTCGAAGCACCCGTAAATTTTCCCGGTACTTACCGGGCCCGATAAAATAGCAGGTTGTTACCAATCTCTAGCGCACGCTTCACGCTCGTTCGCGAGAGAAGGAGAAACACTTGGGACTATACGTACACATTCGATTCTGATCGATTCTGTTGTTTTGAAGAAAACTGCGAAGTTTAACTTCGAAGTTATCGTTGTGTCAGAGGAGAGCAACTGAGAGAGATCGTCATTTTGCATGGTCATATTATTTGAAAGGGATGATCAATTGCCTTTTGTAGCTCGATTCGAAGACTTCGATCGACAATCTCGCTCTTTTCTAGGAGTGTTGTCTTTTTCCGTGATTCATTCTAATTCAAAATGTTCCGCTGAGCAATCAAAC
>Ga0126339_10002013_pt1 | contig 14360 bp, 13 predicted proteins | sample OrbTmetagenome_2_FD_92532 | JGI IMG/M metagenome (GOLD analysis project Ga0126339, IMG submission 92532) | Coral microbial communities from Petempiche,Puerto Morelos, Mexico - Orbicella T R C metagenome | ecosystem: Host-associated > Invertebrates > Cnidaria > Coral | place: Petempiche,Puerto... | reverse complement strand
GGCCGTTAATGGAGGTTCGACTGTACTCAATTAGAGAAAATGTAAAGAAACATAAGTTAGTTATCACTTTGAAAAAGGTTAACTTAATCTTTGTGGGAAATCAAAGAGAACACTTTTCTGAGCGTTCTTTTTCCTCTGCAGATTAGAGACGCCATCTTGTGGTAGATGTTTCACTTGTCCTGTGACGCACTACCACAGTTTCTTACAAACCATTTTGTCTAGAGTACGATAGTGGTGTTTGTGTAAAGCTTGGGAAGCATGACTCGGTAGGGTGTCTCGATTCATAGTTAATAGAGGGAAACGGTTAGAAAACCTGGCAAAGTTCTTTGTTGTATTGTTTTGTTGGTTATTTTGGGGGTTGACCCTGCACAAAACCTGGCAAAATACAAAAGGTGGTTATGCGTGCTCATACGACTAACCAATAGAAGCATTGCTATTATGTAATTAACGCATAGTCAATGAGTATAAAACAAAAGACGTGCAGGGTCAAGGAACTTCCAACATAAATCTTAGTCCATTTGTTTGCTTCTTTGATGTTTACCGGGCTTCTTGACTTTTTCCCTACGCTCGATACCATTCAACTATGCTCGATCGAAGAAGCAATTATCACAAAGTAAAAGAATCCATTCAATACAATACCGTTCATGAATCCAAAATTTGTTCCTCCGTGAAACATGTACACGTTCACGGAGATATTAGCGCTCAACAAACTGTCGAGGTTCTTGGCCACAGTGTCTGCATCCCGGTGCTGGAAAGGGATTCCCCAGTTGTTTATCCATCCAGGATAGAACTCCGAGTTGACCAAGGGACCAGAGGGTTGAAAGTATCTCTGGTTTTTAAAGCACTCTTCTCCAGGGTTTCCTACCGAAACAAGGAAATCAAAACACACAAGCTTGCGCGTCGTTTACAGAAACAGTCCAGCGAGAAAGGCAGTTTATGAGGGGGAAAAACCACGTTGATTGTGATGAAAGAAGACTGACCACTTCTCATAAGAGCTGTAATGCATTTATCTTGTATAGTATAAGCCTTTTTACAATAACTGCAGAAAATCTCGCAAGCTCATTATATTCGCTAATTTTCATTGTTAGTAATATAGGTGGACAAGCGCCTGAATTTATAAGTTATGCGATGTTGCTATTAAAAAAGAAAACGACGTCAGTTTTTCATGCGTCTGTCCTGTTATTGACAATGAATTTCGTCATAACTTTGTCGAAGTAGTCTGCGGATCCATTCAGCTGACAGCCGAGTTTATCCACAGCTACGTCATTATGACGAAACTCATGAACAATAACAGGACAGACGCATAAAAAACTGACGTCAATTTGTTAAATTTATCGCGGTCCTTACACCTACTTATGCTAAAGGTCAGTGTTACATACTGAACAATTGTTATATCTCAGTAATGGCTATTGTTGAAATGAAAATACCTGTTATGAAATGTATTGATAAAAAAGTCCAGAAGGGTTCACACGTTTTAAAGTTACTGCCAGTTTCTCGCTCTCGAACAACAAATCCAGGGCGAAGTAAACACGAAGTACTATGTCTCTGGTTCCAACTCACTGGTATCTACCACACTAGCCAAGCTGATTTTATACGACTGTTGGAACGCCTGCTTCGTCTATGTACAACAAGTGACTTGGGTTTGGGCGGATTTTTAACTATATTGTCCTAAAACGAAAGAGTGGGTGCGTCCCCTTGTCTATCGCCAAATCATGATGAACAAAATTACGCTGCAGAATTTGCCAGGTTTGTACTACCTTTTTTAACAGAATATCCTCTCAGAAGAATACTCGCTAAGGAATGTTTTACATAACCTCCGCCAAAATCCAGCGTGGAAAGCATTCCGGGCAGCGTTCCACACTCCAGCATTCTGTTGGCACAGCCGTTGTTTGTGAAAAGAACGACATCCTTGCCAAGATATGTCATAAACAGATCTTGTAAATGTGCCAAGTACTGGTGATCGCACTGTTCTATAGAACCATACTCGTTTTCTACCTGAAAAAAGAAACGGGCTGATTTCAAACAGTTGAGTGATCGTGTTTCAGGTATGACGCTCTACAAATACTGAGGAATTCAACGCGCCCCCCGCCCCAGGGGTGAGTCTGGATGCCGGTGCTAAATAAAACCGAGGGAGAGTTAAGATGGACCTTTCTTGCAAGAATAAACGAATTGAAGGGGGTGGGGGGGGGGGGGAGAGGGCAAGGGCATCGACGCGGACGGGCGGGTAGACGAAAGTGAAAATGAGTCTTTTCTTGCTCCTCTGTGCAGAAAGAATGATAAAGTGTTTTGGCTCTTCTTAAGTAAGGTCCTAGAAGCTAAAGCAATTTATGAAATATTCCGCAGTCGCTAGTAACAAAAATAGATAAAATGTGCATACTCATTTTAAAATCGATGTTTCACTGGCTGGTCAGAAAAACCTGAAAAATCTCAGTTCTTTCAAAATTATTCCACAGTCTATAGGGCTTCGACCATTTAACCTACCAAATATGATATAATGGAGAATTTACAGGGAGCAGCCCTCTTACAGCGTAGGGCGAATATGCCGCTTCTCAACTGAATTCACGGGCGTCATCTGCAGATATTTATGGACACGTATTGTTTGAAATAATAACATTTGTGTCCTGTGAGTTATCTCCGCACCTGAACAGCGATAACAGGTCCACCATTAGAATATATCAAAGGTTTTATTTTTGGCAGCAAGACTTTCATCCATCTGTCCACTGCACTCATGTATGCTGTCGAGAGATCAATAACAAAGTGAGTTTTAATTGATGTTCCAAACTCTCAAAACTGAAAACGAAGTGAAATGTACTGCGATCTGTAAGGATAGTTGTTACTTTGATCACACTTGAGACTAAAAACTAGAGTTAGTTGGTTGGTCATCATATCATTGACTCACCAGTGTTCGATAGCGTTCTAAAACGAGGGGAATATTCTGCCGTGTAGTTTTTCAGCAACCAAGGAGGAAAGCCACCCTCCAAAGAATTGCACAGCATTATTCACGTTACATCACCCACATTACTGTTTACAGTAGGTTAATTTTGCTTTTCTGTTAGGCAGAAAAGTCTCGAAACAATCTTCTATGGTATAACGCGAACGCATACAATACCTAGGACAGGTGTTATTGTATTGATGTGACGCAACAACTATATTCAATATGTTCTGATTGCCGAAGATTCCCTTTTCTTTCTTGATTTTAACCATCCTCGGAGATCCAGGGACGGTTAGTTGGGGCGGACGAGGTAAATTTGGCACAAATTGAAGCAACGAAAGGTTTACTAATAGGGGCTATTCACGCCTTTTTCCTTGGAAACTTTCGTCAATTTTTGCCAGATTATATTGACCCCCCCTCCTCCAACTAGTTGCTCCTGGGTCTCCGAAGATGTATTATAATGGATCGAGAGTTAGTACAATAAAAACTTTTAAGCGTTGCACTGTACCTACCATATCTCGCTCGGCAGCAATAAAAGGACCTGAAAGAGAAACACGTTATCTGTTACATAGATGTAAGGTAAAGGTAAAGTATGTATACGAGCCAAGGCCGGAGCTTATATCCTGGAGTGCTTTCCATTATGCCAAAATTTCGGAAATTTCGGTCGGAAGTCAAATGGAAAGGTCATTTTCGTTTCGATCCGATCGGAATATTTGGGACCACCTCTGGAGGTGGTCCAATTTGATCGATCGGACAGGTCGGACCGAGATTTGGCGTTCCATTTTGACAAGCCGCTACCCTACTTCACTTCAGTAGATTTCAGTTATGTAGGGAATTCAGGAAAGGAACAAAAAATAGTAAGAGCCATTCTTCTCGGTTGGCCCGGCTTGATAGGAAAAAGTCGTTGCATTTTTCCTCGTGTAGACCCACTGGTTTCTGACCGGTCGGTCTGGTATCATGGAAAGCACCCTCGGTTTCTGTAGCATGAAGCGACCAGGAGTATTTCTGCTCACCCCTGGATGGGATGATAGTCCATCGCAGGGTTACCCCCGGCATTCAATTCGCCGCTACCCATTTATGCACCTGGGTGGAGAGTGGTACTGTGAGAGTAAAGTGTATTGCCCAAGAAATACGATGTTCCCAGCCAGGGCTCGAACCCAGACCGCACAATCCGGAGTCGAGCGCGCTAACCATGAGGCCACCGCGCCACCGCGCCACCCACAGTTACGTAGCGGTAATGATTGACTTCCCAACGAGATCGCAAAGCAAGCAAACAAACCAAAGAACAAACACCAACACCAACAACAACGACACAAAAACACTATTTTATCTTTTTGCGCAATTTCAATTGTCAGATGGATCATGTTCTTCTTCATTGACAGAGTGCAACTTGCTAGTAAGCCACCTCACGTTAGCACGTTTCATTAGAAGTTTTCTCAATCCATAGTTTTTTCTTACCTGCTCTAATAATCACCAGAAGGCCCAGAGAACCCGCAATTTTAGTGAAGTTCACAAAGTCATTTTCTCCCTCAAAGTCATACTCTCCTTCAACTCGCTCATGAACCTGCCAGGCAACGTATCTGCAATACAAAATATTTTTCTTTTCTCTAGCGCGCCGTGGAGGTCTGGGGTACTCCATTCTATGGGCTATATGGGTATGTGCGGCCCCAAAGGGTATGGTTTTTGAGCCCTTCTGGTCTGAAATAGAGTATGTTTTTCACTCTGGCTTGGCATCGGGTATTTTGTTTACATGGCACTATTTTTTCTCCACATCAACATTGGCAAATTTGTAGCCCTTCGATTCTCAAATGGTTACACAAATGGAAGCCAATTCTAGTTTGGGTCGCAAACACCCACTAAATCCCGCGGGGGTGTGGTGACACATTTGTCCCGGCCATCAGACAAGATTATAGCACATCTATCACAGATAACACAGACAAATATCAAAGGATCCCCCTCCATCCCAATCTCCCCACGACACCGGAGAAAGGAATGTCTAAATGATCAACAGCTACGTAGTTGTGCAAGCACCCGGCCGGAGATAACGAAATTCCCCATTTCCGGAGGAAGAAAAAAAAAAAATCACGCAGTAATGACATCCTTTAATTTAATACGCAAACGCTCGGATGATATTGTTACATCCCCCCTTACTTTCCTCTATACAATCTGGCCGTTGCGCGCCACAAAAAAACTTAGCCTTGTACAGAAATTTCCTGTGTACCCTTTGAAAAGTAAACCATACTCAGTCTACTCACGTTTGTATGGCGTTTAGTCCGGCGGCCTTCATCTTCAACAGCCTGTCGTACCAGTAGGTCCGAGGAACTCTAAAATAATGAATGCTTCCCGAGATGTAGCGGAATGGTTTTCCATCTTTGAGGAAAACGTTGTTTTCGTAGTCAACGATAAATGACCGGGATGTTGTTGTTTGGTGACATTGAGTGCAAATGATATACACTATTACGAGGAGGAGGAATCTTGCGAGATTCATATCAGAGCGTTACGAAAACTGAGATATCAGTTGAGACGTATCTTGTAATGGTATCCTTGTCTGGTCAAAGCAATGTCACGTTGTTACGAAACTTAATTTATGTCACGCGATGCTCGGCAGATGATCAGCACGTGACTTGCCCTTGCAGGATCGGAGCAAACACTTCACAGTAGCGGCAATGTGGGGCTCGATTTTTGTCCTGTTATCAATCATCCATTATTCATCTTGTGGCTCATTTACCATAGACTGGAAGAACGATGTCTTTCTTAAGGATGGAAAGCCATTCCGATACATATCGGGAAGTTTGCACTACTTTCGTGTCCCAACGGTTTACTGGAAGGACAGAATGACGAAAATGACAGCGGCTGGCTTGAATACTTTGCAAACGTGAGTTAACTTAAATACCGCAACTATACGTATTAGAAGTGATTGTCAATGAAAAGTGAAATCAGCTGCAGCTTTCAATGACGCAATCTGCAGTGGAAAGTTCGTCCTCGTCATCCGATGGAAAAAGTATTTTTGCTCTGTTTGCTCAACCGAGTTGCACAGGGTCAATATTTTTCCTTTCTTTCTTACTAGTACACCATGTCAGTGTGGCTGATCTAATATTAGTTTGCTGGTAACGACTCGTCGTTTTCAATGTGAAAATAAACTTAGATACACTTTTTATTTAAACTGCGGAAGGTATTTAAACTATTTCAATCTGCATCTAAAATAAATAATCTTAATAAATAGATGGATCTTTTTTTTCGTGAATAATAAACCGAGCCAGCATCAGCTAGTCTAAACTAAGCTTAAATCGTAGAAATTTATTTCGATTTATCCAACAGGGGAGAAACTTTACCTGCTAACTAAACTTCTGTGACCTGGGGGTCTGTTAACTAAATATCCTGCCTGCTGTTAATTTCTCGGCTGGGCTTATCAAATGAAATTGAAAATTTGTCACTGAAAAGCTAGCTAAAGACCGAGTGCTCCCTAATTTTATTCGATCGATTTCTCATGTCGATTTTTCCACCATCTCTTGTTGTTTGTGTTTCAACCAGGTGATTGCTTCAAATAAAACAAATATGTTAACCGTTCCCCACAGGTGTGTCCTTTCACCTTGTTGAGAAAACAGGAGCGTCCATTTTGAAATAAATAAATAATTAGTTTAAACAATGGAATTGACTCTAAGTTGTCATGGAGTAATTAACGGTATCTTTAGCTTATAAGTGATCTTCAGTCACAAACCTGGTGATGTTGACACACAGTGGACTAATGGAAATTTTTACAGAGAAATTTAGAGTTATATTATGAAATTTTCCTGGTCTTTTTCACTTCATTTTGTGTTCCTGGTGGCTTTGTTTATGGGCTTAAATGCAAGATTGAAGAGGAAAAAGAAAGGATGTATTTGTAAGAAGAGAACTTTTCAAATTGATTTTGAGGAAAACCGGTTTCTAAAAGATGGGAAGCCTTTCCGGTTTATTTCAGGGGATATGCATTATTTCCGCATTCCAAGGTGTTACTGGACGGATAGATTTGCTAAGATGAAACATGCCGGCTTGAACACTGTGGCTACGTAAGAATTGTTTCTGTTTATAAACTTGCATTACAACCAGCATCTATGTACAACTTTTTTTCTGGCTAATACCAGTAATATACTTGTTATGTTATGGTAAAAACTGTCTGTACTGGATTTAAATTTATGTTTCGTCTAGAGAAGACAGTATTCCACATTTACGCATTTTTATGCTAATTTATGATCCACAAATGCCATTCATATTTTTGATTTATTCTTGTTGATTAATTGCATGTTAGATTTTATGGAAGCAGTGCCATAATTTAGTTTTGTACCTTTGTGGTGAGGTTTTCTGTTTATCTTGTTTGGCCTTCTGGTTTAAGTTGGCATAATCTCAAACTACACAAAACAAAAGCAGTGAAAAACATCTGTATACAAGAAAAATTTAGACTTTGGTTACCTTTTAATCCTGTGTTAGCATTAACCAGCTTACAACAGGTTAACCTGACATGAGCCTGCAATCCAATCAAAAAACAGTACTTGGTCAGTGGTCAACTTAAGAAAAACATGTGACCTTGATGAGCCCAAACCTTGAACCTGCGATATGATCATGTGATACTGGTCAGTGGATACCTTGTTTTGACAGGTGTCAATTGACCATAACATGGATGTCCAATATTTACATGTATGCTGTAAACCAAGGCTGCATGCCTTGCTCGACCTATTAGCTGGAGTATTGCCACCATGTTGCACAACATCATTATTTATCATGGGGTGTATGTGCCCGCCATCCACGCTGCTAGCCATGTTGACCATGAAAAAAGAGTTGGATGGTTTTCTATTTCTATGCATGCATGTGGTTCTGTTCCTATTGTTATGGTGCTCCACATGGCAGCCCTTTGGGCTGCCTGAGCTCTGCTGTTAGGTCTGAAGTAGTAGTTAAAGGTTCTGGTAGGATACTTGCTCCTAATCCATGGTAGAATACTATACACCCCATTGGTTGTCTTATAGAGGGACACAACAGAACATTACCTACTTTCATAGGCATCCAGTGCATGCAAAGTCTCATCTCTGTAAGATTTCCTGGTTTAAAGTGTCAGCACAGTTACCATCAGTAATTATTGATTGCACTTGGCTTCTTTTGTTTGTATTTGTCTTGGAAATGCGGGTGTCATCCAGAGGTGTGATCTGGTTTGAAGAGCCTTTAAATAGTACATGTACCTTATAATAAGCTTAATTTACCAATTCTGTGGAACAAACTTTGCTCACCCTGAAGCCGCTTTACAATTTCAACATCTGCGAAAACTAATCCATACAATTTGCACGTGGTGACATTATCCATGGATGAACTGGATGCAATATCTCGACATGACTCAATGACTGTTAAAATATTTTTCCATACATGTAGGTATGTAGCTTGGAACATGCACGAAGCACAGGAAGGACAGTATGATTTCAATGGCAACAATGATTTGGTTAGTTTTATTCAGATGGCACAATCATCAGGACTCTTGGTCATAGTTAGAGCAGGTGAGTCAATATTCCACTCTGGGGATTATATAACAACTATGGATGATTTGGGAACTTCATTAAAAAGGATTTTATACCTTCAAAATGAACCTGTTAGTCTTTCAGCCAGTAAAATTAACCCGAAGTTGGCTCATATCCCTGAATGATTATTACTAGTAGTTCTCTCCCCCCCCCCCCCGGGGGGAGGGGGGTTCCCTCAGAAAAATTGGGCGGGGGTGTACAGCCAGTTTCCCTTAACCCCATTTTTGAACGAAATCTGTGATTTCCCTACTCTATAAATGACCTGACTAAAAAGTCAATACCTTATTTATGGCCATTGCGGCTGACACAGTTGCCCTAAACCCTCCGGGCTTTTATCACCTATTGCAGAATAATTTCCTTCATTCCTTGAAAGTCAGTCATTAGTAATGCACAATCTATTAATAAATATTTAAGAAATAGAAAACATGTGCCGTGTTTCTATCGAGTTATAGAAACACAAGTGGAAGTTTGGGAGAATGAGAAATGCTGTGGGACTATGAGCCGCAGCTGAGTGTTTCCACAGCTTTTTCGAGTTCTCCCAAACTTTCACGAGTGTTTCTATAACCCGATATAAACACGGAGAACATGTTTTCTATTTCTTTTAGTAAACACTGCCATGAAAAAAAGAAAAATAGCTTGTTTACTTTGATCATCAAAATGTAAATTCTCCTAGCTTGCGCCATCATTATGTCAACATGTTGTGCTAGTTCTGTGTTTCCATCGAGTTATAGAAACACAATTTTTAACCAAACAGCGTGCATATTTTCTTAGGATTGTTTTCTAATAATTAATCTCAATATGAGTTTGAATTATATATCCTGGAGTAGGCTACCCAGGCTTATAGAGATTAAGCATTTTTATTTTTATTAAAGATGACATTGATAAATTCTTAATACTCTTTCTTGAAAGTCAATAAACAAATAATATATTTTGTGTAAACTATCTTCATTTTTCATTATGCAGGTCCTTACATTTGTGCTGAGTGGGATCTGGTGAGTAAGAGACTTGGTTTTTATGTCACCATCTAGGTACTTTTACAAGAGTACATGTATCTATCTAATGTTTTAAAAAATTAACTCCTGAAAAAAACACAGACAATACAAAGAGCCAAGTTTTTGAGTATATGTTCTTAAAAAAAAAAGCTGACAATTTATGCAGTTCAAAGTTATTCATGCATGTTCAGTGTTTTTATTGTTTTGATCTTTATAAAGAATAATTCCTAAATATATCGAGTCTTAAAAATCACCAAATTCTTAGATCATTATGGAGCACAATCCTGAAATAACACACAATAAGAGTTTATTTAGCTTCAGGGTGTTAATTTTGTTGTGGATGAATTAACTTAGTTGACAATCTTCTTTCTTTATGATTGTAGGGTGGCTTTCCTCCCTGGTTGCTTAAGAATTACACAAAAGCAAGGTTGAGGTCGTCTTCAGACAAAAGTAGGGAAAAATGTTTATAATAGCGAAATCCTGTATTGACTCATACACTATACATGTGTGCACATGATGTATTTTTGAGAGAAATGTGCAGCATATATACAATCTGTCTTCTAGATCTAGGAGAGTGGGGAGGGGGAGAGGGAGTCTCAATCCAGTATCTCGTCCAGTTGAATTGCCTCTGTCAGTAGTTGATACAAATACTCTCTTTTTCCACTTGAAACTGCACACAGTGTACAGTAATATTTATACATGTACAGACCTCTTATTACATTCATTGGCATGCATCATTGCAGTAGTTCAGCTAGTTTTCTAATTTGTCCTCAGGTTATATTGCTGCAGTGGATCGTTGGATGAGTGTTCTGCTTCCAAGGCTGAAGCCTCTTCTGTATGCCAATGGGGGACCTATCATTGCTGTTCAGGTAGTGCTCAATGCAAGTTGGTTTGTAACAATTATGTCTTCATAATTGGGCTGACAAATCTGCATGAAAGCTTAACAGACCTGTCTGATAAGTATATAGACAATAGCCTCCATTTGGTGCAAAAATATGCTTGCCATGGGTATTTTTCTGTGGACATTATCCGTTCTGAGAAGCAAACAGTTTTCCAACAGCATAGCTCGAGGAAAACTGTGGGCTTTAATGAGGAACAGATAATATCCATTGCAAGGACAAATATTGTACTTATTTTTGTGCCAAATGGGGGCTATAATTTGTTTATTATCCTTCAAATATTTTCTGCAACACATGCAGTTTTAAATTTGGGGAATATCACTTGGATATTTCCCAGTTTTAGCTGTGGCATATTCAGTCACATAATGCATTATTGTACAAAAGCAAAAATATTTGACGGATTATGAGGGCTAATATATAATCGCCTAGGTGTCCATAGGATAACTACCTCCCAGGGATAACGACATTCAAGTGATTTTCTCCAGCCACTAGTATGAGAAGACATCTGTAATTCTTCTCGTTATGCGCAACTCATGGCAGGGGTGTCAATAAGGACCGGGCACCAGGCAAATTGGCCAGCTCTGAGGACAATTTTGCCCAGCTGGTTTGACCTTCTAGTGGAAAGCTTTTCCTACTAACAAAGAAGTTCAGTTGTAATAGTTTTGCCCATCTGTGAAAACCAGTTTCCCTCCTCCTGAAAACGATAATGAAACCCCTGCACGGATGGAAACACTGGTTTCAATACAGACTTTTTTGTCAGATTTCATTCTGTCCTTTAGCCTGCATCTTGACTTAACGCCATTCTTAGCAAGGTGCTATGTAATCACACCGGCATGTTCGTTGGAGAAAATAAATATTTGTTACGGTAACTGTGAATTTTTTCTTTTGCAGGTGGAGAATGAATATGGCAGTTATTTCACCTGTGACCATCAATACATGTCTCACCTCCAGGACTTGTTTGAGCAGCATCTCGGTAAAGATGTGATTTTATTTACTACAGATGGCTTCAATGATAGGATGCTTGAATGTGGCTCACTTCCCTCGCTCTTTACCACTGTGGACTTTGGAGCAGGTGAATAACATTTTGTCATCAGAGCAATAAGTGGCTGTCAACTCCCTCTAGAGTTATTTAAGATGCATGGGAGTAACTCTGATCTGTCAGCCTTGAAATTGTGTCTTTTAGAGAGTGGTAACCAGATTTTCATTATGAATAAGTATCTTCCTCGGAGAGGTGTCTTCTAGGAGAGGTTTCCACCTAGAGAGGTATCTGCCCTCAAGAGGTGTCTGCTTTAGAAAGGTCTGTCCACCTCAGAGAAGTGTCCACCTTAAGAGGTGGCTGCCTTGGGGAGGTGTCTACATTAGATAGGTGTCTGCCTTTGAGAAGTATCTACCTTACAGAGGTGTCTGCCTTAGAGAAATCTTAATTCTGCCTTAGTTAGAGAGGTGTCTGTCTTAGAGAGGACTCCATTGTTTGAGGTGTCCACCTTGGAAAGGCTCTTGTCTTAAAGGAGTGTCTGCCTTAGCGAGGTGTCTACCTTAGAGAAGTACCTGCCCAATTAGAGAGGTGCCTGCCTTTAGAGACATATCTGCCATAAAGAGTTGTCTCCATTAGAAATGTGTTTGCTTTAGTGTGGTGTTAACTGGTGTTGTCTACTTTGCAAAGCTGTGCAAACCCAGCATAGTGAGGGATCAAGGTTAGATATGAACAGCACATAATATCCAACTGTATAGGGAAGTGTGCAACTTTGAGTGCTGTCTGTCTTCCATGTAGCTAGGTACATGTATCCAGTATCCAGCATAGAGCTAGAGAGGTGTCAAGTTGCAAGGAGGTGATTATTGTGGGAGGGTGTCCACCTTATGTCTTGTTAATTGACACTGATTCTTTGTTAATCCCTCAGGTATTGATCCTTCAGTCCCCTTTTCTCAGCTGCGTAAGTTCCAACCAAAGGGCCCCTTAGTGAATTCAGAATTTTATCCAGGATGGTTGGACCACTGGGCAGAGGGACACCAGAAGAGAGAGGCGGCAGCGATTGGATTGTACCTTGATAAGATCCTCGCAATGAATGCCTCGGTCAATTTGTATATGTTTCAAGGTGGTACAAGTTTTGGTTTCATGAATGGTAGGTGCTGTGAGTTACAGTTCTAGGCCAGGTTGTTTAAAGCCTGATTGAGGTAATGCAGGATTAGCAAGAATTTTGATTTCAGTTGGGTAACTTTTCAGTGTAGTTAAATTCTGTTTATTTTGTTTGTCCTTCAGTTTTGAGTTTGAATAAACTCAAACCGCACAAAACATATCCAGTGAAAAAATTAATACTTTGATTAACTTTTAATCCTGGGTGAGCGTTAACTCGCGTTCCAACAACTTGGCTTTGTATATTTACTGTTGTCAGATCCAGGGTCTCCTTTTTTTGCTGGAAAAGTAAATCCAAATGGCCAAATATCTTTCCAGAGAATTCAAACTAGTTGCTAATCCTGGATTAATTTAATCATGATTTTAACAACTGGACCTTGAACATTTCATGTGACAGAAACCTAAATGAAGAACTGTTCTTATGAGGTTACATGTCACTTGTTTAACACACAGGAGCCAATGGTTATCAAGATAGTCGTAAGTTTCAACCACAGCCCACCAGTTACGACTATGATGCGCCACTGACAGAGGCCGGCGATCCGACAACAAAATACTTTTTGATCATGGAGACCATTGCCAAGTATGCCTCAGTCCCCCCAGGCCCTGTGCCTCCAGCCACTAAGAAGTTTGCTTATGGAAAGGTTATGATGACCCAGGTGGGTTAGCTTTACTGTGCTGTAATTCCATAGCAAGGTCGTAAGTTAGAGGAATTTAATCGCTTTTATTTGAATTATCGCTTTCATTCGAATTATTCTATTCCTCTATGAACCCCATATTTTATTTCCTCGCAAATATCTTTTTGTTCTCATTGTAATTTTTTCTTCTTCACACTTTTTACCGTACTTTCAATATTTCAACGATCGCGCTTTTTATTCACTATTTGTCAAAGATTGCAGACTGGCAATCGAAAGCTCAAAATTTTACACTATTTTTTAACCTGAGAGTGTTTTTAAATTTAAATTTATCACTTTTGTTTTAAAGAATTTTCTGCTACAAAGGCAGCAACAATTTTACACCTGCTAAAATTCCGTTGTGATAAAATAGTGTCAGTAAAACCTTCAGAAACCGCAAGCCTTTTTGCTGCAAACATCAATCCCCGCGATATCAAAGATATGCGAGCACAATATTTAAACTCTAACTTCCTCAGACTGCCTCTTAGATCACAACTTCCCTAACCATGCGTGACACGTTATGCAGAAAACTTTAGGGTGTGACGCGTAGAAAGCAGCTAAATGACATATTACGTGATTCATTACTTTATGACAAAAGTATAAGTAATGGGCGAATTGTGCTAAAATTCGTTCGTGAAATGGAGGGAGCCCCGTCTTATCCGCCACCGCCCCCCCCCCCTCTCCCTTTTCTACCTTCAGTGCATTAGGCCAATTCCGATATACTAAAATTCTAACTTGGCTCCGAGGCTTAGGGGAATAAAACAAAAGAAATTAATTATTCATCCCTCATCCTCGATGCGATTTCGTTTGTTTTATTCCCCTAAGCCTCGAAGCCAAGTTAGAATTTTAACATATCGGAAAATTTGGCCCATTGGCACACAATCAGGTTGAAAAAGTCCGGGATGTTTTAGAGAGAGGAGGCAGCCTTCTGTGCTAGCTGGACTGATAATTTTTCTTTAATTTCCATCGTAGTTCAATTCTATTTTTGATCTGCTAAAATACCTGACACCATCCGGACCTGTCCTGTGTTATGACACTCTCAGCATGGAGCAGATTGGACAAAACTATGGATTCATCCTTTATCGAACTATGATTCCCTTAAACGGGTCTGCGGTGAACATCAGTATTCCAGGACTGCGCGACAGGGGAATTGTTTTTGTCAATCAGGTTTGTGAAATGTTTGACAGGCTTTTCGATT
>Ga0126339_10002012_pt1 | contig 14362 bp, 7 predicted proteins | sample OrbTmetagenome_2_FD_92532 | JGI IMG/M metagenome (GOLD analysis project Ga0126339, IMG submission 92532) | Coral microbial communities from Petempiche,Puerto Morelos, Mexico - Orbicella T R C metagenome | ecosystem: Host-associated > Invertebrates > Cnidaria > Coral | place: Petempiche,Puerto... | reverse complement strand
GAGGCTTGCTCAACACAACAACTTTATTCTCTAAGCATCTTGGGTAATACAACAGCTTAACACAACTTCTGGTTACGAATATATTACACCATGCTCATAGCGGTTGGCAGCCATGTTGTTCTGCCGTGTGTTTTGGAGAGCTTTGAAGCAGTGATTTGATTACCCCAGTTAGGTGGGTTACCCCACTCTGCAGCTTTCACATGGAGAAGATTCACCCCACTGAAGCGGGTTACCCGCACTGGCTGACGGGGTAACCCACCTTGTTGGGCTACCCCACCTAACATGTGAACACAATCAAAAAAAAGGAGAGATTGTATGGGTAGATTGGTTACCCCATCAAGACGGGGACCTTACCTGCCCGAGGTCCCCCACTTCCATGTGAACAGGCTCTAAGTTTTGATATTACTATACTATATTATCATTGTATCAGGCCAAAGTGTACCATACTTTGGCCTAAGTTACAGCTTTTTGCTGTACATTAGTTGATTACTAATGCAGCAGGCAGTGCCCTTCATTTTCCATATATCTTTAGAATTTTCAAAAAGTTAATTTGCAAACCTTATGACGTTGGAAAACTTTCAGAAATTTTCAAGTGGTCTTCTGCTACATGTATCTTCAGAAGACTTTGGGTGAAGTTTGACCATAATCAAAAGACCTCAGTTGACTGTCAGGCCCAGTCTTAAGTGTCTTTGTACTAACCCTTCACTGTAATTTGCACTGGTGTTATAGTTTTTGCACTTGTGTTGCACTTAAACTGCACTGCTTTAAGCCATCAGAATCAAGTTTACTTCTCAATGGTATTAAATAATATAAAGCTCTGCTGTGCAAATTATTTTTTTGAATTTTCAAGCCAAGCAATACACCAATCAGCAACTGCCTTCACTTCATGCACTTCTGTAATACCCTGACATGTTTATACAATATATATTTGAATTATTGTACTGCAGGGTATGCTTCAGTCTGCCAAAGAGGAATGCCATGATCATTTTGCAGCATCTAAGAAAAGAAAGGTCCAGTTTTCAGATTCATTGAAACTTGTAGCTGAACATAGTTTGCAAACTGCAAATCCACAATTTTACATTGAAATGTGCAAGCTTATCCTAGAACTACAACATCTTCTTGGAATGAATGAGAAAGCCTCTGAAACTTGGTTTGATTATGGCATGTTTCTCTTTGGACAAGGGGACTATTCTGGAGGTAAGGACGCCCTTGGAAATGCCATTAAAGGATATATCAGCTTGGGACACACAGTCAGTTCATTCTTCCTCGGCCAATGTCACTTTCAGATGGGTGTTATTGAAAGTCACCTAGGACACTTTCAAGAAGCTATGGTGTCATTTCAAAAAGCTCTAGAATCCAAGATCATGTTTGGAAAGGGAAATGTGTCAAATGCAGTTTGCCATCATTGGCTTGGATATCTGTACCGGCAAAGAAAGGATCTTGAGAAAGCTCTCCAAGCTCAGACCAGAGCACTGCATGAGATGGGGAAAGATGCAATAGATGCTACTTCTGGAAGCTTCAGAAGTGACTCATGCTTTGAATTAGGATGCATCCATCATGAGATCGGAGACTTGGAAAAAGCTGTTAGTTTCCATCAGAAGTCGTTGTTCATGCGAGAGGAGCAAGTGACTCATTTTAAACCAAAACTTCAGTCTTATGTTCATCTAGCTGTGGTTCTGCATGACAGAAGTGTAAAATGTAGCAGGCATTGTATTTTCAATGAAGTTATTAATTCAGAAATTGTTCCTTTGCTTGAAAAGGCTGTGACATTGTGTAAAGAACAGTCCCAGAGTGGAAACTTGCGTGATAAATTTCCCGTTATCATGCTTGCGCACACGGACAGACTAGAAAGCATCAAAGATATTCTTTCTTTAGCATTTAAACTGTGCATAAGTCTTTGTTCTGCCTTGGGTGAAAAAGACAAAGAGGCAAAGCAAGAAATGGACACTATAATGTCAGATTTCAAGAATTTGCTGAAGACACCGGTTGGTGACTCACATGATGAACAAGAGAACTGGTAAGTGCAGTGGAATTCTGGATCGGTGTATGACATTTGAGGACTGCAGACCGCATACTCTTTAACTGATATCGTATTCCCATTTTCATTACGGTGAGCAACAGGTTAACCTAAGCTGTTCAGGCTAACCTAAATGATATTCAGACTAACAGGATTGCTGTTTAGGCCTAAATGTAATCTGCAGTCTTCAAATGTTGTACAGCAGTCTACAGTGTAGCGGTGGTGTTCAAGTGTGATTACTGAATGTACAATAAACAAGAAACATTCTGACATAAAATTCAAATACTGTACAAGGCTGTGCTCTGAGAAAAATTCTAGGGAGCCCTTCAGGCACCCAACCTTGTAGGTTAGGGTGCCCAGAAGTCAAGCTTGGTAGCCCGAACGAAACAAAAAATCAAAAATTTATCAATTGATTAATTAATTATAATTATCTAATAATAATGTTATTAATTAAATGATAACCACTTGACCCTCAAATAAAAATGTCTTGCATTGTTTCTAGGGCATTTATCCTATATACAGATGCCAAAGATAAAAGGTGTATTTTTCTGTTGTACTGTTGTGAAAAGTCCACAAAGAAAGACAAAATTTTACACGTTTTTTCAGTTAAAATGGTTGATATATGTGAAAAAGTTAAGTTCTTTTTCCCTCTTTGCCCTCTGTGCTTCTGATAATTTGGTTCACATTATCCTTCAATTAGGGACTTTTCATGCACAATATACAAACCACAAGAACTTAGAAGACTTCTTGTTGACGCTGTACAACTTATACAAGGAAACTGCCTTCTGTATCACTGCAGGCCAGTGTTAAACGCACGCATCGAACTGAGCCATTAAACAACCGATGTTTTGACTTCCCAGATGGATTTAAACATTCTGAATTAAGCCATTTTGCCTCGTAAACTTCAATACAACACAAGAAATCAAAAAGGGAAAGACAAGTTATTGTAAGACTGTTTTCATCTCTAAGTTAAATCTCAAAAAGGAGATCGCCCAGCTGGGCGACTAGGTATGTTTTTCTTGTTGCATGAAGATGGAAGCCAGTTGCCTGAGGCAACGGGACACTGCTAGAGCACAGACACACTGTATAACATGACACATTTGAAAAGTAGGACCTGAAGGTTAACCCTATATGAAGGCCCCCTACCAAAAAATGGAAACTATGTTTTCAATTTTTATTTTTTTTGTTCTGTCAGGGAATACAATCAAGATTCATAGACAGTAAGGGGAAGTGGTGAAGATGAATGGGTTGAGTTCAAAAGATTGGGTGGAAAATACCCTGGTGTATGAACGTAGTTTTTCTGTAACTTGTTTCTCTAACTTTATGGGCAGTTGCTCTTAGATTATGTGTGCTGCATGTGTAAGTTCAAATTCCACACTTCTATGTTTGCAACTCTAAATGAACATTTGAAATAGTATTAACTGATGTTATTAAAAATTTATATTGAGTGTATGAGTGTACTTATTTTAAATGTACATGTTACATGAATTTGGTCTAGCGGAGTCTCTTAGGTTTGACCCATGATGTGTGAACTCTGAATTATTTTCCATGTCGCATTGATTAACTTAGTTCATGTCATTGAGCAACAATATATTTTTCAATGTGTTTCTACCAAGTTAATTTCACAGTACGTATGCCATTATTTTCTTCCATGCACTGTATGTAAGCTCACATGCCTTCCAGTTTCGAAACTGCAGCAGATTGAAAAAGGTAACAACTGTATTCTTGAACTTTTGCAGGGATGAGGATGAACGACAGTTGGCTGTAGAGCAAGAGGAGGCAGAGAAAGGTAAAGGAATTTATCATAGAGAACTGCTTACCAAGTATTGTTCTTATTTAACATATTTTTGCTATTTTTTATATTTCTTTAGTATATTTCTTCACAGCGGTCAAACAGTGCCCACAGTGTCTGCCGTTGTTCCCGCCAAAACTGCCGCTAAACGTCGCATGTATACATACAGTATTAGTAGTTGATATCTTCCTACTTTGTCGGCACGTACTTTGATTTACCACTGCTCGTTCATTTTCTGACGAAAGTCTTGTACATTTTCGCTAGACTGTTACAAACTTCAAGGCCACGAAAACCGGAAGTGACGTTGCGTTTTGCGTTTTACCGCTATGAAATACCATGATATATTATCTTGTCCGAAAGAGACGGGTCCGAATATTTTCTAAGTTAAACTATCCCTTGATTTGTGTATCACTAGTTTTATGGAGAGTCTGTGTGGAAAGCTCTAAGGGGTAATGCCTTCAACCGTACCGGGTTAGATCTTTTAAACGTTGTACTGGTAGTTGAAAGTCAGGTGAGCTGAAGAGTATAAACATTCTTTAACCAATTTCTTGTGGAGTCAGGGGGAGCTAGAGTTATTTACTTGGTATTTTACATACACAGTGGTTCCTCCAGAGATTCTTGCACGTGGAAACTTGGCTTTGGAAGCTTACAACAAGGCCCTTGCTGAGGGAACGACTTGCGTCAAGAGGGTGCCAGTAATGTTAATTGGACAAGATCGTGCAGGAAAGACCAGCTTGAAGAATTCACTGATAGGAACACGCTTCAACCGAGATGAAGAGAGCACTGTAGGGATAAATATAGATCCTTCACATTTTGAGGTGTCAACCGAGACTTGGAAGGCAGGAGAGACGAATCCAACGGCAAATGTTGATACAGCCGTGTCTTATGAACACCATGCAGCACGATTGGTTGTTAAATCATTGAGGGAGGAAAAAGGTGCTCTTGAGGAATCTGCGAGAATGGAATCTGTCCCCTCAGAGAGCATTCCCTTGATTGACGAAGTCTTATCAAGTGTAAAGGATGATTTCACTTTAGAACCTTCACATGTCCCTGATGTAATTAGCCATGATACCGCTGAATTCTCCGGTGGCTCGAAAGATTCAGAATCTTGTGAGATGCCAGCTGATCCAGAGTCTATTTTGACATCAAATAATCGAGGACCTAATGAAACACGTCATCCTAACACATCAGCATGCGGCACATCTGATCTTACAGAGAGGCAGCAAGATGACACTCCTCTTGTCATACCCAAAATGCCAGAAAAGATAGCCACACTGATTGAAAGATTGCTCAAAGAAGTTGATAAGGTAGATGACAAAGAAGACATCTATTCCGTCTTATGGGATTTTGGTGGACAGTCAGTTTATTATGCAACCCATCCACTTTTTCTGACTGCTAGGGCCATCTACCTTTTGGTGTTTGACCTCAGCCGAGGTCCACTCGAAAGAGCCAAACCTGTTATTAGGCAAGGGACGTTCAAGAAATTTGAAGACAGCTTTGGCCCGAAAACCAATTTGGATTACCTCGATTTTTGGATGACTTCTGTTGCTTCGTTGGCCAATCAAGATGGAAACCATGAAGTGACTTCTAGTTCTGGGATGTTGCCGGCGAATCTTCCCCCTGTGTTCTTGGTGTGCACTCATGCTGATGCACCTCATGGTGGTCGTGATCCCAGGACACTAGCCAAAGAGATATTTGGTTCTCTACACACTAAGCCATACAAAACTCACTTGTATGGGAATGTCTTTGCCGTGGATAACACGAAGTCAGGGCTCCAATCTGAGTGCCCAGAAGTCACTCGCTTGAGGAAGGAGGTACATGCTGTTGCCAGGGAGCTACCGCAGATGAAAGAATCCATTCCGATCAAGTGGTTACATTACGAGAAGGCACTTCAAGTCATGAAGGAAGACGGCAACAAGTGGGTTACCTTTGAAAGGGCCAAGCAAATCGCGTCTAAAGTCTGCAATATTGTCGATGACAAACAGTTCGAGACGTTGCTCGATTTTTTACATGACCAGAGAGTTGTGATTCATTTTGATGACACGCCGGAATTGAGTAGATTTCTGGTGTTGGACCCTCAGTGGTTGATTGATGTGTTTAAGAAGGTGATAACCATTAAGCCATATTGCCATCAAGAGGAGGGATTTAGAGAACTGTGGTTTGATCTTGAGACGACAGGAATCCTAGATGAAAAGCTATTAGAGCATGTTTGGGGTCCCTTGTTTGACAACAGAGAAACCTGCGATAGCCTTGTAGCGATCATGGAGAAATTCAGCTTGCTTTGTTCATGGCCTTCTTCAGATGCTTCATGTTCCAAGAAATACCTGGTGCCATCCATGTTGATGTCGCATCCACCAGAAGACATCGCCAAGCTGGTTGCATCTGCTCAAATTCCTTCCCTTTTCATTAAATTTGAATGTGGTCATGTTCCACCAGGATTGTTTCCCCGACTGGTGCTGCAGTTTTTTCAATGGGGCAAAGCAGAATTGTGGAGCCCAATGAACCCTCAGTTGTACCACAATTTTGTCAGATTTTTCACCTTTGGAGATGACGACTGTTCTGTAATCATCCTGTGTCATTCGTCGTCCATTGAAATTGTTTTTCACAGAGGTAATGTGGGTGTTCAGTTGGCAGACGATTTACGGACAAAGATGAACGTGTCTACAGATGTGGGTCCTGACGTTTTTGATGTGACTTGTGCTCGTGCCGTGTGCAGGCAACTGCAATTGATGCTTGAGTGCATGCGTAAGGAATTCTGTTGGCTAAGAAATATGAGATATGACCTTCGTGTCATTTGCCCTATCTGTTGCCAAGGACGTGCAGTTATCTACTGCCGTGTTCATCACACACAAGGCTGCAAGCAAGAAGAATGCCTGCACTTCTGGTCTGAGTCTATGTTACGCGGTAATCAACATGTCGCCAAGTGCACCAAGTCTGCTGCTGCTCAGAATAACAAGTTCCACGTTAAGAAGTTTGCACCATGGTTTGCATCCCTAAGGGAACAGGTAAATTATATATAACCAATAAACCACAAAATAATTAGCTTCTGAATATGCGCAGAGCTCGTAATTAGTGTTAGCGTTTCGTAAGCCGATGCAGTGAAAGGTAACACTATAACTCTTTTTCTTTTTTTCATTTTTACCACAGCTACCAATTGATGAACGGGATGGAGTAAATCTGTCTCTTGAGAAAGGTTTGTTTGTTTTTTGTTTCTCTGTTTGTTTGACTGCTGTATCGGAGTAGGAAGGATTTATAGTGCTATTAGATTGTATCAGTAACAAAAATGCCGACACTCTCCAGCTAAGGATACTGGTGCATTACAGGCTTTAAATTTCGATCGTCAATTTATAGGATTGGCAGAACACAATTCCCTGACTCAGTTAATTTATTTGATGAATGGAGTGAAGCACATAAAAGATAAAAATGTTTCCCTGACATGGGTGTAAGAGTTTAATGCTGATACTGACTTACCCAAACACAGCGTGTTAATTACACGCTTAACGCACCCCACTTCAGAGTATATTTTCATTATCTTAGTCTTTGAAACCTATTAAAGGAGGAAAGATGATCAACTACTTTACCCTTTCCGATGAAGTTTAGAATAGATTTTTCAAAGCGTTCACTTTGTGGTGTAGGTTAAGGTGGCAATGAGCATCAAGTTCGGCAGTTCAAATAGAGGATTGCGCTGTTAATCGTATACGAGCCAACAACACTACAACTCTTTTAACCAAATGAGTTATCAAATTGTTAATATCTGTCCCTACATGTAGGAAGTGAAGAAAAATCCCTTGCTATACCTCACAAGGTCCAGGAATCTCTCTTGTCAAAGTCATGTGATCCCAAAGATATTATACTTCAGCTGAGAGAGCAACTGCAGGTTGAACACGATTCCCTGGAACATCCAGAACCCGAGACCAAAAGATTGATCCGCTGCTTGGCAAGAAAAGCTAAACAATCAAACAGGCCTGATGTAGTGAAATACTTGAGGGAAATTACACCCGCTGGAACCACGGGTGAGTCTGACAGTGTCGAAGCAGAGTGTTTTTAGTTGTTTATACTCTTTGTATCCTACACGTCATAGCGGCATTTTGTTGAGACATTTTTGAACCGCCCCATCATAAAAATCATTTTAATTTGCGGATTTTAGAAAATCGAACAGCACTTCTTATTTCATGAAAAACGAGGAAAATGTTTTATAAATTGTTCTTTTCAGTCCAAGGTGAAGATAATGCTTTGAAAGAATGATTCTTATTCATTGTAATCAATTGATTACGATTCGCATGGTGTCAATGTACCAGAAGCAGCCAGTTTTGCATTTGTTAGGGACAAAAACGCTCTACAATAACTCCTTCCAGTGTTGCTTGACATTCTCCCTTGCAGGTTACGTGTTGTATTGATGCGACATTTTTCAATAGACCATCCTTTTGAACAGAATTTAACCGCAGATGATTGCCGCTTGTCTGTGTTATTTGACAATGCGTGGCTATTGATTTCGACCACAAATTCTTTTAGGCATTGTCACTGAAAGCACCGAGTAATGTGTGATTTACATTCGAGATTTACAGTTTCGTGTAGTTCTTGATATCAAACTTTTGCTAGTGTGCTAGCTATCAGTTAAATTGTAAGCTGCAAACGTGGCTCATCAATCATGATAGGAGATCACCCTGCTAAAGTGACGGGTTGTTAAACAGGGACCCTCAACTCCCAAAACTGTTTTTCACTTCCTGTAGTTGTGTCTTTCTGTAATTAAAAGTGGATATCAGTTTATCGCGAGTCAGTTATCTACAGTCTGTATAGCACGTTGCATAATGTACAAAGTGTATCAACAATTAATTATCGTTGCTGTTAGAGTGCCCTTAGAGTGTTTTGTTTTTGTTCTGTGTTAAGCTCTCTTTATCTTTCTATATTAGACCACTTTGTTTAATTCCTCTCTAAACACTCGGTTTCTCATCTCTAGGTCCTCTGTTGCGTGAACACCTTGATGTCCGGAATATTCCTGTTTCTCAGAGAAGAGAGGTTACGATTGACCTGAGTAGTAAGTGCTACTTATAGTTTAGTACGCGTATTACTCCAACCGAGGCCACCCGACAAAACTTTCCACAAATTTAACGAATAGAAATCGTGGAGGTTAACAATAGTTTTCCCAAAAATAATCTAAGTCGTCAAGCTGTACATTACAAAGGCACAGATTTGTGGTCATTATGGATAATTTGTTCAACCTCCACGATTTTATTCGTTAAATTTGTAGAAAATTTTGTCAGGTGGCCTTGGTTGGAGTGGTCACACTACAAGATGATCAGTTGGAAAAAAGGTGAACTTTAAATGTGTTTGCATGCCACAAACATGTCCCATGTCCTAACTTTGTGTAGGTTTTCTTTCCACAGTAGTAAGATATCCTCGTCACATGTAGGCGTCATTTTCAAAGCTAAAAAGAATACAGCTGTTCATGTTTTGTTCGTAACCGTGGAGTTAGCAGTCTCTTATGAATCATACAATGCCACACTATATATTTTGTTGGAAGGATCGACCAGGGCATCCTATGACTCAAAACAACACTTATAAAAGAATACAAAATAACTTACGTCACCCGAAAAACGTTTTACGAGATTTTCTCTTGCTCTTGTAGGTGGGGATGAATGGAAAGTGGTTGCCGAGAGACTGGGCTTGACGCCACGAGAGATTCGTTTCCTTGACAACCGAACTCTGAACCCATGCGACGCTGTCTTATCCTTCATTGCAAATCAAAGGCCCACAAGTGTGGGTGGTCTGTACGATGTGTTAAACGACTGTGGGTTTCCCATGATAGCTGACCTTCTGTAAAAAGGTCATTACAACAATGGAATTAGGTTTTTCATGAAAGAAGTAGCAAATTATATGGTCTTGAAGGTAGCGTAATATGACATTCTCGCTAATACCTATTTTAGCTGACACAGTCAAGGTAGACGAAGTACAGATAGGCTTGTCCTCGGGATGGAATGTCTTCACACCTTGACAGTACGAATACTTAATTTAATTTTTCTATATTCCTTTTAGTTTGTTACAAGGATGTTATTACTGGTCAGTTTACAAAACTGACCAGTACAGTCGAACATCTCCTTACGGATCAGACAGTTACTCTATGCTATTTTGAATATGGCATTCGCTACAACATCTCTATAGGCAACTTAACTTTTCAAAATTTTACTCTTTCCTTTTCATATTTACCTACTTACCTAATCTTAATCTTTAGTGCCTAGTGAGTGGGTTATAGTTACTTTTGTGCAGACGAAAGTTACAACACTTGAAAGGAAGATAAAAACTAGGAACTCATTCTTTGATTTTGTCTCTGGGGCTATTGTACTTCTCAAGCTCCCTCTTGGCTATCTTCAGCAGGTTGTAGTACGGACTGAACTCATCATGCTCGGTCAAGTCGCAATGTGATACATCCCTTGTCACAGGAATTTCCACTTTAACAATCAACTGAAAGAAACTGGGGCGAGCATTTGGATCTTCAGTCTTCAATTTATATGTGTTATTTGTAATGGTGAACAATATATCAACTATGTTACCACAATATTATTACGAATCCTTAAGTGGTATTTTGCTTGAAGAATTCAAGAGAAAAAAGGACAACTTAATGAGTAAAACTTATTTCTTTTGTTAGTATTGTCATCAGTGTTTTCATTCATCCGTCAGCTTAGCCTCTCCCTTTCTTTTCCAGACCCCGCTCGTCGCCCGCCCGCTTTTTCAATCGTCCCATCTGACCGAGAGCCTGAAACAGGCTAGCGCCAGTTAACTATCAATAACAGCAGTGCCTTCACCTTATGTTCGCTTATTTCATTGCTCAAAGTATGAAAAGACAAGGGTTATAAGACGTCACATGCTGATTACCTTGCAAAGAAAAACAACATGTACTTACTGATATCAGCCAAACTTGTCCTTAGCGTTCAAGTTAAGTACCCTGCGAAGATAAGAAATGCGATACTGATTCTCTTTTCCTATATTCAATTCAGCCAATTGAAGCTTCATTGCATCTTGCGCGTGATCTTTGCCGATAACATGTTAGAGTACAACGCGGATAAAAGAGGCTTCACCGTACGTAAAGAAATTGGGCAAGGCTCAGGGGACTAAAACAGGAGAAGTTTATTCCGGCATCAACCTCAATGTGATATCTTTTCTTGAAGTCTGCTAAGCTTCGCAGCTATGTTAAAAAATCGGCTTGTCTTTGTTGGACATTTAATTTGGAAAGCAAATGGCCAACCTTCTCGCACACGCACAAGCACAAGCACTTGTGAATAGGCCATTTGCGAGTTGCCTTTTACCTCTGTTAAAACGAGTATAAGTTCAAAACCATTCATATGAAGGGTTATCGGCCCGTGGGCATTACGGCTGCATAATGACCGCTCAGATCTCGCTCCTAGCCAATGAGAGCGCGCGTTATATCGGCCACAAGTCAAAGCCATATAATAAATATGGGTTATTGACCAAGTGTGAGGTCGAGTGGGCTGGATATTGGTCAAGTTCTTTTTCTGCGTGTTTATGGACGCGCAAAAAAAACCAAAAAAACCAAAACAAAAAAACCCGAGGCCAATATCAAGCCATCTTGACCGAACAAGCTTGGTCAACAAAGGACTTATTACATGGCTCTCGGGGAAATTTTTCTTGCGGGACACGGCGGGTAGTCCCGAGTGGGCAAGATGGATCTACCTTGCGCACTCGGGTAGCCATTCACAGCGCAGGATTTGATTCATCTTGCCCGCTCACGGAGTTAGCCATATAATACGCGTGGATAGCCGTGCAAATGCGAGTGCAGTTAAGGATTGACACTATGAGTGATGTGATGTTTAAAAGTTCTCTCAAAATTACACGAGCTTTTGGGCGAGTGCAGTTCTAAAGAGTATAAATCGTTAATTGCCCAAGCCGGTTTCAAACGATTACTCATTTATTGTATGAAGGAGAAAATTATAAACGCGCTTGTATTAATACGAACTGCAATGCAAATTAAAAATTAACGATAGATTTGCCTGCCCTCAGCCAGCCAGAGTGAAGTGATTTTCTCCGTCATGTAAATAGTAAATAAATTACAATATTTAGAGAGGAAGTAGCTGGTTTTCATGCAGGTCCTCTGTCCTGGTCGAATTGGAATTTGGAGATGTTGGTTTTTGAGGAGGGAGGAAAACCGGAGTATACCCGGAGAAAAACCCTCGGAGCAAGGCGAGAACCAAAAACAAACTCAACCCACGTATGGCATCGGGCCGGAATCGAACTCGGCTACATTGGTAGGAGGGCCGGAGAGCGCTTTCACCACCGCGCCATCCCTGCTCCCCATGTAATACTTGTAAATAATCTTATTTTACTGCCTGTTTATCTGTGCATATGGTATTTCCAGATATATACAGGAGCCCATCACTAGGAGCGTACAATTCCCATACAAAGTCTATGTCACGGCATTTTTACAAACCGGTCTATTTTTAGGTTTCTTTTCCCGCGAAATAGGTCATTTCCGGTCCACATGAGCGCGCATCGGTAAGGAAAAAAATGGCGGTCTCACATTTTGTTTTTTGATGACGTTAGTTAAAAGTTAGGTCCGTGCTTGTGATTGGTCACTGACGTTCCTGCGGGGATCTGAGTTAGCGGTAAATTCAAAACAAAAATAGATCGGTCTGTGAAACTGCCGTGACGTGGAAGTGGTAGTTGCACGCTCCTAGTGATAAGCACCTGATATATAACAATATCAATTTCTATCTACATCATCTACATGTTTTAGCCGGCAAAAAGTCTTGAGTTATCACGGCAACTATAAAATTTAAAAATAAAAACAAATAATAGATAATAATAATAATAAAATAATTACAGAAATAAATACGGAATTAAATGTATAAATAATGATAGCTATAACAACTGAATGAAAGTGATAATATAGTAACTTTTTTTGGTTGAAACTTACTTGCATATTTTCCATCCCTCAAAGCATCATCATAATTACCTGTGGCGAAATACCTGTTTTATTAAACGAGGGCCACAATAGCATCTAAGCATTGCAGTATAACCCTACGATGCTCTTTCTAGTTTAGACAGATAGCTGGTGAGTTACCTCTGTTAGACGGATATTTTTTTTAAATTTCTAGTTTATCCCTGTGTTTCAGATTTAGTTTTGACGGTGAAAAACAAAGTAAAGAACTTTAGAGTATCGCCGCGTGTTTCGCAGGTAAAATGTGAATTCATTTGTCCTCGGCCTTGCGGTCGTCTACGCTTTTTGGACGTTTTTGCTTTCAGTAGTTGTTCATTATGTACAATTCTGCACTGGCAACTACAACCTTGGTCACAAGGGTTGGAAAAAACATCATTCTATACACATTTTGCCCTTCCCCTCTCCTGTGCAATGTTGCAAAACACTTTCATCTAGCACAAGTTTGAATTTTACCATTTTCCAACATTTAAAGGGGGAGTGGGGTGCTGCCACTCATTCTGTAGGCATTACGGTTATGATTTCATGTTTTTGGCATTTTACAACACAATTTGTCCATTTGAGTAATCCATCGGGGTAAGGTCGGTTAGTACTTTATGTAAGACTACGTATAATGTCGCGAGAATATGGCTGTAGCTCTAGTATACCCATGTAAGCCCTAGTATACCCCTGTAAACCCTTGTATACCCCTGTAAACCTTTGTTTACCCTTGTATACCCCTGTAAACCCTTGTATACCCCTGCATATCCCTGTAAACCCTTACGTACCCTTGTACACCCCTGTAAACCCCTGTAAACCCTTGCATACCCTTGTATACTGCCCTGTAAACCCTTTTAGCCCCTTGTATACCCCTGTAAACCCATGTAAACCTTGGTTTACCCTTGTATACTTCTGTAAACCCTTGCACACCCCTGTAAACCCTTGTATACCCCTATAAATCTCTGAATACCCTTGTATACCCTTGTATACCCCCGAAAACCCTTGTACACCCTTGTAAATCCCTGTATACCCCTGTTACCCTTGTATACTCTTGTATACCACTGTAAGCCCTTGTATACCCCGGTAAACCCCTGTATACCCTTGTAAACCCTTGCATACTCTTGTATACCCTGAAAACCCTTGTATACCCCTGTAAACCCTTGTATACCCCTCTAAATCCCTTTATATCCCAGTAAACCCTTGGATACCTTTGTATACGCCTGTACTCCCTTGTATACTCCTGTGAAACCCTGTATACCCCTGTAAAACCTTGTATACCCCTGTAGACCGTTGTATACCCCTGTAAACCCTTGTACACCCCTGCAAACTCCTGTATACCCTTGTAAACCCTTGTATACCCCTGTAAACCCTTGTATACCTCTGTCAATCTCTGTATACCCCTGTAAACCCTTGTATACCCCTGTCAATTGCTGTATACCCCTATAACCCCTTGTATACCCCTGTAAACCCCTGTATACCCCTGTAAACCCTTGTATACTATTGTAGGTAAAGTCTGCATGCGAGCCAAGTGGCCCATCAGGCCGGAGCTTATCCCGGTTTCTGTAGCATGAAGCGACTAGGAGTATTTCTACTCCCTCCTGGATGGGATGCTAGTCCATCGCAGGGT
>Ga0126339_10002011_pt1 | contig 14366 bp, 3 predicted proteins | sample OrbTmetagenome_2_FD_92532 | JGI IMG/M metagenome (GOLD analysis project Ga0126339, IMG submission 92532) | Coral microbial communities from Petempiche,Puerto Morelos, Mexico - Orbicella T R C metagenome | ecosystem: Host-associated > Invertebrates > Cnidaria > Coral | place: Petempiche,Puerto... | reverse complement strand
TCTTTCTATGTTATTAGATAGGTACTGCGGCAACGCATGATGGAAAACTGAGCACGCATACTCTAGGACAGGACGGATGCATGTTGTATAGAACAGTAACATATCCTTCGGGTTGACCTTCGCATGTTTCACCTGCTTTAGGAAATACAGGCGTGCTGCGGTCTGTACACTACATTCTTGATTTAATATAAGGAAAACTACATGTAAAGTGCAAAGCAACACCTGGCACTTATCACTGCCTTAAAGTGCAGCACTCTACTATTTCTCTACTATTACTCACAATTTCTTGTTGAATATAAATACTGTACATGACTAGAGGTAAAAAGGTCACAAAAGAATTAAGGAGAAAAGCAGCTGATTAACTAGCTAGATGACAACTCACCATGTACAAGATGCTTAAGAACTGTAGTTACACATGACTCCATTACAGCTGATGTCACTTCTTTCCAAATCTTCCCTCCATCTCGAATTGTATTGAACTTCTTTCCTGGCAGCTGGGAGCACCGGTCAAAGCACAGAATTGCAAACTTCAAGGGATCCTATCATCAAAATTAACCAATTGAACAAACACATTCATTGTCCTTGACTTCTTATTTGTTCAATCATGCTTCCTTTAACCTTTTCTACTCTAATTCCTCCTTTTCACTTAGCATCCAATTGCAGCCTTCCTTCCTTCCTCTCCTCTCTATTTCTCCTCTCTCTTCCCACTTCCTTCCTTCACTCTTCCTTGCTCCTTCTTTTCCTTCCTTGGTTCCATTCATTCCCCTCTCTACTTTCCAGTTCAACTTGCTAACTGTCAATCTAATATACTGTATTCCTCTTTTAAATGTACATCCACCTTTCAACTCCACTGAGGTTTACAAATTTCACAAGGTGATAGATTTTGTTAAATACTTAATATTAATTCTTACCACTTCTCCATAGATCCTTTTAGCCATGAGTTTTTCCAGTTTCTAAGTAAACAAAAATAACTATTAATCAATAATTAATGATTAACAACAATTAGTTAATAACATTAATTACTACCATTTAATGGTGACTAATGATAAATATTTCTAAAATAGTGGTTTCAATCACTGTTAGTAGTTGTAGCTAGTTTTTACCTTGCTTAGGTCCTCACTGTTGACTGGTAATTCAGGTGCCTCAATTTGTAAAACTGCTTGTCCTTTATCATTTCCAACCTAAACAAATTTAGTCTGCTTCAGCTTATACTACAAGGCTAAACCATACATTTTCACTCATGAATATACTTTTGAACTACCCCTGTCCAATCTGCTCACATTAATTTTATTAACTAATGCCACTATTTAAGAACACATTAAACAATAAATTTATTCATTATGCATTAATAAAACACTATGGCATAAATGTGCCATTCCAGAAAACGTCCATAACTACCTAGGAAGATCATTGAAAATTCCAAAGGCAAGGGGTTTGTAAATGCCAAAATTATGAAATAAAGGTATGAGCTTAAATTGGAATTTCCAGAGCAGTGGGGGAGGGGATTTTCAAACCCAAAAATATTTCTGTTAAGAACGTTCTCAGGGTTGGGAAGATTCTGTTGGGGGAAGGAATATTTTCTAGAACAAGACATTGTGAAGGTACTGCTGCAGTACTATAATATAACGGACTTCACAAGACATTTGTTATATGATAAAAGAAACCACAAAGTCTTAGCACAGTCACATGGCTAAGGATCAAGAAGAGTACATTTTTAATAGTGCCTCTCTCTTCACTCACATGTATAAATCATGACTACTGCAGATGTTTTTGAAAAAAACCTGGCAATATTGCTGAGGGGACTAAACTTGGAAATTCTGGACTAATTTCTCAATGGGGATCAACTACAATGTAACAACACTCCCATTTCAGATTTACTTCAAGCTATGAAACAGCAGTATGATAACTTTCACACCTTTGGTAGTCGAAGACCTCCCTTCTTCTCAGAAACTTGAATTTCCTACAATGTGAATAATAACAAGTAGAGATGCAGATCTATACAGATACAGGCCCTATCTCCCAGTCCTCCCACAGGTATTCTGCTATACATGTATGTATATAGATTACATGCATGTAGATTGAAAGTTTTGTTTTGAATCATATTTCAAAGGGAAAATTCCAGAGAATGAACTTCTAAAAATATTATTACAAACTTATTAACTTACAATAGAGCATTCCAAAACCTGCATCAACACCATCTTTACCACTTCTTCATAGGGAAGGTCCTGAAAGCAAAATAATGTATAGTCCAAGTCTCAAATGCAATGACAGCATCAAAAATGCTTGCTTCCATTCAAGGGTCTCTAAGGAACTCTGTGGCTCATGGGTAGCCTTTGAGTTTCTACAATGGCCTATAAAGCTTTCTTAATGCTATTTAAAAAGGAAATAGTTCATGCGGCCTGACTGCATTGCTGAGTTATACAAACAAGTAGGAATCTTTCAGAACAAGAGAAGTGCTTACAGAAGTATGTGGTGGTGCTTCTCACACTTGCCTACTTCATCTAAAATTTCATAAACCTCAGAGAAATTAGAGTCAGGGAAAAGAAAAGAAAGGTAGTCCAACTAAACTACTTGGAAATGCCATTTTATTTTTATTTCAAGTTCATCCTTGCAATTGCAATACATCGGGCTGAATTTATATTTTGCATCGTAGTCACCCGTCAGGCAATTCAGCCCCAATTTTTTAGTCATCCAGCTACGTTTTAAGTTGCCACTGGCAACCTGGCGCCCACTAAGTTTCAGCCCTGCTTTAAGTAAGCCATACTGTTTTTAAGTCTTACAAGGATCTGTCCTAACCTGTAACTTTTCCTGCTTTGCAACTAAAAAAAAATAACAAAATTATACATATTAAATAGATATTTTAAGTCAGATGGATTGAATACGTACAGCAGAAAATTATGAATTTTAGGTCAATAACTGTTTAACTATTTTGTTTTGTAGATTGAACTTATAATCATTATTTTTGAATAAAACAGCCTGAATGTCTTTTAACCAAAAGAAACTGGTTGTAAACTAAGGAGATCTGGTCATATATTAACCATTTATTTAAAAAGCAAGGGTCTACATTTGAATTTAGTTCTATCAAATGAATATAAGTGTTGTAATTTGCCAATTCCACAAGGCTTGTTTATCATCATGAGCTAGTAAAAGCCTTTTAACCTGGGACCATGACTCAATATCACTCTATTACACAGTCAGTTAAATTTTCTTTCAAAGGGCTGTAACATGTTGGAAGGTAATAAAATATCCATCCTCTATGTATGATGTTATACCTGCTGGCTTCCGAAGTGATACTGTGAACAGTTCCTTCTGAGCATCTGTTGACTCTATCACATCAACATTATCAGCTACCATTTTTTGGTCGCAAATCATATCATTTACATCAACTGGTGCGGCAACTGGGCTCCTCTCGGAGATAGTAGCCTTAACAGTGTCAGTTGCCATCTCAACAGTAACAGGTGATCTCTCTTTTAAATTAGACAACTGTGGTTGACAATCCTCTGTATGCTTGATGCTTGGACTTACAAGTCTTGACTTGTCCAGTCTCTTGCTAGTTTCTGAGCCTCCTGTTTTATCAGTGTTCACTTTAGAGACCTCACTTTTGTCATTCACTCTTCTTCTTGCAGTGCCTTTGTCATTGGAAATTATCACTGACCTGTTCACTGGAGATGCTTCAGTTCTACACTGAGGTATTGCATTCTCTGCATTCAAGTTGTGTTGCTCAGTGGCCAGTTTTCTTAACCTTGCAGCTCGGACATCATTGAAATCAACACCTAGAAAGTGTATAAATCATTTTGTGAAACTGAAAGGTTGGTGTTTACTTAGAAAATGTTCTTAAGACATGGGTGTGGCTGAGGTGGTTCTGATAATCCAGGCAACTAAATGTACAATATAATGGATTATGAGAACATTCTCTCAGTGACACAGGCATACTTGGAAAAAGAATTCTTTTCAAGTTTTCCAGCTAGGAGTCACACCTAAGACCTTCTGTTTACTAGTCCAGATGCAACTGCTCTCTCCTACTGAGCTACATAAGACTCAGAGAAGATAAAGACATTGACCTAGGTTCATACAACAGACACCTTGCATATACATGTACTGCTAGGACTGCAATGTTAGCAAAGTGGCATCAACTGATATCATCTCATTTATTATCACTGCAAAAAAATCCACTTATCTGCACTCAAAGATGCAAGTACGCAGGACTTTTATCACAGGAACTTAAATGTAGCTTAGTGGCATTTAGTTAAACTGTATCTCTCTCGCATCTCCTGTAACTCAGTGGTAGAACAGCTGACTGGACTTGTAACCAGAAGGTCATAGGTTCAACCTTCAATGGAATTCTTGTAACAATGTTATGATGTCATAGGCCCTTCGGGCTTGCGCAGTAGAATGAGATGTATCCTGGATGTAGTTGTTGTTGTATTACAGCTAGTAATGGCGGGCTTTTATGAGCTTCATTAAAACCGTTGTGTTAGCATCGTTTAGTCTCGTTTAGACTACGCTACAATTCTTTTTCCAAGAATGGCTGTCTCACTGACAGAATCATTTATCTTCTTAGACTTATATTTACCAGGCTAAAGATCCACCATCTCATTTATTATCACATTATCTAAACTTTAACATTTTGTTTATGCCTAACGAATGATTTTTTTCTTTTCCAACGGCAATTTTATCGTCTGGCAATTGATAAAGAGATGTTCACTTAAAATGGGTTCTAAATTTAAACCTCAATAGCATGCATGTATAATCAAAACTGTTAGCACTGTTTTACTTACACACTGGTTGGGATTAACATGACAAAAAAAGTGTACACTCATACCTGCATGGTTGCTTGTGCCACTCTTCCATTGGACTACTGCAGCAAATACTATAATTAAACAGAGGACTCCAACCACTCCCCCAACAACTTGCTTAACATTCCAGTTGGAACCGTTAGCAGTTGATGGCTGTGATCTTGTAGAAGATTTCTGCTCTGTCCTTTTCTTCTTTGTTGAACCTTTTCCTGGCTTTTCTTGTGGTGTGTTTCCACTCTTTTCTCCTTGTAATGCAGCCTAAATGTTAAGAAAAATGAGTACAAACAAGGTCATTGACAATTTCCATTTGCATAGTTTATAAACAGCTGAATCAATTATTGATTTAAACCTCAGACATTACGCTGGTGTGTCTAAATACTACAACATAACAAATAGAAATCCTTTAAGGTGATTTTCTAGCCATGCCTTGTTGTCAAGAATCTGTTTAGTATTTGCAAGTTAGACTCATTTTTCGTTAGTTACAAGTTTTGAAATGAATTCTTTTTTTAGGCCAACTTGAATATAACTTTCTTTTGTCTTATACATACATGTATGTTTGAAATTAGTGTTCACCAGCCCACCCATGCAAGTGTCAGAAGTGTTAGATGAGTGTAAATTATCAGTCACCTCCTAGTTTGATAGCCAAGTATGATTTTCATCTCAATGTGAAACTTAATAGTTTCTTTCCCATTTTGACAAGAAATTCTCTTAACATACTGTAACCAACCAGTTCTATTTTGCATCATCTTCTAATACATTTAACAAATCTGGCATTGAAACAGACCACAAAATTTTCGATGGCCAGTTCGCCATCCACACAATGCACAGAAACATAGATGACTGTATGGTTTGTGATTGGTGTATCTTAAGGGCAAGTGAAAATTATAAATTTAAGTGAGTGCATTTTAAGAGTCACTCATCAGAGTGACAAGACAGTACTCTTACAATTCAATTTCCAACATTGATATACATACCATAGTATCTTGGAAATACTTTGCCATTTCCTCAGCTGATAATTCTCCATCTTCATTCTTATCATATTGCGAGATGATTTTTTCAAACTCCTAATTAAAAATGAATTAAATATTATTATATCAATGGCTAATAATGGATTTATGAAATATTTACCAACCATTTCTATTAACAATTATAATTATTAATTAAATTTTGGTATTATCATTTTTCTTACCGCATCATTCACGTCATGGCTATCATCATCATTATCAAAGACGTGTTGCTGTAAGGGATCTTCAAATTGTTCACTACAAAGATTGAAAAAAAATTACAGTTAAATAATTAAGGTCACCCAATATAGTCAAGCAGTCAGAATATTGTAACTGAAGAGAGCTCCCACTACCCAAAAAAAATATACCAACTTTTTACTGATTATGTTCCAGAAAGAAAAAACGCCATTCTTCTTTACTTTGAAAAGCCTTTCAAATAAGCAGCTATTATTTTTTACTTCGTAGGCACTTTAAAAAATTCATATTTCTTGCAAAAAAAGTCATCAGAAATTCCAAAAGAGGGAGATTCAAATTAGCAGTGTTGGAAATTAGCACTCTCCTGCTTGCCAATGTAAGTGTAAAAAGTGTCAGGCAGGTTCAAATCATTGATCACTCATCCATTTGGTGAGTACAATAATTGTATTATTACCAATACCAGTTATTAATATTATTAACAGAATTTTACTAAATTGTGAGGAAATTATAATAATTATTTCTTTTGTTAAAAAAGGCTTTTTCAGAGCAATTGCCGAAAAAATACTGATTCTCAATAATCTCTCTGTATTGGTATCATTACACTTGATTCGTTGTGCCAAGACTCAAAGGCTGATAATCTTAAGACTGAGCATGTATCGAACTTTACAATAATCTGTACTGTTTATAAGACATTATTTATATTAAAATCATAAATGAACTCTGTCATGTTTCAAATAAATAAAACTATATACCAATTGATGTGTTTTCGTTTCCTATTGAGTGGTTGAGATCAATGTACCCCTGCATGTAACTAGATGCAGCTACATACACTGTAACCCGACAGCACATGACTTGTGTATAATTTAGGGTGTCGTATATCAGCGAGACACCTAATATTCAGCTTGTGCATCTTAACAAGTTGGTACAAACTGTGAAAAAACAAGCTGACATGATTTGTTATTGTTTCAGAGATCAATATCTCCCTCTGGCCTTCAGAGTTTGAACATTAATTAAAGGCAGGTAAAAACTGGAATCTGCCGATTCACTACAATGAATATTCAAAACTCTCACAGTAAACATATGCAAATAAGCTTCAGCAAAAGCCAAAATCTGTTACAACAGGATCACAAATGTAAGAAATTTAGCAAATAAATTCAAAATCTTGCCAGAAAATTAAAAGAATGTGCATAACCCATTCACCCACACAACAATAAGCAACTAATTGCTTGCCATTGACAAATCATGATATTTTACTCAAGCTCATTTAATAGCTTATTAAGCTTATGAGTAAATCATCTTGGCATCGAACAGGTTAGAATTTTTAAAAACGCTGCTTTTGTACAAGTTCAGCCCAGTAGTTCAGACAAACATTATGATCTGTATCAGTGGAATGGTGATTAAAAATCAGCTGTTACGGCATACTGCCTTGATGAACCTCTCCAAATACCAGACTGAGTCAGCAAAGCGAAAGTGGGAGAAAAATGTACATGCTCGTGTATTTCGCGCTCAATACCACGTGGATATCAAGTTACACGCAGGAATCAAAGAAGTGAATCGGAAAAAAGAGAAGCTTTAGTAGTGTTAAGAAACAAGACCTGACGTGGACAACGAAAATATGCATGGGTGAATGAATTGCACAAGAAATCAAAGTCGATAAGCGGAAGTAAAGGTCGATCCATTTGGCCAGAAATCACGTGTGAAAACAACAGATCAGGCACCAAAATTCTTACCTCGTGTGAGCAAAAAACGTCAACTGTATGAATAATCCGAGCCAAAAAATATTGATCCTTGCCATGGCTTAGATGTTGGAGAAAAATATGGCCGCAGACATTGGGCACGAATAAAATAACTGAGTCATCATTACGATAGACCTCAATAGGAATGTTCAAGGTTGTAATGGCCGATTGAACTTGAGCCCACGAGCACAACAATCGAACAAAGCATGCGTCAGTTTGCTTCGCCCCATCTCCCACATGGCCCTTCACATCATGGCGACAGGACGAGAAGTGTTACATCTTTACCGTCAGATGTTGCGAGTTGGAAAATCATTTACCAGTTATAACTATAGGTATGTGTAGCTTAATATTCTGTGATTTAAATATGGACATTTTACCCGTTGTTGTGGGAAAATTACTGGTATGTCAGTCACACCAGTTTGCCCATCGTTTGTGAGTACGATGTGTAGTCGACTGTTAAGCTTAAGCGTACGTAATAATCAGATCATCTTGCCAGTGTGTTTTCTAGAGCCGTAGTATTAGTATTGGATTAAATAAGAATAGTCTCTGATTTGTCATCTATCTTTTTCCTCCTCAAGTTTGAACTGAAACTTCGCGTGCGATTTCAGGAGATAGGGGGATTACCACTGTCGCTTAAGCTTACAGTAAATCAGTACCTAGTGAAAATGAAACGAATCCATAGAACGGGAAAAAGAATCAATTCTTTATTTAGGCATATGTAGTTTACCGAGAGAGGAAATTAGCGTGATCTAGGTCCGCAAAGCATGCAAAGTTAAGGTAAAATTGCATATTTATGTTTTTGTGTCAGTTTACGATGATTGTTTATAAAACGCTATGAATTTTCTTTGCCTTTCGTATTAGTGCATAGGGGTAGTCTATGTAGAAAATGGCTTAATGATACATTAGGCTCTTTGCAGCCTTTGCCTAATTCTCTTTTTTTTGCCACTTCCACTCAGCAAAGTCTATGTTATGTCTTTCTTGTCATTCACAAGAACAAGTGACTAAGAGGTGCCAACAGCTGAAGCCATAGCCATATCAACCAGTCTTTTTCATTCCTTTTAAGAAATATATTTCTTTCTGACAGAACGTCGATTGCAAACATGCAAACCCCTTTTCTCTCCGTGGTTGAGAAAGAGAAATAAAGAAAAAAGGAGTGCTTGCTTGCTCTCAGCATTATCCAAGGGTTGAGTCTGTGCATTAGTGACCAGCTCTAGCAGAGCTTATATATAACTCTGTTTCTGTAACATTGCAACTAGTTGCAAAGATTCCCCTTCCCTCCCTCAGAATAATGTCAAGTTGCCCTAACGATCCGTCAGTATTAACAACCTTTAAAAAATAAAAATATAGGAATTTGCAGTATATGTCGATTGGAGAAGGAGTTTGAAAATGAGTACCTGAGTGACTTTTCAAACCTAACTTTTTTTTCCATTTGACTGGTGAGGGGTCTGTAACAGAAATAAGTGAGGGTTATGGGAGTATAACTGGATTAAAATTCAAAAGTCCTGCTTGTATTTGATCCCCGATTTGATCTCACACCCAAACTGGTATATTGCTGCGGGGGGTTTCAACAAGGGCCGGACACCAGGCAAATTGACCATCTGGGAGGATGATTTTGCCCACCTGGTTTGGCCATTTAGTGGAAAGTTTTCTTAAACAGTATGGCAAATTTCAGTTTAAAAAGTTTTCCCCACCTGCGAAAACCAGTAACCTTTCTGCTGAAAACATCAAATAAGTGAAACTCCTGCTTAATATCTTAATTGACTGTCTGAACACCATAGCTTTCATTACTCCCTAACTCCTTATTCAAGTAAATTTTTTTAGTGATTTCTCTGTTGTAGGATGTATGCCACAAGAAGAATTAAAGATGCTTTCCGAGAAAACAAAGATATTTCAGACCCAGAAAAAATCAAGGCTTTGGTCCAAAAAGCAGAGGGTAGTTTAGAAATCATGAAAAGACAGGTATTTGTTTGTTTATGTTATATGTGCCTTTTTACCTTATTCACTGCACAAGCTGAAAGTTGTCCTTGGATTCTTGTTGTTTTGTAACTAATAGTCGCGGCAATGTAAAATTTATATTTCTCCTTCATCAATAATTATACCCACTTTCAGTGTTACATGCTTAGCAACTATCTTTCGATGTGCCATCTCTCAACTGCTATATAACCTGGCCTACGTCAAAAATGTAAGCACAACTGACTTCTTTACAGTGAAACTCAACTTTTAGTCATGAAAGATAGATTTATTTGACATCAGACTAAGGCTAGGAGTATCAAGAAGTGATTCTGTGAGAGATAAATCAACTGTTTTGAATGATTACATCTTTCGAATAATAACTGAGTAGTAGCAGCCCAATTCTACTGGAAGTCACTACTGAGAACCGATCAACTACGCGAAAATCATTTGAATTATCCTGTAAATCGGGAAATATGCAAAGTCTACTATTTTCGTCATTCATTTGAGGTCAGTAATTGTCATTTATTTGTGGTTTTGTTCTCCTAATAACTGGAAAAATGGCCACTTTCACAGTTAACTGTCTTTCAACAGTTTACATAGCATGTCGAAAGATGGTTGAAAGATGTCACCTATGTATGTAACTCTTAAAACAGGTGTACAGTAAATTGTTAAAAAAAAGTTTTTCTAATGTGATTGCCCCAGCGAGGGTAACTATAAAAAGTGTTGTCCTTTTGTTTTTGTTTGTTTGTTCTTTTTTTGTTGTTTTTTTTCCTTTTATTCGCTAGCTTTACAAAAAAAATTTTGTTCTTAGCGACTTGACTCTTTGACAGCCTGAACAGAAGTCATCTTCAAAGTCTCTTGCCTCTGAACAAGACTCAGTGGCATTAGTCACTAACAGCAGGACTATCCACACCCTGAAAATCTCACTAGAAGAATTTCTGGTACTTCTGGGTTTAAACTATTTACTAATTATTAGTAAATACAGTTGAACCTATGCAAATGACCACCTCCCTACAACAGCATTGTATTCACTCTTATTTTGACCTCTTTACAACAAACACCTCTCCACAACTGCAATGGCCACTAGAGAATGTCCCAAGTGCTAAAATAACCCTTTGACAACAGTAGGTTAACCACTGCTTACTGCTACACGGTCCTCATTACGTGATGGTTATGCATCACCATTATGTTACATAGAAGTCAACTTTCTATTCTTAGACCTAAACATAATAGTGCACGCATTTCGTTCACAGGTTTCTTTAGGACAAATGTACAGACATGAAAAGCTGGTTATCGAAAAGACAAGATGATACACAGCCTTGAAATACATTGCAATACCAGATGCTCATGAGCAAAGAAGAGCTTCTTCACCGCCTACTTGCATCCAGTGGAATGTTATGTGACGTGTACAGTACAAACTGACCGAACTTCTGCGTCAAAATATTTTTGTTTTTTTGTCATGCTGCTGGTGTGAATTTTTCAGCTTGACAGTAGTCTGTTTTCACTGTAATCCCAGTTCATTGAGCCAAAGAACATTGTAAACTATTGCTTGGCATTTTTCTGCCCATAATTTCTATTTTCCTGCCCTGTAAATCCACTAATGGGTTTCCAAAGATCAGAGTCATGCCAAGTTATTCTTTATTTGATTTTTGGTTGAGCAGAGAGTAGATATGAGTACAATGTGAGACTGGACAAGATGTAATGGCATGCCCACGTCACTTGTTTTTAAACTCTTGTTAAAAAAACAATCAAATAATAACTTGATATTTATTTGTCCTAGAAGAGTTAAAAGGGTCATGGGCTGCTTTTCACCCATGAGTGATAATTTTGATATATCTCAAAGCAAGAGCAGTGTTTTGGACAAGTTTTTGAAAAGTTTCAACCATTTCCCAAATATTTTTGAGGTTTTTCTAAGGAGCATAATCTTGAGCACAAGCACCTTAAGGTGGACGGTAAAAAGTTGGTAATTAGTGCCTTTTGTTAGGAAGATTTCCTAAAGGTGCTAGTTAACAGCACCTTACTGTGTCTGTATGTTTCTCATACTTATGCGCTAGTTGTTCGCAGTCTAACATAGTGGTAAATTTGAATAGCAATACATTGGCGATACAAAAGCGCTAGGCCCAGGTTTACTGGCTGACTAGTTCCTAGCTGTCCACACGAAGAACTAATTTATTAATGAACGCCTGTTTCGCGTCGGTGACCTTTAAAAGGAAGAACTGTTTATGAACGAAGAAGTGCGCACACTTTATGTTGTTTTGATACTACTTGCCTGTTTGTCAGGCTTTCGTTTTTACATGCGAAGCTCAAAGTTAGATAAAAGGAAGACTTGGTTTGACATCTTTAGAAAAAGGAAAAATACATGTTAACATTTCGTGACGCTAATACAAAGTCAGCAACGACAGTGGGACTGCGGGACTGCGGTAGCAGTTACAGTCGATGACTTCGGTACCGTGTGATCAGCCACTGAATCTCATTATGGCCACCTCGGGACTGCGGTAGCAGCATTAGAAGACACAAAAAAGTGGCCGGGTATTCTGAAGTTTAGTCCAAAGGGTTTCCCATGTCTGAAGTTGTATGAAGACGATCGGAGTTAGCTAACTTACTGTTTTTCAAATTCTGCTTCATTTGTCGAATCCAGTTGTATCGCATGTGGTTGAAATCCTTGTTAAACACGATTATCAGAACTGAAGTAGTATATACAGCAACTGGCAGAATTATCACGCACACAGAGCTATGTCAAAGACTGTGTTTTCTATCTATAAGCAAGGCCACTTTCGGGAAATTTGAGAAATTGACCTTTTTAGCTTAGGTGGGTTGTTTTCCCATTACAGACCAGGTGATAATCTTTACAGAAGTGTTCTTCGATGCACTTAAAAAAATACTCATTGGTAAACGCGCTACCTTTTTGAAACTTTGAGAGCAAGAATTCTCAAGAGTACGAAATGGGCAACAAATCACCCAAGCTAATAAGGTCTTTAGTCCGACATTTGCGCAAGGATCAGAGTTACAAAAAAAAAAAAAATTCAACTGCACCATGCTTATGCGACAACTTTCGTAGTACTTGTGAGTGTCCGCGTGATATACTTTAAGTCAATAATAAAACCGGGAAGTCCATACAAGTACCGTATTTACTCGATTGAGAAGCGCCGCCCCCCGATTTGGCGCCGTATATGAGCAAATATATGAAAAAGCACCACACTCGAATAAGCGCCGCATACATTCTCAGTAATAGCGACTTTAAGATACTCCAGGCCAGGGCGAGGGACTTCTTCGGCTACTTTGGCGGTGAGATACTGGGCTGACTACGACGTTTTTCCCGCCAGATCTTTCTCCTCCGCAGAGGCTCCCTATGGGAAATTGAATTGAATATTGAAAATGGAAGGTGCGTGGAGGACGATGGGAAGAGTGACCCGCGCGCTTTTCCCTCTCCCCAGCCTCCGAACTAGCAGCCTACGGTCAAAGCAGAACGAAAGAGGCCTCTGTGGAGGAGAGAGCGCGAAACTCAACAAGTACGGTACAACTCAATCTAAACCAGCCTCCGAAACTTATCCACCTGAATTACAGTGTGTTTCAGTTAGAAGTGGTTATATTTCATTGTTGTATTTGCTTGTTATCATTTACATGTACACCTTTTCTAATTTTTATCTGCCCTCAAATAACCGCCGCGCCCGTTTAAGCGCTGCAACGCGGCGGAAACACTAACAATTCAAAGAGCGCCGCGGGAACTCCGTAAATGGCAAGGATAATATTGGGCACCGCTATCAAGAAGCTATAAAGAATTTAAGTTCATAAATCGCAGGTGGATTGAGCGATAGTAAAGTCATAAAATGCATGGTTCATAAGGTACCGCTTCAGTCTGGCTTTATAACAAACTTAGCGTCCCAGGCACCATGCTGTAGAATGCCGGCTGTCAACCTCGTTTACGGGGTTCCTCTTTTTTCTGAGGGGCGAGAAGGATAACTAATAGAGATTGCCCTGGGAACGAGTTCGGCCGGGATATGATCATGAAAATGCGTAATTAAATTCGAAAGCGTTCGTGACAATACCGATTGGTATTATGGTATTAATAGTTCGGCGTTGCTTGATTGAGGTTGAGGTTCACGGTGTTTCAGCAAGAAGGACCTAAGAAAAAAGCATGAATACACGTGTTAGCGTTGACTCCTTTCTTTGTTTCCTTCTATTCGACACGCCAGAAAAAAAAGACACCTTGAGTTTCAAACCCATAACACCTTGTGATATTGTTACGCTTTGGTAGGACCACATTTCTCGAAACAGTTGTATGCCTATCTTCGTTGAGATTTTTTGTTGCGTTTTAAACTGGGGGAGTTTATATCTGAGGAGAGACTAATTGCTGGTTTTCAGTGTCATGCAATTCAAAATAGATCAAAATAAAAATCAAAACCGGTCAACAGATAAAGTCCAGAATCTGGGAAATGAAAGAAAGTAAATATGCAAAGACTCTCGCCAAAATTGTGGTCACAACAATTTTTCTTATGCGAGATATGCGGAGAAATTTTTTACCCAAATTTATAGAGATTTGTATGGAGACGCCATGCTGCTGCCCATCCGTATGGGCACCAACATGGCGGCCGGAAACCAACAGAAACATCTGTCACTGAGTTTTGCTACAAAAACGTGAATTTATCCCTCGAGAAACTCTAAAACATTAAAATAATACTTTT
>Ga0126339_10002009_pt1 | contig 14370 bp, 8 predicted proteins | sample OrbTmetagenome_2_FD_92532 | JGI IMG/M metagenome (GOLD analysis project Ga0126339, IMG submission 92532) | Coral microbial communities from Petempiche,Puerto Morelos, Mexico - Orbicella T R C metagenome | ecosystem: Host-associated > Invertebrates > Cnidaria > Coral | place: Petempiche,Puerto... | reverse complement strand
ATAATTTGCCACTGGCTTTCTTCAAATTCCTCACTTTAGCCACAATTGTTTGCGTTTTGTGGGGCCTTTCTAGTCAAAAAATGTCCATTCACTTGTATAATTTTGTCAACAGGCCCGACGAAATTTAATTCTTCAGATTTGCCACTTTTGCAAAATTTGTCGTTCTCGCCACACTCATCAACTTTCTGGGCCCTTTTAGCCTAGTGATCTTTATTTACTTAAATAATTTTGTCAACAGCCTTATATAACAAAATTTCGTCAGATTTGTCATTTTCGGCAAATTCGTCGTTTTTTCCATTTTTTGTCAGCTTTTTGGGGCCCGTCTATTTGAGTAATCTCTATTCACCCATATAATTTAGTCAACAGCCTTGGCGAAATTTCGTCAGATTTGTCCGGCTTTCACCAAACTCGTCGTTTTTGGTAAATTCGCCAACTTTCAGGAGCCCTTCGGCCCAAGGGATCTCTACTTTCTGAAATTATTTTGTCAACAACCTTGGCGAAATTTTGTCAGATTTGCACTATTAACAAAACTTCCACAGAGATATACAATTTCGTCAAATCCGTCAATATCGTCCACAAAATTTTGTCCAATCTGCCATTTTCGTTACTGCGTGCAAAGACTTTGGATTCGTCTCTCAATGGCAAAGAACCTACTCGATCTGGGGTTCAATGGAATTCGAACAGGTATTTCTCCTCACGTAATATCTTTTTATGGCGCGAGAAGAACTACCTAACTGTCAGACTGACTGATTGACTGACACATACTGACCGGATGACCCACCCAGATCTAATTACTCACTTCCGTTCTCTATTTGAGTCGGTCATTGGCCCATGTAACAGGACATCAGTGATAGGAACCAAACATATTTCTGTCTGGGTGCCTTGATGACGTCTTGTGTGCTTGTAGACGGCATCTTGATGACGTTCTTCTTGTATCTTCATGTTGTCATCATCACCTTCCTCAAGAGTGACATCGATGGCTCCACTGTCTTGCATGGCAGAGAGGATGCTGGGCTTTTCAACTTGTTCGATTTCCAGCTGGCCTTTAAGAACGTTTGCTTCTGCTAATACACGCAATTCTCCCTGCAAATCATTGAGAGGAACAAGCAAAGCCAGACAGCATGAGAAGGACCAATGTGGATTTTTGCGCCATTCTTTGATGTATCCATACAGGAATACTAAGTACTGGACTGAAATAAACGAGAAATCAAGCAGTTTGGCATAACATCATAAGCCAAAAGAGGCGTCATAGGTAATATAATACACTGAAAATAAACATCTTTCTCTGAAGGAATTAAGGAAAGGATTACTTTCATATACTGTAAAAAAACTATAAAAAAACTTAAAAAAGAAACTATTTAAAAACATTATTGACAGTTATAATAACATTACTAGTTCTTAAGTTCAAATGTAATTATTTTTTGTAGTCAGATCTTGAAGAAATACTTTTAACCTAAATTGTTTATTTAATACTGTATTCTTTCTGTTAAATTTAGTTACTTTGGGGCACTTATTCGATTAGTTCCATAAACTATTTAGGTGTCCCAAACTCCACGCAGTCAACCTTGTATTAAAACTATTTGTCTTCCTTTATCTCCTTTTCTTTCTCTCTTGAACACTTTATTTTTTAATCACAATTGTAAATTATTTCATTAGTGGTATCTAGCATCTTCTATATGTAATTCGTATTTTTATATGTAATCTATTTTTTTCTGACACCTCTGTAAAATTAATGTTTGTGAGAATATAAATTAAAATTGAATTAAATTGAATAAATTCTGAAACAGTGGTGCTCAGTGCCATTTCACCAAGGCTCAGAACGAAGATTTGTTTCTTCACGGCTAGTGGACATTCGCCGCCAATATAGAATACTTGTGATTTTATTTTGAATACTTCTTAATAAGAGTTACAATAGCCTGGAGATTAACAACGACTGACATTGAAAAACGCTGAAAGAAAATCTGCGACTAATCTTACGCAAGGTAGAAATTAAATCTCCAGTACTCATTTATGTAACGTAAGGAATTGTGATATATTGAAAACAATCATCCCTTTAATGAGATTTACATGGCGCAAACTATCAGATCAAGGGCCTAAATTTTAAATATATCAGGAGCCCTCCAAAATTGATTCGAAAAATAATATTAAAAAAAATTCAATATATGTAGCAAGTGTGGTATACAATTTTTCTTAAATTTAGATAGAGAAATTTATGCCTTAAGAGTGAAAGTCTGAAAAAAATAGAAAAAAATATTCGAAAATGTACCCACAGTCAAAAAAAAGGATCGATTTTGCTCATACTTTGCCAGGCCTAGGAACTGAAGGGGTGGCGAATGGTCCTTTAAAAATCTGGGTCTCGCAAAATTTTAGTCGAATTTCACGGTTCTTGCAGTCTTCTTTTTAGCGGTTATGCGCGTCTGGCAGTCTCAAAGTCTCGATTATTCTCAAGGCTAAGGGTCTCGAAGTCCCGATTCGTTGGTTTATCTGTTTTTTTAGACATGACGTCTTCTCGTCACTTGATATTGAATTTCAGTGAAGTAACTTACAAATTTCCGGGAAAAAGTTAATCCTAACTTCTCCTTAATTGTCTGAATTCCACAAAAAGCTACAAAACCTTACCTAACTCCCGTTTTGGCGCCAGAAAAACAGTTATTTTGTCCTAGGATATCATAACATAGCATAAAAAAATAAAAAATATATAACCTTTATTTACCCTCGGCAGGGGGTAGTGTGTTATAATCGAATTTCCAGTCCCAGCCAGCTCGAAGAAGCACGCTAAAAGGCTGTTCAAGCTCGTTCTAGCTCTCAACTAAATCTGGGGCTTGAATTCTAAGAGTGTGAACGTCTCGCACTCACGCTTAAAACACTTTGAAGTTTCGGTCTCTCAATCTAAAAAATCAATTGAGCCCGGATCAAGCAGTATACCATAGTTAATAGAGGGGATCGTTTACTTTAATTTGTTGCATGTTTTTGTTCGCTCTTTTGGTCTTGACCGTACACAAAACACAATAGTTGTTTACTCCGTACTGACGAACCAACCAATCATGAGAAGTGTTTTCAGTTACGTAAGTCATGCATAATGTATGAGCGCAAAACAAAAGAGTGTGCTAAATCTTGAGATCTTTGTATGCTAGCTTATTCGATGTTTGCCGGGCTTCATAACCAGCCCTCTCTATTAACTATGAGTAGACAGACGATATATGTGTAACTACTACCAGTTTTGCATGAACGCCGATGAAAATCAGAGAAAAATTGCAATCATGCCAGCTCCTTCGAAATATGCAATTAACACGACACGCCTAAATAGAAGAAATTTCTGTCTTGGATAGAAACAGCACGATAAAAACAAATTACATGAAGTCTTTAACGTTTGAAAAGCTTTTAAAATGGAATTTATTTTATCTCCTTCCCAGCTCACCTCGTTCTAAATAGCAAGAACGCATGCTAATTTGTAAATGTTCTGTTAAGTTCGATCCACGTGCTAATAGTACTATTATCTTACCTACAAGTAGGCCAATAACCAAAGTATTTGCTCCAAGTACCAAAATCTTGAATAAGACCGCGTCCATGTCCGTGTCGATGGAGACTGATATATTTTCCGCGGGAATTCTACTCACAGCTCCAACACCAAGGTTGAAGACAGTAACAGCAAGGGACGTCGCCATCAATCTGTTCTCGGTTACATCTCGTATGGGTTTGATCCATGAGAATAGCATCCCGTACATGCCAGCAATGACCCATGCCAAACCAATGTAGGACCTGCTCTCTTTTCCTACAAGAATCAGCCCAGATGTGAGGATTACTTTACGAGACGTCTCAACTAATTCCCAATACCACGCGCGATGTTCGTAGTTTTCGAAAAGGAAGCGCAATCCTGAGATCAATTCCATGCCGGTGCCTGGACCCTGAAGTTCGTCGGGGTCCATAGCGGCTACCATTGCTCTTCGCTTCCTCCAAAGCACAATGAATGAAGAGACCGGGAGTGCAATGATGTAAGCAGTAGAGATATACGCTACAATAAGCCAATGATTGTACCTTGTACCTTGGCATTTTATGCTGTAATCCGCTTTCATGTACTTGAGGCACAATTCTTCTTTATCATCACGGCAAAGTTTCTGGCAGGCTATCGGTAGGACACTGGCTGTCTGGGCGCACGTACTCAGGTAAGTCACGTACAAGAGAAAGAACAAATTCCTGACCACGAACTCTTTTGTTTCTGAAATTTTTCTTGACTTGTCATTGTTCTGTAGGTTGGGATTCCATAAAATTATTGCTTTACGCACTTCGTAAACAGCAACAGAAACAGTTATGGCAGCAGCATTTATTACCATAATTGCAAGCAAACTTTTAAAGGCATTGACTTGAATACCAGTGATTAGGCAGCCTATCGGTGCAATCTGAAGTACATCTAACTGGAGTATTTCTGAATATTTCGCAATTGCTTGCAAGGAGCCTGGCCATTTTATGTAGGAGAAAGCTTGAAGTAAGCCATGTGTGACCTGATAGAAGCCAATTACGATCTTAAGTTTGGAAAAGAACATGTCTATTAAGGGATATTTTTCTCCTTTCCTTTTGTTTCTCTTGCTAGTCCACAGTGAAATTGCAGTAATTATAATTGCAATAGCTACAATGATCGACAGCTGTCCCACCATCCACTTCTTTGAAGGACATTGGACGCAAGTTTGGAACTGCTTATAGTATCCTGAGCTGCAAACTGCACAGAGTGGACCTTCGTAACCAGTTTCACACAGGGAATGCAAACCGCCCTGGCAAGATTTCTCTCTTGGACACCTGTAAGGCGTTGGGATCGGAAAAGGGTACTGAACGCTGGAAGCATCTAATGCTGGCAAAACTGCCAGGAGATTCGCGATGAACTGTCTGTAGCGATCTTTCTGTGTCTTGTTCCGCCATTCCCACCAATAACCAGATTTTAAAGAAGCGTAGTCATCTCTGCATGTCAGTCCTCCTACGCATTTGTGACATTTCTCAAACATGTGTGTTCGATAAAATCCTTCCAAACATTTGCAAGCACGATGTCCAGCGAAGAAATCAGTTTCCGTTCCTGTTGAATTTTGACAAGTTTTGCAGAAAGTTATTGTTTTAGTGAATTCCTCTACAGTTGTTTTTTTTATAAGTGAACCTGTTATAGATGGATAGAACGTATACGCCAACACTTTCTGTATTTTATTCAGATGTCCATGAAATCATGTCTAAAGTAACAAGGCTCATCTTAAAAAAAGGCGTGATATATTTAATCCCATTATTTTTAATCTCAGATTCCCTTCTCCTATTGATAGACATCTCCAAAATGATCATCAAATGCAAGAAGAACTTTCCCCGGGGAGCACACCCTTATATGGGCTATAAAGGTATGTGCAGCCCCAAATTGCAAAGGGCTGTTTTCGTCAGAAATAGTGTATCGGTTTTGGCCATTTTGTCTCCAGTAGGTTATGGTTTTTGCTCTCTGGTCTTGAAATGAGTCTGTTTTTAGTGGAAGCTATTCAGGAAGCTATCCTACCCGATAAAAACATATAAACATTGCTTTTAACATTGGTCTGACCTAGGGACCTCATTATAAGGCAGGCCTGAAACAGGGTACTGATCTAAGGGTCAGGTCTTAAATAGGGTTTCGAATTTTTGGTGAGGACATAAAAAAAAATTAGGGAAAATCGCAGATTTTGGTCTTAATAGAGTAAGGGTTTTGGGAAGCAGCCGCACTCTACAACCCAATTTTTTCTGGGAGTACCCTCGGCATCCGGAAGACTTTCATGTTATTCTCTACTACGAACCTACTAGTGGGGAGTTGTATGTATGACGAACCGCAACCTAAAGATGCCTTTCTTTTATCATCTTGTTTCAACGTTCGCGTTCTTGAGAAAATGGCCATGCGAGTGGCCGGTAATGCGATCATCACATGTCTTATTTACGATATATCCCTTTTCCTTCCTGCACAGCTGTCAGAGGAAATGGGACATTTAATTCGGCATCAACATTGTGGAGAGCTAGGAGATTCATTGACGCTGTTTGGGTTAAAGTCAGACTTAAAAGTCGATTTTGGTAAGTCACCTTTGTATCTATGGCGAGTAAAGTAGTAATTGGTAGGTTTATCAATATTTTTACAGCAGGAAGTACGAATGCTAAAAGCATGGTATTTTCCAATCATTTTTCGTATTATAAGCTGAAATTTGTCGCAGCCTGCATGTCAAAACAGGCGGCCCTTGCTAGGCCAATGCGAACTAACGTGGGAGTAAAATTTAAAACATCAAAATTTCGGCAGAGGATTAAAGGCAAGCTGATAAAAGCCTCAGCGTTAAAAAAGTCAATTCCATTTTTAAAATGTGAGAATACCTGAAAAAAGTGGGAAAACATACGCCCCCTTTCGGAGAAATTTAATTGAAATGTCCGGATATATCTCAAGGCCACGAATGGGTAATTTAAGACTTAGTGATGGCGTATTAGGTAACGCTAAGGGGAACATGCCTTCAGCAATATTCAAAATCATGTATGATTTTCTTTAGCAAAGATAGTTCGATTGTTACCTTCAGGACAGGACTTGCAATCCTGCTTCGATGTTCCTGGCGCTTTGTCAAATTTGACAAAAGATCCATCAGGACATTTCTTGCAACTTTCTCCAACGTAACCGACATCATCAGAGTAGAATCCTCCTGCAGAGGGAGTTGTTCTCAATCTAATTGAATTCTGTACCAAAACGTTCAACAGCAATAGCTGCATGTATCTTACAGTTTTTTGCCATAGTGCACAGGGCAGTCACCCGTAGAAAAAAGTCAATTATGACTGAGACAATATCCATGGTTAACTGCCCCTCCTAGGTATTTAGGGTGTTTATTATCAGGCTATGATGAACAACAAAACTGAAAAAATAAAATGACTGAGGCTAGTGTCTTGGTTACTAGCTAGTTAAAGTGTCCGTGTAACGTAAAGCCCTGGCCAAATGGACTCGTAAGTAGACGCAAGTTCTCAACTTGCGTCTACTTGCGACTCCCTTTGGCCAGGCCTTGCGTGCACTTGCGTTGACCTGCGATGACTTGCGCTCACTTTGGCCGAGATCAAATTTGTACGCAAGTCGACGCAAGTTTTTCACCGTTTGGTCACCCAACCCAAGTCAACGCAAGTCGAGAGGTGTCCATTAACCTATTATTAGCCAATGAATTACAGGATATGTTTGCCTTGAAATGGGTTTTATTGCGACTTGCGGGTACTTGCCAGGAAACTTGCGAATCCGTTTAGCCACCCAACGCAACTCTCTACGCAAGTTCAACTTGCGGCTGCTTGCGATTACTTGCGAGTCTGTTTGACCAGGGCTTAAGGTCGAAGGATATGATATTAATGTATAGATTTAGGCCAGCCTAAAAGCGTACCTCCTGGGCCGAGTTGTTCAGAGCCCGATTAAGCTAACCTATGGAAAGGTAGAATTTTGATTTCGTGTAACTTTGCGGTGAGGTTTTCTGTATATTGTTTGGCCTTCTGTTTTGAGCTTTAATAATCACCATATACACAAAACAAAGCAGCAAAACAACATTTGTATAGAAGAAAAAGTTAAAAAGTTCGGTTAACTTTTAATCCTGGGTTAGCGTTAACCGGCTTCCGAACAATCCTGCCCTGTTTTAAACAAGTTAACCAGACATGAGCCCGCGATCTAATCGAAAACCAGCGCTTGGTCAGCGGTCAACTTCAAAAAACAGGTGACCTCAATGAGCTGTGAACTTGAGCCCGTGATATGGTTACGTGATACTGGTCAGCGGTTACCTTGTTTTGACAGGTGTCAATTGATCATAACATGGATGTCCAATATCAAAAAGGTACACGGTAAACCAAGGCTGCATGTCTCTCTGTCCTCCTATTATTTGGAGTATGGCCGCCATGTTGCGCGACTCCGTCGTCGTCGTCGCCGTCGTGCGTACGCGCCCACGAGCAATACCGCTAGCCACGATAACCATGAGAAAATTAACTCATGGGCTTCCTTTTCCTTCCTGTATGAGTATGGGGCTCCGCTTGGCGGCCCTTCGGGCCGCCGGAGCTCCGCTATGAATAAAATATATATTTTTTAAAATTAAACTTTAATGTAGACATTTCAGCTCACCTGGGGAACAATTTGTGCATCTGCCAGTTCCTTGGGTGAAAGGATTTGAAAATGTTCCAAGGGGACATGGCAATAACCTGGCCACTGTATAGTTGCGGCCTAACATTCTGAATCCCGAGGCCAAGAGAGCTGAAGTCTGTAATTTACCGCTGTCACTCCAGGGTTGAGGGATGCGAATAGCTTCTGCTTGTGTATCATCCGGATTCCTGGGAGATAATAACGCGCTAGTTTACAAAGGAAATCATAGCAATTCTTATTAGTATTCGATGCATTCTTTCTTTAGCCGAGAGCCCACCACGTGACCTGCGAATAACTGCCTGCAACTAATAGACTGCTCAATGCCTAATCCATTTTGCTGCAAACAGTGTTCCGATCATGCGCAATTGACTGTGGACACTTATCACGCTCCTTTCGGCTCCAGAAGGGCAAAAGTACCGGTAAGCTTTATTTCAGAGGCTTTACCTTTAACACACCCCTTGTGCTCAATGTTTTTGGTTAAAATCACTATATTAGCCCTGTGACGTACAAAGGGGGGAGGGGAAGGGCGGAGGGAGTCGAGGGTGGAGTGGATGATGAGTTGAGTTAGTAACTGTATTTATACACGTCAAAAAATATTCCTTCAGCATAATTTAAAAGTATAATATCTAAGTCTACCTAACTAAACTAACTAATAATTAATATAGTATTATAAGAATGAAAATCTTTCATATTACTAAAGCTGCTTTTCAAGGATGCCGTGTCTTATTAAACGCGGTGACGGCGCAGTTTACGTTTAAATTCCCCGCCAAGTTCCCCAAAATATGCCATTTGGTAGAGTAAAAGAATTTCTCATTACAATGACTAGAGGAGAGGTTCCCTTACTCTCCACGCCTATAATACCAAGGGATGTGTACGAGTTTGCTCCTCCGTTGGAGGGTTAGCGATTAGCGAGTACGTACAGGCAGCCATGTAACGTTAGGGCCAAGAAGAGGCAAGAAACTTCCTCGGAATAAGCGAGGAGTTTAATTCATGTATTGAAGGTAACTACCAACAGATGCTTAGAGAGTACAGCATGTGACAACAATATAAAATCTACTGACAGATGTATTGTGACTTGAGTTGACCGAGTTGAAAAATATATCACTTTTGTGATTGTTCTGTTTTTTATCATTCTGAAAAGAATAATAAAAGTTCAGTATCAGTTAGCGGCTATATTTTTCCCACACCTCTTCTAAAACGTAGCATTTCTATCAAAAAAAGGAAAATACGTCACATTCGAAAAGCCTGGACACTGTGGCCGATGAAGGAATCTAGACTGAATATCTTCAGCTGCGTCCGGAGCAAAAATCTGTCAAAGATATTGCACAGAGACTATTAGGAGCGGCTCAATGATTTATTTATCTCCATGATAACTTCCCGGCCCAGGACATATATTTCCTTGGCAATGGTTCCGTCCTTTTACAAAACATTTAAAACTGAAATCATCGTTTGAAAAGCAAAGATAGCTTGAAAAACACGATAAACGACCATAGCTCAATGGCATGAAGTCTAAGTTCCATTATTCGATTACGATGTAACTTGAAATCAGTACTTTTTAAAGTTTAATATTTATTTATTTTTTACAATTCAGTCAAAGCATTTAAAAATACCCTGCTAAATGCATAATATTTTAGTGAATTGAAGACATTTAAAATGCTTTCTACTGAACAGAAACGGTGCAGTGATCTGGCATCAACTTACATCCTCAAGATATAGGCTATCAGGCAAGTTTGGTTGAGCCAAAGTTCGTATTTTTGAGACCATACTAGTTTGATATGCCATCTTACCCAAATTCAGCTCAATGGCTTGATATCGCATGAGACGAGGTTCCGATTGGCTAATAGCGAATTTGGGTAAAACAGGAATAGGAAATTGCCTTCAGGCAGAATTTATATTTTCCAAAGTCCCATGTCAGAAGGCTGAAATTACCTCAAACAAGTTAACTTACATATGCATTCCCGCTTTGATATTGGCCCATCTGAATGCTTTTGGTTCGATTGTCTTCAGAGGATTATCTGAGAGCATTCTTAAATAACGTAAGCAAACAATAATAGAATAAGCATAAGATTTAAATGGTCGGATCTCAAGTAGCAAAATATCCGCCTGATTTTTCTACCCTAGCACAACCTTAGGCGTGTCTAAAATCACCAGCATTTGCACTAATCATTATTGTTGTACCTCACAACTCAAATATGTTTATCGATTGGAGGAGACTACTTTTTATACTTTTATTACACTTATCATGGGTCAATAGCAACTTGAACGTTCGACTCGCATGTGGTCAGGTCGTGCACCCGCTTGAAACGGAGGAAAAATTTGTGTGCCAACCGGTGTCAAGTAAATAATGTTTTCGCAGCTTATTGGTTTTTTGAGTCGGGACAAGAGATTGTGGTCTTAACCTCTTGGTTGGGAGGTATAACAAAACGCCCAATGGCTGGCTTCGCAGGAAACAGCGAGTTTTGTTTCCCTACCACCCTGGATCTTCCTTTCGGCTTCGCCTCGGGGAACCTTTAGGGTTTAGGGGAAACAAAACACACTGTTTCACTTGGGGCCAGTCCCGAATCAATTAGCTAATCTTTGATACAGTATGTTATGGAGTATGAGTTGCGTAGATTGTCTACAAGGGAATATGGAGGGGACGAGAGGACACAAGTTGTCATAAAATGTGTCATTTTATGCAGCAATTTACAATTCGTTTATTTTGAATTTGTTTTTAAAAGTGTAAAGTGAACAAGTATGTTCAAAAGTTCTCGCTAACAGAAAACATTAAATGAGAAGATAGGTTGCATGTTAACAGGTACAAAAGATTTACGTCCTCTGCAGTGTCCACTAGTTGGTTCACGGGCGATTTCGATTTTATTTAATATTAGGATCATGTGAAGCTTAGCTATGGAACCTTGAACGATGTGTCCGTAAGAAGAGGCTCTACCACAAGAATAACAATTTCAAAGAAAACCATGAGACTTTAGCGGTTTAGATGAAGCATTTTCAGGATCACTAAAATACTCCACTAATAAATGGACGCTTTAAGGCTAGGATACGATTAAGAATTCTTTCTGTAAATAAAGTTAAATAAAGTGAACTGATTACTGACACTCACAGGACATGAGCTGCCTCTCTAAAACCAACTGAAAGGCGGCTGGAGGAACTTTCAGGTGGATTCAATTTGTAGAAGGCTCCATGTGGAATATTCGCCAACTGATTTCCGCCCAGGGAACTATGGTAAGACAGTAAACTTGACTTGCTGAGGCACACGTGAATATACGATCAAAACAATAGAACACTCTACAGGTTTACCGGCCCAGTGAACCCTCGCGGGATACCCGCGGGATATTAAGAAAACACGCAAGCTATCAGAGTGTTCTCCCAGCATCCCAAGTGGTTTATTGGGCTGGTAAAACCATAGAAACAGTGGTCTACTGTTTTATGAAATAGCTATGGAAGACGTATATCATAGAGAGGAACATTTATTGTAGCGGAGCTCCTGCGCGCCGAAGGCGCGCGAGCGGACCCCCATACCTTAGAATATTTGGTAACCCATCGATCTGAAAAATTTGGGTTGTCACGTGACTGTCCGTACGTACGTACGTCCGTCCGTACGCCAATACCTTGAAAACTAAGAGAGTAGCACATTACCATAGCTACATCTTTGATTTTGGGCGTCCACGCTACTGTTAATTGACAGCTGTCACACCCAGCTATCTGCTGACCAGTATCACGTGACTATATTGCGGGCTCAGGTTTAGAGCTCATCGAGGTTGCGTGTTTTTTAAAGTTGACCGCTGACCAGTTACTGGTTTACCGATTGGATCGCGGACTCAAGTCACGTTATTTCTCTAGGGAAGAAGGAGGGAGTACTCGCAAAGGCAGAATTTCGGCGTAAATTAACCGCTGGCGCGTTGTTGACTTTTCTTTTGACATATTCCTTGTACAATCGTCTCTTGGAAAGTCCCTGATATATTGCGTACGTAATTTCTCCAATCTTGGTTAGGATTGTTGGGTATAGTTTGTTAAAATGTAACTGGAAAAAAAATAGCAAAACCACACACTGAACAATTACATGCTCACAAATGATCATTATTTGAGTTTCTGATCCAAGAAATTATAATTCTCTCTTTCCTTTATCGTCAGTTATTGCAATCAGGGGCTCCGCTTTTAGGCTTGGCTAAATCTACAAATTACTTTCGGGATCAAGTTGCTCATTCTCATCTAGTTCACGGGATGACGCAGCGAACCAATCATAGCGACTGAAAGAATGAAAGCACAGACTCGGCGCCGCACACAAAATCCGCAGAACAGAGCGACGAAAACATTTAGCGCTATAAAAATTTTAAGTGAGAAATGAATTGAAAGGGTTATTACTGAAAGGCAGGAAGTGTAGATATTAATTTTTTCAAAAGTACTCTGAAGGGAACATGCAGGGAAACGTGGGCAGAATCGGTCATGACGAAAGTAACAGAGTGTACGAAAAGTTTGCGAGTAGTACAAACTTCATGCCCTTGGCAAAGTGATTCAACGATAACTTTCCAAAGTTTTGCTAATGGCCGAATAAAGTTTAGTTCCAGAAACGCTGCTTCTGAAATTTATTCACAATTTCTCTGTTCATTTTGAAGGCTATGAACGGCGTGTTTCTCTGTCTTTTGCTAAGTGACACGGTAGCTTGAAAGGTTAGTGTTATCGTGTTATCAGGGTACGTAACGCTTGCATTGAGCAGTAATGTTTGAGCAGTGATGAGCTTCTTGTTAACCAAAAAGAAGTCTTTTCATGCACTACTTTTTTAACAACCCAAATTGATCAGCAATCGGCGGTGTAAATTTTTTTTGCCATTGAATAAAAGATAAAGCATTATTTAATTCGCTACCAACTTCGGGTGCTTTCTTTCCTTGCAAATTTCAATGCTACGTTGAATGAAAAGATTTGTGTTATTGATATCTCTGCGGTCTGTGAACGCGGAAACCGTTGATTTTGTTCATGCTAGTGTTCTTAGTTCCCGTGTTGTTCTGCCATATCGGGAACCATGTGTATGCCGGTACAATAGAACACAGGTTTGGCAACGCTATTGTCTTTAAGCTTGTTGAACGTGGGATGACTGTAGCTAACTCGGTGCTTAGCGCCTCCATACAGCTAGCTATCATCTCATATTCATTGTGCACTCGTGGAACAATTGTTCATTACTCTTAAAATGTCGTTTCAAACAATTTCCATTACGACGTCCTCCGACTGTGTACTCTTATAATAATTAATTAATTTATGTATTTGTTTTTATAACTACTTTATTTGCTCAAAACATATCTACATATCTACATGCAAATAGGGTGCCAGTAGGGAAGAACTCATTCCTCGTAATATATAGAAGACATCAAAACGTGACCTGCTTCATTTATAATACGTACAGAAAATTAATGTCAGCGGTCCTTGCAAATGTTTCATTGGTTATGGAGTTTATCACGTTTCTTTGCAGCATCCTGACAAACAAGTATTGAAGGTTAGTGGACAGTTTTTGCTTATTAGTCATGACCAAGGGTCTTCAGACCTCTTTTTGCAGACTGAAATAATGGTCATGATTTCCTGATCAAGATCTGAGTGAAACGGTTTTTCGGTATTGAATTTTAATAAAAGTATCATTCAATATAATTCTGAGTAATAAAGACATGTTAGTTAAAAATTTATTATGCTGTCTTAAAGAAAAAAAAAAAACAAAAAAAAAAACATGCCAAGCCAAAGATACTTACACGAATTTGAGAGCTGGTGTACTAAAGAACACGCCTTTTGGCAAATACTCAATTTTGTTGTAAGAAAGATCTCTACAAAAAGATAAAGATGTAAGATTGATTTTCAAAAACTTTAGACACTAATGAAGTTTAGGTAAACAAACTACATAAAAGCAGGAGCCATAATCGGGGACGGAGACCGTAAGCGTGCGCCATTTCAAGTATTGGGGTTGTTGTCCCCATGATATGGGACAATAATTCTATTTTTAGAACAAATTGCGCCATCACCTGCGGCACACGCGCGTACATGCTGCCAGGATTTTTGCGGATGTCGCGCGGGGGAAATGGCGTCCGAAATTTTTTATGCTTTTGGTCCACAATGTCTGTTGGAATTTTGCTTAAGTATTTTCGTCGTAGCCTGCTCCAGTTTGAGTGAAGTAAGACAGTGTCGAATTTAGGTACGTCCCGCTTTAAGCTTATATCACTGACCAAGTTGTGTTCCGCTGCTTCTTTTACAAGAGCTGTACATTACTCCACTCT